>ERZ826242.3368-NODE-3368-length-11675-cov-7.366437_pt1 | contig 11675 bp, 9 predicted proteins | sample MGYA00519871_ERZ826242 | MGnify/ENA primary metagenome ERZ826242 (study PRJEB31778, sample SAMEA3449226) | human gut metagenome | biome: human gut; feature: human-associated habitat; material: faeces | place: United Kingdom | collected 2010/2012 ...
TAACTTAACCTTGTTACTCCAGAAATTTCTGACGAAATTTCCTATGTAATAAAAAGGGAATGTAATAGAATCAAAAGAAAAATAAATCATAAACAAGAGGTTACGATGAAAAGAATACAAAAAAAGGATATTGTAATATTTTTAATCTTATTTATTATTTCAAGCATAATTTATTGGAACTATATCTCCATGCATTATGCAACAGATACTTATAATATTATGAATATAGGATATAAAGAGTATGCCATCCAGAATTCTTTCAATGATGGTAGATTTTTTATGTTTTTAATCGGAATGATAGCTCAACTAGTTAATCTGCCAATAGAGGGTTATGTTATTGGGACAGTTGTAATAGCAATTATCATTTCTTGTATTGCTGTTATTATATTAAAAAATATGATCATGAAATTAAAACCATTAAAAGGAAAACTATATGAAATTATTCCAATTCTAATTTCGTTTGTGACAATTTTTAATTTTATGTATGTAGAAAATTTATATTTTGTAGAAGCAACAGTTATGGCGGTTAGTATTTTACTTTATTTACTAGCAGTAAAGCGCCAGATAGAAACAGAAAAGTATTTTGATTGGAAAAGCTTATTATTGGTCATTCTAGCTACTTTCTGTTATCAGGGTACTATTGGATTCTATTTATTCATCTTATTAGCATTTTTGTTAATAAAACATAAAAATGATTATAAAACAATTTTAAAAAAATTAGGTGTTGGAATTTTATTTGCAGGAGCTAGTTTTTTACTTAATTTAATACAAATAAAGATAGCAAATTATGTTTCAGGAATCGAACAACAAAGACTAAATGGAGTTGAAAATTTATTAGGAACAGCATGGATGGTTGCAAGAAATTTTCATTCTATGATTTATGAAATTATTTTTCAAGAAAGTTGCTGGTTATTCCCTAAAAATTATTTTCTGATCTTTGTTTTATGTATTTTGTTAATAGGAATTATTTATAATCTAAAAGAAAAAGAAGAAAATACAACAGGAGATTTTCTTTTACTCATTTTATTTTTATTAGGAATTACATTTGCAATGTGTATTGTAAGTATTACAAGTTATGATACAGGAAGAATCCATTATCCAGTGGGAACAATGATCGGTATTTTATTTACTTATTTATATTGTAATACAAATGTTTTTGAAAAAGAATCTAAAATGAGAATCATAACAGTATTTCTTTTATTTGTGTACATACTTGCAGTTATTCGGAAACACAATTCAATTATTAAATATGCATAAAGAGGTAAATACTTTAGAAAAACAGCAGTGTGAAGGACTAGAAAACTATATAGAAGATTACGAAGAAGAAACTGGAATAAAAGTAACAAAAGCAAAGTTTTTTAAGTTTTCGAACATGAAAAGATATGGCTTTTTTGATGGAATATCAAATTATTCTGTTTTAGCATATGATGGAGCGGCTTGTACTTGGTCTAGTATTGGAACGATTAATTTTTATACAAATCGTAATTTTGAAAAATGTCAATTAACCATACAAGGAAATGAAGAAATCTGGAAAGAATATATCCTGTTAAGAGTAGAAGGATTTGAGCAAAATTTTGTATGTATGGGAGATACATTATATTATTTGGCATATATTTAAAATTAAAAAACAATAAAAAGGGAAAATAAATGAAAAAAGAAAAGAAGAAGAATATTATTCTATTTGCTGCACTGTTTTTTATAACGATTCTTATTTATTGGAATTATATAACAATGCATTATGCAACAGATACTTATAATATCATCAATGTTGGATATACAAGATATGCAATCGAATGGTCTTTAAAAGATGGTAGAATTTTTATGAGTTTAATTGGATTGATTGCAAATAAGTTGCAAATCCCAATTACGATATATGTAATTGGGTTATTAGTTATTGCAATTTTTATTTCCTGTATCGCTACCATAAAGTTAAAAGATATCATATTAAAGTATAAAAAAACAGATCATTTATATTATGAAATCATTGCAACAATCATTGCATATGTTACCATTTTTAATTTTATGTATGTGGAAAATATGTATTTCGTGGAATGTGCTGTTATGGCGATGAGTATTTTCTGTTTTTTACTTGCTGCAGACTTTTTAGTAGAGCAAAAGTCTTATTGGCATATAAAATCGATATTACTTGTTGTTCTTGGAGTAATATGTTATCAAGGAACAATAGGATTTTTTATGGCCCTTGTATTTTTATTTAGTATCATAAAATATAAAAATCAATTTAAGAAAGTATTCTTAGATTTAATAAAATGTGGTGTAATTTCTCTTATTGCAGTAGGAATTAATGTATTATTAGTAAGCTATATTGGAAAAATAATAGGAATTGAGCAAACAAGAATAAGTTCTATTTCTTCTATTTGGAATAATATAGAATATATTTTTAGTCATATTTCAATTATTTTGACAGAAACTTGTGGACTATTTCCTAAATATTTTCTATTGGGATTTGTATTTTTAGTATTTCTTATTACTATTTTTTATTACGTAGGAAATTTCGTTAGAAATTTCTGGAGTAACAAGGTTAAGTTACATCAGTCTGTGCGATTGCGAAGCAATCTGCACATGTGGCGAAGCCACTTTTCTTATGAATGGAAAAATAGCAATAAAAATTTAAATATTCCTAAAATGATATTTATTACAATTTTTACGATTGCTACAAGTTTTGTGATTTTTCTTATGACTTTAAGCAGTTATTACACGGGAAGGTTACGATTTTGTATTGGTGCATTAATTGGAATTTTAATGATATATTTGTATGCACAAACAGAAATATTTGAAAGAAAAGGAATTGCACAAATATGTATTCAAGGGACTTTGTTTTTATATTTAGTATGTAATATTTATGAATGTGTAGATCTTACTTATCAGCATAAAATGGTAAATCAGTTAGAGAAACAAGAAGTTTACAAAATAAATGAAGACATGATACAATATGAAATGAAAAATGACATAAAAATAGAGTATATTTGTATTGTAACAATAACAGGACAAAATCAAAAAGCATACTACAAAGAAATAGAAAATCAATCTGTTTTAACCTATAATGCAATTCGATCCGATTGGTCAACCGATGGTGTGATTAATTTTTATACGGGAAGGAATTTAAAGAAGACAAAAATTACACAAGAAGAGTTAATTGCCTATATGGAAAAGATCAAAAGCGGAGAAAATCAAAAGGAATATGAATGTATTGGTAATACACTAGTAATTAATGCCTACATGTATTAAAGAAAAGAGGAAAAGAAATTGGGAAAATTTATTTTAATTGATGGAAACAGCATACTAAATCGAGCATTTTATGGGATTATGAGTAATAAAATGTTAATGACAGAAGATGGAACTTATACAAATGCGATTTATGGTTTCTTAGCAATTATGTTTAAAATTATGGATGATCTAAATCCAGATTATATGGTTGTGGCTTTCGATTTAAAAGCGCCAACGGCAAGACATAAAATGTATGAAGGATATAAAGCAACAAGAAAAGGAATGCCAGACGAACTTGCACAACAAATGCCGATTATGAAAGAAATTTTAAAAGCGATGAACATTAAAGTTGTAGAAAAAGAAGGATATGAGGCAGATGATATTTTAGGAACTCTTTCTGTATTTGGGGAAAGAAAGCGTATGCAAGTAACGATTCTTTCTGGAGATCGAGATACTTTTCAATTAGCAACAAATAAGGTAACGATCCGAATTCCAAGAACGAAAATGGGAAAAACAGAAGTAGATGACTTTGATAGAGCAAAAGTAGAGGAGATTTATGGAATTAAGCCAAAACAATTAATTGAAGTAAAAGGGCTTCAAGGAGATACTTCTGATAATATCCCAGGAGTGCCAGGAATAGGCGAAAAAACAGCATTAAGTTTAATAAAAAAATATGGGACAATTGATGAATTATATAAAAAACTAGAAGAAGGAAAAACAGATATAAAAGGAAAACTAAAAGAAAAGTTAGAAGAAAATAAAGATTTAGCATATTTATCAAGAACTTTAGGAACAATTAATTTAGAGGTTCCATTAGAAGAAAATTTGGAAGAATTTAAAGTACAAGAATGGGATAAGGAAAAAGTACTTCAAATCTTTAAAAAATTAAAATTTCATCGTTATATTGAAAGATTTCATTTAGAAGCAGAACAAAAAGAAGAAAATGAAGAGTTAAAAGAACTTTTTACAATTGAAAGAAAAAAGCTAAAAGAGATAAAAACAAAATTAGAATCTAGTCATAAAATGTTTTATTATTTAAAAACAAAACAGATGGAAAGTGGACAAGAAAAAAATCATTTATATATTATAAAAGAAAAATTAGATTTTCTCTATATTACAATTGATCATGTTGTTTATGAAATAAAAATAGAGCCAGAAGAAAAAGAAATGATAAAACAAATTTTTGAAGATGAAACAATAGAAAAATATGGATATCAATTAACAAGAGATTATATTTTATTAAAACAAATGGGAATTGCTCCACAAGGATTTAAGGTAGATATTCAGGTTGCAGCTTATGACCTAAATCCAAGTAATAGTAAATATCTGTTAGAAGATTTAGCAAGCGATTTTTTACATTTAGATATGAAAGAATATTTAACAAAATTAGGTTTAAAAGAAGAACAGAAACAGATAAATTTATTCGATTTAACGAATCAAAATATGCAAGAGAATGAATATGAAAAATATAAATATGCATTGAATAGTTATGTTGTAAAAGAATTATCAACAAAATTGGCAGAGGAATTAGAAAAAGTAAATGAAACAAAGCTATTTCAAGAAATCGAAATGCCGATAGTAGAAGTATTATCTCAAATGCAATGGAATGGTATGTATGTAGATAAAGAAGAATTAAATCGCTTTGGAGATGAACTAAAGGGAAAGCTAAATGAAATTACAGAAGCTATTTATAAATTAGCAGGAGAGGAATTTAACATAAATTCTACAAAGCAATTAGGAGAAATATTATTTGAAAAATTGAAGTTACCAGTTTACAAAAAAACAAAGAGTGGTTATTCTACAGATGTAGATGTGTTAGAAAAATTAAAACCAGAACATGAAATTATAGAAAAGATATTAGAATATAGAAGTTTAGCAAAACTAAATTCTACCTATGTAGAGGGCTTAAAACCATATATTAATCCAGTTACGAAAAGAATTCATTCCTACTTTCATCAAACAATTACAGCAACGGGACGTATTAGTTCAACAGAACCAAATTTGCAAAATATTCCAACAAGAATTGAACTAGGAAAGAGATTAAGAAAAGTTTTTAAACCAGCAGAAGGATATGTATATATTGATGCAGACTATTCACAAATTGAATTAAGAGTACTTGCACATATTTCAGGCGACAAAAAAATGATAGATGCTTTTAAGAAAGATGAGGATATTCATAGACAAGTAGCATCTCAAGTATTTGGTGTTCCAATAGATGAAGTAACGAAAGAACAAAGATCCCACGCAAAAGCGGTTAATTTTGGAATTGTATATGGAATTAGTGACTTTGGATTAGGGGAGCAAATTGGAGTTTCAAGAAAAGTTGCAAAAGCATATATTGATGAATATTTAAATAAGTATAGTGGAATAAAAAAATTTATGGAAGATATTGTTGAAAAAGCAAAAGAGCAGGGATATGTAGAAACATTATTTAATAGAAGAAGATATATTCCAGAATTAAAATCAAATAGCTATGTAGTAAGACAATTTGGTGCAAGAATTGCAATGAATACTCCAATTCAAGGAACGGCAGCGGACATTATGAAAATTGCAATGATTAGAGTGCATCAGGAATTAGAAAAACGAAAATTAAAATCAAAATTAGTGTTACAAGTACATGATGAATTAATAATAGAAGCAGAAAAATCTGAAAAAGAAGAGGTAAAAGAATTGTTGCAAAATGCAATGGAAGAAGCAATAACATTAGAAATACCATTAAAGGCAGAAGTTTCAGAAGCAGACAACTGGTATGATGCAAAATAAGTAATAAAAGGGAAAGAAAAAGAAAGATAAGTAAAGGAGTAATACACTAAAAATAATAAAGGAGCGAAGAAAATTGGCAAAAAAGCAAAAGAAAAAAATATTTATAATCATAATCATTTTTCTTTTACTAATCGTGGCTTTCTTTGGCATATTTAAAATACAAAATCGTATTTTGCAAATCTTATATCCAAAAAAATATGCAGATTATGTTTATCAATATTCAGAAGAAAATAGAATTGATCCACTTCTTACTTTTGCCATGATAAAGGCAGAGAGTAATTTTAAAGAAGATGCGGTATCCAAAAGTGGAGCAAAAGGCTTAATGCAATTAATGGATGCCACAGCAAAAGAAACCGCAAATAAGTTGCAAATGGAATATGAGGAAAATACATTATATCATGCAGAATCCAATATAAAATTAGGAACAAAATATTTTTCTACTTTAATGGAAAAATATAAAAATATTCCAGTAGCTTTAACTGCTTATAATGCAGGAACTGGAAATGTAGACAAATGGATTGAAAATGACACGATTCAAGAAGATGGAAGTGATATTGAAAATATTCCATTTCGAGAAACCAATCATTATGTAAGAAAAATTTTAAGAGATTATGAAATATATAAGAAAATATATGAAAATTGAAAATGAATTGAACTTTTACAAATTTATTGATATACTTTTTGAAGATGAGAAAAAAGGAGGAAAATATTATGGCAGTATTAGTAACAGGTGGAGCAGGATATATAGGAAGTCATACAGTAATCGAACTATTAAATTCTGGAAATGAAGTAATTATTATTGATGATTTTTCAAATAGTAAACCAGAAGTATTAGGAGCAATTCGAGAAATAACAGGAAAAGATTTTAAATTTTATGAGATGGATTATGCAAATAAAGAAGCATTAAAAAAGGTATTTGAAGAAAATAAAATTGACTCTGTTCTTAATTTTGCAGGATTTAAATCAGTAGGAGAGTCAGTAAAAAAACCAATTGCATATTATAAAAATAATATTTCGGGAGCACTTGTATTATTAGAAACGATGCAAGAATATGGTGTGAAGAAATTTGTTTTTAGTTCCTCTGCAACTGTGTATGGAGAACCAGAAAGAATTCCATTAACAGAAGATTGTAGAACGGGAGGGACAACGAATCCTTATGGAACAAGCAAATTATTTATTGAACAAATATTAAAAGATATTTATCAATCAGATAATAGCTGGGATATCGCAATTCTTAGATATTTTAACCCAGTAGGAGCACATGAAAGTGGTTTAATTGGAGAAGAACCACAAGGAATTCCAAATAACTTAATGCCATATATTGTGCGTGTAGCATCTGGAGAATTAAAAGAATTATCCGTATTTGGTAATGATTATGATACACCAGATGGAACCGGTGTACGTGACTATATTCATGTGGTAGATTTGGCAAAAGGGCATATTAAAGCTTTAGAAAAATTAGAGAAAGAAGGAAATGGTTTATATATTTATAACCTAGGAACAGGAACCGGATATAGTGTATTAGATATGGTGAAGGCTTTTGAAGAGACAACTGGAAGAAAAGTAGCATATAAGATTGCACCAAGAAGAAGTGGAGATATTGCAACTTGCTATTCTGATCCAACAAAAGCAAAAGAAGAATTAGGTTGGGTTGCAGAAAAAAATTTAAAACAAATGTGTGAAGATTCATGGAATTATATTAATAAAAGGGGAAAATAAGTGAAAAGTAAAGATAAAAAAATAAAAAGATTTTTAATTGCTTGTTTGATTTTTATAGGAATTTTATTAATAAATGGAGTAACATCTTTAGGAAATAGTAATGCAAGTTATGAAATTAAGGATTATAACATTCATGTCATTGTAAAAAATAATGGAGATTTGCATATAGAAGAACAGATAGAGTATCGATTTGATACGGAGATGAATGGTTTAACAAGAGAGATTATGACAGGATATACCTATAAGGATCAAAAAGATGACATGATGCCAACCTCTTCTAGATATCAAGCAAGTGGAATGAAAAATTTAGAAATACATACTTCAAACACCGGTTTTTCTGATATGCAAGTTTCACAAAAAGTAGCAAGTGCAGAAAATGGAGATGATGGAGTATATACCCAGGAACATTCTAAATATGCAGGACAAGAAAAAGATTTAATTAAAGTATATTCTCCTATTACTCAAGACAGAAAATTTGTTACATATGAGTATGATCTTACCAATGTATCGGTTAAATATAATGATGCTGGAGAATTGTATTATAATTTTATTGGTGGTGATTGGAATTGTGATATTGAAAAAGCTAATATTACAATTCAATTTGAAAATACTGTAAATATGGAAGAGGTAAAAGTATATCCACATACCTATGCCAAAGAAATAAGCGAAATTACTAAAAAAGAAGATCAAATATTATTTCATGTCAATAACTTAAAAGGAGGTACAGCAGTAGATGCTCGAATCGTATTTCCGGCAGAGGCTTTATTTACAGTAAAAAAGGAATATCAAGAAGATTACCGTTTTGATGAATTAGAAAAAATAGAAAATAAAATGGATTTTCAAAAAGATTTGTACTATATAAGTTTTTTGCTATATCTTATTTTGTTTTTAATATTAGTTTTGGTAGTTATTTTCTTTGTTAGAAAAACAAAAAAGATTGTAAAAGGAAGAGTGATCGACAATAAAAATCTTGAGTATTTTCGTGATATTCCAAAAAAACGAACGCTTCGTGAATATGCTTCATTAAGTAATTATACTGGAGAAAGTTATTATACGATTGCAACTATTTTGGAACTAGTGAATAAAAAAATAATTCAAATGGAAGCCAAAAAGAAAGAAAAGAAGAAACTATTTGAGCAAGTAGAATATGACTATTATCTTACCATATCAGAAGGGATTCAAAATCAACAATTAAACGTAGATGAAATTCGTATATTGAATATGCTATATTTAGGAGAGATATCAGATAATTTTGATTTTAATAAGATAGAGAATAAAACAGTTGAATTAAATGAATCACTTGAAAAATTCGGAAAGGATTATTCGAAAGCAAGAAAATTTCAGGAAATACAGGCAAAAGAAGCGAAAGAAGTTCATAATAAGTTATATGAAATGTTAAAGAAAAAATCAATTATAAAACCATATGTAATATCTATTTTAATGATTACAGTGCTATTTTTTCTTACCGTTTTTGCAATTTCGCCTGCTAATTTAGAATTAAAAATGCCTGCACTTATGGTGGGAATTATGATTTTAGTATTAGTAGGAATTATTAGTATACTTTATTTCTATGCAACATTAACTGTTGTAAGAGAAGAGTATAAAGAAGATGCAAAACAAATACTAGGACTTAAAAAATATTTAAAAGAGTATAGCTTAATAAAAGAGAGATATCCAATCGAAATAGCATTATGGGATCAATATTTGGTATTTGCTACTTTATTTGGAATTGCAGAGCAAGTTACAAAAGAAATCAAGGAAGAGTTAATAAAGCAAGGCTATGAAGAAGATTATATTTATCAAACTTATCCAATTGTATGCCTTACTCATGAATCAGTAGCAATGAATAGTTTTGTAGCACAGCAAACAGGAGATATTTCTTCAGGAGGATATTCTGGAGGAGGATCTGGCGGCCGGAGGAGGCCGGAGGCGGTGGAGGAGGAGCTTTTTAACAAAAGCTCCTTTCGAAATATCATATAGAATAAAATAAAACAATAAAAAGAAAGTTGTTAATAAAAAGGAGGATTGAGAAAATGTTATTGCTAGGAGTATTAACCTTAATATTAGCAATTTTTTTTACTCGAAAAGATTGCAGAAATCTAAGAAATGGAATGCTGTTTGCATTTAGTATTCTTTTCTTTATGATAACAATTCAAATGAAATGTTTTTCTATGTCATTTTACGAAAGTATTTTATGGATCATAGAAAAGCCGAATTTAGTGATAATTCAAATAATTGCCATTCTTCTAATTTATAATGCAATTTTAATAAAAAAAGTAAGATCTCCATGGCTAGATTTCTTCTCTTTTATCGTAGGAGTTGGGTTATTATTATTAATTTATTATCATAAAAAAATATTTTCTGCTAATATAACATTAATAATTCAAATGATACTTTTCTATTTTACAGTTACTTTTATTGGATTTTGTATCAATTCAATCATTTATTGGTGTAAACCGAAAAAGAAGGATTGGGATGTTATTATTGTACTAGGGGCAGGATTGATTGATGGAAAAAGGGTAACTAGACTTCTTGCTAACCGATTAAAAAAGGCGAAAACTGTTTATGATCAAATGGAAAAAAAGCCTAGGATAATTGTTTCTGGAGGAAAAGGAAAAGATGAACAAATATCAGAGGCACAAGCGATGAAAGAATATTTACTTCAATTAGGGATACAAGAAGACGAGATTATTATGGAAGATAAATCAACAAATACTTTTGAAAATATGAAGTTCTCAAAAGAAATAATAGAAAAAATGAATGAAAATGTGAGTAGAATTGCTTTTGTAACGAATAATTTTCATGTTTTAAGAGCAGCATATTATACAAAAAAAGTAGGATTGCAAGCAGAGGGAATTAGTTGTAAAACGCTTCCTTATTATTTCCCGAATTCTTATATAAGAGAATATATTGCAATTATTGCAAGATATCCTAAAATTATGGTAGGCTATATTATTTTTTGTTTGGTATTATGCTGGTTAGTTTGAAAAGATATAGTATAATATATGATATCAATGATGATAAAAATTAAGAAAGGAAAAAAGAAATGAGTCCTCAAATATTAATTGGAATTTTAGTCCCTTTTATAGGAACTACATTAGGATCTTCGGTTGTACTATTTTTTAGAAATACAATGAAGCAGTCTGTAGAAAAATTATTGCTTGGATTTGCATCTGGAGTTATGATTGCAGCTTCCATATGGTCTCTTTTGACGCCATCTATTGAAATGGCAGAAGAGCAGGGAATGATACCATGGATTCCGGCAGTGGTTGGATTTTTACTTGGAATTACATTTTTATTAGTATTAGATAGTATAATTCCACATATGCATTTAGATAAAGAAAAGCCAGAAGGAATTAAGTCAAAATTGAAAAAAACAACAATGTTGATTTTTGCAGTAACGCTTCATAATATTCCAGAAGGAATGGCAGTAGGAGTTGTTTTTGCTGGAGTATTAATTGGAAATGTTGGAATTACAATTGCTGGAGCAATTGCATTATCGATTGGAATTGCCATTCAAAATTTTCCAGAAGGGGCAATCATATCCATGCCATTGAGAGCGGAAGGAATGTCAAAAGGAAAAGCTTTTTTATATGGGACTTTATCAGGCATTGTAGAGCCAATTGCAGCATGTGTAACTATTTTATTAACAAATTTAGTAGTTCCAATTTTACCATATATTCTTTCTTTTGCGGCAGGGGCAATGATATATGTAGTAGTAGAAGAATTAATACCAGAGTCACAAATGGGAGAGCATTCTAATATAGGAACTATTGGAGTTGCAATTGGATTTGCACTTATGATGGTACTAGATGTAGCATTAGGATAAAATATTCTTTAAAAAGAAAATGATTGAAATAAAAAAAATAATATGCTAAAATAAAAAAAGAAGAAAGGTTAAAATGGTGACGAAATGAAAATAAATAATCTAATTTTAAAAATAATAAAATAAAAATATTATGTTTTAA
>ERZ826242.3370-NODE-3370-length-11669-cov-34.221457_pt1 | contig 11669 bp, 15 predicted proteins | sample MGYA00519871_ERZ826242 | MGnify/ENA primary metagenome ERZ826242 (study PRJEB31778, sample SAMEA3449226) | human gut metagenome | biome: human gut; feature: human-associated habitat; material: faeces | place: United Kingdom | collected 2010/2012 ...
CCATAAAACCATATATACATATAACCATAAAACCATAAATATGTATAATTAAATTACTTTTACATTCAAAGTATTTTTATATAAATTTACTTTTAAATTCAAAGTATTTACTTTTAAATTCAAAGTATTTACTTTTAAATTCAAACTAATTACTTTTAACTTCAAACTATTAACAATAAAAAAGAATACCCAAGCATTACACTTGAGTATCCGTAAAAAAGAGGGAGAAAATGTGAATTATATCTAATCACTATCACTAGTGTTTAGACCCTATAAACTCAACAAATATCTGCCGAGTATACTCGCTATCAAATTTTATACGTTTTCTATCATATAAAACTATCAAGCGCTCCAATATATGCTTAGGAATTAACCTAGATTTATCTGTCATTTCATTTATATTACGGCAAAACACCTTGCTTGAATTTAATGTCTGCCTATTTTCAACATATATCACATCACCGACATATAACGCAACTCTATATGTAGGCATATCCAACACACAAAATAAAGGTAAATTAGGTGGTTTTCTATCGTAGTACAAGTCATCCATCGATAAAAATTTGTTGGATGCTATCGTATCCTCGTAAGGGGTATTTTTTATGATTTTACCTGATATACTCTCAAATCTTCTATCATTAAATTCCTTACTATCAGGTAAATATAACATACACGCTAGTTTTTCTTTATTGAAATAATACCCGTGTTCTTTTATATTTTGAAAGAATAAATTTAATATTCTATCTCCTTTATCCAACGCGTTCGCTAGCATAATAATGACAGTATCTTTACTTAATCTACAGATAGTTTCAACTGTATTTACAAACTGTCTTGCTCTATCCCCTCGGACTACTTCACCTACTTCAGGTATAAATTCATCGAATACGATAGTTTTTATTTCTGTGAAGGTGTTACCCTTTAACTTGTGGAATGTTGAAAGTGCCATTAAATATCCTGCGTGCTCATACGGTATATCCTCTTCACTATCATCAAATAGTTTATAATTGATTGTACCATCACCACTTATTTTTATACTGTATCTTTCGTTAAATGTGTTTGCATTTACAATATCTTCATAGAATTTATAGCCGTCAAATTCCTTTAACGTATCAACGGCACTTTCGGTTGGACGTATCCAAGTAAATTTTTTCTTTTGTCTAAATAACCGCTTTAAACAGTATCTTTTAGCCCAAAAACTTTTACCTCTACCCCTCGCGCCTACAATAATGAATATTCTATATCCACCTGAATAATAACTAAACAGGTGATTTGCGTTTAAATATATGTTATCATATTTCATATGTTGTCACCTCAAAATTAGAGATGTAAAACTGTTATACGCAATCACCCGTCAGCAATTGCTATTACTATAAATGCTCACTCCTCGTGATACGTACGCATCATCTAGTGTATAACTTAAGTAATACACCCACTACTATAATTATACACTATTTATTCTTTTTTGTCAAATCATTAAACTTATCCTCAATCTCATCGAGTTTTTCATCTAATTTTTCTTCATTTTCTTTACCGAGTTTTAGTTTAGCATATAGTTTTTTGATTAACGGTATAATTAAACAATTCATAATTATAACGATAAACGCTAGTATTATCTCCTCCCAAAATTCATTAGTAGGAATAAAACTTAAAATAGTAAAATCTAATAATGATTTATATATATTATTCATTTAATCAACCTCCGATATTCCTATGCATAAACCTGTGTTAACAGTAATTCCGACAAAAACACCTTTTTCAAACGGTGAGATTGTTAATTTAAGTGAACCAGCACTACCTGTGTAACTACCTATTGTTAACTGCCAAAATTGTGTTGTATTTTTAAATGATGATAAGGGTACTAATAATTGAAATACAGGTAAACCAAAGATACTAGTGAATTTAAATGTACCATTTGTAGTTAAAGTATTAGTATATAAATTACTTACATTGTTATTTGTTATAGTTATATTATTATATTGTCCTGTATCAATATTTAATGTTTGATATATGCAATTATATGTATCCTGTAACTGTATCAATAATATTTGTAAACTTACATTAAAATCTGTATCTTCTGTGAAAGTCCTCGAACTATCTAATCTATACTCACATAATAATTTAAATGGCATATATTCAATTGTTTCGACATTGGTATTCACAGTAACCTTACTTAAAGCACTCTCTGCCGTCGGCGTAACGACAGTAGTACCGTTATCCGTTATATTTACCGTTTTTTCTTCTGTTGGTGTAGGCGGTACCGCAACATCAACCACCACTTCATTTAACACTTTACCTGTATCAGGATACACGTTTAAAATTTGATTTTGTGTAACGCTAAATGATTTTGATTGCTCCTCTTTAGGAAGAGGTGCACTCCCCTCAATTCCTAATATTTCAACACCTGTTTTGATATTTTCACTTTTTAAGTTATCATCAACAATTTTAGCATATTCAGCATCACCAACAGGTATTAAACCGGTTTTATTAATTTCTAAAACGGTTTTATCAATTTCTAAAACGGTGTAATCATTTTTAGTTGCATTGCTATATTTGATGAATAGCCATTTAAAGGAATTTAACATATCATTCTTTTTCTGTGGCGTCATAAACTGTTGTGATGCTTTATACCATCCGATGCCATTACTAATAATTTCAACAATGTTTTGATTAGTTGTACCTGTTGCAAACTGTGTTTGTGTAGCGGTTTGCTGAAGGTTTTCATTAACAGGATAAATTCCTGTGTTTAACTGTTTACTGAATGATTTGTTTTTATTGGTTTCATCTGTTATAGTTTTAAAATATTCGATATTTGCCTTACACCAACTAAAGAAATCAAAACCAATCTCTTGTATTTGGTTTGTAAAATTATCCTTAAAGGATGCTATCCCTTCTTCCGAGTTTTCAAAACAAGCATTACTATTTTTAAACCGTCGCCAAATCGGCGTGAAAATGTATACTCCAAACTCAGTAGGTAAAACGTAGTCCTCGTCTAACATTTCGTTAACAACTAACGCCATTTGCGCAATAAACGTGTTGATATCGCTATAAATATCAACTAAGTTAAACGTTAATTTTTTACTCATTGTTTAAACCTCCTTTACTAGTCATTCCTTCACGTTCAGCGTATGTACTATCTTCGATATCGTTATTAGGTGCCTTATTTTTATACGGTTCAACATTTATTTCAACGGTGATTTTGCTTAGTACGTCGTTATATTCAGGATAAATTTCTTTTAAATTTTCTAACCATTCTTTTCTTAGTTGTAAACCTGTTTCAAGGATAAGGTTTGTTTGGTACTCGTTACCTGTTAACTCACCTGTTGCGATGCGTTCCATTTTTTCAAACATACCGTTATTTTTAATGCCCATATTATAGCAACGGTAGTTATTGATAGAAGAAAATAACTGCATAATTTTTTCAACTTCTAACTCAATTCCTGTGTTAAAGATTGAATTTTTCATATTGCCATCATTTACGGCAACTATCACTGGCTCATCACTATTAATGGACGAGTAAATATCCTTCCTTGTTTGTTCTACTTGGTCCTCACTCTCAACACCATACATTAGTTTTTTCACAGCATTGATTAAATTAATTTCACCTTTAGAAAGTATACTTGACATATACTCTATAATATCTCTTTGTAATACAATACGAGGTACAACCATTCCAGAATTTAGAAGCGGGCTCCTGTCATGCAAAATTACTGCTTTTGCATTTTTATTTACTTCACCATTCGGGTAAGTTACAAGCGGTTTGATAGGGAACGGTTCTCCGTTTACTGCAACAGGTTGTACTTCTGTTGGATATCCAAATGTATTTAAATCACCACTGTTTGCGAATGGTAAAACATAAAAATTACCTCCGTTGAAAAAACCACATAACGAACCTCTATAATATAACATTCTTTCAATATACATCGGTGGGATATTTTTTGGTAACCCACTCCATTTATAACGTGATACAAATTGTTGCACATCCAAATCAATTAAGGAGTTAGTATAGTCTCTATTAATCGGTTGACTTAAAACTTTATAACTCCCTAATCTTTTTTTCAACATTTCGATTTGTATCCCTTGATTTTTTATCATTTCTTCATAAGTTAAATATTTCTTTTTACCCATTGAATGTCTCCTCATCTATTATATTTTGGATGTTATTTTCATTGAAATTATTATCATTTAGGGTGTAAGAAGTCGTATTATAACGTACTAATTTACATCCGTCACTAAATAACCGTGATAATTTATCCAATTGTTTGTAATCTAACATACCAGCATCCTTTGGTTGATTTGGTTGATTATAGTATAAATCAAAATCACCCTCAACATATTTTAGATATGTTTTATCGTATTTATTACTAGTAATATTTATGTATTTGTTCACACTATCACTAGAAATATACTTGTTTAAATGCAAACCCCTATATAAAAAATTACGTAATAACAATTCCTTTTGTAGTTCTGTTGCAGAATACCACACTAAATAAACACGTGGTTTTAGTACACTATTATATAACATAATATCACTTGATGCCTGTATTAATTCATCAGGTGAATTTTCAATGTTTTCAAGTTGATAATTTAAATTTCTTTTTGCGGTAACAAAGTCCATTGCACCCGTTAAGAAGTTAGTTCTAAATGACGTAATGCCCGCGTTAACATCTTGTGCTGCTTGAAGTAACGTTGGTTCACTGACTGCTTTTTCGGCTGATGAACCTAATGAACTAAAACCTTTTACGATTATTTTGGCTAAATTATTTTTTAGTGTATTCATATTTGATTTGTACCAATTGGTATTACTACCTAAAAAACGATTGAGAGCATCTATTGTATAAGAAAGGCTAAAATTCATAAAACCGACTAAATAATTCATTTGATTGGATGGAACATTTTTATATAGTGAATTACTTGAGTTAGATGCAAAATCTACATAATACGTGGATGTTTCTAATAATTGTGGCATCACAACTTTAAATAGTAATTGTGTGTAGTTACCTAACCATATCAAATTTAAATTTTTTCTATTACCCATAAAATCGTTAATCGCAAGAATATTGGTATTACCTGCTATGTAGGGATTTTCAGTTGTAGCTAAATCATCTTTAGTAAATGTATAACTACTATCATACATTTTTGGATAACCTGTGAAATCTGTTGTTATAGGGTTGGATATAAAACTTCCGTTTAAATATTTTACGTAAAAGAAACCTAAACCTGTACCATATGTATTTGCAAAAGTTGTATTACTAATTATTAAATTTGTATCATCTATCGATGCACTACCTGCACGCATAAACATAGAATAAGGATAACATTTTATAGCGTATATCTTTGATTGGTCGATGGCATCGATAAATGTAAATAAATTTGTTATACTTATTGTTTCATTATCTAAACCCGTATTTCTATTGATTAATTTATATACGTTATTTGGTATAAACGGACAAGATAGAACGGCATAAGGTAACGACATACCCTCGTATGTACTTTTACCCAGAACAACCGCTTTTGTACCAACTTTATACGTATCAGGTTGCAAATAAACAACAACCCAAAATCTAACATTATTGTTTAGCCAACTTGTTAAGGTTTCTAACCCATAGTTTTGCTCTATTGCTTTCAAACCTTTCGTTAAGGGCATCACAATTTCTTCACCGATAGGAGTATATAAATCGGTATCTCCGTTTATAGAAAAATTTGCCGTTCCTGATGGGTTTAAAATACTATCATATGCATATCCATATCTTATGAATGTCTCGTGTGATTTTAACAGTGATACATTAATATTTGAAGTAACTTCAAAAGATGATTTAATTATATTATATATTGTTTCTACTGCCTCAACACGCACTTTTTTTGAAGATACATACATTAATTTTTCAATTTTGTATATACGATAATTTTTATCTGTGCTGTTTGAAAAATAAACAGCGTTGTATTTATTCCATAACACGTTAAAGAACGAGTTGTCGTCTATATCAATGATGAATGATATAGAGGTCGGTTCCACGTTCAAATAATTACGATTATACGTAATATTATTGATAAAATTTACGTTATTTATTTCAACAGAATTATAAATGCCGGTATCTTTAACTTCTTTACCGTTCGTTATCAAATAATTTTTATTTAAAAACGGTATATTCGCTAAATATATTGTAAAAGGAAGTGCCATTTTAGCACCTCCTATTCAACGTGAAAATTAGTACATTCAATTAAAACCGCTGGTGCACGTTCGATTTGGTCACAGTAATACGAAAAATGCAAGAAGTCCTGTTGATTTAAATTAGACGCATCAAAGAATGAAGTTGCTACTTGATAAAAGTAACCATATTGAATTTTATCTTTTGATAACACTAATACATTACCATCGGCGATTGCTTCATTTTCGATAAAATTTACGTTAATTTTTTGTGTAATTTTATTCGAGTTTAGCAATGTTGCTAATGTATCAACATCCATTGAGGCCATTGTAGATGGTTCTACAAGACATACAATATTATCAGGTCTTTCGTATGCCTCGAATGTGTCATTACCGGTTGTTACATCCGTCACATTGAGTTCGTATCCTAAACCTAACATTTGAATAACTGTTAAAATTGTACGATAAATTAAATTCGTATTATAGGTTCTAACCGCATTTAATTCAACCGCCGTTGGGTTTGCTGTAGGTTTTGCTAAACCTGTAACGGTTTGCGTAGTAGGGTTATTTGTTAAAATTTTAGCAATAACATTTTCGATATCTGATTTTAATTGCAAGCGTTTTGCAATACGCATATTATTGAGTAAATATGAGATAAGATTAGCCATTGCGTATTCATCCTCAAACCCACCGCGCATTAAATATCGATTTACTGTTAACTGGATATATTTGAATTTTGTAACGGGTATATATTGTTCCTGTATTTCAGGTGGAACGCTTGTTAACAAAGTGGATGTATTTACCACTAAATCTTTTACAACCGGTAAATCACTAGTTAAAACAAGTTTACCATCGCCGTTGACGGTATCATCACTTCTAAATGCTTCTAATAAAGCGTCAATATTATCACCCAAATGGTAGTTATCCTTATAAAAAGTATAACAAATTAAATTTGATAGTGTACCAATAAATTTATTGGCATTTAAAGTAATTGGCATATATTATTTTACTCCTTTCATAATTGTGGGTAGTATGTAATTCTGCATCATCTGTTGTGCTGTCTTGTCATCTTTTTCATCATTAATTTGTTTCAAAAATGACATTACCTCTTGTTCTGTCGAGGGAGAACCACCAAATATACCATAATATTCTGACGGTTCGCTTTTTTCTTTCATTGTTGACAATGTCGCATACATTCTTCTGCATATTTCAACATTGCTTAAGACCTTTTTTGACTTTTTATCACGCATAGGTTTAATAATCATTTTCCATTCCTCCTAAAAAATCGTAGTCATCGACATATTTATCTTTTTTATTCTTTAGTTCTTCTTTTATTTTGTCGACGCTTTCTTCTAGCTCCTTTTTCTCGTTTTTTAATCGGTTATTTTCATTCACCAATTCATTATATTTACTTTGTAACTCTTCTAAATCCATACTATCACCATCCTTATTATATCATATTTTTTTATTTTTGTAAAGAGTTTATCTGTCTTTAAAAGTAAAAGTGGTATCTGCTAAAATTAAACCGCCTTTTACACGTACAGGACGTAGTTTACCTGTAAATGTTTCACCAATTTTAAAGTTATCTAAGTTAATCTGTTTTTTAACTTCATTGGGTGCACCACACGCTTTTATCAATACGCTATCATCATTTAACACGCCGTAATATGTTTTTTGTGCAATTACTTTGAAAAGTTTATATTCTTTTTCCAAGTCCCAAGCGCCGAGTTTCTTTTTATCCACTTCTAAACCTACCGCATCTCCAACCGTTGTAATCGAGTCGGTATCACAATACACAAAATTATCGTAGTTATTTTGTATATTAATATATAAATCATAACGCGAATATGCGGTTGTTAACGATGCATTAATTGTATATATTGGTTCGTCAACTATTTTATTAATTGACTTAAAACATAATATACCCTCGCTATCAAGATAGGGTTCTATTACATAATGCACGGGGTTTGTTGCCCATTTGCCGTAAAATGAATTTAAACGAAGTTTAGCTAGTAGCCGTTTTGCACCCTCACTATTTTGTTTTAGGAGATAGTTTGTGTCGATAAACTCGGTAAAAAGTTTTGTAGAACCCCTAAACATTAAATAGTCTATAAATTCAATATACTGAATATCGTACGCATCAAATAGAATTTTCATATCCACCATAGTGAGGTATAGTTCGATAATTTCATCTCCTGTATCTTCTATATATTCATTTTTCAGTTGCAAAAAGCGTTTTAACATCAAACAAGGGATATGGTTATCCTTTAACTTAATTTGGCATTTGATGTGTTGGATATAGACGGGATATTTTTTATTTTCTACATATTTACCGTCTCCTTTAATAGGGACGCCATATGCAAATAATTCTTTCTCCATCTTGGATGGATACATCGAGTTTTTATCGTAACATTTACAGTTACGTAATAAAATATTTTTATATTTTTTATTCACAATACATAAACCCCCTAAATATGACTTTCTGATATAGTCATCGATTTCTTTATCCAGTACAGGGAATAACTCAGCAAATGTTTTCTTTGTCATTGTCTTTTTATATGCTTTGAAACTGTCACTTGCTGAAGTTAGGGATGACATACCCTCCTTGTGGAACTCTTTCAAAACGCGAGCCATAATCTCAGTATCATGTTTGATGTATTCTATCTCTTCATCCGTTGGGATATAGCCTATCGGACGATGCATTTTATAGTCTATTTCACCTTTTAATATTGGTAACTTCCAAGATTTGGCGATTTCACCAACGGATGAAGAAATTTTTTTCTGACTATCTCGAATTTCAATTTTACTATTATTTTTATTTCTTATTGTAATAGAAAAAAACTGCTTTCTACTATCAATTAAAGAATTAAAATAATAGGGCTGTATTTCTTTAAACGGTTTATCCGACCAAGTATACCCGTGTGTTAGTAAATATGAAATTAAAAAGGACCCGTCAAATTTTAAGTTATGAAAATAGTAGATAACGTCCTCCTTTATTTCATCGAAAACAAAGCGGAATAGACCCTCTAAAGTGGTGCCATAGCGATGTTTGAAAGTATCGCAGGAGCAGATATCCCACAACCAAACGCTTGTTTCTTTATTTGCTAAATCTAGCGTAGAGTTCCTCGTTTCAAAATCGATTGTGTAAATGTTTTTAACCTTGTGCATATGATTTTAAGACTTCCTCAAAGTCTTCTTTTTTCTCAAACAATAATGAAAAAGTTGTTTGAATATCACCGACTTTAGGTGATGGAGTGAATAAAGTGTACAATACGCTAAAATCATTGAATAATTCAGCGAATTGTTCATCGGATAAAATATTGATAATGTCTGAGTAATCGACATTAAAAATAGTATCCAAATTTTTTACAAGATTATCCTTATATCTATTTATAAACTCTTCTTTAGAAGTATTTACGAATGTTTCAACTCTCGATAATCTGTCTTTAAAAATAGCGTAGTTATCGATGGTTTTCGTATTCATTCGATAACCTTTGCTAATATTACTATAGAACTTATCTTTTTCGATTTTTTTGTTTGCTTCTCGTATGAAATTACGGTAGTTCCTTATATCATACCTAAACTCTTTTGCTTTTGCTTTCGACATCGTATTTTTTAACTTTTCAAAGAGAGCTTTTTCCTCTCCAATTAACCTAATTCTTTTTGGCATAAAAACCTCCTAAAAAGGGAGGTTATAAACATTATCAGATAGGAACTTGCCTAACTCCTTATCGTTGGCTTCTTTAATTGATTTAATCTTATCTTCGTCGACATCATAATCTTCTACTCTGCCAATCCAAATGACATTATGAATGTAAATATTATCGTTATCCTTCGATTTTTTACGCTCCTTTGCAAAATTTATATCACCGTACTCAACATATAGAACATAATGACCCTTTTCTTGTGGTCTACATAAATTAGTTTTTTTAAATTTTACAGTGAAATAATCATTGTCTTTATTTTTAGTATAATAAGTGCAAAACTTATTATTATCAGTGACTATCTCTCTGACTGAAACCGGTAATCTAACCAAGTTGTAGTCTTCTCTTAATTTCATCGTATCAAGACATCTTAAAATTTCATTTTCTTTATTTAACATTTTTTTAAATCTCCTTTTTTCTTTCTTTTAGTTTTATTTCTTCTAAATAGTCTAAACAAATTGGGTAGTCAAAGATACCCACAAAGTATTTTTTACCCTCACCATCATAACGAGACAACGAGCATAAATCTTTACGTTTGCTATAACTTAAAGTATAAAACGAGCCATTCATATGGAATGAAACTGTATTATTTCTTCTTAAACAATCGTAAGACTTCTTATCTAAAAAAATTTGCATATCATTCACATTTTCTTCACCTCCTCATCAAATAATTTTTTTATTTCATTCATAATTTCAAGCGCTGTCACCCATTTCCCTATAGGTAAAATAATTTTCATTTTATACCAGCTTTTTAAATCTTTACGAGGGATTAAGTCATATATCATATATACTACATTTTCTTTTACAGAAACATAGATATAAAAAATATATTTAGAGTTACCTTTTGTATAATTTTCATAACATCTCTTAATATCAGTCGCTATGTCGACAACTTTATAGTTAAAGGATAGTGGTAATACTATCTTTTGAGTAGATAACAAACCTTTTATTTTAAGCGGTTTGTCAGTGATAACCGATAAAAGCTTATCACCTTGTTTTATTATTCCTATATAATTTCTCGATGTTTTCATGTTAAGCCTCATAACGAAAATGAATAAATTTCATCGATTTTTTTTACGAGTTTCAAGCAATTTTCAAAATATGCTTGTTTTTCTTCGTCAATAAAAATTCTGTCATTATTCGGTATATATAATCGGAATTTTATCTTTTTACGATAGTTAAATTTAGAGATGTCCTCGGTTTGGACAATCTCTAAATATTCTCTGTACCCGATTCGACCCCGACTATTAATGGGTTCTCGTTTCAATACAGAACGGTAATAAATAGCCATTATTTCCACCTCCTTTTTTTAATCTTACTAGATATAGTATGTGATTTGGATACCCATACTTACGGCTTTTGAAATTAAATCTTGCGAACGTTTGGTATTTACGGGACAACTTATTGATATAAAACTGTCATAAACAGATATATTATCTACTAAAACACCCGTTTGTTTTAATTCCTCAAATTCATCGGCCGTGCATTTGATTGAAAAACACCTGTAATTAATCGCACCGTAAATCATAACTTTTTTTACTGTTTTAACATTAAATAATCTCATTTTTTCTCCTTCTGATAGCAGTGGCTAACCCGATATATATCGGTGTTGCTCAACTACCCACATAAAATATTATATCACAATAATATAAAAAATACAATAGTTTTTTATATGAAAACGTTTTCATTTCATAAATATTTTTTTATAGTATAATTACATATAATACTTTTAAATTAAAACTAATTAAAAATACTTTGAATTTAAAAGTAATTTAATTATACATATTTATGGTTTTATGTATATATGTATTTATGGTTTT
>ERZ826242.3375-NODE-3375-length-11638-cov-37.885781_pt1 | contig 11638 bp, 10 predicted proteins | sample MGYA00519871_ERZ826242 | MGnify/ENA primary metagenome ERZ826242 (study PRJEB31778, sample SAMEA3449226) | human gut metagenome | biome: human gut; feature: human-associated habitat; material: faeces | place: United Kingdom | collected 2010/2012 ...
CTAAATTTAGTGGAGATGCAAACAGCATGGAAACAGCAAAAGAAAATATAAAAGATACGATTGTTAGTACAGTAAATCTAGCAAGTGGAAATAGGCTTAAATATAAAGAGGTAGCAGATTCTATTGAAAAAAGAATCTGGAGCCAGTTGTAAAAAATATAATAGTTGTAACTTTTAACATCAAAAACTATAAAAAATGTTGTAAATCCTTGAAATATTAGATAAGGTAGTAGTTTTAATGGTTTTAACCAAGTATTAAAATTATTCAATATAAAATAGACAGAAAAATTTATAAAAAAATGAAGTTGATTTTAAACAAAAGTGAAACATTTCTAATTATTGTAGGAAAGGAGAATGGTTTTATGAAAAATAAAACAAAATATTTAGTAGTAACATTGTTTATGCTAGTTAGTTTTTTACTAATTGGAGCTACTAATGTAAGTGCTAAAACAATAACAGTAGAGAATGAGGAAGAACTAATTAATGCATCAAAAGGAGTTGATTCTGAAATAAATGAAATAAAATTGGCAAAAGATATTACTTTAACAAAGTTTCTAAATTTTTATGTTGTAAATGACATTACTCTTGAATTAAATGGGCAAACATTAGATATAGGTTCCTATGGTCTTTCATTTAATTATGGACAGTCTGATTATGATGCAACAATTAACGATTATTATTATAACTTTAATAGTAAGTTAACTATTAAGGATAGTAGTAGTAGTAAAACTGGTAAGATTCTTTCAAAAAATAATATTTTCTTTAATTATTATGATACTAATCATGATGCGGAAATAAAAAAATTTGGACTAACTATTGATGGTGGATATTATGAAATTATTAGTTCAAGACCTAATTTCTTTGAATTCTTTTCTAGAGATTACTATACAAATGGTAAAAATCTTACTGTTGATGTAAATATAAAAGATGCTGTATTTAAATTAAATGATGGTATGTATCTTTTTGGCACTATATCAAATTCTGATTCAGATATTAAACTAAATTTTAATTTTGAGTCATTGAAAGTGCTAGGACTTACAAGTAAATTGGGCAATTTAAAATTAGGTGAAATGAAATTAAATGATGTAATTGATCCTAATTCTAAGGCATACTTTCAAAAACTACCTTATACAACAGGAGCTCCAGTTTTAGCTGAAGCAGATAGAAATACTTTAGTTAATGATTTCTACGCAACAGGAGGAAGTGACCCTTATATTATTATAAAAAAAGTTAATGGATTTGAAACAAATAATATAACAATAAATGAAACATATAACGAAATACCTAGTCTTAATGACATATCAATTAAGAATATAAGTGATAATGATTTGCAAATTAAAAATGTAACAGTAGATAGTTCTAATTTTAAGGTTGAAGGTCCTAGTACTCAACCAACAGTTAGTGCTGGTGCCACGAATACTGATTTTAAAATTAAGGCAAAAGAAGGACTTAATGCAGGAGACTATACAGCAATAATTACTGTAACTGATATAGATGGAAATAATTATACAGCAACAGTTACATTAAAAGTTGAAAAGAAAAACCTTAATGTAGGTATTAGTGGTTTAGATAGTACATGGGTTTATGGTACATCTAAAACTCCAACTGCAACAGGGGTTGATGGCTTAGGAGCAGGTGATTATAAAATCACTTACTATAAGGAAAACAATGGATCTTATGATGAAGTTGTAACAGAATTACCTAAATTAGTAGGTAAATATAAAGCTACTTTAAGTATTACAAATCAAAATTATACAGCAAGTGAAGCTAGTGTTAATTTTGAAATCACACCAATTACTACGGAAGTAAAAGTTAAAAGTTACGATGAAACATTTACTTATGATGGAACAGGACACTCAAAAAATGCTTATGATGTATTATGGGCAAATAATGCTAGTCCAGTAACTGATAATAAATTACCAAATGGTGATTTAGTAACAGCTGTTGTTACTGGTAAAGTAAGAGATGTTAAAGATACAGCTCTTGAAAACAATACAATTGGAAAAATAACAATAACAAATGCAGAAGGTGTTGATGTAACTAATTGTTACTCTAATAAAGTAAAAGCTGCTGGTAAATTAACAGTAAACCCAATTACAACACCAATAGTTGTAACAGCTGGTTCAGATACTAAAGTATATGATGGTGCTGAATTAACAAAAAATACTTATACAAATACTGATGGTGTATTACTACCAGGTGATATGTTAGAAGCTACAATTACTGGTAGCCAAAAATTTGTAGGTTCTTCAAATAATACTGTAAGCAATGTTAAAGTAATGAGAAATGGTGAAGATATTACTTCTAACTATACAATGGGAACACATGTAAATGGTGTACTTGAAGTAACAAGTGCAGAACAACCTTTAGCAATTGCAGATCAATATGTAAAAGTTAATGGTTCTATATCAAAAAGTTATTTAGAACAATCAGTAACTGGAAATGTAGGAAACATTGATTTTGCTATTAAATCAGGAACAGCACTTACTTATGATACTATAAATGATGAATATGTAGCAGGAGCTACTGAAGGTGATGTTGTAATGACTGTTACAGCAGTAAAAGTAAATCTTGGTGGAGATGATACACCTGAATGGAAAGAAACGACAAAAGATTTTACAGTTCATGTTGTAAATAAAACTGATGTAAATATTTCAGGGCTTTCTAATAATGAAACATTTACTTATGATGGAACACCTAAAAAGCCAACAGGAACAATTAGTGTTAATGCTGGAACAGTAAATGTAAGTGATTTAGAAGTAAAATATCAAGGGACAGGAACAACTTCATATAATAGTGCTATAGCACCAACAAATGCTGGAACTTATACAGTAACATATAAAGTACCAGATACTAATACAAATTATACAGGGACATATAGTGTAGCATTCACTATTAAAAGAGCTCAACTTGATAAAGTAACTATTGTTAAAGATACTTTTGAATATACTGGTAGTGATATAACACCTACATTAAATAATGTTAATTCTAATATAGAAGTAACTGGTGATACTAAAGCAAAAAATGTATCAAATAATACTATTACTGCAAAAATTAAAGATAAAATTAATTATGAGTGGAAAGATGGATTAAATGGTGATTTAACTATTAACTGGTCTATCACACAAGCAACGCCAAATTATACAGTACCAACAGGACTAACTTCTGTAAAAGGCAAAATATTAGCAGATGTAGTATTACCAACAGGATTTACTTGGAATTCACCTGCAACAATATTAACAGCAGGAACTAATACATATACTGCAACATACACGCCAGAGGATACAGCAAATTATAAAACAATAATGGATATTGATATTGAAGTTAATGTTAAAAACACATTTGATGTAATAACATCAGTACCTGGTGGAAATGGAACAATTACACCAAGTAAAATAGGTGTTATAGAAGGAAGTAAAGTAAAAATAACATTTACACCAAATACAGGATATATGATAGATAAAGTATTAGTAAATGGAATAGAAAAAACTGTAATAGGAAATGAAATAGAAATAACAGTAGATGAAGAAAAAACAGTAGAAGTAATCTACAAAAAAATACCATTTACAATAACAGTAGAAGAAGTAACAGGAGTGACAGTAGATCCAGATGGAATAGTTACAGTAAATTATGGCGATAACAAAGATTTCACAATAACAGCAAATACAGGATATAAACTAGTAAAAGTATTGGTAAATGATGAAGAAAAAGCATTAGAGGGTAATACATTAAAGCTAAAGAATATTACGTCAAATATGAAAATTAAGGTAGTAGTAGAAAAAATAGAATACAAAGTAATAGAAGGTGCAGATCAAACATATACCATTGATCAAAGTACAGAAGCAAGATTTAGAATAAATGCAGATTATAGCTTATTTGATAAAAAAGTATATGTAGACGATATACTTGTAGATGGTGCAAATTATACATCAGAAAGTGGAAGTACAATAATTACTTTTAGCAAAGAATATATAGATACACTTGCAATTGGACAACATACATTAAAAGTAGCGTTTACAGATGGAGGAGAAGCAAAAACAACATTTACAATAGCAAGACAATTTGAAGAAAACAATAATAATGAAAACGTTTCATTAAATACAGAAAATAAAAAAGAAATGAAAGATGATGGTTCTAATCCAAAAACAGGCGACAATGTAATGCTTTATATAGCAATAGTAAGTATGTCAATAATAGGGCTTGGAGCAACAACAGTAGCTGTAAAAAAGAACAAAACAAACTAAAATACTATATAGGAGAGAACTAGAACTTTCTAGTTCTCTTTTTAAAAATAAAGGGAGTAGATTATATGGCAGAAAAAAGGACTAAAACTAGAAAGAAAATAAAGCTAAATAAAAAGTTAGTATGTATTATTGGTATTTTGCTATTTCTAGTAGCTGTTATATTTGTAAATATAATGATATTTAAACCTGTGAATGTAGGAAAAATAAATAAAGAGGGTAAAGCAGAATATATAGAAAAAGTTGTAAATGTATCCAAATATCCAAATAAAAAAATTGTAGAGTTTAAAAATAATTATGAACTAATAGATAATGGAATAATAACAACTGAAATCTATGAGAAATTAAAAAATAATGATAATATATATAATTTAACAGTAACAGAATATTTAAGATTAGGAGATATATCTTCAAAAGAAAGTTATAACATAACTAAAGCAATACAAACAGGAATTATAAAAGAAGATACAATATATGCAGATTATTTTGCAAAAATTTGTGGATTTAAAAACAAAAAAGAATTATTAAAATACACAAAAGCTGTATTTGAATTAGCTCAAAAAGAAAAATAGAGATAAAATATAATTTATATTTTGAGATAATAGGTAACAAAATGAAATAATAATTTAAAAATGTGGTATATTAGCAATAAATTACTAATATACTATTTTTCTATATAAAGCAAATTTAATAACATCAAAATTTGCTGACAAAAAATATAATTAATGATATAATTATATAAAAAAGTAGAAGATGACAATATATAAATGGTTCTTCCGCAATTTATTTGATTAATATTGTAGAAGAACTTTTTGCTTTAATAAATTAAAACTACATCTTCCATACATAATTCTTTTTATAACTTTTATTTTATATAATAGGAAAGTCATATTGATTGTAATAAAAATGAGAAAAAAATTAGGCAAGCCAAAAGTACTAAAGCATAGCCTTAGTCTTATGTAAACAATATAGATAAATATAAATTAATTATCCTTAAAAATGTGATGAAAACCTCTCTTTGATACATAGTCAATTGGAACACATTTATCAAAATTACATTTAGAACAAATGGTATAAGGAGGAGTGGAAATAGGCGTTGGATTTAATACACCTGGAATTATAAGATTTCCATTTGAACAAATGACAGCAAATAGTGAAAAAACAATTCTTATAAGAATAAACAAAGATTATCCAAGTCCAATATTAGAAATAAAAAATAAAACAATTTCATTTGATGAAGATACAAATAAAATAATAGAAGATTTAAAGGAGTAAATATAAATGGTAATAAATGTAGGATTAAAAATAGATATACTATAATTTTATTAAAAATATCAAAAGCATTTGCTCTAATAGGAAAAAATAATATGACAATTCATAGTTGTTGCGAAAAGAACTTTGGAAGTGTTTGGAAAAGCACTTCCTTTTTTTGATTTTTTGTGGTAGAATGATGGAAAATAAAATTATGGAGGAAAAAATGGAAAATATTTTTAAGGTTGCAATTTTACAATTAAATGCAATTAATAATATGGATAATTCTTTAAAAAAGGGTATAATAGCATGTAGAAAAGCAAAAGAATTAGGAGCAGATATAGCAGTTTTTCCAGAAATGTGGAACATTGGCTATGAAATGCCAGAAAATGATGAAGATTTAGGTGATTGGATTAATAAATCAATATATGAAAATAATAACTATCTTTTAACGTTTAAAAAGTTAGCTAAAGAATTAAATATGGCTATTTCTATAACATTTCTTGAAAAAACAAAAGATCTTCCTAAGGATTCTGTAATTATATATGATAGATTTGGAAATAAAATTTTAAAATACTCTAAAGTTCATACAGTAGATTTTAAAATGGAAAAATATATGACACCTGGCAATGATTTTTATGTTGGAGAACTTGACTATGGAAATGGAAAGTTGAATATTGGTTCTATGATATGTTATGATAGAGAATTTCCAGAAAGTTCTAGAATATTAATGATTAAAGGTGCTGAAATAATATTAGTTCCAAATGCTTGCTTTATGTCAAAAATAAGATTAGAGCAATTAAAAATTAGGGCTTATGAAAATATGGTCGGAATAGTAACTGTTAATTATACCGATTATGGTGGAAGATCATCTGCTTTTAGTCCTATTGTAAGAGATGAAAATAAAAAAGAACTTAATAGTGAAATATTAATTATGGATGAAAATGAAAGCATTCAAATAGTAGAATTTAATATGGATGAAATAAGAAACTATAGAGAACATGGAACATGGGGAGATTCATATAGAAAACCATTTCTATATGAATATATAAGTCAAGAACATGTTAAAGAACCATTTATAAGAATGGATGCAAGAAGAAATACAAAAAAATACATTGAACAATAATATTTGGAATATAAAATTAAAAAATAGGAGGTAACTTTAATGATATATAAATATATATACAAAACTCCAATATGTTTTTTTTTGTTATGAACTTCGTTTTAAAATTAAATAATTTATGATAAATTATATATAGTATATAAATTAAAACTACATATTTTATAAATAGTTCAGGAAGGTGGAATAATATGGGAAAGGTTTTAAAAGTAAGAGAAGTAGGGGACCCTATTCTTGAAAAAGAATGTGAAGAAATAGAAATAAGAAATATAAATGAGGATATTTTAGAAATTATAGGAGATTTAAAAGCAACATTAGAGTTTGGAACTGGGCTAGGAATTGCTGCACCCCAGATAGGAATAAATAAAAGAATAATTGTAGTAGGTGCTAAGAAAGAAGATATAAAGTATAATGATGCAGAAGAAATACCAATAACGGCAATGATAAATCCAACTTGGAAGAATTTGTCAAAAGATACGGATGTGCAATATGAAGGATGTATGAGTGTTCCTAGTATAAGAGGAAAGGTAGAAAGATATAAAAATATAGAACTTACTTATTATAATGAAAGTGGTGAAAAAATATTAAAAAAGTTAAATGGATTTTTTGCAAGACTAGTGCAACACGAATGTGACCATTTAGATGGAATTGTATTTCTAGAAAAAGTAAAAGGTACTAATGGTTTTGCAACTAGAGAGAATATAAATAAATATAATTTATAGATATAAAAACATTTATGTTGAAAATAGTATATGTATAATGATCTAAAAATAAAGAGAAATTAGGAGAAATATAATATGAAAATAGGAATTGATATAGACAATTGTATATCTAATTTTGATGATACTTTATTAAAAGAATATTTAAAACATGATAAAGAACTGAGGAATACAGGTATTATAAATGGAAATGCAGAATCTATAAGAAGAGGAATGTTTGATTGGACAGAAAAAGAAGAAAATGACTTTTACAATTCAAATATTGAAAATTTTGCAAAGAAACTAAAGCCATTAGAAGATTCATCTTATTATATAAATAAATTAATGGAAGATGGGCACGAAATATATATAATAAGTGGTAGAAATAATGGCGAATATACAAACCCTTGGGAACTAACAGAAAAATGGTTAAATAAATATAGTGTTGTTTATGACAAATTAATACTTACAGATACTTACGATAAACATGCAAAAACAGTTGCATGTTTAGAAAATAATGTAGATTTAATGATTGAGGATAATATTAAAATAAGTTTAGATTTAGTAAGTAATGGAATTAAAGTTTTGACAATGAATACAAGATATAATCAAAAAGAAAAAACATTAGATAGAGTTTCAAAATGGAAAGAAATATACGAAAGAATATTAAAGCTTAATAAAAAATTAGATGATAAAAAAGTAAATGTTATTTTAGATACAGATACATATAATGAGTGTGATGATCAGTTTGCATTGTCTTATTTATTAAAATCAGAAGATAAATTTAATATTGAAGCAATTACAGTGGCTCCATATCATCATGATAATAACATATCAATTGATGAAGGAATAGATAAAAGTTGTGATGAAATCATTAAAATCTGTAACTGGTTAAATTTTGATTGTACTAATAAAGTATTTAAGGGATCTACAGATTATGTGGAAAATGATTATAATGAGGAAAATGATGCGGTAAATAAAATAATTGAAATTGCAAATAAAAATGATAAAACATATATTTTAGCTATAGGAGCGATAACAAATGTAGCCATTGCTATAAATAAAGAACCTAAAATAGTTGATAAAATTGAAGTTATTTGGCTTGGTGGAAATAGCTTCCTAAGTAAAGAGAACAAGGAATTTAATTTTAAACAGGATGTACAAGCTGTAAGAACTGTTTTTGAATCAAAAGTAAAATTAACAGTAATACCTTGCAAAAATGTAGCTTCAAATTTAAGAACTTCAATATATGAATTAGAACATTTCTTAAAAGGTAAAAGTAAATTATGTGATTATTTATGTGAAAGATTTTATAATGATGGAGTACATGGAATTAAAGAAAGAAGAGTTATTTGGGATATAAGCGTTATAGCATATATGATAAATAAAGAATGGTTTCAAACAGAAGAGGTAAGTTGTCCAAATATTAAAGATGATACATCTTATGAAATTACATCAAATAAGCATAAAATAACTGTAGTTAATTATTTAGATGTCGATAAAATATATAAAGATTTATTTGAAAAATTAACAAAGTAATAATAGAGAGGATGATATGAAATATTTTATTAGATTTATTATATTAATAAATAAAAATTTGCTTTAAATGTTGAAAAAAGTCCATAGGAGTTGACTTTAATGATATATAAATATATATACAAAACTCCAAAAGAATTTTCAAATATAATAATGAATAGTGATGGAGAAAATTTAACAGGGTTGTGGTTTGAATGTTCAAGAGATACCTCTAAACATGTAGTAGAATGTGAAGAAAAAGATTTGAAAATATTTAGAGATACAAGTAAATGGTTAGATATTTATTTTAGTGGTAAAAATCCAGATTTTACACCTAAGTATAAAATAGAAAATATGACCCCTTTTAGAAAAGAAGTTATAGATATAATGAACACTATTAGTTTTGGAAAAACTTTAACATATAGTGATATATCTAAAATAATTGCTAAAAATAGAGGATTAGAAAAAATGTCATCTCAGGCTGTTGGAGGTGCTGTTGGTTGGAATCCTATTTGCATTATAATTCCATGTCATAGAGTAGTAGGAAAAAGTGGAAGCTTAACTGGATATGGTGGAGGTATAAAAAACAAAATAGCATTATTAGAGCATGAAAAAAACGACATGAGTAAATACTTCATTCCAAGACGTGGAAGTGCCTTATGATAAGATGTAAATGGTGTAACTTAAACAATCCAAAATATGTAGAATATTACGATAATGAATGATGTAAAGCAAACTTTAATGACAAATATTTATTTGAAATGTTAATATTAGAGTCTTTCCAAGCTGGGCTTTCTTGGGAATGTATATTGAATAAAAGAGAATATTTTAGAAAGGCATTTGATAACTTTGATGTAAATAAAATTTGTAACTATAATGATGAAAAAGTACAAGAGTTATTAAAAAATGAAAATATTGTCTGAAATAAGTTAAAGATAAATGCAGCCATAACCAATAGTAAAATATTTAAGAAAATCCAAGACGAATATAGTTCTTTTGGTAATTATTTAAAAATATTTACAAATGATAAAATTATTTATGAAATAGATAAAAGTACAAATAAATTATCTGATAGATTATCAGAGGACTTAAGAAAAAGAGGTATGAAATTTGTTGGAAGCACAATTATTTATTCTTATTTACAAGCAATAGGAGTTATATATTCTCATGATGCAAAATGCTTTATGTATAAAGATAGATAGGAGAAAAATATGAATTATACATATGTCGATTATTTTAAATATAAGTATAAAAATAAGGTTAAAAAAATATATATCAAATCTTTTCCTAGGAATGAAAGATTTCCATTTGGAATTTTAAAATATTGTTCTAAAGGAAAAAATGTATTATTTAATATAGTATTAGATAAAGAAGAAATGGTTGGACTAGCATATTTGGTTGATTGTAAGGATTTCGTTTATTTAATGTATTTAGCTGTAGATGAAAGTAAAAGAGGATGCGGATGTGGTTCTAAAATACTTAAAGATTTAACTTCAAAATATGGAAATGTTATTTTAAGTATAGAAAGGCCTCAAAATAACGTAAATGATGAAAAATTAAGAAGAAAGAATTTTTATCTTAAAAATGGATTTTATGAAACTAATAAATTTATTCTAGATAATAAAGTTGAATATGAAATTTTATGTACAAACAGTGATTATGAAATAACAGAAGAAAATTTAAAACAAAGATATACCAAAATGGGAAATAATAAATTTATAAATTACGTTATATCAAAAATATTTAATACATATAATATAAAATTTATAAAATAAAAATATAATCTAGCATAGCTATATGTATGGAGGATATATAGATGAAAAATAATGAAGAAAAAATAACAACTATATATTATATAAGACATTCTGTAAAATTAAGTAATAATATGATTAATACATATATGACAAATCAATCAAAATTACTTAAAAATGAAAAAATTGTACTTAGTGTTAATGGAGAGAGAAGAGCTGAACTGCTTAGTAATGAAGAAGAACTTCAAAATATAGATGTTGTATATACAAGTAATTGTGTAAGAACATTACAAACTGCAAAATATTTAATGGTTAAACAAAATTTGAAAGCAAATATAGATGAAAGATTAGATGAGAGAAGAACAGGGATACCAAATGATGATAAAGTAAAAGATTGGTATACAAGGCAATATCTAGATGAAAATTATAAAACTATTGGCGGAGAAAGTAAGAAAGATGTTGAAAATAGGATGTATGAAGTATTTAAAGAAGTCATTAGGGATAATAAAGGAAAAAGAATTGCTATTTTTTCTCATGGGTATGCAATAACTATGTTTTTGCTTAAATATTGTAAATTAGAAGATATAAATAAAGAACATAATTTAAAAATTAGCTATAAAGATAAAGTTATATTTAATGGAAAAATTAATTCTCCTGATGTGTTTAAAGTTGATGTAGGAAAAGATAATGAAATTTTAAATATTGAAAATATTAAATTTGATGATTTAGAATATGATGATGTAAATTAATTAAAAATCCGTTACTATTCAGACTATAATTACCTCAAAATACAAAATCAATTTCTATTAACAATATAATATACAAAGAAATTATAAATAATTATTGAAAAAAAATTTAAAATGCAATATAATAAAAGTACGTACTAGTTCTATGTATAAAAACAAAAGAAAGAGAGGAAAAAGATATATGAAAAAACTAGGAAAAGAAAAGCCAAAAAATAATTTTACAAAACTAACTCATAAAAAAGGCATATCGCTAATAGTGTTGATTATTACAATAATAGTGATAATAATACTTGCAGCAGCAGTTATTTTAACAATAA
>ERZ826242.3385-NODE-3385-length-11624-cov-3.785029_pt1 | contig 11624 bp, 10 predicted proteins | sample MGYA00519871_ERZ826242 | MGnify/ENA primary metagenome ERZ826242 (study PRJEB31778, sample SAMEA3449226) | human gut metagenome | biome: human gut; feature: human-associated habitat; material: faeces | place: United Kingdom | collected 2010/2012 ...
GCAGATACTTTCATATCTACTTTTTCTTGAAATACCCAAAACTCAGAAAGAACCGCTGTCAGATTGCTACTGTTTTTCTTGCCACAGGCTGCTATATATTCGGCTGCGTTTTTTTACATGCAGATCACACAAACAAATTGGAAATTACTGTGCTTGATGTAGGTCAGGGAGATGGTATTTTTTTAATGCTTCCTGATCATACGACAATTCTTTCAGATGGCGGAAGCACAAGCAAATCTATGCTTGATACGTATGTATTAGAACCTTTTTTAAACTCACAAGGCATTCGCCGGATTGACTATGTTTTTGTATCGCATGCCGACAGTGATCATATTAATGGGATCATAGGATTGATTGAAAATGACGCAGATAGGATAGGAACGCTTATGCTGCCGCAGAGCCAGTCATCAAAAAAGCAGTTTGAACAACTATTAACAGTAGCAAAAAAGGAGCAGATTCCTATTAAGTGGATTTCAAAAGGAGATGTTTTTTCATTAAAAACGCTGCCAGATTTGTCTTTTGAAGTGCTGTGGCCGTCAAAAAACGAAAAATCAGATGACACAAATGAATCATCACTAGTGTGGCGCCTTAATTATCATGACTTTTCTATGCTTTTTACGGGAGATCTTCCAGGTGACTGCGAGGATGAGCTTGTCAGCTTAAAGCCAGTAACTGTCTTAAAAGTCGCACATCACGGCTCTGATTATTCAACAACTAAAACATTTCTGCAGCAAATAACACCGCAGCTTGCCGTGATTTCCTGCAGTGAAAATAATAGGTATGGTCATCCTGGGAAACAGCTTTTAAAACGCTTAGAAGAGGCAAAAATACCGTCAGTTTTGATTACAAAAGACTGCGGTGCAATCATAATACAAACTGACGGTTATTGTGTAGAAGTGGAAACTTATCTGGCAAAGCAGTCTTGATATTCGCTGTCTGTCAGTCCGGCACCATTTTTAGCAACAACATGGGCAGAAACCTTATTCGCCTGTGAGAGTGCCTCTGCCCAAGAGCAGCCATTTGCGCGGCTGGCCATGATCTGACCAATATGACTGTCTCCGGCACCAATTGTATCTGCAACAGTTGTCTTTATGCCATCAACCTCTGTTAAATTATCTTTTCCTGCCTCCAGACAGCAGGAGCCATCCTTACCTTTTGTGATAATTACAGTATTAGATGTTGCATTTTGAAGAATCTTTGCCGCCTCTAAAAGAGATACAGCGCTAAATTCATCTACTCCACATTTAAAATCAGAGACCGTTAAGCTGCTTAGCTCGAATGCTTCCTCATCGTTTATATGAAGAATAGGATTTAGATTATATAGGCGCTTCATTTTCTTTTCACCGATCTGTCGAATACGAGGACCTGGTGCAAAGAAGATCTGCGGGCCGCGGTGCTGTTCAAGCCATGAAATTAGATCGTCACCTGTTGGCTCCTCGATTTCAAGGCCGCATACATAGATCATAGAAATCTGTGAAATGTCAATATTTTCCATCCACTCATGATTAAAGGTATATTCTGCACCATGCACCGATAAAAATGTACGTTCTCCGTTTTCGTCGACAAGACAGTAGCAGCAGCCATTTTCTGCATCTACATTCACATGAATAGGAAGTTTACGTGCCTGAAACGACTTTCTTATATAATCGCCATATACACCAGTTCCAATAGGTGTCACAAACATATACGGGACACCTGACTGACGTACAATATTAGCTGCGTTATAGGCACAGCCGCCAAGTGCGAGTGTCTGGCGCTTTGGCTGAATATCCTCTGCTGTTTTGGGTAGATGATCAATTTCAATGATTACATCGACACATGTACTGCCGATCAATAAAATTTTAGGCATTGATGATTGCATTAGGTAAATCTCCTTATATTTTTCTTTACTATCACAAAGAGATTATAATTCCTTGACGATGTAAAGTAAACACCATTTGCTTGATTGACGGCAAAAAGAATGATACAATAATACAAAAAACATTAATAGGAGTCTTTATGGAAAAACTCAGACAAGATATTCGTGCCAATCAGTTTGAGCGCGTATATCTTTTATATGGTGAGGAACGATATCTGGTTCAGATGTATAAGAATCAGTTAAAAAAAGCAATCATCGGCGATGATACGATGAATTTGAATCAATATACCGGGAAAGGTCTGCCTGTACAAGAGGTGGAAAATGCGGTAATGACAATGCCGTTTTTTGCAGACAGACGTTTGGTTCTGCTAGAGGATACAGGATTATTTAAAAGCAGTGATGAGCAGTGGAGTAATCTTGTTAAAACAATTCCGGATAGCTGCCATGTCCTTTTTGTTGAGCAGGAGGTAGATAAGCGAAGCAGAATGTATAAGGCTGTAAAGGAATGTGGCTATTGCGCAGAGATGACGCATCCTTCAATGCAGCAGCGTACACAGTGGATTTTAAAGGGATTTGGGCGTTATGGGTTAAAAATCACACAGTCTGCACTTGATTCGTTTCTTGAAAAAACAGGTGATGACATGGAAAACATCAGAAATGAGATGGAAAAATTGGCTTCTTTTTGTATGGGAAAAGAAGGCATCACAAAAGAAGATGTTGATTTTGTCTGTACGGAACAGATTGAAAATAGAATCTTTGATATGACACAGGCCGTAGCAGAGGGAAAGACACAGTATGCTCTTGAGTTATATGCTGATCTATTAGCATTGAAAGAGCCGGGAATGCGTATTTTATTTCTGATTGCACGTCAGATGAACCAACTTTTATGTGTAAAGGAGATGGAAGTCGGACGTCAGAATAAGGATCAAATTGCAGCTGCTTTAAAGGTTCGTTCGTTTGTAGTTAACAAATTGCTTGGACAGGCAAGACAATTCACCATTGATCAGCTGATACGCTGTGTTGAGCGCTGTGTTGAGCTTGAAGAAGCTGTAAAAAGAGGAAATATGAATGAAAGGATTGCAGTAGAGATGGTTTTATTATCAATTGCAAATCGTGAATATCATGCCTGACTAAAAAAAGCTGCCTGCATGAAGCAGACAGCTTTTTATGTGTACAAGACACAAATTAGTTCATAGCGTTAACAGCCTTGTTCATACGGCTGATCTTTCTGGATACAGTGTTATCATGATAAACACCCTTGGATGCAGCCTTTCTCATTACGGACTCAGCCTCAACAACTGCAGCCTGAGCAGCAGCCTTATCACCTGCAGCAACAGCGCTCTCTACCTTCTTGATGTAGGTCTTTACCTTAGAACGAGCAGACTTGTTTCTATCTGCCTTTGCCTGACTAACTAAAACTCTCTTCTTTGCGGACTTAATATTTGCCATGGGGCACCTCCAAAATTTCTTGTTTTTTAATCTTTTTATAGTTTGAAAACGATACTGTGTGTCACTCGAAAACACCGTTTCAACACAAGTGGTATCATAGCCTAAAAACATTGATCTGTCAATACATATTTTCAAAAAAAATGCAAAAAATACAAAAAAGTTTTACATGTAAAACAAGTAGGAACTTCCAATAAAGTTTTACATATAAAACTTTGAACAACTTCATGAACCATTTTAACTAAGAAAGGTGAAAATATAATGCTCAATGTAAAAGATAACAAAACAATGATGTATACTGATCTCGCTGTTGAAATTCAGGAAGAATGCAGTGGCAGGCAAGGTGAGATTCCGGGCGTTGTACTGGAACAATACAAAGAAGATGGCAAAGGTATCCGTGTCACAAAAATACAAATCCAAACGGCAGATGGAGCAAAACGCATGGGGCGGCCCATAGGAAATTACATGACACTTGAGTCTGCAGATAAAGAACATTCTGATGAACATTCCGATAAAAATCTTTCTGGAACGAAGCTTCTTGATACAAATCTTCTTGCATCCTATATAAATGAGCTGCTTCCATCATCGGCTCATTCTTTTTTGATTGTTGGTCTTGGAAATGCCAATATGACAGCAGATGCACTCGGACCATTAACAATTGAGAAAATGGCTCAGTCAGGAATGGCTTCATATACTTCAATGATCGTTCCCGGTGTATTTGCGCAGACTGGAATGGAAAGCTGTGAAATCATACAGGGCATTGTACAACAAACTTCTCCAGACTGCATCATAACTATTGATGCGCTTGCAGCAAGAAGTGCATTTCGGCTTGGTACAACAGTTCAGCTTACCGATACAGGGATTCGTCCGGGATCTGGTGTCGGAAATGCAAGAAAAGGTATAACTAAGGAAAACATGAAGATTCCTGTGATTGCCATTGGGATTCCAACAGTTGTAAGTGCCGCAGCAATTGTATCTGATGCAATGGATTCTTTAAAGCAGATAGGATATAATGAAACAGTTCTTGGAAGCATTGCTATGCTTGATCAGGAAGAATACTATCAGCTTATATCAGAAGTGTTTGCGCCAGAGCTTGGGAACCTCTTTGTGATGCCTAAAAACCTTGATGAAGAATTAGATACGATGAGCAGCTTACTTGCAGCGTCATTGTCACAAGTAATATGTAAACGATAAAATGCTGTAATAAAGAAAACTGGCTGATGCATAGAATAGGCCAGAAAATAAGAAAGGATTTTAGAAATGTATAGAAACTTTCATCCAAGGAGAAAAGAGAAAATAGTCACAACGATACTTTGGTTTTTGGCACTTGCCTGCTCTACCTATATTTTATGGAAAATTAATCCCTATCCAATTCAGCGCGGCATTGGCTGGACAAAACAAAAGACAGAACAGTTTTTAAATCGCTGCATAGACAATACAGTTTCTAATACACTTCCATCGCTTTCTATTTTTTTTGACTGTGAAGGATTATCTAAAGAAAATATAACTCAGACAAATACGTTTTTTTCAAGTGATCCCTTTTATCAGCAGTTCCAAAATAATATTGGTTGCTCTCCAGACAAAAAACAGGTATAATACTGAAAGATAATATTAAATAGTGGAGGTAACAAAATGTCTGAAACAACAAATGTTATGAATTCTGAAGCAGTAAAGCGTTTGCTTTGCTATGTTTCCTACGATACACAGTCAAAGGATGAAAGCAGTGAAGTGCCGAGCACACAAAAGCAGTTTGACTTGGCAAAGGTATTAAAAAAAGAGCTTGAGGAGATTGGAGCTTCTGATGTACGTCTTAGCGATCACTGCTATGTGTATGCAAAGATTCCGTCTAACTTAGATAAGAAGGTTCCGGCAATCGGTTTTATTGCCCATATGGATACTTCACCTGCATTAAGCGGAAAAGATATTAAGCCGCAGATAATACAAAATTATGACGGCGGTGTAATCAAACTTGGTGAAAGTGGCTTTTCTATGGGACCAAATGAGTTCCCGGCACTTGCCGAATTAAAAGGAAAGAGTCTTATTACTACAGATGGAACAACACTTCTTGGCGCAGATGACAAGGCCGGTGTTGCTGAGATCATGACAATGGCAGCATTCTTTTTGGCACATCCGGAAGTAAAGCACGGTGATATCTGCATCGCATTTACACCAGATGAGGAAGTGGGAAATGGTGTTGAATATTTTGACGTGCCGGGCTTTGGTGCTGACTTTGCTTATACAGTAGATGGCGGTTCTGTCGGTGAAATTGAATATGAAAACTTCAATGCTGCAAATCTGCGTGTTGAAGTGCAGGGATATGGCATCCATCCAGGCAGCGCAAAGGGCAAAATGAAAAATGCCATCCGCATGGCAATGGAATTTGAGCAGATGCTGACAGTATTTGATAATCCGGAATATACAGATGGCTATGAGGGTTTTCATCATCTTGGCGGTATCGAAGGCGATTCAGATCATACAACAATGCATTACATTGTACGTGATCATGACGCTGGAAAGCTTAACCAGAAGTTAGCTGAGATTGATAAGGCTTCGGAGTATCTGAATTTTAAATATGGAGAGGGATCTTTTAAGGTGGTGCGTACCGCTTCTTATCAAAACATGAAGGAAATGATTCTTCCTCATATGCATTTGGTTGAGTATGCAAAGGAAGCTATGAGAGAGCTTGGATTAAATGCTAAGAGTGTTCCGATCCGTGGTGGTACAGATGGTGCAAGATTATCCTTTATGGGACTTCCATGTCCGAACCTCTGCACAGGAGGCGCAAATTATCATGGCCGCTTTGAATATGCATGTATTGAGCAGATGGAGCTGTGTGTTGAGATTTTAAAGAAAATTGTTGAAAAGTATGCAGTTAAAGAAATCTGATATTCAGAAATCTATATTCAGAAACAAGAACTACTGAAAAGCAAAAAGATTAAAGTGAGGAATTTTGAATGATAACAAAGCAATTTAGCAGGCCATCAGTGAAGATGGCTCTGTCCGATGAGCTTTTAATGAAGGTAGAGCAGCCAGCTCGTTATCTTGGAAATGAGGTAAATGCGGCAAATAAGGATAAATCAAAGGCAGAGGTATCCTTCTGTATGTGTTTTCCAGATGTTTACGAGATTGGTATGTCTCATCTTGGAATCCAGATTCTATATGATATGTTTAACCGTTTTGAGGATACATATTGTGACCGCGTGTATTCTCCATGGATTGATCTTGATAAAATGATGAGAGAACAAGACATAAAGCTGTTTGCAGTAGAATCGCAGGAACCGGTAAAGAGTTTTGATTTTCTTGGAATCACACTTCAATATGAGATGTGCTACACAAATATCCTGCAGATTTTGGATTTAAGTGGCATTGCGCTTAGAAGCGCTGACCGTGATATTAATGATCCGTTTGTAATTGGAGGAGGACCATGTACTTATAATCCAGAACCAATTGCTCCATTCTTTGACCTTTTCTATATGGGAGAGGGTGAGACTCAGTATCGTGCACTTCTTGATCTTTATAAAAAGTGGCGCGCAGAAGGCGGCTCAAGGGAAGACTTTTTACATGAGGCAGCTAAAATTCCTGGCATATATGTACCTTCTTTATATGATGTCACCTACAAGGAAGATGGAACTATTGATGCAATGACACCAATCTACGATGATGTGCCAAAAACAGTACGCAAGGAAATTGTACTCGATATGACAGGTGCAGTCTATCCGGAAAGACCGCTTGTGCCTCATATTCGTGCTGTGCAGGATCGTGTTGTGTTAGAGATTCAGCGAGGCTGTATCAGAGGCTGTCGTTTCTGCCAGGCTGGTATGGTTTACCGTCCTGTGCGTGAGCGTGATGTAGAGCGTCTGAAGCAACTTGCAGTTACAATGCTTCATAATACCGGTTATGATGAGATTTCATTAAGCTCATTAAGCTCTAGTGACTACTCAAAGCTGCCTGAGCTTGTAAATTTCTTAATTGAAGAATGCAGCAAGCGAAAAATCAATATTTCTTTGCCGTCTCTTCGTATTGATGCATTTTCACTTGATGTTATGAGTAAGGTGCAGGATGTCAAAAAAAGCAGTCTTACATTTGCACCAGAGGCAGGTACACAGCGTCTTCGTGATGTAATAAACAAGGGCTTGACTGAGGAGGTAATTCTTCAGGGTGCAAGAGAAGCTTTTGAGGGCGGCTGGAGTCATGTAAAGCTGTATTTTATGCTTGGACTGCCAACTGAGACAGAAGAGGATATGAAGGGCATACCAGAGCTTGCAGAGCGCATGGCAGAGGCTTATTATGAGATCCCAAAGGAAAGAAGAAATGGAAAATGTCAGATTACCATGAGTACATCTTTCTTTGTTCCAAAGCCATGTACACCATTCCAATGGGCAAGAATGTATTCTCCTGAGGATTACTTGGGACGCGCAAGAATTGTAAATCACACAATGAAGCAGCAGCATAACCAAAAGAGTCTCAAGTACAACTGGCATGAAGCATATGTAACAGTTCTCGAGGGTGTTTTGGCACGCGGTGACAGAAAAGTGGCTGATGCCATTGAGACAGCCTATAAGATGGGTGCACTGTATGATGCATGGGGAGAAACATTCCACTATGAGATTTGGACAGCTGCTTTTGAAAAATGCGGCTTATCAATTGATTTTTATAATACAAGAGAGCGCAGTCTTGATGAGGTATTCCCGTGGGATTTCATTGATACTGGCGTGACAAAGGCATTTTATAAGAGAGAATGGGAGCGTGCAATGCAGGAGAAGATTACGCCGAATTGCCGCCAGTCCTGTTCCGGCTGCGGAGCAAAGCGTTTTGGAGGAGGTGTCTGCTTTGAAAATCAGAATTCAGTTTGCTAAATACGGAAAGATGATCTATATCGGACATCTTGATATAATGCGTTATTTTCAGAAGGCACTTCGCCGTGCAGATGTAGATCTTGCCTATACACAGGGTTACAATCCGCATCCTATTTTATCTTTTGCGGCTCCTCTTGGTGTAGGCATTACAAGCTGCGGTGAGTATGCTGATCTTGAGGTTAATTCAAGCGGTTCCTCTAAGGAAATGCTGGCACGTCTCAATGAAGTCATGGTTCCGGGAATGGAGATTATTGACTATCGTGTATTGCCAGATGATGCAAAAAACGCGATGAGCTGTGTGGCTGCTGCAGATTATTGCCTGACATTTCGAGAGAAACACACACCGCTTGATACGTTTGGCATGACATCTGCTGCTTATTTAAAAGGCTTTGAAGAGTTTTTACAGCAGGAATCTATTGTAATTATTAAGGAAACAAAAAAAGGCACTCGCGAAATGGATATTCGTCCGCTGATTTATGATTTTTGTTTACAGGAAAAAAGTGAGACAGGAGACGGTCCGGCAATCTTTTTGCAGGTATCAACTGGAAGCACCGATAATTTAAAGCCTGAACTTGTATTAAAGGCATATCATGAGCAGACTGGTCTTTCCTGGAATCCTGGAGACATTTCAATTTGCCGCCTTGAGACTTATACTAATACGGCAGTCTCTGCGCCAGACTGCATTGTAGCACCGCAGTTTGTGCCGCTTCGCGAGATGGGAAACGTATTATGAGCCGCCGACTTCTTTCTATGCAGGGGGACCGTGTGCTGACGGCCCTCTGGGATGATGGGCGTATTATAGAATGCAATGTGGACGAGCGGGTACCTGCATTTTTAGGACGTATTTATCTGGCAAAGGTAGATCATATAGTGCCAAGCATTAGCGGTGCATTTTTGTCTGCGGGTGATCAGAAGCTTTATTATTCACTAAAAGAAAATCCGTTGCCTGTTGCTGTTTCATGTAAGCGTGAGGGAATGATTACACAAGGCGATGAGATTGTTGTACAGGTGACAAAGGAAGCGCTAAAGACAAAGGAACCTGGTGCTGGTTCTGCCCTTCAAATTGGAGGACGATATTGTGTCGTTATGATGGAGCCGGCAGGAAAACAGCCAAAGACAAAGATTCTTTTGTCGAGAAAGATTACAGAGGCTACATTTCGTGAAAAGATTTCTGAGGAGGCAGAGGCTCTTGAAGAAGTAAAGCAGCTTTTTGAAGCTGTAAGTCTTAGGGGCTTTTCATTATCTGTGATGATACGCACAAACGCGGCAGAGGTATCATCTGATCTTGTACTAGATGAAATATCAGTCTGCTGCAGACAGCTTCAGACTGTACTGTCAACAGCAGCTTTTCGCAGTAATGGAAGCTTGCTTTGGCAGCCGCTTCCAGCCTATATAAGTGCCATCCGTGATACTTCTTTAAATGGCTTAGAATCAATTGTCTGTGATAATGAAGAACTTTTAAACGAAGTAAAAAATGCCTTGGATGAATGTAAAGGAAGTGAGGGATTAACTTATTCGCTTTATCAGGATTCTTCATATCCTATGCGAAAATGTTACAACTTGGATACTACTATTGAAAAGGCATTAAAAAGTAAAGTATATCTGTCATCAGGCGCCTACTTAATTATTGAACAGACGGAAGCGCTTGTAGCAATAGATGTTAATACAGGAAAAGCAATTGCATCAGGACGCAAAAAGGAAAATCAGGATTCTTATTTTTATCGCATTAATTTAGAAGCAGCAAAGGAAATCTTGTATCAGCTGCGACTCAGGAACTTATCTGGTATGATTCTTGTAGATTTTATTAACATGACTGATCATGCACTTGAGGATGCACTGATGGAAGAACTTTCCCTTCTTGCACGTAAAGATCCTGTGCATACAAGAATCGTTGATATAACAGCACTTGGTCTTGTTGAAATTACGAGAAAAAAAATAAGAGAGCCACTTGACAAACAATTAAAGATATGTTAAAGTACTAATCGTGTGCCGCACAATGAGGTTTAAGCGCTGCAATTTAGCAGACACCGTACTTGGCGAGTAATTATCTAGGAGGTGCTATATGTACGCAATTATTGCAACTGGTGGCAAGCAGTACAAGGTAGCAGAAGGCGATGTCATTCGCGTTGAGAAGCTTGGAGTAGAAGCTGGACAGACCTACAACTTTGATCAGGTTTTAGCTGTAAACAATGGTGAGATGATCATTGGTACCCCGACTGTTGCTGGAGCAACTGTAAGCGCAACTGTTATGGGCGAGGGCCGTGCTAAGAAGGTTATTGTATACAAGTACAAGAGAAAGACCGGCTATCACAAGAAGAATGGTCACAGACAGTCCTATACTGAGTTAAAGATTGAGAAGATCAACGCTTAATCAATGATTCAGGTAGAGATTATCCGGGATGCTTCCAAAGCGTATGTTGGTTTTTCTATAAAAGGACATGCCGGCTATGCAGAGCACGGGCAGGATATCATTTGTGCAGCGGTTTCCGTTTTAGCGCAGAATACCGTAAATTCTATTGAGCAATTTACGGATGATACATTCTCCGGTGAGATAGATGAGAAAACTGGCAGTCTTGCTGTTTCGTTTCCTCATGGTGTCGGGAAGGATTCCAGGCTATTGTTGGACTCGATGGTACTTGGTTTGACAAGTATTGCCGAGGAGTATGGTAAGAAGTATATTAAAATCCGATTCAGGGAGGTGTAAATCATGTTCAAGATGAATCTTCAGTTATTTGCACATAAGAAGGGTGTTGGTTCTACAAAGAACGGCCGTGATTCCGAGTCCAAGAGACTTGGTGCAAAGAGAGCAGATGGACAGTTCGTTTTAGCTGGAAACATTCTTTACAGACAGCGTGGAACCAAGATTCATCCAGGCGTGAACGTAGGAATCGGAAAAGACGATACCTTATTCGCTATGGTTGACGGACGCGTAGCTTTCGAAAGAAAAGGACGTGACAAAAAACAGGTTTCCGTATATCCGGTAGCAACAGAAGAGTAAGACAAAGGTGCGGCTTCAAATCTTAAGAGGTTTGAAGCCGTTTTTGTTAATAATAATTAAAGGTCCAGCAGACCGATTTGGATTTAGATAAAACAAGACAGGAGAATACCATGTTTGCAGACAGAGCAAAAATTCTGATCCGCTCCGGTAAGGGCGGAGACGGACATGTCAGTTTCCGCAGAGAGCTTTTTGTACCGAACGGCGGGCCGGACGGCGGCGATGGCGGCAAAGGCGGAGACGTTATTTTTGAAGTTGACGAAGGACTGAATACACTGGTTGATTACCGCCACAGAAGAAAGTTTTCTGCTACCGACGGCGAGCCGGGCGGAAAACGCAGATGCCATGGCGGAAACGGCGCAGATATTGTCCTGAAAGTACCGGAAGGAACCGTCATTATGGACGCTGCGAGCGGAAAAGTCATCGCAGATATGTCCGGTGAAAACCGCCGTCAGGTTGTATTAAAAGG
>ERZ826242.3391-NODE-3391-length-11597-cov-4.279674_pt1 | contig 11597 bp, 4 predicted proteins | sample MGYA00519871_ERZ826242 | MGnify/ENA primary metagenome ERZ826242 (study PRJEB31778, sample SAMEA3449226) | human gut metagenome | biome: human gut; feature: human-associated habitat; material: faeces | place: United Kingdom | collected 2010/2012 ...
GTTGGAAATATACCTGGATATTATGAAACATTAGTTAATAAATATAGGGAATTACCAGAAGATTCAGTATTAAAAAGTGATATTATAAAAGATAAAATGGCAGAATTATCAAATATAGATATGAAACAACTTTTAAGCATAAATAATGAAAAAATAATAGAATATGTAAAAAATATTATAGATGTATTTTCAGGGATTTTTGATGTATTTGTTTCAATAATTGTTTCAGTATATATCTTATTACAGAGAACAACAATTATGAAATTTTTAAGAAAATTTGCAAGAGCTTTGTTCAAGAAAAATACATATGAAGCTGTAAATAAATATTTTACAAAAGCAAATGAAGTTTTCTTTACATTTATATCAAGTCAATTGTTAGATGCAGTAATTGTGGGGATTTTAACAACTGTTGCTATGTTAATCATTAAAGTAAAATATGCACCTTTAATAGGATTTACAATAGGATTATTTAATATGATTCCATATATTGGTGCTATTGTTGCTGTTGCAATTGGAATTTTGATTACATTTATAACAGGTGGTTTGGGAAAGGCTTTGGCTATGGCGATTGTTGTTATTATTTTACAACAAATAGATGCTAATATTATAAACCCAAAAATAATAGGCGTTTCTTTGGAGGTCAGTCCTTTACTTGTTATTTTCTCTGTTACTGTTGGTGGTGCTTATTTTGGAATATTAGGTATGTTTTTAGGTGTGCCTATTGCGGTTGTTATTAAAACAGTTTTGACTGATTGGATTGATAATAAAAATAAGTTTAGAGATGAACAAGAAAAAATGGCAGAAAAAAGTGAAATTGAATAAAATGTAAAATACCATATAAGTTCTAATAGTTATATAAAACTGATTTTTGAGCTTATATGGTATTTTTATTATTTTTTCTTTTTATTAATGAAAACAGAAATAATTACTGCAACTATTATAATAGCAATAATTGCGATTAGTCCTGGCCAGCCTAAAACTGCAACGAATTTGCTACCTAAGGACATTATTATACCTGCTAAAATAACTCCTAATGCTACTGCTGTTATACTTGTTTTAAAATCAAGATTTAGAAAACTAGCAGCTAATGTACCTGTCCATGCACCTGTTCCAGGAAGAGGAATACCAACAAAAATTAATAATGCAAAAAATATTCCTTTGTTTCCAGCTGCTGCTTTTAATTTTTCTCCACCTTTTTCACCTTTTTCTAAACACCATGTGAAAAGTTTTCCTATTATTTTTTTATCTTTTCCCCATTCAAGTATTTTTCTTGCAAATAAATAAATAAGTGGTACTGGTAACATATTAAATAGTATTGCTATTGGGTAATATAAGAAAATGTTTAATCCTAGTCCTTCTGCTACTGGAATTGCTCCTCTTAATTCTACTATTGGTAGCATACTTATTAATGCTACTATTATATATTTTACTATAAGTGGTAAGCTTGACATTGATTTTCTCCTTTCAATATTAAGTATATTAAGCTTTTTGTATTTTACTATAAATATAAAAAATTGTCTATATGTTTGTTATAATTTACTATAAAAGAAATTTTTACTAAACTTGTAATGTTTTTGTTACTGGATAATAGTTTTGATATATTGTGCTTTTGAAATCTACCGTACCTCTAAGGTATATATTATTTATAAGTATTGCCTGTTCATTACGTTCAAAAATAAAATCTAAAATCAAAAACTGAGCCTCTCTCACTCTGGCAAAACTGTATATATGTATATTGTTTTAGAATTTTTGAATGCGATTGGAACAATATTAGAATTTCTTAAAAAATCAATGGAAAGAGTTCACAAAGTGGAAGGGTGCCATTGATTTTTTTAGAAATTCTTATGTTGTGTATTGAAGCCGAAAAAATTATCAAACAATATACATATATACAGTTTTCCGTGAGCATTCCTCAGTTTTTTATTTAAGATTTTTTATTTTTCACTCCAATCAAACGGTATACTTATAAATAATATATACCTTAGATGTACGGTAGATTTCAAAAGCACAATGTATCAAAACTATTATCCAGTAACAAAAAGAACACTCTTTTTAAAGAATGTTCTTTTTATCTAATAGCACTAAGCTAATTATTTTTTATTAACAACATATTTCTTAATAAGAAATACTCCAACACCTAATATTGTAATAGTTACAATTCCAATTATAGTAGGTAAAACATAATTTTTATTTTCACCAGTACTCGGTATAATTACAACTGTCTCTGAATTATCATTATCAAAGAAGAACTTGCCATTATCCCAAGAAACTTTAACCGGTGTACCAATACTAAATCCATCTGTTTTTGTAATATCTACTATTTCAGACTTATTATCAAATGTATTATCATCTGAACTTGCTAATAATTTTGAAACACTAAGTGTAATTTCATTTGATTCACCTGTTGCCAATTCTTTTGACAATTGAGATGTAAAGTAAGTATTAATTGAATTAACATATTGGCTATTATCCTTTTCACTTGCATTCATCTCATTTAAGTATGATTGATCTTTCAATTGCCATTTAGCATCACTTGTAAGTAATCTTGAATCTAGATAATCAATTACTCCTGTTGTAGAGAATCTTACAGGTTGTGCACCATCTTTATTTCCATAATAGTAATATCTTTGAGAAGTATAATCTTGTTCACTCAAATTTGTTACTTTTATTGTATATACAGTATCAAGAGTTGCACCTTCAATTAACTCTGAATCCATTTCTGCTCTTATAATTCCATTAATGTCTAACTGATTAATAGAAGTTGGTCCCATATATGTCAAATTATTTTTCAATCCTGAAACCTTTCCATTTTCATCAACTGTTGCATCTATTAGAATCTGTCCATTTGCCAATGTAATTTTAAATCCTGAAACTCTTTTAACCATATCTATTTGTTGTTTTGGTCTTTCTACAATTCCAAAATCCACATTTGAGATTGCAAATCTTACTTGATCTACTGTTCCATCTGTCATTGTTGTTTCATATTCAACACTTATTGACATCGTAGGTGTTATAGAATCCATTTTTGTAGTTTTTATAACATTTGATGATGATTCATATGCTTTATTAATTTCATCTTCTAGATTATTTTTTGTTATTTTTTTCATTTCACTTTCAATTGTTGTTCTAGTATTTGAATTATCTAATGCATCTGTTTTTCTTGAATCTACATTATCTTTATACCAATATACATTGCTTTGGTCTCTTGATTCATCATATATTGTACCTTTATAATATTGTACTTTATATTCTTTATCTCCCCAAATATATACAACTACATAATCTCCTGGTATAAATCCTACAAATTCAAAATTTCCGTTTGCATCTGTTTTTGTTGTTGCTTCCACAAATTTCTTACTATTTTCATCATAAATCTGTGTTGTATTTCCTGTTTCAGTATCTCTTAATTTAACTTCTATACCTTCAAGAGTTTTCTCTCCATTGTCAAATATTCCATTTCCTTTTCTCTCTTGATTTGTATATATTTTATCACTTTCTTTTCCAGTTGAATCTACAAATACTGTTCCTGTTATTGCTCTTGCATTTTTCAATTCTAATTTTAATGAAGTTGCAGCATCTGTATCATCTTCATATGTATCTATTTGTCCTGGTACTATATTTCCTGGTACTGAGTCGTTATCTAATACTGCTACTGGTGCATTTTCATTATAGTCTTTAAATGTTGTATAAGAATTTATTTCAGCTACACTGTTTAATACTTCCCCATTGTTTACTAATGATAATACCGCTTCTCTATTCATTTCAAATTGTACATATATAAATTCAGTTTTTCCTGGTTCTATTACTGTATTAGTATAAACAATATATTTTGAATATTTATCATTATATTGTTGTTTAGCACTATAATTTATATTTCCACCAATTTGATTTTGATCATTTACTGTTGTTCCCGCACTTACTAGATTCATTCTAGTATCACAATAACTTAATATATTATTAATTCTACCTAAATATGTAGATTCATTTTTTAAAGCAATTTTATATGTTGCATATACTTTTATTTCTCTGTTTTTATCTTGTGATTCAAATTCTGCATCAGAAGTATATATTGCTCTATTATAAGTTCCTCTATTATTTTGGAATTTAACACCTAAATTCCATGAAGATTCTTCATTAACTTCACCATTTTTAGAGTATCTTGTTGTTCCATATCTATATACATGTGATTTTCCATTTACATCTACTCTAACATTATATAAATCATTTGATAATGCATAATCTGTTTGTTCTTTTTCAAATAAACCTAAGTTAATATATCTAATTTCTTCCATAGTTGGTTCAAAGTCAGAATATAAATTGTATCCAGCTTCATCTGTTCTTGCACTAACATTACATCCTGAATGTCCACTTATTTCACTCTTATATTGACCATTAACTCTATTGTAATTTACATTTACTCCATTTACATTTAAGTTTTGAGAACTATTTCCATCAACACTTGAAAATTTATTATCTAAAATATTTCTTGAATTTGTGTCTATTGCTTTTGAACCGTTTTTTGTTTCTAAGTTTTTGTCTACTGATTGATATGTAATTCCACAATATTCATATTCAATATAATATCCTGGTAATGCATCTAAATCTACATCTGTAAATTGATATTCTCCGCCTTCTATTTCACTATATAATCCCAATTCAGAAGTTGTCGTTGTTTTTACTGTTTGACCTGCTGAATTTTTCAAATATACAGTTATACCATTAATTCCTTTTTCAGAGCCTTGATCATATAAATTATTTCTTACATTTGTTTTTCCAGCATTATCATCTAACCATACATATCCTGATAATTTTACATATTTTTGATGATTATATAATAATTTAGTTTCATTTACACTATCAACTGAATATTCTTTTCCTATTTCAGGACTATATCCATAATATGGATTTGATACCTCAACAGCTGTTATGTTTTTTGAGCTTGCGAATTTGTCAGATACTTCTTGGAATCCATCTCTACTATCTGTTCTATAATTTCTTGTTTTAAATTTAACTTCTGGTACACTGATAATTCCATTAGAATTTGTTTTAAATACTTGTGCATTATTTTGATCAATAGAATCCCATTCAGTATTACCATCTATATACATTGTATGTTCTCTCCACTCATACTCATATGTATACCAAGTTTCTGTCCAACCATCACTTACTTTTTCTCCAAGTTCATTGTATTGTGGCTCATGATATTTAGTATATGGTCCATTTGTTTTTACGCAATCATATGATAAAACTTGTGCTTTAAATACAAATCCTACTCCTTGTAATGGTGTATTTCCACCTCTATCATCAACTTTTTGTAATCCAACTTTTACAGGGCTTGGTTTTACACCATAATCAAAGTGTCCTTCACCCTCTGCATCAACAGTAATTTCACTTGGTACAACATATATAATATTTTGGTAATCTACTTCTGATTTTAAAAACCAAATTTGTGCCTTTTCTACTGTAACTTTTTGTGTTGTTTTTAAATCTACATGTACTGATGATATATCTTTTGCACCTTTTATATCAATATAAATCTTATCTTCTGGTTTTATATCTTCTGAGTTTATAAAACTAGCTGATGTTCCTCTATATCTTACAACTCTAATATCTGAAACACTAGTTCCATCTACTTTAACTTGAATGTCTTTTATACTTCCATCTACATTCCATTGGAATGGACCAACTCTATAATATCCATCTCCTAAATCCATTTTTGTTAAAGTATTTGGATTTGTTGTATTATCTACAACTTTTACATTAGTTCCTGTTGTTTTGCTTGTTGTATCTCCTATACTATTTGCATATTCTTTTGCCTTTTTTTCAACTTCATTTCCACTAACAGAAACTTTATCATTTCCAGCATAATTATAAATATTTCCAGCTCCAAATAGTAAATCTGTCCAATCATTAATATTATGCCATAATGCTTTTTGAGAGTTTGTATAATTCTGTGCTGTACCATATCCTTCGCCTTGATTACTTATATATGCAATCTTTGCATTAAGATCATTTTTTATTTCTCTTCCTGCACCTTCTTTTGAGTCATAAACAATAGCTGTTTTTCCATCAATTTCTATATATTTGTCAACATTATAATTCTTTAATGTTCCACCTATATGTTGAAGATGTTGAACACAAAATGCTTCTCCACCAACTGAACTATAATCCTTAGTTAAAGTACTATATCCAGCTTTAACAATATTTCCAATAGCTGATTGGCCTAAACTCTGTACATCTGTAATACTAGCTAATGTCTCAGCATTTACCATCTTTATTGTAAAAATGCTAACTATTATTCCTACTAATAGTATTACTCCCATTTTTATTTTCTTAATACTTTTCATTTTTTCCCCTCCTTCCTCTACATAATTCCTTTATTCATAATTGATTTTCTTATCATATATACTGCTACTCCTAGCATTATAATTGTTGTTATTACTAATAATACAGTTGTTACAACTTCACCAGTTTTTATTGATATAATAACGTCTGCTGAACTCATATCATTTTCGCCATCAACTTTATTTCCTTCTGTTGAATTAATATCAGTTAAACCTAATTCATTATAAGAACTTACAATCTCGGCAGTATTATTTATTAGTCCTGTATTATTTTCTTTCATTTGTTTTATAACTGTTAATTTAACATCTTTACTTTCACCTGGATTAATTTTTGTATCTGCTAAACCTATGCAATATACATTGTTTCCCTCTTGATACCAATCTTTATTTAGTTCTGAACTAAATTTATAATCACTTGATAAGTAATCTGCTATTTTCTTAACATATCCTGCCACTTCACCTTTATTTGTTACTCTTATTGTATATTCTACAACTACTGTTGTTGAATTTACTTCTTTTGCATTAATTTCTTGTTTTGCAAGTTTTGCATCAGTATAATCTGTTGATACAGTTTTGCTATTTTGTACTGTTATTTTTGTTACATATTTATCTAATTGCATATCATATTTTTTAGCTGGAACTAAACCAATATTAATTCCTGATGTATTTTTTGTTACGTCAATTTTTTCTGTTACAGCAACTTTTTCTTCTTTTCCATCTACTGTTATTGTTTTTGAAATTGCTTTTGAATTATTTTCATCTGCAACACCATCTTTTTTGTATCCTGTAACACTATATGCAGTAGTATCATATTCAAATATTACTAGGTATTCTCCTTTTTCTACTTTTGTAAAAGCATAGAATCCTTCTGAATTAGTTGTTGTTTCTAACACATTTCCTTTTGAATCTTTAACATATTCATTTGTTTTTGCATCAAGTAATTTTACTTTAATTCCTTCTAATAATTTTTCATTTGAATCTCTTTGTCCATTTTCATTCTCATCAATCCATGCTATTCCTGAAACAAGATAATTTGATGTTGATGAATCATTTCCATTGTTATTATTGTTATCGTTATTATTGTTGTCACCATTATTATTATCTTGATTTTCTTCTGTTTTTAAAATATGTTCTACTCTTGATGTTTGAACTACTTTATATGAATGTTTTAAATTTGTTTCATTTATAATTTGTACAACCTCACCATTATTATAAGATACATTTGCTTCTACTTCTATTGAATATTTTATTTCTTCTCCTGGTTCAATTGCATCTTCTGATAATGTAATTATTTTTTGTAACTTATCTTCATCTGTACTTATATCATAACTTTCTTCTGATAATTCTTTTCCATTTTTTGAAACATTAATTAAGCTTACATCATTTGATAACCAGTTATTTACTTTTATTTTGTTAATTTCATTTGAAGATCCATTTTTTACAGTTATATTATAAATTATTTTATCTCCTGCTTTAACATAATCCCCACTATTATCAGAAGTTACTGACATTTCCAATCCTTTTACTTCATTTACTACTTTAAAATCTAGTCTATTTGAATTATATTCTTTATTACCATCTGTAACTTTTGCTGTTAAAGAAATGTCTTTTGAAGCATCATCTGTCTTCATATTTGTAGTTCCATAAATAGCTACTACTATGCTTTGGTTTGGATCTATTTCTTTTATTGTTAATGTATTTTGATTTTCTGTTTTTACAAAATTATCATTATCATCTACATAAGATAATTGCATTATATTTATTTCTTCTGGATTATTGATATTTACTACTAAATTTTTCAATTTTTTATCTGATTCATTTTTTACTGTTAATAAATATCTGTGATTGTATCCATCTTGTAAAACCGCATTTCCTTCTGCATTTTTTAATAGTACTGATATATTTCCATTTTCAATTGTTGTTTTTACTTCATTTGAATTTTTTGTCACATCACCATATTGAAGTTGAACTGTGTTTTGTACTGTATTTCCAGCTGTTCCTTCTTTTACTTTTACATCATAATATTTTGTTACAGTTTCACCTTTTGCAATTTTATCAATATCAAATTCTACATCAGTTTTATCTGATTCTATTTGTTCTTCTTTTTCTTCAATATCTCCTTCAACTTGTTCTGTTGAATTTAATTTACTTGAATCTATAAGAACTGTGTTTTCAGGAACTTTTGCTGTAATTTTAGCATTGTTCATATCTTCTGAACCTGTATTTGAAATTGTAATTTCATATCTTATAATTCCATATTCATTTACTGTTGAAGCTTCTTCTTTACCAACTAATGCTTTTAAAGTTACATCTAATGTTGCACCTTTTTCTGTATTAATTGTCATGTAATCCGCAACTTTTTGTTTTTCTGTTGTTACATTTGCATAATCTACAACATATCCTTGTTTTGCTGTTAAATTATATTCTAAACTTTGAGGCATTTGCATCTCATAAGATACATTTATACCTTCTTTAACATCTAATATCAATTTTTATTAAATATTTTTTAACATTTTTTGAATCTGTTATATTTTGTGTCCATGCATTATCAGCATCTTCTAAATCAGTTGTTGCATTTTTATTTTCTGAATAATATACTTGTACTCTATTAGCCTCTATTCCTGTTACTGTTAATCCTTGTACACCAATGTCAAAATTATTTCCTTCTACTGCATCTTTTGTTGGGAATGTACCTAATACACTAACATTTGTTATAACATTCTCTTCATTATTTATTATTTCATTTTCTACTTTTGTTGTGTTAACACCTCTTGTATTTTGTTGAATAGGAAGTGTTACTTCTTTATTTCCTTGATTATTTATAATTTCAATTGCATAATCTTCTATTTTACTTACTGTTACCAATCCTGCATAAGATACAAAATTAATATTTTTTTGTTCTTGTACTGTTTTTTCTCCATTTGCACAAGTTAATATTACTTTTTCATCACTACTTGGTAATTTTTTATCTAATGTTAAATCCATATTTAATATTAATATAGCACCTTCAATAGCTTTGTCTTTATAATTTGTTTGTTCTCCACTTAATTTTATTTCTAATATATTGCCATCTAATAATTTTGCAGATGCAATTTTCAATTCTTCTTCATCAACTAATTGGATTGATTTTACATCTATTTTTTGTATTGTTGATGGTAGTTGAATTCTTATTACAGGATTTTTAAATAAATCATTATTTTCATCTCTTGAATTTAAAACAACTCTCATTTCCACATTATTTGTACTCATTGTTGAAAACTCTGTTTTGCTTAGTTGTAATTGAGCGTTAGTTTCTGTCTCTAATAAACCTATTTTTGATTCAGCTCCTGAAATTGATACTGTATTTGCATCTTCAATAACATTTCCTGTTACTTTTGTTGATATTTCTGTCCCTGTTTTTACTATATTATTATCAATTTTTCCTATTGTTTTTGTTGTAACTAATTTGATGTCCCCTACATTTTGAGGTTCTGTTATTTTTATTTTTATAGTTGAAACCCCATTTGCATAATTAACTGTAATATTACCATTTTCATCAGTTTCAGAATTAGCATTAATTTTAGCAATTTCTGTATCATTTTTTCCATTTAATATTGTTAATTCACCATTATTTCCTAATACATTTAGGACATTTTCTTTATTAATTACTGTATTTTTATATGTTGAAGAAATCTCTTTATCTGCTATTTTTTGATTTTCTTCAATTAATGTTGCTTCATTTGCAACACCTGCTAAATTTGATGATATAATTGTTGTATAAGCTATATCTCTTGAAATTCCAGCATATAATTTTCCTTTATAAATATTAGATTCATTTTGTTCCATTTTTACTGTTATTATTGAATCTTTTTCTTCTTGATTTATTTGCATTTCTGATGTAGCACTTACTTTTGTATTTTTATTTTCATAAAGATTGATTTCTGAGCTAACATTTAATTTATCTGCACTTATTTCAACATCTTTATCAAAAATATATGTAATTATAAATTTATCCTCTCCATTTTTTGTCCAAATTACTTTGTTGTCTTCTGCTACATTATTTATTTCTATTGTTGCTAATCCTGTTTCTTTATCATAGTTCCAATTATCTTGTGTTAACATTTTTCCATTTGTTGCTAATATATTATTTGCATTAATTAGAACCTCTGGATATTTATCTGAAATTTTAGGAGCTTGTACTTTTATCAATGAAGATTTTATAGGCACTAAGTTATTGTTTATTCCTGAATTTACTTGTACTTGTATAATTCTTTTATCTTCACCATTATATTTTGCAATTTTGTTAGTAATTATTTCTTGTGATAATTTAATACATTCTTCTGCACTGCTATATGGACTAACCATATTTATTTTTATCATTCTTGTTGCAGAAATTGCTATATCTTTTTGTGTACTATCTTTATATGTCCCCTCTATTGCAATTTTACTTTCTTTGCTAATTAAATCCAAATCAAATTTTGAATCTGTAAGTAATTGAATACCTACTTCTATTTCTTTTGTTTCTCCTGCGTTTATTTGATTTAAATAAATTTTGTTTTCTTCAATTCTATTTATTGAATTGTCTGAAAAATCTGTTTTAAATTTAAAATTAGCATCACTTAATACTATATTCCCATTAAACAATCCTTCTTGTTTTACTGTTATTTGGAAATATAGTTTTAAATCTTCTGCATTCATTTTAGCATCTAAACTATTTACTTTTTCTCCATTTTCATTTTTTAAATATGCTACAAATTCAACATTTTTATTGTTTGTACTCTTTTCAGTATTCACAGCGTCAATAGCATATGATACCACATCAGCACACAACAATACAAAATTTGCCATTGTCAATGTAGCAATTAGCATTAAAACTGTTATGATTTTTAAAACTTTTTGGTTCATTGTACTACCTCCTAATATAAACCTTTTTATTCGACCTATATAATATATTTTATATAATTATATGTCAATACTCCGTATTTATTAAAATTGTAACTCTTTACGGAAGAACAAAATATAAAATATTACATTTTCATTAAATTTATATTACATTTGTAATATTTTGAAAAAATAATATTTTTACATAATTCTGTCAATATATATTATACAACAGGAGTAGCACTTTTTCAATGTTTTTTTACATATTTTTATCCTTTTTTTATTAATTTTAGTTTACACTTTTTCTGTAACATTTTTGTTACTAGATAATAGTTTTTATAAATTGTGCTTTTGGAATCCCCTGTGCCTCTGAGAATATATATTATTTATAAG
>ERZ826242.3392-NODE-3392-length-11597-cov-2.972275_pt1 | contig 11597 bp, 8 predicted proteins | sample MGYA00519871_ERZ826242 | MGnify/ENA primary metagenome ERZ826242 (study PRJEB31778, sample SAMEA3449226) | human gut metagenome | biome: human gut; feature: human-associated habitat; material: faeces | place: United Kingdom | collected 2010/2012 ...
AATTTCATCCGCAGCTATGGCGCAGGGCGCTCCGCGATGGTCATTGCCATCGACGTAGGCAAGGCCGTCCTCGCCTGTCTGCTGGGCGGACTGATGTTTGAGCCTTACGGTCTGCGTCTGGAGGGCATGACCCTTGCGGGTGTCTGCGTGATGCTGGGACATGACTTCCCCGCCTTACAGGGCTTCCGGGGCGGCAAGGGCATTTTAAGCGGCTGGTTCATCGCGTGGACGATCGACTGGCGCATCGGGCTGCTCATCGGTGTCGTTTTCTTCGTGACCTATCTCATCACGAAGTACGTCTCTCTGGGCAGCGTGCTGGCCTCCATCACCTTCGCCGTGGGCTTTATCCTCTTTCAGCATGACCACGTGTACGTCATGGCCGGGGGTATTTTCATGGGCGCGCTGTGCGTCTTCATGCACCGGGCAAACATCCTCCGCCTGATTCGGGGCGAGGAACGGAAAACCAATCTCTTTGGGAAAGGAAACAAATCATGAAAGCAGCAGTTGTTGGCAGCGGCGCCTGGGGTACCGCTCTGGCCGTCCGTCTGTGCAAAAACGGTCACGACGTGACCATGTGGACGTACGAAAAGGACAAGATTCCGGAAATGCTGGAAACCCATCACAATCCCCGCCTTCCCGCGGCGGTATTGCCGGAAGCCTTAAAAATCAGCGGCGATTACGATTGCGTCAGGGGCTGCAAGCTGGTGGTCATGGCAAGCCCCTCCTTCCCTCTGCGCGCCGTCAGCCGGGGCGTGGCGCCTTACATTGACGGCGACGCCGTCGTGGTCTCCGTCACCAAGGGCTTGGAGCAGAACACCCACATGCGCATGAGCCAGGTGGTCGCTCAGGAAACCGGCAAGAACGTCGTCGCTCTCACCGGCCCCAGCCACGCCGAGGAGGTCTGCATCAATCTGCCCACCGGTCTGCTGGCTGCCAGCACCGATCAGGCGCTGGCGGAATTTGTGCAGGACGCCTTTATGGCAGATACCCTCCGGGTGTACACCAGCCCCGACCCCGTGGGCGCAGAGCTGGGCGCGGCGCTGAAAAACGTCATTGCCCTGTGCGCCGGCATCACCGACGGTCTCGGCTTCGGGGACAACGCCAAGGCCATGCTCATGACCCGTGGCCTGACGGAGACAGCCCGTCTGGGCGTGGCGCTGGGTGCGAAAAAGGAAACCTTTGCCGGGCTTGCCGGTGTGGGCGACCTGATCGTCACCTGCACCTCCATGCACTCCCGCAACCGTCGGGCTGGCATCCTCATCGGTCAGGGTAAGGATCCCCAGACCGCCATGAAGGAGGTCGGCGCGGTGGTGGAGGGCTATTATGCCGCCAAATCCGCCTATGAGCTGGGCAAGGCAAAGGGCATCGACATGCCCATCACCGACGCCGCCTACAAGGTGCTTTACGAGGGCGCAGACGTGAAGGACGCCGTTCAGGCGCTTCTCTCCCGCCAGCGCAAATCCGAGTCCGAGGACGCGGGCTGGCAATAGCTGCATACGAAAAATGGCATCCCTCTGGGATGCCATTTTGCCTGTCGAAAAGGGTATGCGCCCTTGCTATCGGGTTTCGTGTGTGCTATACCGAATGTCAGTTCAATAAATCGGAATTTGTTGCTCCATACGCCCTTGACAATAGTCCTTACAATATACTATAATAGTATTTGTAAATACTATTTGTAAGAGGAGGACTTATGGAAAACAATCATTTTAACGTTGCGTGGGCGAAAAGCACTGCTCTATATACAAAAGCAGCTTCGGTACTTGGCGTCGGATACCCGGAAATGATGGTGCTGTATGCGCTGGAATCCATGGGAGAACTGACGCAAAAGCAGATCGCAGAGAATTTCGGTATGCAAAAACAGACGGTTCATACGGTCGTGAGCGCACTTCAAAAGAAGGGCTATTTACTGTTGGAGGCCAGCGAGGGCGATAAACGTGAGAAGCGGATCGTCTTGACTGAAAGCGGACAGGTATACGCCCACAGAATGATTGCGCCTTTACGAAAAGCCGAGGAGAAGGTTTATAGAACAATCGGGAACGAACGGCTCCAAGCCATGTGTGAAATTCTTGACCTTTTCAATCTTCTCTTTGAAAGAGAGCTGAGCGGAGGTCTGGGCAGTGAATAACAAGCGGACTTTCTTTCAGTATGTGATTCCGTCCGTGTTATCCTTTGCGCTTTCCGGGGTGTATGCCATCGTTGACGGTTTCTTTGTAGGCAACTCAATCGGGGATGCCGGACTTTCCGCAATCAACATTGCATATCCCATCACGGCGGTCCTGCAATCCGTAGGGACAGGAATCGGAATGGGTGGTTCAGTCAAATACTCCATTCTGAAAGCAGCAGGAAATGAGAAAAAAGCACGGGAGTTCGTTGCCGGTGCAACATGGCTGATGCTTCTTTTCAGCGCTGTCCTGACTGTCACCGTTTTCTTCACTTCAGAGAAAATCCTTTCTGCCCTTGGTGCATCGGGCGAGTTGCTTACTCTGGGAAATGAGTATATCAAGGTAATTGCCCTTGGAGCGATTTTACAGGTGTTCGGCACCGGACTGGTTCCGTTTATGCGTAATTACGGCGGTTCTTTGTGGGCAATGATCGCTATGATCTGCGGCTTTGCTACCAATATTGCTCTTGACTATACTTTTGTGTGGGTTCTTGGACGGGGCATGTACGGTGCGGCATTGGCGACCATTATTGGGCAGGGAGTTACCATGGCGGTTGCACTCGTGTATTGCGCCATCAAAAAGAACCTCACTCTGAAAATCGCACCTGTTGATACCCCGGAAACGGCATTTCAGATATTAAAAATCGGACTTGCTCCATTTGGCTTGACCCTTGTCCCAAATATCTCTCTTGTGATCATCAACCGATTATCGGTTTCTTATGGCGGACAGGAGGCTATCGCCACCTATGCCTGTATCTCCTATATCATCTGCATTGTTTATCTTCTTTTGCAGGGTGTCGGTGATGGTAGCCAGCCGCTCATGAGTCAGTTCTGCGGAGCAGGCGAAGAAAAATCGCTCAAACAAACCAAAACGCTGGCGTATGAATTTTCCATGGTTTTGGCGGTAATCAGTGCGATTCTGATTTACCTGCTCCGTGGAAAGATTGGACTACTGTTCGGTTCATCTGCCGAGGTAAACGCAGGGGTCATAAAGGTCATGCCGATCTTCCTTGTGTCGGTTCCGTTTGACGCCATCACACGAGTTTCCGCGGCGGCTTTCTACGCAACCGAAAAAAGTGTGCTGTCCTATGTTCTGACCTTTATCGAACCCATCATCATGCTGGTGTTGATGCTGATGCTGCCGCCGGTGTTTGGCGGTCAAATCACGATTTGGTGGAGCGCCGTATTTGCAAAGGTCATTACCGCATCAGTAAGCATTGTGCTGTCCGTTAGATATAGCGCACAAAGAAATCGATAACTTCCAGTTTGGCGATTTGCCTCTGCGTGGCTTTCATACACAAAACCGGGAAGGGCATTGCCCTTCCCGGTTTTTGCTGGGTTTTCACAGTCAGTTCTCTTTCCGGCTCTCCATATGCCCCGACTGGATGACCGGGGGCTTGGGGTCGGCCACTTCCCAGGACAGGGGCTTCTTTTCGTCCTCTTTCACGGCGTTCTCACCTCGCATACAGTATGCGCCGTTTCGCCAAAAAGATGCAAAGCACCCCTTGCCTCTCCCTTTGGGAGAGGTGGACGAGCGAGGACGGAGTGGGGAAATGAGGCTGCAATGCCCTCTCAGTCACCTTCGGTGACAGCTCTCCCAGGGGGAGAGCCAGGGGCGGGTTTCGTTAACTTTCCTCCAGCACCGATTCAAAAACTGCCTTGACCGCTTCGATTCTTCCCGTCTCGAAGGGGCTTTCCAGTCCGGCGCTGTCCAGGAAGGCCAGGAAATAGGTTTCCTGCGTCGTCAGATTCTGCTCGTACAGCGCCAAGCCAGCGCCACGCTGCTCCTGTTCCAGCTGGTACAGCTGCATGGCCGCGTCGTTGCTGACCACATAGCTGAAAATGTACATGGGGTTCGTGTAGAGGTGGGTTACGTCCACGAACTCCCGGCGGTCGTAGCCCACGCTTTCAAAGCCGAAGTCCTGCACCACCTGCTCATACAGCGCGTACAGCCCCTCCGCGGAAAGATCGTCCCCGGTCAGGCCGTACATCTGCCGCTCAAAGCTGGCATATGCCCCCTGCTCCACGTAATTGCCCAGACTGTCCGCCATTTTTGCCCGGGTCAGGTCTTCCCCGCCGTAGCACAGGCTCAGATACTCCATGCCGGTGGAGAAAAATTCCAGCACATCCACCCCGGCGGCACTTCCGTAGCTGGCATAGTCATTGCAGAAGTGGCCGAACTCGTGGGCAAGCACCAGCTTGTCGTAGGCCGTCAGGGTGGCGTTCATAAAGATGAACGGCTCCTGATAGCTGGTCAGGTATTGCTCAAAGGAGGAATTGTACTTGTTCTCCCCGTAACCGGTGTCGTAGAGCTTGGCCGTCTTCAAGAGATCATGGGCTTCTTTTACCGTGCCGCCCATGTCCTCTGCCGCTGCGGCTATGTAGTTGAGGGTCTCCTTCTCCGAAGAATACGCGCCGGTCGCCTCCCAGGCATCGCTGCTCAGCTCCCGGTACAGCGGCACCAGCTCCCGGCGAATGTCCTCCAGGAGCTGCTCCTCCTCCGCGGCGGTGTAGTCCCGGTAGAAGTAAAAGTCCTCGGCAAACTGCGGATAATCCGGATAGCCGCAATATTCCGCGATCTCCTGACGGACGGCGATCAGCTCCGCCAGAAGGGACGCCATGCCGTCCGCGCAGGCGTCATAGTAGCCTTCCGTATCCTCCGGATAGTCCGCCGCCTGGGCGGACAGCTCATAATACTTTGTTTGCAGCCTGGCTTCTTCCTCCAGCAAGGCGGTGAAGCTCTCATCCCAGAGGGTTTCCTCATTCTCATAGCTGTCGAAAAAGCCCTCGCCGAAGTATTCCTCCAGCTCCTCCCGGGCGGGAGACTGGGCAAGAGCTTGGTAAAGCTCCTGCAAGCCGGCGTCCACCGTGGCCGCGTTCCGGGCGCAGTAGTTGTATTCGTCCTCCCAGTAGGTGTCCGTCAAATCCCCGCAGTAGTGGATATCCGCCAGGGCATAATAGGTGCTGAACCAGTCATAGGCATCGTAAAAGTCGTACACCCCGTCCAGAATGGCGGAAACGTCGTCCCCCTTCGCCGCCTCGCAGGCGGTGTCCAGGGTCTGCCGGAACCGGGTCATGTCCGGGCGCTCGTAGGTCATGCTCTCGTAGGGGACAATGGCGTTCCCATCCACCAGTGAACGCACAGCGCCGAAATACTCGCCAAAGTCCACCATGCCGCAGCCGGACAGCAGCACCGCCGCCGTCAGCACCAGGGCGATCAGCCGTAAAAACTTCATTTTCATTCTCTCTTCCTCCTATGCCCTTACTTCCGGTTCCATGCCACACTGGGCAATGCGCCTGCGCAGCCAGCCACCGCGAAAATAGACGATCGCAAACACCGTCGCCGCCAGCAGCCAGCTTAAGGGATAGCAAACGGCCAGCAGCTCGATTCTGTGCCAGGTTCTCACCACCGTGAAAATCCACACCACCCGGAACACGCACACGCACATGCAGGTGATCACCGTGGGAACCACCGAATAGCCCGTTCCCCGCATGGCTCCGGCGAGCACCTCCACCGGCATGAACAGCACGTTGAACGGCACCGTCCACGCCATGACATACACCCCCAGCCTGATCACCGCCGGGTCGGTGGTGTAAATCCCCAGAATGACGGGACGGAACGCGATGACCAGGGCGCTCATCGCCCCCGTCAGCGCCACGCTCATGCCCATGCAGACCCACACGCTTTGGCGGATTCTGTCATATTTCTGGGCGCCGAAGTTCTGCCCCACGAAGGTGGTCACGGAAACGCCGAAGGCGCCGGAGATCATCCAGGTCAGGCTGTCGGTTTTGACGTACGCCGTCCAGGCCGCCACCGCCACATCCCCGAAGGAGTTGATGCCGGACTGGATGAGCGTATTGGCCAGGTCAAAGGTCACGAATTGCAGCCCCGCCGGCACGCCGATGTAGAGAATGCGTTTCAGAAGCTCGCCCTGGAACCGGATTTTTTTCAAAGAAAGCCGGGTTTCCTCCGGCTGACGGAGCAGCGCCACCGTGACCATCCCTGCGCTGACCACCTGAGAGAAAACCGTTGCAATGGCAGCCCCCGCCACGCCCATTTTCAGCACCACCACGCACACGATATCCAGAACGATGTTGACGCCGCAGGCGGCCATCAGAAAAACGGTCGGCCGCCGGGAATCCCCCATGGCCCGGAGAATGCCCGCGCCCATGTTGTAGAGCATGGAAGCAATCGCGCCGCCAAAGTAGATTTTTATGTACAGGACGGCGTCGTCCAGGCAGCTTTCCGGGGTGTTCATCAGCCCCAGAAGCCTGGGGCCGAAGCAGTAGCCCAGCAGCATCACCACCGCGCCCAGCAGCAGCGACAGCGCCACGCCGGTATGGAGTGCGTCCTGCACGCCCTGCTTACTTTTCGCGCCGTAAAACTGGGACAGCAGTACCGTCGCGCCGGTGCTCAGGCCGATGAAGAAGCCGTTCATCAGGTTCAGCAGCGCCGAGGTGGCTCCCACCGCCGCCAGCGCCTGGGTACCGACAAACCGGCCGACGATGATGGTATCCACGGTATTGTACATCTGCTGGAAAAAGCTTCCCAGCAGAATGGGAAAGAAAAAGAAAAGCAGCTGCTTCCAGATCACGCCCTCCGTGATGCGCTGCGACGGCAATTCGCCCACCATAAAAAATCCTCCTGCGGGTGTTCTGTGGACGATTCTACCATAGAAGCGGCAAACTGTCCATGGTTTTTTCGGGGAAACCATGCCGTAACCAACAGAGGAAGCGCAAAAAAGAAATAACCCTCGGTCAACTGTCATTACAGCCGCCGAGGGTCATTTCTCTGCGATCTTGATATCTAACATCTGTTGGTTAACCTCTCTTTCTGCGGATTGACGGGCGTTTGCGATCCGTTTGCCTGCTCCGATGCCTTATCCATTCTCCATCTGTCTCTTCCGCGAGACGCGCTTATAAGTCGGAATCGCCGGGGGATCTCCCTGCCCGCCTGTATCGGCTTCATCCTGATTTGAAGCCTTCAAGGGTTTACCTGTACATCGGTATCACCTCTTCGTATTTATAAGATATCATAAATATTACGGTTATTCAAGGCGCAATATTATACAATATTGCCAATACCTTATTGTTGAAAACACAGATTTCCCTTCGGCACGGGCAGCCACGGATTGACAACGGACGAACACCCTGTTATAATGATTTTGTTCGGCGGCTGTGCAGCCGTCATTTTTTCGTGGTATTTCCCCGGTCGGTATTCCCGTCTGGGCAAGGGTAAGAAAAAGGAGAAACACAAATGAAATACGACTTTACTTCCATTCTGGATCGCCGGGGAAAGGACGCCGTCGCCGTCGACGCCGTGGGCGCCCCCGGCTCCTCCTATCCCGCCCCCCGGGAGGGCTTTGACGTGATTCCCATGTGGGTCGCGGACATGAATTTCCCCGTGGTTCCCACCGTTCAGCAGGCCATGATCGCCCGGGCGGAGCATCCGGCCTTCGGCTACTTTGACCCCCCGGCGGAATACTACGATTCCATCATCCGCTGGCAGGAAGACCACAACGGCGTCACCGGCCTGAAGCCGGAACACATCGGCTACGAAAACGGCGTGCTGGGCGGCGTGATCTCCGCACTGAACGTGCTTTGCTCCAAGGGGGACAATGTTCTTCTTCACAGCCCCACCTACATTGGCTTTACCCACTGCCTGACGGACAACGGCTATCACATTGTCCACTCTCCGCTGACAAAGGACGAGCAGGGTGTCTGGCGGATGGACTTTGCCGACATGGAAAAGAAAATCGTGGAGAATCACATCCACGCCGCCATTTTCTGCTCCCCCCACAACCCCTGCGGCCGGGTCTGGGAGCGCCGGGAAGTCGAGCAGGCCATGGCGCTGTACAAGAAGTACGACGTGATGGTGGTTTCCGACGAGATCTGGAGCGACATTCTGCTGACCGGGTATCGCCACACCCCCACCCAGTCCGTCAGTGAGGACGCGAAAATGCGCACCGTGGCGCTGTACGCCCCCTCCAAGACCTTCAATCTGGCGGGATTGGTGGGCAGCTACCATATTATCTACAATTCCTGGCTCCGGGATCGCTGCGACAAGGAGGGTTCCCTCAGCCACTACAACGCCATGAACGTCATGAGTATGCACGCGCTGCTGGGCGCCTACAAGCCCGAGGGCTGCGAGTGGGTGGAGGAGCTGCGGCAGGTCATCACCGGCAACGTGGATTTTGCCTGCGACTATATCGCTCAGCACTTTAACGGCGTGGAGGTCAGCCGCCCTCAGGGAACGTACATGCTGTTCCTTGACTGCGAAAAATGGCTGACAGCCCACGGCAAGACCATGGACGAGCTGCTTGCCGCCGGATGGGACGTGGGCGTTGTCTGGCAGGACGGACGGGCGTTCCACGGTCAGACCCACATCCGCATGAACCTCGCGCTGCCCTTAAGCCGGGTGCAGGAGGCCTTCCGGCGGCTGGATACCTATGTTTTCAACGCTTGACATCATTTCCGGGGCGGAAATCCGCCCCGGAATTTTCGCTTCCGGGAACAGAATTTGCCACTTTACATAGATTTTACAAAGTGCTTATTGTAATTCTTACGGTTTTATCGTACCATCAATAGTGAGATAGAATAAGTATTGGGGGAATCCGAGTGATTTACTGCGTAGAGGATGACGACAGCATCCGGGAGCTGATGCTGTATGCCCTGCGGGCGTCCGGCTTCGAGGCGGAGGGCTTCCGGGACAGCGTGGGGCTGTTCGACGCCCTGAGCCATGCCCAGCCCCAGCTGATTATGCTGGATATCATGCTGCCCGGGATGGACGGCATTGAAATTCTCAAAGCCCTCCGGGGCAATCCCGCCACCGCCCGCATCCCGGTCATCATCGCGTCCGCCCGGGGAACGGAGTACGACAAGGTGGTGGGGCTGGACTTGGGCGCGGACGATTATCTGGCCAAGCCCTTCGGCATGATGGAGATGGTGTCCCGCATCCGGGCGGTTCTGCGCCGGACGGCTCCCGCGGCTGCCCCCGGACTGCTGCAAATGGGCAATCTGCGGATGGATTCCGCGTCCCATACGGTCTACGCCGGGGACACCCGGGTGGAGCTGACGCTGAAGGAATTTGAGCTATTAAAGCTCTTTCTGGAGCATCCCGGCCGGGTCTTTACCCGGGATCAGCTGCTGGAGCGGATCTGGAGCACGGACTACGTGGGGGAGACCCGAACGGTGGACGTGCACATCGGCACCCTGCGCACGAAGCTGGGGCAGTGCGGCGAATACATCCGCACCGTCCGGGGCGTTGGCTACCGGATGGAGGCGTAGGCCATGACGAAGCGGGTTTTTCGCTCGATTTTTCTGGCGTCCCTGGCGGTGCTGCTGGCCACGCTGGCACTGATTCTGGGGGCGTTGTACACCTACTTTTCCGACGTTCAGGCAGAGCAGCTGCGGCTGCAAACGGCGCTGGCCGCCCACGCCCTGGAAAGGGAAGGGGTCTCCTATTTTGACGGCCTGGACACCGCCGACCGCCGCATCACCTGGATCGCCGCCGACGGCACGGTGCTCTATGACAGCCGTTCCGACTCCGGCGAGATGGAGAATCATCTGGAGCGGGAGGAGGTCAAGGCCGCGCTGGCCACCGGCTCCGGCACCAGCTTCCGCTATTCCGACACGCTGATGGAGCGCTATATTTACACGGCGCAGCGCTTAAGCGACGGCACGGTTCTGCGGCTTTCCGCGGCGCAGAACACGGTGCCCCATCTGGTGCTGGGGGTGGTGAAGCCGATCCTTCTGGTGATTGGCATTGCCGTCGCCCTGTCGGCACTGCTTGCCGGGCAGCTGACGAAAAATATTGTCGCGCCGCTGAACGAGCTGAATCTGGACGACCCCCTGTCCAACCGGGAATACGTCGAAATCCAGCCTCTTCTGCGGCGGCTGGACTCCCAGCAGGTTCAGCTCCGGGCGCAGTCTCAGGAGCTGCGGCAGAAGCAGAAGGAGTTCAACGCCGTCACCCGCTCCTTAAGCGAGGGTCTGGTGCTGATGAACAGCGGCGGCACGGTGCTGAGCATCAACCCCGCCGCCACGCGGCTGCTGGAAATCACCCCCAACTGCTTAGGGGCAGACTTTGGCGTTGCCAACCGGAACCCGGCCATTTCCGCCCTGGTGGAGAAGGCTCTCACCGGGGAAAAGGCGGAGGAAAACGTGGCTCTGACCGGCGGAGAATATCTCGCCGCCGCCAGCCCGGTCAAATCCGACGGGGCGGTTTCCGGCGTGGTGCTGCTGCTGTTTGACGTGACCCAGAAGCAGAAGGCGGAAGCCCTCCGCCGGGAATTCACCGCCAATGTCTCCCACGAGCTGAAAACCCCGCTCCACGCCATTTCCGGCTACGCCGAGCTGATGAAGGACGGGCTGGTTCCCCCGGAGGACACCCGGCACTTTTCGGAGAAAATCTACAGCGAGGCGCAGCGCATGATCGATCTGGTGGAGGACACCCTGCGCCTGTCCCGGCTGGACGAGGGCGCGGCGGACATGCAGTGGGCGCCCATCGATCTGTACGAAACGGCGAAGTCCGCCATGCAGGAGCTGACCGCCCCGGCGGAGCTGAAAAACGTCAGCATCCGGCTGGAAGGGACGAAAACCGTGATTCAGGGGATTCCTCAGCTGGTTTCCGGGATTGTGTTCAACCTCATGGACAACGCCGTCAAGTACAACAAAGACGGCGGGCTGGTCATTGTGCGGCTCGGGCAGGAAAAAAAACAGGCTGTTCTCACGGTGACGGACACCGGCATCGGCATCCGCCCGGAGCATCAGGAGCGGGTGTTCGAGCGGTTTTACCGGGTGGACAAGAGCCACTCCAAGGAGATTGGCGGCACCGGCCTGGGGCTGTCCATCGTCAAGCACGCGGCGCTGATCCTGGGCGCGGCGATTGAATTGGACAGCACCGTCGGCAAGGGGACGATCGTCACGGTGCGGTTTCCCATGGAGAAAAAGTAGAACGAAGGGAGGGGCGCTGCCCCTCCCAATTTCCTGCCGGATTTACGCAGATTTTACATTTTTCTGATAATGGATTTGACCTTGCGCTGATAAAATTGAAGTATCAAAAAGGGGAAGCTCTGAACAAATCGACGAGAGCTGGCAGCGAGAGATTTTTTCTCGGACGAAGGTTTGGAAAGTGGAGGAATACTTTGTGTATTTCCCACTTTTGAAACCGCACAGCTGGGGAAAAAGATCCGCTGTTCAGCCGAAGACGATTTGTTCGGAGTTTCCCCAAACGAGAGGCTGGATTCTATGGATATTTTCAACGTTCTGACCATGATCGGCGGGCTGTGCCTGTTTCTGTTCGGCATGAACCTGATGGGAGACGCGCTGGAACGGCGGGCGGGTTCCTCATTGCGGGTGCTTCTGGGGAAGCTCACCACCAACCGGATGCTGGGCTTTCTGACGGGTCTTGCCGTCACGGGCGTCATTCAGTCCT
>ERZ826242.3397-NODE-3397-length-11579-cov-2.505554_pt1 | contig 11579 bp, 9 predicted proteins | sample MGYA00519871_ERZ826242 | MGnify/ENA primary metagenome ERZ826242 (study PRJEB31778, sample SAMEA3449226) | human gut metagenome | biome: human gut; feature: human-associated habitat; material: faeces | place: United Kingdom | collected 2010/2012 ...
GTTTGCCGGGTTTGATGGCGATGCCGTGATAGAGCACCTCGCCGATCTCTGCGATCACCTGGCAGCTATAATCCTCGCGCCCAGCGGAGGAGCCGGCATTTAAGATCACCATATCGCATTCGGCGAGTGCGCTTTGCACCGCCTGCTTGATCAGCTCAAATTGATCTTTGACGATGGGATAGGTTTTGACCTCAGCACCCCAGTCGCGCAGCATGCCGGAGAAGATGGAGGAATTGAATTCTAGGATGTCGCCTTCCTGCGGGTCAGCGGTGGGGGCGATGATTTCATCACCGGTGGGAATGATGCCTACCAGCGGTTTTTTGAGCACCGGCACCTCCATGACGCCGCCGGCGATCATGGCTCCTACTGCTGCCGGAGTGATCTTGATATGGGCGGGCATAATCATCTCGCCGGCGCAGATATCCTCGCCGATCTGCCGGATATGCTGCCATGGAGCAGCGGAGGAGTAAAGACGTACGCTACCGTCTTCATTCTCGATGACATCTTCGATCATCACCACTGCATCGCAGCCTTCAGGAATGGGATCTCCGGTATCGACGACCACGAACTGCCCCGGGGTGAGCTGTACCGGTGTGGTCTCAGTGGCGCCGAAAGTCAGGCGGGCGTCGAGGGCAATGCCATCCATGGCGCTGGCATGATAATGCGGCGCGCAGATATGCGCATAGATCGCCTCGGCTGTGATGCGTCCGCAGGCTGCAGCGATCGGCACTTGCTCCACAGGCGGTTCCATGCCCTGGCTGATCAGTTTGGCCAGATATTCCTGCTGTGCTTGTGCTAAAGGGGTGTTAGTCAGATATTGAAAGGCCATCTTTTCCTCCTATTCTGCGCTGTAGAGCGCTACCGATACTATTGTTCCTGCCGCCAGTCCTTCCGTATCTCTGGGAATGCAGATATAACCGTCAGTGGCGGCCAGATTGGTGATCTGGGATGATTTGGCGCGCAGGGGACAAGCCCACCATTCGCCGTCGCGTTGCTCCAGGGAAACACTGATATACTGGGTGCGGCCATCATTGGCGCTGATTTTTTCGCTAAGCCGGGCTGGCAGCAGATAGCTGATAGCCTGGCGCCCTTGTAGCTGATAGAGCAGCGGCCGCATGAATAAGTGGCAGATGAAGAAGGCTGCTGCCGGATGCCCGGGCAAACCTACCACAGGCTTTGCTCCGACCTTGCCGATGATCGTCGGTTTGCCGGGCTTGATGGCGATGCCATGGAGCAGCAGTTCTCCCAGCTCAGAGATTACCTGGCAGGTGGCGTCTTTCATTCCCACCGAGCTGCCGCCGGAGAGCAGTACCATCTCGTTTTCGGCCACAGCCTGGGCTACTGTTTGCCGCAACAGCTGCACATCATCGCGGACGATGCCATAGCTATGCACTGCGGCGCCGCAATTGCGCATCATGGCGCTGACCATGGCTGAATTGATATCGCGAACCTGTCCCATCGCTGGAGTAGATTCTACCGGTACCAGTTCATCGCCGGTGGAGATGACGCCGATCCGGATCGGTGTTCTGACCGGCACCTGGGACCAACCCAAGGCCGCTAAAGCGCCGATATCCTGTGGACCAAGCTTGCGGCCCTGCGGCAGCACCAGCTGGCCGGGCTTGACATCATCACCGCGGAAAACGATATTCTTGCCGGGTGAGGCCGGCTTGCTGAGGCCGATGGTGCCGTCACCATAATCCTCGCTATATTCGATCATCACCATCGCATCAGCTCCGGCTGGGATCGCCCCGCCGGTCGGCACATAGAGGCAGCTGTTGGCCGCCAATGCCGGTGCGGATTCGCCCATCTCTACTGCGCCCTGCAGGGGAAAGATCGCCGGTATGGCGGTGCTGCAGCCAAAGGTATCGGCAGAGCGCACAGCGTAGCCATCTACTGAGGAGCGGTCGAAATCCGGCACAAATTCCTGAGCCAGAATATCCTCAGCCAGCACCCGGCCCAGCGCTGCCTCGAGCGGCACCAATTCTTGAGTTGCTAGACAGTGAAACTGATCGGTGATGATATCCAGTGTTTCGGCAGGTGTTTTAACAGTCAGCATAGTTTCTCCTTATTAGCCCAGATTAGCTCTGGACGGTTATTTATTATTTACTTAATGCTCCATCGACACTCTTTAGTAATTATTGCTCTTTATGCACAGGTTTTGGTTATTTAGGTGTGTGGACGTACATTACTCAAGACCCAAGTATTCGATGACATGTTCCTTGAACTGGCGGCCGGCTTCGCTGAGGTGCTTGTCCCGCTTAAAGCAGAGCATCATTTCCCTGGCGAAGCGGGGATCATCGATGGGCAGCAGCTTGATATTCTGATTCAGCTCATAGGCCTCGGTGCAATCTTCCAACACAAAGCCGACCACATTATTGTTGGCGATCATCTGGCAATGATATTCCGGGCTGTCGGTAAAAAATTGCGTATTGAGCGGCACATTGAGCGCCACGCATAGGCGGTAGGCATGCTCGATATAAGAGCCACAGGAGATGAAAACAAAGGGATCCCGCCCCAGGTTTTCCAGCTCCACCTGGTCGAGAGCAGCCAGGGGGTTATGGGTATTGACAGCCAGGAAATAGCGCTTTTGTCCTAGATGATACCCCTGAAATTTTTCGTACTTGATATCCTCTGGGTAGATCAGCATATCGTAATCATTGATATCCAGCTTTTCTAATTGCTCGATATTGCTGGTGACTGTCAGCTCTGTTTCATGATGAAGGGCGATAAATTGCTGCATACAGGCCATAATAATCTTATTCGCCCCGCATAAGCCCACTTTGAGCTTATTGCCAAAGCCGTTGGCCAACAGATTCATATCATCAATGGTGAACTCCAGCTCTCGCAGGACCATCGAGCTGAATTCCCAGAAGCGGCGGCCCTGCTCATTGAGGACGATATGCTTGCCGCTGCGCTGAAAGAGCGGCATTCCTAGCTCGGCCTCAAGTTTGGCGATGCTTTTGGACAATGATGATTGCGATAAATGTAAAAGATCAGCTGCTTTGCTGATATTTTCTAACTGGGCTACTGAGACGAAATAGCGTAATTGAAAGATGTTCATCCGTTTTCCCCCGACTTATCTATATTGCTTTTTGGAATATAATAAAAAGGTTGACAAGCTTGTTTTTAGCTGGATTCGATAGCTTTATATTCCTAAAAAGGCTTTAAAATGGTGGTGTTTTTTCTCGTTGATAACTAAATTTAGTTGTGGATGTTTTTTATTATAGTCAAGTATATTCCAAAATGCAATATCGAAGTAGGCTCAATGGCTTTACATTACGCCGCTTAATTAATAAAATATAGCTATACGATAATGCGTATCATAACATTTTGTAAAAATAAAGAAAGGCAGGTCCTGTTCGATGAAGGTACTGCGCATCAACACCCGTACCAAAGAAAATCATTATGAGCCATTCAAAGAAGAATGGAAGATCTATGGCCAGCGCGGCCTGATCGATAAATTTATCGAGGCTGAGCTGGATCCTAAATGCGATCCGTTGGGTCCGGACAATAAGCTCTTTATTGTTACCGGCGTTTTTGCCGGCACTGGCGTGCCTAGCTCCGGACGTATTTCCGGCGGCGCTAAAAGCCCGCTGACCGGCACCATCAAGGAATCCACCTCCGGCGGTATGATCGGTCCTTATATGACTTCTCAGGAGATCAAGGGCATTGTCCTGGAGGATCAGCCTGCTGCTGATGATCCCTGGCAGGTGATTAAGATCGATGCTGACGGCAATGTGGAATTTTTGCCTGCTGATGAATATATGGGCAAAAACACCTATGAAGTTTCGCATATGATTCAGCATAAATATGGCGATAAAGCCGGCGCTCTGGTCCTAGGCCGTGCTGGCGAGATGGGCTATAAAGTAGCCAGCATCATGGCCATTGAGTTCAACACTGGCCATCCCTGCCGCGCTATGGGCCGCGGCGGCCTGGGCGCTGTACTGGGCTCCAAGAAGATTAAAGCCATTATTATGGAAAAACCCAATGGCAAATATGTTCCTCCTTATGTGGACAAGGCTAAATTCGACGCTGCGAAAAAGGGCATTGCTACTGTCACTAAGGAAAACCCCAAATGCCAGGGCTTTACCACCAAGGGTACGGCTGGTTTCCTCACTGGTACCAACCAGACCACCCGTGCTATCCCAATCCAGAACTTCCGCGGCGGTGCTGTCACTCCTGAACAGAGAGAGCATTTTGGCCCGGAAGCCTGGGAAGCTAAGAATAAAGTCAGCGGCGGCCATGGTAGCGTCCCCTGCCATCCTGGCTGCGTAATGCGTTGCTCCAATATCTACAATGACCCGCAAGGCAATCATATCACCTCTGGTTTGGAATATGAAACCGTTTCTCTGTTCTGCCCCAACTGCCTGATTTGGGATTTCGATGTGGCTGCCCGTCTCGACCGTCTCTGCGATGAAATGGGTATCGACACCATCGAAGCCGGTAACCTGATCGCTATCTGCATGGATGGCGGCGTGATCGAATGGGGCGACGGTGACGGCGCTATCAAACTGCTGGAAGGCATGAGCGAAGGCACTGAACTCGGCCGCATCATGGGCGAGGGCACTGTTCCGCTGGGCAAACATCTCGGCGTGACCAGAGTTCCGCAGTGCAAAGGCCAGTCTTTTGCCGCTTATGACCCACGCACCCAGCCAGGCGGCGGCATCGCCTATGCGCTTTCCCCACAGGGCGCTGATCACTCTGTTGGCCAGGTAGTTGCTCCGGATAAGAATAACCGCGAGATCCTCGCCATGGCTGGCAACCGTATGCTGGATCAGTGCATTGTCGATAATTTTGGCTGCACGTTGATGAATGCCGCTTACTTCGGCCAACCTAGATTTGTTCCAGATCTCTATGAAGGCTTGTTCGGCGGCGAGTGGGATAAAGAAAAACTTTATGAAATCGGTAGGGAAATGTTCCGTATTGAGCGTAAATTTAATAAGGAAGCTGGTTTTGGTCCCGAAGACGATATGCTCCCTGAATTTTGCGTCAAAGAAGCTAACCCTGCTAATGACAATAAGTTTGACTTGACTGTTGAAGAATTAGAGGAAGTATTCAGACCGATGGGAGCCTGCTACGACCAGCTGTAATAAAACACAGTGAGGGCACCCTATGATTATTGTTAATGACCACCCGATGGAATGGCATCCGGGAATGACACTGGCCGATGCGATCAGAGCCTATGGCAGTAAGTATGATTCGCTGATCTATGTCAATCCGGATCTGATGTCGATCATTGGCAACCGCAACTATACTGACCAGGAAGTAGAATCAGTGGTGCTGGAGGACGGCACCCGCATTATCCTGATGTATGAATTCTGGGGAGGCTAGTATGAGCGAAGAACGTTATCTGCGCAATATGACGCTGCTCTCCCCAGAAGAAAACGACCGGCTGAAAACCTTCCGCGTCTGTGTTATCGGCTGCGGCGGCTTGGGCGGTTATAATATCGAAATGCTGGGCAGGCTGGGTGTTGGCCAGATCACTGCAGTGGATGGCGATCTTTTTGAGCCTACTAATCTCAACCGGCAGTTATTAGCTGATGAGACTACCTTGGGCCATAGCAAAGCCTTGGCTGCCCAGGAGCGGATGCAAAAGGTCAATCCCTTGGTTCGTGTGATCGCTGTTACTGAGCAGCTTACAGCAGCCAATGGCCGCTCGATCCTCCAGGGGCATGACTTGATTATCGATGCCCTGGATAATCTACAGACGCGCTTTTTGCTTCAAGATTTGGCCCGGGAATTGGCGATTCCGCTGATCCATGGCGCTGTGGCAGGCTGGTATGGCAAAGTTACCACGATTTTCCCTGGTGACGATACCCTAACCAGACTTTACCGACACAAAGATCACCCTGGATTAGAACAGAACCTCGGTACGCCATCCTTTACTCCGGCGATGGTTGCGGCGATCCAGGTCAGTGAAGCCGTCAAGGTTTTGCTGAACAAGGGCAAACCATTGCGGCATCAGCTATTGTATATCGATCTGCACACTAATCTGTGGCAAATCATTGATTGTTAATATTTGATTTCAAGCTTGGCGAGATTTTTAAAGGATAGCTTACGTGAGGGATTCGTACTCCTTTATACCGCCAGAAAAAGACGGGCATTTAGCCCGTCTTTTTTAATATTCTTATATAGTTGTCGGTTGCAGTATTCGCTGCCGGCTATTCTGCTAAGGGACACGCCCTTATCGCTGCTACTATCAGATCGGCTCTTCACCAATTTCCTCTTCGCTGATGCCGGTCAGCAATAGTAATGAGCGCGCCTGGGTGGCTTTGATAGCAGCTAATGCCCCATAGAGTGCAGCCAGGCAGGGATCGGAGATCCTGGCTGCCGAGACGCGGTATTCTCCTTCTAGCCAGCGGGTAGCAGCATAGAGACGGTTTAACTCTACTTCCGGCACAGCGTTAGAGGCAATTCCCGGCACAGTAGCTGGCCAATAAACAGTATTGGCGATGCTGTAATAGGCTGAGGCCAACTGTTCGGCACTGCTGATATTCTCTTCGGCAATAGATGTAAGGGTCGCGCTCCAATCCGGCATAACCGCAGCTAATGCCAACAGGCTTTGGCGTAAATTAAGCTCTTGCAGCAGGAAGTATTCGATCTGCCCGATATAGCCGATGGAGTATGCCCCCAGACAGCGACCAACGCCAAACGTCTCGCCTTCCGGCGGGGTGATGATCAATGTCGGCATCTCGTCAATGGGAGGTATCTCAACTCCGATGGGCAGCTCCAGATTGGGTGGGGTACTGCCGCCGGGAAAGAACTCACTAGAGCCGGAAGGGCTGGTATAAATTCCTCGCTGCTGTTCATTTTTTAGAGCATCATTATAGGTCTCCGGTCCCTGATTAGCTCCCCCTTGACCAGCAGTCCCGCCAGTAGCGCTACTGCCAGTAGCGGAATTATTGCCCGGGGCAAGGTTATCGGCAAGCGGGGAAACGCTGCCGCTAGGGGTGGCAATACCAGTAGTAGTAGAAGATGTTTGCGGCATAGCGGTATTGCTATCGCCAGCCGGCATGCTGTTGGCAGCGGAAATATCTTTGGCCAGCACAGAGACTACGCTATAAGGGCGGGGCGCTGGACGGATATAAGTTATTTTTGTTTTATCTGGTGGGTCATTGGGGTTTTTTAGGCTGACTTGAACCCAAGGTCGATAGTTTTTTTTCATTATCGCTCCTCCTATATATCCTTATACGCCACATTATGCAGGAGAAGTATCAAGTGTGCCAGGCCAGTCTGGGGTCAACTGCTGACGGTAATGCTGTTTTTCAACGAATGGTTGGGTTTGCTTTTTGAGACAGTTGTTAATGCTTTGCCGGCTATGTTAAACTGCTGGAGAAACAAAAAATAACGTGTAGTGGATTTCACTACACGTTAATGATTATACACTTTTATCTTCTTGGCAATGGCCAGTATTGTTGATCGCTACAGGATTAGATTTTGCGGGAAGCATCTAGACCTTGCAGGACGTATATTAAAAAGAATGCTTAATTGTTTTCTGACTCATAGCCAAAGAAGGTGAGTATACGGTCGAGCATGGTGCTGACCTCCGCCCGGGTGATATCTTCGTCGGGCATGAAATTGCCAGAGGCATTACCGGTGACTACTCCGGCATCTACTAACAGCTGTACTGCTGCCTGCAGCTCTGGATCAGCCTCTACCATATCTTTAAGCACGATCCCAGAGGATGGCAGATCCGGTAGTGCGGTGAACAAGGGGGCCAAAGACTGAGCTACCTCACGCCGCAGGGCGTTTTGCTCTGGCAGGAAGCTAGCTGTACCATCAGCATTGTTTTGGATCAACCCAGGGGCTATCATGTCTTTGCTTTGTAGCGTCAGCAGAGCGTCTAGATAATAGGCGCCGTCTGGAACGTCAATAAAGGGGCTTTCGGTCACTACCGGCGGATATTGTGGCAGACCAAGGTCTGTCATACCAGCTTCATTGGGGTAGAGTAATAGATAGGTGCGGTAAATTAACGAAACCATCTCAGCGCGGCTGATATTTTTCTCCGGACGGAAGGTATTGTCCGTATAACCGGTGATAACGCCTAGGGAAGTAAGGTTGCGGATATAGGCTTCAGCCCAATGACCAGTAATATCGAATAACTCGATCTGCGGCACGGTGGTGGTGATAATAAAACCGAGCTCACTATCGGCATAGGCGCGGCTGACGGAAATCAGCTCATCTGCCGGCAGGTTAGTGCTGTTATTGTACTGGTCAAAGCGTACCGCGTAGGATACTCCTGCTTCTGTAGTATAGGTGATAATCCCTTCCTCTTGCAGCAGGGCGTAATATTCTTCCAGGCAGAGATCGTTCTTGTACATATACTCAGCATGCGGTTCGCCGACATAACGAAAATGCCAGGGTTCGTAAATATAACCGGTGATCTCAGTCTTGTCCGCTGGATAACGGAGGATAAATCCGTATTTCCAGCTATTGGCAGCTAGCCATTGACCCACCGGTGTAGTACCGAAGCTATCGGTTAAACTGCTGCCATTGGCTGAAGTGGTAAAATCGATCGCCAGGCCGCTTTGATGCTCGCTAGCGCCCGGTGCTGCCACCACGGTGCAAGCCAGTTCAACAGCATGTTCATAGCTATAGCCTAGGTTGCGGTAATATAAAATTTTATTATCATTGAGCATTTTCTGTGTGGCATAACTGCGGTAGCCGCTTTGGCCATAGATATCGGTCAGTCCCTCGGCCGCCATGGCATCAACCATTTCGCCGATGGCCGCTGCTGCCTCAGCCGTCATAGTGACATTGCCGCCCGCAGCCATATAATTGCTCAGCGGGGTCAATGAGGAAGGAACATAATCAGAGTCCAGCAGGTGCTGCTTATTGACTAGCATATGCCGGCAATTATCATCAGCTGAAGAGGCCAGAGCAGGGGTTACTGCTGCCAGAGTCATCAACAGCGCTAAAGAAGCAATCAAAAAGAGCTTTTTCATTTGGGAGCCTCCATATGTAGAAAAAACATATTAAGCAAATTTCATCATCATTATACTTATATGGCCATAGCTTGTCAATCTGTGACAGCATTTTTGGCAGGGCCGGGAGGTGGGAAAATAAACCAACAGAAAATAAAAATTTTTCCTAACTTTTTTTCAAAATCAGTATAAAAATACTTGAAAGAAATGCCCTATTAATGATATGATAAAGTGTGTTTTTTTTCATGGAACCGCCATGCTGATAACGCGATTTCTAAAAAGGCACTAGTGCTATCTTTATGATAGCTCGATCAATATACTCAATACATGGCAGGAGGTCGAAACAATGCATACTAAACTGTTTATTCCCGGCCCGGTAGAGGTTTTGCCAGAAGTGCTTGAAAAAATGGCTACCCCGATGATCGGCCACCGCAGCAAAGCTTGCGCTGAGCTGCAGAAGAACATCAGCGAAAAGGTACAGAAGGTTTTCTACACCAAGAACGTTATCGTTCTTTCCACCAGCTCCGGTTCTGGCTTGATGGAGTCTGCTATCCGCTGTTGTACCGGCAAACGGGCTGCTGTTTTCTCTATAGGCTCTTTTGGCGACCGTTGGTATAAAATGGCTAAGACCAATGGTAAGGAAGCTGATATCTTTCGGGTCCCGGACGGACAGGCTACCCCTCCCGCCGATGTTGACGCTGCCTTAGCTACTGGTAAATATGATCTGGTCACTATCACCCATAATGAGACCAGCACCGGCGTAATGAATCCTATCGCCGAGATCGCCGCTGTGATCAAGAAATATCCGGATGTCGTTTTCTGCGTTGATACCGTCAGCTCCATGGGCGGCACCTATATCCCAGTTGATGAGCTGGGCATCGATTTCTGCATCACTTCTTCCCAGAAATGCCTGGGCCTGCCACCCGGAATGTCCATCGCTTCTGTTTCTGAGAAGGCCTATGAGCGAGCTAAAACCGTGGAGAACCGCGGTCTCTACTTCGACATCGTTTCTCTCTATGAGAAAGCGCAGAAGAAGTATCAGTACCCCTCCACTCCTTCTATTTCCCATATGTTTGCGCTCGACTATCAGCTCGACCGCATCTTGGCTGAAGGTCTGGAGAACCGCTTCGCCCGTCATATCGAGATGGCTGAATACACCCGCGACTGGGCTCGCAAATACTTCGCCATCTTCCCAGATGAGCGTTATCTCTCCAATACTCTCACCACCGTTACCAATACCCGCGGCATCAGCGTAGCTGATCTTAATGCTGAGCTGGCCAAACGAGGCTTCAATATTAGCAATGGCTATGGCGATCTGAAGGAGAAAACCTTCCGCATCGCCCATATGGCAGATTGCACTCTCGCTGAGGTCAAAGAAGTTACCGACGCCATCGTCGATATCCTCGGCCTCTAATCCCGATAAATCCCGGCTCCTGGCCGGATGAATAAGCTAATGCTTAAGGAGAATCTCATATGATCAGAATACTCGCTTCCGACGGCATGCAAGCAGACGCCGTCAAAGCTCTCGAAGCCAAAGGCTTCGAAGTTACCCAACAGTTTTATGAACCAGACCAGTTGGCCGAAGAGGTCAAAAATTACGACGTTATGGTCGTCCGCTCTGCTACCAAGGTCCGCCAGCCCATCATTGATGCTGCGCTCGAGACCGGCAGATTGAAACTGGTCATCCGCGGCGGCGTCGGCGTTGATAATATCGATTGCGCCTATGCTGAAGCCAAAGGCATTAAAGTCACCAACACCCCCCGTTCTTCCTCCGCATCAGTCGCTGAGCTGGCCTTGGCTCATATGTTTGCCTTGGCCCGCTTCGTCGGCATCAGCAATGTTACCATGCGTAACGGCGAGTGGAACAAGAAGAAATACGAGGGCGTTGAGCTTAACGGCAAAACCCTCGGCCTGATCGGTATGGGCCGCATCTCCCAGGAGCTGGCCAAACGCGCCTGCGCTCTGGGCATGGATGTCATCTATACCGATATCCTGGGTAAGATCCCGGATGTCACCTATGAATACACCACTCAGGAAGATGTGCTCAAACGCGCTGATTTCGTCTCGCTGCATATCCCGGCTTCTCCTGATGGAAAGCCGGTTATCACCGCAGCAGACTTGGCGCTGATGAAGCCCACTGCCTATATCATCAATACCGCCCGCGGCGGCCTCATCGATGAGGACGCTCTCTGCGATGCGCTGGATAATGGCAAGCTGGCCGGTGCGGCTCTCGATGTTTACCCCAGCGAGCCGCCCAAGAATGAGCGCCTGCTCAAAAATCCGCTGCTCTCGCTGACCCCGCATATCGGCGGCTCCACCAAGGAAGCCCAGAAACGCATCGGCGCCGAGATCGTGGAGATTATCACCGAGTTTTTTGCTTAACACTTGCATACCATGATAGGCGGCCACCCAAGGCCGCCTATCTTATTTCTGGCTTTGCGCCTATTTACACTTATTTCTACCTATATTATTAAACACAATTATTAAACACATTCCTACCCACACTTAAGGAGAATCAATTATGGCTAAAGTTAGACCCTTCCGGGCTGTGCGCCCCACTCCGGAGCTGGCGGAGAAAGTCGCCGCGCTCCCCTATGATGTTATGAGCTCTGCCGAGGCCCGCCAGATGGCTGCCGGCAACCCCTATTCCTTCCT
>ERZ826242.3401-NODE-3401-length-11564-cov-3.340516_pt1 | contig 11564 bp, 10 predicted proteins | sample MGYA00519871_ERZ826242 | MGnify/ENA primary metagenome ERZ826242 (study PRJEB31778, sample SAMEA3449226) | human gut metagenome | biome: human gut; feature: human-associated habitat; material: faeces | place: United Kingdom | collected 2010/2012 ...
ACGGAATACTTTTCTTTAAAGCTGGCATAGTCAGAAGATTTTACTTTGACAGGAACATATTTTAATCCAAGAACATCATATTCTGTCATAGTCTGTGTAGTGCCATCGGTTAAGGTGAGAGTACCTCTGTTCCATCCGGCACTGGTACCATCTGTAAAGTAGACAGTTTTTCCATCACTGCTCCAATGGGAAACACTATATTCTCCTTCAGCAGTTTTAATAACTGCAGTACACTGATAACTTCCGCGGTGAAGTCCGTGATTAGTGGTAGCTCTTGTTACTGCATCAAAGGCACCTTTATCTTTTTCATCGTGTGAATCAGCTGTATCAGAAGACGTGGTATCACCTGCTGCCATAACTCCTTCAGCCTTCCAATATTCAGCCCATGTCAGGCCTGCATAGCAGTAAACGTAGTCATCACTATTCTCTGCTGTCTGTGTCTGTGCTGTAGATACACTTGCTGCTTTTACAACTGCTGGAGTAATACTGGAAAATACAGTAGTACAAGTCATTGCAAGAGCAAGAGTACCTGCTACAAGTAATTTGTTTCTCATAAGTTCCTCCTTATATTATAATTGGTATTTAAGTTAGCTTATTCTAACGAAAAATATAATAATATACTATTATTAGCTGTGTCAAACTGTATATATATTAATGAAAAAAGTTCTCATTTTCTTATAAAAAAATTGCATTGTCAGAATATTTTCTATATAATGTATGAAGTTAGAAAGAACTAATGAAAGTAAGTTTCAAGATAATGGAGGATTGTTGTGATAAATTTTAGAAAAAAAGCAGTTGCGATGTTACTGGCCACTATGTTCACTGCAGGAATGCTTTCCGGATGTGGAACATCAGTAGATACAGAGAAAAGTAAGAATGATAGTAGAAAGGCTGTGGAGCAGACAACACAGGCAGAAGCGGATACAAATAGTAAGACTCAAAATGAAGAGGACAAATCAGAATCAAGAGATATTTTTGCGATGGATACGTATATGACTTTAACGGCTTACGGAAAGAATGCTAAGAAAGCGTTGGACGAGGCGGTTGATGAGATTAACAATATTGAACAGCTTGTTTCTACGGGGATTGACAGCAGTGAAGTTTCGCAGATTAATAAGAATGGAAAAGGTTCGGTATCAGAAACAACAGGATATCTGATTAAGCGCTCAAAAGAGATTTATGACAGCACGAATGGAGTGTTTGACATTACGATTTACCCGATTATGCAGGCGTGGGGGTTCCCGACGGAGAACTATCGTGTTCCCGGAAAGAAAGAGCTGAAGAAGTTAAGGGGACTGATGGGAGCAGATCACGTTTTATATGATGAGAAAAAACAGGAGGTCACTTTAAATAAGGAAGGAATGAAGATTGACCTTGGTGGAATTGCGAAAGGATATACTTCTTCAAAAGTAATGGATATTTTTAAAGAAAATGGGATTTCTAGTGCAGTGATCAGTCTTGGCGGTAATGTGCAGACACTAAACGGAAAGCCAGATGGTTCTGACTGGAGAGTGGCAGTTGAGAATCCGGCAGATACGGGAAGTTATATTGGAGTGCTTTCTATAAAGGATAAGGCAGTGATTACTTCTGGGGGATATGAGCGTTATTTTAAGCAGGATGGAAAAACATATCATCATATTATTGATCCGGCTAATGGATATCCGGCAAATAATGGTCTGACTTCTGTTACGATCGTATCAGATGACGGAACACTTGCAGACGGTTTGTCCACATCATTATTCATTATGGGACCGGAAAAAGCACAGAAATACTGGAAAGAACACAGTGATGAGTTTGACACGATTCTTGTAAAAGATGACGGAAGCATTCTAGTTTCAGAGGGACTCGCAGAGTATTTTACCAGTGAGTCTGATTTTACGATAATAAAAAAATAATGATACAAAAAATTTCTCATAAAATCAAGTACAAAAAGATTTCGAGAATATAAGAATGCAAGAGTACAGGAATACAAGAATACATTCAAAAAGAAAGGGAGATATGATGAGGGAAAAGTGGAAAAAATATGTTGAAAAATTTAAAAGTCTTGGTGATAAGGTTTCAGGTGTGAAAGGAATTACAGCGGTAATTCCGGCGGTTTGCCTGGCGGTTCTTATGGTGACAGTACTTACCGGATACAAAACCCCACAGGCAAAAAAGTATGAAGCTTCAGAGACAGAAGACATCAGTCAGATTAAGGAAGCGCTTGCGAAGGAAAGTACAGCAGCAATGGCAGAAACAACGAAAAAGAATACAACAAAGAAGGGAAAGAAGGGGGCTATTGATGTAAAAGATGGAACGTATAAAGGTTCTGCAAACGGATATGGCGGAAAAGTTACAGTAAATGTTACTGTAAGTAAAAAGACAATGACGGCGATTGATATTGTCAGTGCTCCAGGTGAGACGGATTCTTTCTTTCAGCGTGCAAAAGGGGTTATTGATGAGATGCTTACGGCACAGAGTACAGATGTAGATGTCGTGTCTGGAGCAACATACAGTTCAAATGGAATTATCGGTGCGGTGAAAAATGCACTTTTTGGAACGGAGTCTAATAATGCGACAGCAGCGAACGCAGGTAATGCAGCTGGTTCGGCTCCGAGTGTTTCTAAAGTGAGTGAGTCTGGAACATGGAAAGATGGAACTTACACTGGCTCCGGTAAAGGATTTGGTGGAACTATTTCTGTAAAAGTAACAGTAAAAGATGGAAAAATCAGCGCGATTGATGTAACAAGCGCATCAGGAGAAACTGCTTCCTATTTTAGTAAGGCAAAAGGAATTATCCCAAAGATGATCAGCGGACAGACTACAAATGTGGATGCGGCATCTGGAGCAACCTATAGTTCCAATGGAATTATTACCGCAGTAAGAAATGCTCTTTCAAAGGCGGAAACAGGGAAAAGCAGTACGAAAAAGAAAAAGAAGAAAAACAAAAAAAATAAGAAAAAAAACAGTGGTTCTAACAGCAATAATAACAATAATAATATTGTAGCACCGGCAGAAGGGTATGAAGATGGCACTTATACTGGAAGTGCGGCCTGTTCGGGAGAGCAGTTTAAGGAATATAGTGTAACGGCAAATGTAACGATTAAAAATGGAAAGATTTCTGCGGTGGAGATTTCTTCTACAGCAAAAGGAACCAACCTGAAACAGTTTATGAGCAGAGATGAGATTAAGAATCTTCCATCACTTATTGTCTCTAAAAACGGAACAAGCGGAGTAGATGCTGTCAGTGGAGCAACGTACAGTTCCCATGCTATTTTTAATGCGGTAAATGATGCTTTATCAAAGGCGAAGAAAAACAGTTCTTCTACGGAAAAGAAAGAAGAGACAACAACGGAGAAGAAGGAAGAGACGACAACAGAAAAGAAAGAGGAAACGACCACAGAAAAAAAGGAAGAGACAACGACAGAAAAGAAAGAGGAAACGACTACAGAGAAAAAAGAAGAAACAACAGAAAATCCAGACGAAGGGAAAAACTACAAAAATGGAACATATAAAGTAAGCGTAAGCTGCGAGCCGGATGAAGATGAGGATTTTGATCCGTATACGATTTCCATGGATATCACAATTAAAAAAGATAAAATTACAGAAATTTCTAATATTACCGCGAATACAAATTCAACGAATAAAGCATATACAAACGATGCAAAGAAAGGAATGGTTTCTAAAATTGTAGCAAATGGAAATGCAGATGGTGTAAATACTGTATCAGGAGCCACCTGTTCTTCTAAAGCAATTAAAGATGCATGCCAGAAGGCATTTAATGCGGCAAAGAAGTAATTTTGAAAAGAGAGGCTTTTGCGTTTATTTAAGAAAAAGTCATTTGAATATTAAAAAAATAGTAAGAAAATTTATAGAAGATAATAGAAAGCATTTTAGAAGGGACAACGAATGAAATATAAAAACTTTTTAATCCGTTTATTTGATCTTATTCTCGTTCTGGGGCTTTTAGCAGGATATCAGGCTGTGATTTACAGTCGTGATAAAGAAGCCACAATTGCAGAATTAAAAAGCCAGGTAAATCAGCTCCAAGGAGAAAAAGAGGATATTCTTGAAGCAGCAAAAAATTCTGGAAAGCTAGGGACCGATGGTGCATCTGCCGGTCAGGCAGGAACGTATAAAGATGGAACATATACTGGAAGTTCGCAGGGATTTGGCGGAGAAATTAAAGTAAAAGTAACGGTATCCGGGAAGAAAATCAGTGCTATAGATATTATAGAAGCAAGTGGGGAAGATGAGGCTTATTTATCAATGGCAAAAGATATTGTGAAGACAATACTTGATAAGCAGACGACAGAGGTTGATACAATAAGCGGAGCAACCTATTCATCTACAGGAATAAAGAATGCAGTAGGACAGGCATTAGAAGGAGCAGCTAAATAATGAAGAAAAAGAAAAAAATATCGGTGCAGACAATCATAGAAGTGATGATACGGGCAGTATTTTTTATCATCTATCCAGCCTTATTTTCCACTGCATTTACCGGAATAAAATTAATTGTAGAACAAATTACACAGCGTGCAAGTCTGCAGTGGAATTCCTTTGTACAGACACTTGTGGTATTACTGGTCTTTACCATTGTGTTTGGACGATTTTTCTGTGGATTTGCCTGTGCATTTGGAACATGGGGTGATTTCGTTTATTTTATTTCATCTATGATTCGCAAAAAAAGAAAAAAGAAACCGTTGAAATGTTTTTCAAAAGCGGGAAAGATACTCCGGTATTTAAAATATGTTGTACTGATTGTTGTCCTGCTTCTTTGCATAAAAGGTTACAGTAGTGCCGTTGCTATACATAGTCCGTTCAGTGCATTTTCCCGTTTTCATCAGTTAAAGATGGCAGACAGTCTTATCGGAACAGGCCTCTTTTTATTGGTTACAGCAGGAATGGCATTGGAACCAAGATTTTTCTGCCGTTTCTTATGCCCAATGGGAGCAGTATTTTCCCTGATGCCGGTTCTGCCGTTTTCTGTAATCAAACGAAACAGAGAAAACTGTATTCCAAACTGTAAAGCGTGTAATTTAGTATGTCCGGCAAGTCTTGAGATACCATCGGATAAAGAAGGGGATAATGCGGCATCCGGAGAATGTTTCTCCTGTGGAAAATGTATCGGAAAATGTCCAAAGCAAAACACACATAATGGTTTTTTGGGAAAGCTATGGTTACCAATGCTTGTAGGAAAGGCTGTGATATTATTCGTGATATTTAGAATATTGTATTAAAGAACTTTCCTGATTTTGTCTGTCGGATAAATTATTATATCAAAAATCCTTTTTCGTGTTATAATGAACGGTAATTGCTGTATATTGCTACCCTCATAAGAAAGGAGTATTTTTTGAATAAAGCGAATTTGATTATAGAAGAAGTGAATAAAGTAATTATTGGTAAAGAAAAGGTCATCCGTAAGGTGTGGATGACGATTCTCTCTGGTGGACATGTTTTGCTTGAGGATGTACCTGGTGTGGGAAAGACAACGATGGCGCTGGCTTTTTCAAAGGCTTTGGGACTTTCTTATCGAAGAATACAGTTTACACCGGACGTCATGCCATCGGATGTGGTCGGTTTCTACTATTATAATAAGGAAAATGGAAAGTTTGAATACCGTCAGGGAGCAGTTATGACGAACCTTCTGCTGGCAGATGAAATTAACCGTACTTCAAGTAGAACGCAGTCAGCACTTTTGGAGGTTATGGAAGAAGGACAGGTAACGGTAGATGGTGTGACAAGAAATATACAGGAACCATTTTTTGTTATTGCAACGCAAAATCCGCTTGGTTCTGCGGGTACGCAGATGCTTCCGGAGTCGCAGATGGATCGTTTTATGGTTCTTTTATCTATGGGATACCCAACAATAAAGGAAGAAATGATTCTGATGAGTCAGAGAAAGGTGAGTGATCCATTAGATGATGTGAATGAGGTTATCTCAAAAGAAGAATTACTTTCTATGCAAAAGGAAGTGAATGAGATTAAGGTTTCTTCTTTAATCTATCAGTATATTGCAATGCTTTCTGATGCGACACGAAGACATGATATGATTCAGCTGGGTGTCAGCCCAAGAGGATCTCTGGCCTTGTGCAGAATGGCAAAAGCGAGTGCATTTTTGGCTGGCAGAGATTATGTTGTGCCGGAAGATGTTCAGGATGTTGTAAAAGATGTTTTCCGTCATCGTCTGGTATTAAAGTCAAGAGCAAGGTTATCGAGGAAAGATGTGGATAAGATTATGGATGAAATTTGTGCCACTGTACATGTGCCAGATCGAAGAGCGGCAGGAGGAAGAAGATGACCCGAAAAAGATTATGGATGAATCGAATTAGCGGGATTGTCTGTCTGTTACTGTGGATTGCGTTAGTCATTTTTCTTTCTGGAACAACAGGGAAGATTGCCGGGATGGCATTAGGAATTATGTTGCTGGTGGCTGTCATTTATAATCTTTATCTTCCAAAAGAAGTTTCTACTCATCTGATTATTCCTGCCTATGCGCAAAAGGAAGAAAAAATTACCGGACGACTTTGTATCAGCAATACAGGAGTGTTCCCTGTTTTATCTGGGAAAGTTTTTTTACAGGTAAAGAAGACGATTAGTGGGGAACAGGAAATATTTTCTATGAATATCAGGGCAGCGGGACGAAAAAATGGTGCGGCTGCTTTTGTTATAGATTCGGAATATATGGGATTTTTGGAAATCACGATTTTGCGGGTGGAACTGTACAGCTTTTTTGGATGTATGAAAAAGGTAACATATGTAAATCAGGAGAAGGTGGTAATGATTCTGCCACAAACAACGGAACTGCATTTTCCAGTACAAAACAGCGGAGCTGCCTGTTCTTTTTTTGATGAGGAACAAAGTGGTAAAAAGGGAAATGGTCCGGGGGAATATTTTGGAATCCGTCCGTATGTTGATGGAGATTCCATGAAGTTAATTCACTGGAAGCTAACAGGAAAAACAGATGAATATATGGTAAAAGAAGTGGAAGTTCCTATGATGCGGATGCCACTTATTTTTCTCGAAACAAGGGTAGAAAAGCTGGATGCTGCTATGATTGACGGGTTGTTAGAAGCATTTTTTTCTATTTCACAGCATATGGCACAGGAAGGACAGAAGCATTGTCTTTGTTGGTGGGATAAAAAGACCGATGGATGGAATTTTTACAATGTGGCAAATGCAATGCAGTTGGAAGAAGTGTATGCCCATGTATTTCAAAGTATGTTTTTTTCTCAGGGGAATGCAACGATAGATTCTTTTGAAAAAGAAGCCTTTATGAAGCAAGCAGCTGAAAGTCTAGTTGTTCATGAGCAAAAGAAAAAAGAAAGAAAAGAACAGTTTTCAGAAGTGATTTATATTACAGAGTATTGGAACGAGAAACAGGCAGTTTTCGATGACTGGAACCTGACTTTATTATTAGAACGACGGGAAGCAAGAAAAGAAGAAGGGGAAGCGTTAGTACCGTATATTTTTTCGGCAGAAACCATGGGAGAGGATATTGATCGGATTTTGACAGCGTACAGGAGTGTAGATTATGGAGCATAAAAACTCATTTCACATTAAAAAATTGAATCATCAGAGTGGATTTGGCTGGGCAGAAATGATGCGGGCCGGGTATGTGTGGCTTGCTGCGCTGTTATGTTTTATCTGGTATGCTGCCGATCGTTTTGAAATGGATACAGCAGGTGTTGCTCTTTTTATCGGGGCAGCCTTTTTTATATTATTGTATTTCGTTGGGATATCTGTTGGAAAAGGTTTTACGGTTTTTATAAGCGGTTTGTATTTTTTTGTTCCATTTTTCATTCTTTCTATGGAGAATATTCGAAGAGCTTTATTGATTTTCTCCCGAACAGTCTTTGATTATCTGGCAGATTATGGACAGAGCAAAAATATTTTTCATCGTATAATTCAAAATACATCGGTAGATATGCAGACAGGAAATGTGGAGTTTTTTCCATTTGTTGTCGGAATATTGGGGATAACTTTGTGGCTTATTCTTTTTATGGCATTGTTGTGGAAAGTCCAGCCTTGTATTTTATTTTTTACCGTAGCGATCTGCTTTGCTTTTCCATTTTTTGTATGGGGAGTTCGGCCAGAATTGTTTGCAGTGTTAAGCTTTCTCATTTTTTGTTTCTTTTTCTTTGCTCCGTCTTTTTGGGGAGGAGTACTTGGAACTTCAATTCTTATTATTTTACTTCTTTTAGGAACTTTCTCAGGAATGACAAATACCGGACAGATGTCGGCAATTCAAAAGAAGTGGAATAAAGAACGATATAAAGAGGATGTATCTGTTCTTCCGGAAGGTCAGCTTACAAAGGCAAAGAAGATGAAGCGGACAGGTGAAGAGGCTCTTAAAGTAAATATTTATAAGAAAAACAGTTATTATCTGAAAGGATTTGTTGGAACAACTTATGAGAATAATTGCTGGAAAGCAAGTACAAATAACTGGAATATTTTTGGCTCAGACAGGAGTATGCTTGCAGCTTCTGACCGGGAGGCATACGAATCTTTATTATGGCTTCATAATAAAGAATTTTACGGAAATACAGTAATGTATCATTTTGTAAGGCAGAAAAAGCTTTCGGAAGGGAAAACAGATCCGTCTCTTTACAGTTTATCTGTAAAAAATGTAGGGGCGAATCGAAAGTATCTTTATCTTCCTTATGAGAGTGCTGTTTTACCAACAATATATGAAGAAGAAGGGACGGCAGCGATTAATAAAACAGAGAATATATTCGCTTCTGGAATAAAAGGAGCAGGAGAATATTCTTTTAAAGCAATGGAAACAATGGCTGGAAAGTTGAAATCGTCTACCAATATTAAGACGGAGGATAAGAATCTTTCCTCAAAAAAAATGACGGAAAGCTATAAAGAATATGTAAATGCAACATGTCTTTTCTTAAATAAAGAAACAAAAACATTGATTTCTTCTGCAACAGAAGGGAGTCTTCAAAGTAATCTATCGGTATTAGCAATTATAAACCGGGTAAAAAGCTTCATGAAAACATCGATTACCTATAATGAAAATCCAGGAAGTATCTCGGAAGATGAAGATTTTGCCCAATGGTTTTTTGAAGATAAAAAAACAGGATACGATGTGCAGTATGCGGCGGCAGCAGTAATGATGTTTCGTTATTATGGAATTCCATCCCGTTATGTGGAAGGATACCTTCTTACACCGGAAACGGTAAAAGAGGCAGGAACGGCAGAGACGGTGACTGTTTCACAAAAATACGCGCATGCATGGCCGGAAATTTATCTGGATGGAATGGGATGGATTCCGGTAGAAGTTACTCCCAAATATGAAAACATTATGGGAACACCGTATTATGAGACACAGGAAACTGCGGTAAGTAATTCAAGTTCGTCAGATCAATCTTTAGAAAATGACGATAAGAAGAAACAAGAAAAACAGCAGGAACAAAAAAAGCAGGAAAAAGAACAGACAACAGAAAAGAAATCAGAAAAGAAAACAGTAGAAACACCGCAGCAGATTCCACAGAATCGCTCAAAGCAAAGCAAAGGTGGAAGAACGGTTCATAAAATCCTGTATATTCTATGTTTCTTTATTTTCATAGTAGGTCTTTTGCTTTTTGTATTTAGAAAACGACTGCAAAAAGTATACCGAAATTATAAAACAGATAAACTTTTAAAACAGCAAAAGTATAGTCAGGCAGTTATGTTCTGGTACGATATTTTGTGTAAAACAATATATGGAAAAGAAAAAATAAAAGATAATCGTGTAAGAACCTTTGAAAAAAGACTTCGTACCTTTGACAGAGAAGTGGAACCGAAAAAGTTACATCTTTGTATGAGGATTCGCCAGAAAGCGGTGTATTCACCAGAAGGAATCACTAGAAAAGAAGCAGAAGCTGCAGTACATTTTCTGAAAAAAGAGTGTGAAAAACTGAAATAAAGGTATTTTAAGTTTCGTTTCTATTGACAGGGAAAACTATAGCGATTAGAATATTTTCATAATTAGATTTAAATTAAGCGAGGAAAAAATATGTGGTTAGCAGATAACTGGAAAGAATATGAAGTTATAGATTGCAGCGAAGGTGAAAAACTGGAACGCTGGGGCAAATACACCCTTCTTCGTCCAGACCCTCAGGTAATCTGGAATACAAAAAAAGAAGATAAACACTGGAAACATTTAAATGCACATTATCACAGAAGCAAAAAAGGTGGCGGAGAGTGGGAGTTTTTTGATCTTCCAAAGCAGTGGGATATTCATTATAGAAGTCTTACCTTCCATTTAAAACCATTCAGTTTTAAACATACAGGGCTTTTCCCAGAACAGGCAGTCAACTGGGACTGGTTTTCTGATAAGATTAAGAAGGCAGGCCGCCCAGTAAAAGTATTGAACTTATTTGCCTATACTGGTGGAGCAACACTTGCAGCCGCAGCTGCGGGAGCATCTGTAACTCATGTAGATGCCTCAAAAGGAATGGTTACCTGGGCAAAGGAGAATGCGGTTGCTTCTGGTCTTGGTGATGCACCGATTCGCTGGCTTGTAGATGACTGTGTGAAGTTCGTAGAAAGAGAAATCCGCCGTGGCAATCATTACGATGGAATTATTATGGATCCACCATCTTATGGACGTGGGCCAAAGGGAGAGATTTGGAAGATTGAGGAGAAGATTTATTCTTTAGTATGTCTTTGTGAAAAGCTTCTTTCCAAAGACCCGCTGTTCTTCTTAATTAATTCCTATACAACAGGATTACAGCCTGCCGTTCTTTCCTATATGTTAGGAACAGCAGTTGCGAAAAAACATGGTGGAAAAGTCAGTGCAGATGAGGTTGGTCTTCCTGTCAGTGCAAATGGACTTGTTCTTCCATGCGGTGCTTCCGGACGATGGGAAAAGAAATAGATGGGAGATAGCATATGAGTGCTAAAAAGACAGCTTTTTATGGAATGTTTCTTGCGCTTGCTTTAGTAGCAGGATATATTGAACAGCTTATACCGATTAATCTTGGAATACCCGGAGTAAAGCTTGGACTTGCAAACATTGTTACGATGCTTCTTCTTTATATAGTAGGAGTCCCTGCAGCCTGCCTGATTTCCGTACTTAGAATCCTATTATCAGGATTCCTCTTTGGAAGCGGATTCGCAATGGTCTACAGTGCAGCAGGAGCGGCAATGAGTATGCTAGTTATGGCACTCTTAAAGAAAACAAAGAAGTTTTCTTCTGTAGGAGTAAGCGTAGCAGGCGGCATCTTCCACAACGTAGGACAGATTATCGTTGCCATGATTGTATTGGAAACAAAGGCATTAGCCTACTATCTCCCAATTTTAATCCTTTCTGGACTCGTAGCCGGAATCTTAATCGGAATCTTAAGCGGGATATTAACAAAGAGATTAAATCCGATAATCAAGCAGCATTTTGTATAAACAGACGAAAACTCTAAACATCCTATTTTGACAGCTGCTTTATAGTCGCTGCGTGTTGAATGTTTGCTTTTGCGCTCGCATCCAGCACTTGCTCCGAAGCCGCATCTGCCAAGATAAGATGTTTAGAGTTTTCTGTTTATAGAAATACTAGAGCGTGTTTGAAAAATCATTCCTGCAACCTGCACGCCCCAATT
>ERZ826242.3405-NODE-3405-length-11546-cov-2.269254_pt1 | contig 11546 bp, 9 predicted proteins | sample MGYA00519871_ERZ826242 | MGnify/ENA primary metagenome ERZ826242 (study PRJEB31778, sample SAMEA3449226) | human gut metagenome | biome: human gut; feature: human-associated habitat; material: faeces | place: United Kingdom | collected 2010/2012 ...
AGAAGAAATTCTTGACTTTGCCGGACCTTTGGGAACACCTACACCGCTTGAAGGTCTAAAGAAAGTTGCGGTTATCGGCGGCGGTCTTGGCACAGCTATAGCTTATCCGCAGGCTAAGAAACTTCATAATCTTGGTGCCGACGTAACGGTTATCACAGGTTTTCGAAACAAGGATTTAGTTATTCTTGAAGATGAACTAAAGAAAGTTTCAAACAAACTTATCGTTGCAACAGACGACGGTTCAAACGGAAATCAAGGCTTTGTTACAGATATGCTTAAAAAAGAAATCGAAGCAGGCGAAAAGTTTGACGAAGTAATCGCAATCGGTCCGCTTGTAATGATGAAATTTGTCTGTAAGCTGACAGAACAATACAACATTCCTACAACAGTTTCAATGAACCCTGTTATGATTGACGGTACAGGTATGTGCGGCGGCTGCCGTGTAATAGTCGGCGGAGAAACAAAGTTCGCTTGCGTGGACGGTCCTGACTTTGACGGTCACAAGATTGACTGGGATACTGCTATGAAACGTGGCAGAATGTTTAAGGATTACGAAGAAAAATCATGTAAAGAAGGTCACTGCAGAATAGGCAGAACCAATCATCAAGACTGATTAAGGGAGGATTTTTAATATGCCAAATATGAGAATGGACAAAAATCCGATGCCGGAGCAATGTCCTAATGTAAGAAACAAGAATTTCCTTGAAGTAACAACAGGTTATACAGAGGAAATGGCAATAGACGAGGCACAGAGATGTCTTAACTGTAAACATAAGCCTTGTATGCAAGGCTGTCCTGTAAGCGTTAAAATTCCTGAATTTATCGCGTTTGTTGCAAAGGGTGAATTTGAAAACGCTTATAAGAAGATTAAGGAAACAAATGCACTTCCTGCTGTTTGCGGCAGAGTATGTCCGCAGGAAAAGCAGTGTGAATCAAAGTGTGTAAGAGGTATCAAGGGCGAAAGCGTCGGTATCGGCAGACTTGAAAGATTTGTTGCCGACTGGCATATGAAGAATGTCAAGGAAGAAATTGAAAAGCCTGTTTCAAACGGTAAGAGAGTTGCAGTTGTAGGAAGCGGTCCTTCAGGACTTACAGTTGCGGGCGACCTTGCTAAAAAGGGTTACGAAGTAACAATTTACGAGGCATTCCATACAGCAGGCGGCGTTTTGATGTACGGTATTCCTGAATTCAGACTTCCAAAGGATATTGTGCAAAAGGAAATCTCTAACCTAAAGGAAATGGGTGTTGACATCGAAACTAACGTAGTTATCGGTAAGACACTTACTGTTGACGAATTGTTTGACGAAATGAATTTTGATGCGGTATATATCGGCTCAGGTGCAGGTCTGCCTCACTTTATGGGTATCGAGGGCGAAAGCCTTAACGGTGTATACAGTGCAAATGAATTCTTAACAAGAATTAATCTTATGAAGGGCTATAAGTTCCCTGAATATGATACACCTGTATATGTAGGTAAAAATGTTGCGGTTCTTGGCGGCGGTAACGTTGCTATGGACGCTGCAAGATCGGCAAAGCGTCTTGGCGCTGAAAACGTATATATCGTTTACAGACGTGGTAAGGAAGAACTTCCTGCAAGAGCGGAAGAAGTATTCCACGCAGAAGAAGAAGGTATCGAATTTAAACTTCTTCAAAATCCTACAAAGATTCTTGGCAACGAGGACGGTTGGGTAAGCGGTATGGAAGTTATCAAGATGGAACTTGGCGAGCCTGACGACAGTGGCAGAAGACGTCCTGTTCCTATCGAGGGCAGTGAAGAAGTTATTGACGTAGATACAGTAGTTGTAGCTATCGGTCAAACTCCGAACCCGCTTATCAGAAAGACAACAAAAGGTCTTGATACAAATAAGAGGGGTTGTATCATTGCTGATGAGGACACAGGTAAAACTTCAAAAGACCATGTATATGCCGGCGGTGACGTTGTAACAGGTGCCGCAACAGTTATTCTTGCAATGGGTGCGGGTAAAGCCGCAGCTGCTGCAATAGATGAAGAACTAAGCAAATAAAAATAACGGCGACAGTCGTGAAAATGCACTCTTTACGGAGTGCATTTTTTGTACTTAAATTGTGTAATTTTCTATTTAGACCTTGAAAAAAAACGCTATATGTAGTAGAATATTTAGAGAAATAATTAAATTACGGAGGCAGTCTTATGAAGGTAATAGCTGCAACAAAAAACAAAGGAAAAATAAGAGAAATGCAAGAAATTCTTGCACCGCTTGACATTGGAATCGTATCACAACAAGAGCTTGGATTTGATGTTGATGCGGAAGAAACAGGCGACACGTTTGTAAAAAACGCACTTATTAAGGCAAGAGCGGTTGCTATGGTTTGCGATTATCCTATCCTTGCGGACGATTCGGGCATATGCGTTGAGGCACTCGGCGGTGCACCGGGTGTCAGAAGTGCAAGATACGCCGGTGACAATGCAACGGACGAGGACAGAATTAACAAACTTTTAACGGAACTCGGCGACAACGAAAACCGCAGAGCAAAGTTTGTGACGTCGGTAGCGTTTATAATGCCTGACGGTACGGAAATAACCGCTGAGGGTGAAGTAAAAGGCACGATAACAAAAGAGCCTAAGGGTGAAAACGGATTTGGATATGATCCGATATTTTTGTCTGACGAACTCGGTAAAACGTTTGCCGAAAGCAGTGACGAAGAAAAAAATTCAATCAGTCATCGCGGACGTGCATTGAAAAATCTGTATGATAAGTTGAAGAAAATGAATTAAATAAATATAAGAAAGGTAACAGATTGCTATGATGAATGATATATATTTGGAATACATACTAAAGAAGAAAAAAACAGGCGGACAAAAGGCGATTATCGCAGTTATAATTTTTGCGGCGATTATTGTATCGCTGGCTTTGCTATTACTTATTTTTGCAACGGCTACTGCACTTTCGGGCACTCAATTCGGTTCATTTTCATTTAGTATCGGACTTGTGCTTATAGCATTTGCGTGGTACGGTGCGTATTTGCTTATGAGTATGCAAAATATTGAGTACGAATATATACTTACAAACAGCGAAATTGATATTGATAAGATTATGTCAAAGAAAGCAAGAAAAAGAATTGCGAGTTTTGACTTTAAAGAAATAAATATTTGTGCGAATATCAATGATAACGAGCATAATCACGATTATAAAAACGTAACAGTAAGCAAAACTTTTGACGTTACGGGCGATAAGTCGAGAGGTAATGTTTACTTTGTTGATTACAGCCAAGACGGTGAAAATTACAGAGTATTGTTCCAGCCTACATCAAAGATGATTGAATCAATCAAGAGATTTAATCCGAGAAATGTATTTGTAATGGAGGACTAAAATATGAAAGCGTGTTTTGCCTCTGAAATGAGAGGTGTGGACAAGGCGGCAAGCGAAATCGGCGGAATACCGAGTATTGTGCTTATGGAAAATGCCGCTATGGCTTGTGTGGAAGAACTAAAAAACGACTTTGCAAACCTTTCGGAAAAATCGGTCGCGGTATTTTGCGGGAAAGGCAATAACGGCGGTGACGGTTTCGCAATCGCAAGACATCTGTACAATATGGGCATTGATGTGGCGGTTTATTTGGTATGCGGAAATGAATTTAAAGGCGACGCAAAAATTAATTTTGATATAATCAAGAGAATGAATATCAACATTGATGTCATTTCTGATATAGAGGATTTGAAATATATAGTGCGTTCGTATGACATAATTGTTGACGCAATTTTCGGAACAGGCATAAGCGGAACTGTACGCGGAATAAGTTATGACGTTATAAGTGAAATTAACGATAACGCAAAGTATATAATGGCGGTTGACGTTCCGAACGGAATTAATTCCGACAGCGGCGAAATTTGCGGAGTATGTATAAAGGCTGACAAAACAGTGACTTTTGCGACTTACAAAGTCGGTATGCTTATGTTTCCTGCGGCTGATTATGTGGGAAAGGCAGCGGTTAAGAATATTTCAATTCCGGACTATATAATTGACGGACAGAATTTGAAAATTAACGTAATTGACGATAAATTTGTGCGTTCAAATTTCCCTAAACGTGAAAACAATTCGCAGAAAGGTGATTACGGTAAGGTACTTGTTATAGCAGGTTCTGCCGGAATGACAGGGGCGGCATATTTGTCGTCACAAACCGCCGTTACAACAGGCAGCGGACTTGTTACGCTTGCAGTACCGAGCAGTCTTAACGGTGCCATGGAGGCAAAAACGACAGAAGTTATGACAGTGCCTTTAAGCGACAGAAACGGACGTATTTCTGCCGGGGCGATTGATGAAATTTTAAAACGAGTTGATAAGGCTGATACGGTGCTTATAGGTCCGGGATTGGGAAGATGTGACGATGTTTCGGAAGTTGTTGAAAGTGTGCTTGAATATTCAAAAGTTCCCGTTATAATCGACGCAGACGGAATAAATGCCGTAGCGGAAAATATGAAGGCTTTAAGCAGTTGTACTTGCCCTGTGATATTTACACCGCATACGGTTGAAATGTCACGTTTAACGGGACTTGAGAGAGAATATATTGAGGATAACAGACTTGTTACCGCAAAGGAGTTTGCGGAGGAAAACGGAGTCACTTTGATTTTAAAAGGACATCATACGATTGTAACAGGTCAGGACGGAGAACAATATATTAATATTACAGGCAATTCAGGTCTTGCAACAGGCGGCAGCGGTGATGTACTTGCCGGAACGGTTGCGTCACTTGTATCAAGAGGTATAAACGAAACCGTTGCATCAGCTATGGCGGTGTACATACACGGTTTGGCGGGTGATATTGCCAAAGACAAGTATGGAATCGAGTCCGTAACTGCATCTAAAGTTATGGAGTGTATTCCGTGTGCTTTAAGACAAATATTACAAGTAGAAAATTAAATGGCTATATGCTATAATTAAGAAGAACTGAATTAAATCTCTCGCAGCAATGTGGACGATTTTCTTTCGGAAAGGGAGTAGTATAACAATGGATAAAAGAACTTGGGCAGAGGTTGACCTTGACGCAATAGCTCATAACATAAAGGAAATAAGAAAGATAACAAATCCGAATGCAAAAATAATGGCGGTAGTAAAAGCCGATGCATACGGTCACGGATTTTTGGAGGTTGCAAAAACGCTCCTTGAAAACGGCGCAGACCGTCTTGCCGTAGCGGTTTTGCAGGAGGGTAAACAGCTTAGAAGCCGTGGCGTAACCGTGCCGATTTTGATACTTGGTGCAAGTGGTGAAGAAGCTGTTGAAGATTTAATCAATTTTGATATAACACCGAGTGTATTCACATATGAATTTGCAAAAGCACTTTCTTATGAGGCTGAAAGAAAAGAAAAAGTTACGAAAATTCATATCAAAATTGATACAGGAATGAGCCGTATAGGTTTTCTTGCAGGAGAAGACAATGAAGAAATTGTAGACGAAATTATAAAAATATCAAAACTGCCTTATATTGAAATCGAAGGTATATTCTCACATTTTGCAACATCTGACGAGTACGATAAATCGTATACACTTTTGCAATACGGACGTTTTATGGATGTTTGCAACAGACTTGAAGAAAAAGGACTTAATATTCCGATTAAGCATATTTGCAACAGTGCCGGAATAATGATGTACCCTGAAATGCACCTTGATATGGTGCGTCCGGGTGTTATTTTGTACGGAATGTATCCGTCTGACGAAGTGGATAAGTCAAGACTTGACCTAATTCCCGCAATGACGCTAAAATCAACAATAACACATATAAAAGAAGTTGAACCGGGCAGAGGGGTAAGTTATGGAAAAGAGTACATAACCGATAAGAAAACCAAAATTGCAACAGTACCTATCGGTTATGCTGACGGATATTTAAGAAAGCTTGCAAAACATGGTAAGATGATTGTTGACGGTGTAAAAGTTCCTATCATCGGAAGAATTTGTATGGACCAATGTATGATTGATGTTACAAATGTCCATAATATTGATAAAGGCGATGAAGTAATCATATTCGGACGTGAAGGAGTAACCGTTGACGATTTGGCCGAGTGGCTTGAAACAATAAACTACGAGGTGTCATGCGTAATAGGTAAGCGTATCCCGAGAATTTATACAAAAGACGGAAAGGCGGTGAAGGTATTAAACTACCTTATGTAGTTGATAAACGGTTATCTTGAAAACTGAAAAAGGGGGCCTGATTGCTTTGTCACAAATCAAAAAATCCGATAAAAATAAACTTGTAGCCGAACTTGAAAAAGGTTATAAGGAAATGGCGGATATAAATCTTGAACTGGCACAAATGTGTTTGGAGGCGGATAACGAAAGTCTTTCGCTGTGTGAGGAAAAACTGACGGAGTGTGAGTAAATTGATTGTGAAAAGAGGAGATATTTATTACGCCGATTTAAGCCCGGTTGTCGGAAGTGAGCAAGGCGGTATAAGACCTGTACTTGTTATACAGAACGACATAGGTAATAAATACAGTCCTACGGTGATTGCGGCGGCTATAACAAGCCAAATTAATAAGGCGAAAATGCCTACGCATATCGAACTTGCTGCAAAGGATTACGGACTTAATAAGGATTCTGTGATATTGCTTGAGCAAATCAGGACGATTGATAAAAGAAGATTACGAGAGAAAATAGGCCGTATAGATGACGGACTTATGGCAAGTGTTAATAATGCATTGTCAATAAGTTTCGGACTCGGCGGATTTTAAAAACCTCTTAATTATCGAAATATGGGAGGTTTTAATATGGATAGAAAAATAACGTGTTATGTAGCATAGACGGCTACATATAAAAAGGGTTATCGGCATTTTAGCCGATAACCCTTTTTTTTTGTGTAGGGGTATATTTGTTTATAAAATCTGAATCAGTAACAAAAAATGAGGCTTTGAAAAAGCCTCATTTTTGCTGTCTTATTCTTCCGATGAAGTATCTTCTTCTGCTCCGCCTGCTGTATTTTCGCTTTCAGATGAGCCTGTATTGCCTTGTTCGTAATCAGTTCCGCCCGAATTTGACGAAGAACTGCTGCCCGAATTTGTATCATAAGAACCACTGTTAGTACCCGAATTTGTACTTGACGAAGAACCGCTGTTAGTACTTGACGAAGAACCCGAATTTATACCTGAAGATGCATTTGAATTATTGCCGTTTTGATTTTCGTGCGTTTCCGAAGTCGCAGGATTTACTGTAGGCATAACGCTTGGAGTATTAACCGGTGCAACCGTTGTTGACAGAGGTGTTTGCGTTGATTTATTACGTCTGCTTGCGTGTGATGCGTCACAATATGCCTTTGGCTGTGTTCCTTCAACGAAGTAAGCGGTTGTGGTAGGGCAGGTGTCAGTTGCAAGCATACCGGAGTATTCGCATACCTGTGCCTCAACAACATTACTTGGTTTTGTGATTTCTTTAGGGTTAAGCGATTCGTGAATTTTTTCCATTACAAGATTCCATGCGGTAACTGTCGGATTGCCCGAAACACCTGCCGCTGAAATTGATGCGGGAGTATCGAAACCGTACCAACAAGCGCCTACATAATACGGTGTGAAACCAACAAACCACTTATCGCAGTCATCGTCTGTTGTACCTGTTTTACCGTATGTTGAAATACCGCAGTCAAGCTTTGCACCTTTACCTGTACCGACGCTGCTGTTTACAACGCCCGAAAGTAAATCAGCTGTAATGTATGCTGCCGCAGGGCTGATAGCCTGACTTGTGTTTGATGTGTTTTCAAGAATAACCTGACCTGTTGAATCAAGTACTCTTGTGTAAGTATACGGCTTAATATATTTACCGCTGTTCACGAATGTACAGTACGCTCCCGCCATTTCTTCAACGGTTACACCTTGTGTAAGACCGCCGAGTGCAAGAGAACTGTAGTTTTTATCTTTTTCTTCAAGTGTTGTGATGTGGAATTTGTTTTGTAGGTAGTTGAATGAGTTTGTAAGGTTGACCATATCCAATACCTTTACGGCAGGAATGTTTGCCGAACGTGCAACCGCCTCTTTAATTGTCATATCGCCTAAGAAGTCGTTGTATGAGTTCTTTGGTTTCCACTTGTCGTTGCCGATTGTTATTTCTTCGTCTGTTACGGTATCGACTTCTGTGATTTTACCCATATCAACCGCCGGTGCGTAAACCGAAAGCGGTTTGATTGATGAACCCGGTTGACGTTTTGATTGAGTGGCTCTGTTCCAACCGCGAATATCAGTCTTTTCGCCAAGACCGCCTATAAGACCGCGGATTTTACCTGTGTAAGGGTCAATTATAATCATTGCCGATTGAGCACCCTTGCCTGTATAAGGGAAGTTAGACGTATTGGTAAATATGCCTTCCATTATATTTTGAATGTCGGGATCCATTGTTGAATAAATTTTCAAACCGCCGTTGTATACCTGTTGGGTTGCGAAATCTTCCGAGTAACCTTTTTGAGTCATAAGGTCGGCGATAACGTCATTTACAACTTGGTCAACAAAGTATGAAGTAATACGTCCTTGATTTTGCCTGTAAGCGTTGCTTACAACAAGGTCACTGCCTGATGCCTCTGCATATTCAGCGTCTGTGATATAACCGAGTTCACGCATTTTGCCGAGTACAAGATTACGTTTTTCGATATTCTTATCCGGATGTACAAACGGATCGTATTCTGACGGGAACTGTGTTATACCTGCGATTGATGCCGCTTCGGCAAGGGTAAGGTCGCTTGCGTCTTTGTTAAAGTAAGTGTTTGCGGCAGCCTCAACACCGTTACAGTTGTTAGCGAAATATACGATATTCAGATACATTGTAAGTATTTCGTCTTTTGTAAGCTGTTTTTCAAGTGCAACCGCACGCATCATTTCTTTGACCTTACGCGAAGGTGTATTTTCTTTTTCATTGGTTATATTTTTTATAACCTGTTGAGTAATCGTACTACCGCCATAGTTTGACGAGCCGATACCGACTTTTGAAAGTAGCCATTTACCCGTTGCACCGAGTGTACGTTTTATATCAACACCGTGGTGCTTGTAGAAACGTTCATCCTCGATTGAAACGATAGCGTCTTTCATAACTTGAGGTATTTGCGACGAATCTACCCATATACGGTTAAAATCGGATTGTATTTGTTCAAGTTCCTGCGGATTGCCGGCGGCATCTTCGTAATATATAAATGAAGAATAATTCAAAGCAAGAGTTTGAATATTCATATCTTTAATTTCACGTGATACTGCGGCATACATTCCTATGCCCATACCGGATACAATTACAACTACCACAAAAATCGCAACAAAGAATGTAAGCCGTAAGCGTTTCCTGAATTGAATCTGTTTCGGAGTAAGCTGCTTTTTTTGCTTTTTCTTACTGCGGGAAGTTGTTTGAGTCCGGCGCCTTGACGGTACTTCTCTGTATGATGAAGAACTTGCCTGCGGTGATCTTGTAGGTTTTGTGGATGCCGCCTGTCTGCGACGTCTCGGAGCGCCTGAAACTGACGAAGTTTTCATATCATACTCTTCCCAGTTGAAATTATCATTTGAGCCATATCCGGAGCTTGGTCTGTTTCTTCTGTTATTATCAGCCATAATATTTTCTCCTATCTTTTTTATTAAGATTGTAGACAAAATGTGAGAGTATGTCTACTTTGATTTCGGGGCTGTTAAAAGCCTCAATCTTTCTTTAAAGATAATTGCATACTTTAATTATATCCTAAATTGCATAAATTTGCAACATTTATTTTTCAAAGTCTTATGCAAAGTATAAAAATGGGACAAAAGGGAATAATTTAAGAAAAAATATTAAAAGAAATGAGGAATAAATTATGAAAATTTTAAAGAATACACTTATTGTTTCGTCATATGTATTACTTGTAGCGTTGTTTTTCGGAGGCGGATACGCTATCGGCAGAATAGGTGTGTCCGACAGTGTGCCGACTCCTATGCCTACGGTTGCGGCGGTTGAAGAGGTGAATGCAAATGATGTAAAAACTACAGTATATGAAGTTAAGGTTGAGAACGGTTTACTTCAAATTAATAAATGTGTAGGGGATAATAAAACGGCAATTTTGAGTGAAGAAATAAGCGAAAATGTATTTCCGAGCGAGGATATTGATGAACTCAAGAAAGGTGTTGAATTTGATAATCTTGATGAGGCACAACAGATGTTTGAAAACTTCGTAAGTTAAAGCAGTATTAAGTTTATGAACAATTTGTTAAAACACCAAAAGGGAGATATTGAGCGTAACAAAAAGAAAAATAAAGAAAATAAGAGTAAATATAGCAATAAATTAAAAAAACGGACTTTGCTAAATAGAGCAAAAAAGAACATAATAGCATTGTTAGCACTCAAGAAGTGTGAGTGCTAACAATGAACTTGATTAAAATTTTAGGAGGTAATATATAATGAACATCAAACCATTGGCAGACAGAGTTGTTATAAAAATGCTTGAAGCAGAGGAAACGACAAAGAGCGGAATTATCCTTACTTCAAAGGCACAGGAAAAGCCACAGGTGGCTGAAATCGTTGCAGTAGGTCCCGGCGGTGTTGTAGACGGAAAGGAAGTTAAGATGGAAGTTTCCGTTGGTGATAAGGTACTTACTTCAAAATATGCAGGTACAGAAGTCAAGGTTGACGGTGAGGAATATACAATTCTTCGTCAAAGCGACATACTTGCAATAGTAGACTAATATATTAGGAGGTTATTATTATGGCTAAACAAATTAAATACGGACAGGACGCAAGACACGCTCTTGAAAGCGGTATCAACCAACTTGCAAATACAGTTAAAATCACACTTGGCCCGAAGGGCAGAAATGTTGTTCTTGATAAGAAATTCGGTGCACCGCTAATCACAAATGACGGTGTTACAATCGCAAAGGAAATTGAACTTGAAGATCCTTTTGAAAATATGGGCGCTCAGCTTGTAAAAGAAGTTGCAACAAAGACAAATGACGTTGCCGGTGACGGTACAACAACAGCTACACTTCTTGCACAGGCACTTGTTCGTGAAGGACTAAAGAATGTTGCGGCAGGCGCTAACCCTATGATCGTAAGAAAGGGTATCCAAAAGGCTGTTGACGCGGCAGTTGAAAAGTTGCTTTCTACAGCAAAGAAAGTTCAGGGTAAGGAAGATATTGCAAGAGTTGCGTCGGTTTCAGCCGCTAATGAAGAAATCGGTCAGCTAATTGCAGAGGCAATGGAAAAAGTAACAGCAGACGGCGTTATCACAGTTGAAGAATCAAAGACTGCCGAAACATATTCTGAAATTGTTGAAGGTATGCAATTCGACAGAGGTTATATCACACCTTATATGGTAACTGATACAGAAAAAATGGAGGCAGTTCTTGACGACCCATACATTCTTATTACAGATAAGAAGATTTCAAATATTCAAGAAATTTTACCGCTTCTTGAACAAGTTATGCAAGCAGGCAGAAAGATGGTTATTATTGCTGAAGATGTTGAGGGTGAGGCTCTTTCAACGCTTATCGTTAATAAACTTCGCGGTACATTCGTATGCGTACCTGTAAAAGCTCCGGGCTTTGGTGACAGACGTAAGGAAATGTTGCAAGACATTGCAATCT
>ERZ826242.3407-NODE-3407-length-11539-cov-2.363898_pt1 | contig 11539 bp, 7 predicted proteins | sample MGYA00519871_ERZ826242 | MGnify/ENA primary metagenome ERZ826242 (study PRJEB31778, sample SAMEA3449226) | human gut metagenome | biome: human gut; feature: human-associated habitat; material: faeces | place: United Kingdom | collected 2010/2012 ...
CGTGAGCGAGCCGTCCGCCTTCATGATCTCGTCCGGCGTGCCGATGGCCACGATCTCGCCGCCGTGTTCGCCCGCGCCCGGGCCCATGTCCACCACGAAGTCGGCGCTGCGGATGGTGTCCTCGTCGTGCTCCACCACGATGACGGTGTTCCCTAAGTCGCGCAGGCGCTCGAGCGTGGCGATGAGCCGCTCGTTGTCGCGCTGGTGCAGGCCGATGCTCGGCTCATCGAGAATATACAAAACGCCCATGAGAGACGAGCCGATGTTCGTCGCCAAGCGAATACGCTGGCTTTCACCGCCGGAAAGCGTCGCCGCCGCACGGGAAAGCGTCAGATATTCGAGACCCACGTTGCGCAAAAAGCCGAGGCGTGAACGAATTTCCTTCAAAACCGCCGCCGCGATCATCTCTTCGCGCGGGGTCAGCGTCAACGTATCGAGGAACACCAGCGCGTCCACAACGGAAAGGTCGCAAAAATCACTGATATTCTTACCGCCCACCGTCACGGCAAGACTCTCTTTGGAAAGACGCTTGCCGCCGCATGCGTCGCACGGCACCGCACTCATGTACGACTCGATTTCCTCCTTGATCCATGAGGAGGACGTGTCGCGGAAACGGCGCTCAAGGTTGTTGATGATGCCCTCAAACTCTGTCTCATACGTGCCGCGGCCGTACTCGCTTTTGCGGTGCACTTTAATCTTCTCGCCCTTCGTGCCGTAAAGCAGAATGTCTACAAGCTCCGGTGAGAGGTCGCGGATCGGCGTATCAAGCGAAAAATGGTAGTGCTCTGCGAGCGCTTCCATGTACATCGTCGCGATGGTGCTGCCCTCCATCGCCCAACCGCTGCCCTTCAAACCGCCCTTACGAATCGATAAGCGGTCGTCCGGGATGATGAGCGCCGGATCAATGCGCATGAAAACGCCGAGACCCGTGCACTTCGGGCACGCGCCCGCAGGGTTATTGAACGAGAACATGCGCGGCGAAAGTTCCTCCATGCTGACGCCGTGCTCCGGGCAAGCGTAGTTTTGAGAGAACAGCGTATCCTCGCCGTCCACCACGTTTACGATAACAAGCCCGCCGGAAAGTCCTGTCGCCGTCTCTACGGAATCCGCCAAGCGCGAGCGGATATCCGGCTTGATGACAAGACGGTCAACGACAATTTCAATGTTGTGCTTCTCAAGCTTGATGCTCTCGGAAAGGTCATAAATGATGCCGTCAGCACGCACACGGACAAAGCCGCCCTTGCGCGCCGCCTCAAACTCCTTTTGGTGCTCGCCTTTCCTGCCGCGCACCACCGGCGCCAAAACCTGAATTTTCGTGCGCTCCGGCATCTCCATCACCCGGTCGACGATCTGGTCGACGGTCTGCTGGCGGATCTCTCTGCCGCAGACCGGGCAGTGCGGCACACCGATGCGCGCGTACAAAAGACGCAGATAATCGTAAATTTCCGTCACCGTGCCTACCGTGGAACGCGGGTTTTTGGAGGTTGTTTTCTGGTCGATGGAAATGGCCGGCGAAAGGCCGTCAATGTTATCGACATCCGGCTTTTCCATCTGCCCGAGGAACATACGGGCATAGCTTGAAAGCGACTCTACATAGCGGCGCTGGCCCTCGGCGTAGATGGTATCAAACGCCAAGGAGGACTTGCCGGAGCCGGAAAGTCCCGTCAGCACGACCAGTCGATCACGCGGCAGCTTTACATTGATATTTTTTAAGTTGTGTTCTCTTGCACCGGTCACGGTGATGTACTTTGAACTCATTTCGGTTTACCCTTTCGTTTCTTCCCTTTTAAAGCTCGATATTTCCACCCACGCGGGGTAAAAGCCCGTGTTGAGGGCGATGTTCTGCGAATGTAAATTGGCGAGCACTGTGCCGTAAAACGGCGTTTTGCCGAGCGCTTCGATGCGGTCACACAGCAGACTTACAAGTGTTGTGCCGAGTCCATGTCCGCGGTACCGTTCTTTTACATCGATGCCAACCTGCCACAGTGCGTCCGTGTCTGCCGAAGCACCCGCCAGCGCCGCGATCTCGTCGACGTCATACGCCGCGAGTGCGATGACGTCCGGGCGGTCGGGATTTTCTTTTTCACTTAACGCATTCGGAAAATCCGTGTTCGGGTACAACGTTTTCACGCTCGTTTTGTCGAACCACTTTAGTGTAAAGGCACCCGGCATTACACGTGCTTTGTACGGCTTACCGGGCAAAAACATGTGGAAGGTCGACGACAATGTGTAGTCGTATTTGTTCAGCTCGCGTTCGATGCACAGCAAATGCGGAAGCTCGAACAGCCAGTACGGGTGCTTGAAGCGCTCGGTATCGCCCGTAAACTCCTTTAAAAACGGATGCAAAACCTCGTTCGCCGTGATAACCACGCCACTGCCGGTTGATGCCATTTGGAAGAACGGCAGCTCATGCGAATAGAGCCGCACGCCATCGGGCTTCGCCGGCGTTGTGACAGTCACTTGATTTGCTGTAAAGTCTTCTGGCTTTGCATTGTATTCCAGTGCCAATTGACGCATTGTCTCCGTAAAGCATTTTGCCTTGTCAATCATGTCGAACCCCCTATTTTTCCAGCTCCTTGATGCGGTCACGCAGGTAGGCTGCATGCTCAAACTCAAGCAGCTTTGCTGCCGCCTTCATCTCCTTTGTGAGCTTGTCAATCATCACGCGCTTTTCGGCGGCCGTATACTTCTTCTTTTTCTTCGATTTACCGCCTGCTTCCTCCGCCTTTGTGGAGATCTCCAAAATCTCGGAGACCTTTTTCACGATGGTCTGCGGCACGATGCCGTGTTCTTCGTTGTATTTTTCCTGAATGGCGCGGCGGCGCTCCGTCTCGCGTATCGCGTATTCCATCGACGGCGTGACAAAATCGGCATACATAATGACCTCGCCATGTGCATTTCTCGCAGCACGGCCAATGGTCTGGATGAGGCTGCGTCCGCTGCGCAGGAAGCCCTCTTTATCTGCGTCCAGAATTGCAACGAGCGACACCTCCGGGATATCAAGACCCTCTCTCAACAGGTTGATGCCGACAAGCACGTCAAACTCGCCGAGACGCAGGTCACGAATGATTTCCATGCGCTCCACCGTATCGATGTCGTGGTGCATGTAGCGCACGCGGATGCTGTAATTTTCAAGGAAGCCCGTGAGGTCTTCCGCCATTTTTTTCGTGAGCGTTGTCACGAGAATACGCTCGCCGCGCGCGGTACGCACGTTGATCTCCGAAATAAGATCGTCAATCTGCCCATCGGTCGGCTTTACCGTGATACGCGGGTCTAAAAGTCCCGTCGGGCGAATGACCTGCTCCACGACCGCCGCGGATTTTTCCAACTCCAAGTCGCCCGGCGTGGCGCTGACGAAGACCGCCTGATTGACGTGCGCATAGAACTCATCAAAATTCAACGGGCGGTTGTCATACGCCGAGGGCAAACGGAAGCCGTAATCCACAAGGCTCTGCTTGCGCGCGCGGTCTCCGGCGTACATGGAGCGCACCTGCGGCAACGTCACGTGCGATTCATCAACGAACAGCAGAAAATCATCCGGGAAATAATCGAGCAGTGTGCACGGCTGGCTGCCGGGCTTACGGCCCGAAAGCACGCGCGAATAGTTTTCGATGCCCTTGCACATGCCGATCTCGCTGAGCATTTCAATATCATAGCGTGTACGCTGCTCGATGCGCTGCGCTTCGATGAGCTTATCTTCGGACTTAAAGAACTTGACGCGTTCTTCCATTTCGGCCTCGATTTCCTTGAGCGCGACCGCCATTTTTTCGCGCGGAACGATGTAATGCGACGCCGGGTAGATGGCGACATGCTTTAAATCGCTGACAATCTCGCCCGTAAGCGGCACAACCTCGCTGATGCGTTCGATCTCATCGCCGAAAAATTCGACGCGGATCGCCTTTTCGCTCGATTCCGCCGGGAAAATTTCCACTACATCGCCGCGCACGCGGAACTTATTGCGCGTAAAGTTGATGTCGTTGCGCTCGTACTGGATTTCGACGAGCTTCTGCAAAAGCGCATCGCGGCTTTTTTCCATGCCGGGGCGCAGTGAAATGACCATCGTGCGGTAATCGATTGGGTCGCCTAAGCTGTAAATGCACGAAACGGACGCGACGATAATGACGTCCCGCCGCTCAGAAAGCGCACTGGTGGCGCTGTGGCGCAGCTTATCGATCTCCTCGTTGATGGCGCTGTCTTTTTCAATATAGGTATCCGTCTGCGCAATGTACGCTTCCGGCTGGTAATAATCGTAGTAGGAAACGAAGTATTCCACGGCGTTATCCGGGAAAAACTCGCGGAACTCACTGCAAAGCTGCGCGGCAAGCGTTTTCATCAGGGTCGATTTACCCGCGCCGTTCGGGCCGATAAGCGTCAAAATTTGTCCGCGCTCGGCGGCGAATTTGATATGCTCCAAAAGCGGCGAATTGTAGCCGACCGCAAGGTCGTTCGCTTCACAATAGCTCATGCTGCCGCCTCCCTTCTCTGCTTGCGCACAAGCAGCAAAATGACCACCGGTGCGCCGAAAATCGCCGTGACGGAGCTGACGGAAAGCTCCGTCGGCGCAAATATACTGCGCGCGATGAGGTCACACAAAAGGCAAAATGCTGCACCGCCTAAAACGCACCCCGGCAGCACGTGCAAAGGCTTTGCACTGCGGAGTGTGCGCTTTACGAGATGCGGCACCGCGATGCCGACAAAGGAGATCGGCCCCGCAAATGCCGTGACGCATGCCGCGAGCAGGCTGGATAACAACACAAGTGCGACTGAGAACGGACACACGGAAACGCCGACACTCTGCGCATAGGCTTCACCCATTTGGTACGCCGCCATCGGTTTGGAAAGCATAAACGAAAGCGCAAGGCATGGCAGCACAATTAAAGCCGCCGTGAGAACATTCTCCCACGTCATGCCGGAAAAGCTGCCCATCGACCAGTTGTGTAAATTCACGATGTTGGAATCCTGCGCAAATGCAACGACAACGTCCGTGACAGCCGAACAGATATAGCTAATCATCACGCCACAGATAACGAGCACGCCTGCGCGCTTTACGCGCTGTGAAACAGCCAAGACGAAGCCCATAGCGACCATGGCACCGACAAATGACGCTGAAATCAGCGTGAGTGAGCTTGTGACCAAGCCGTGATTTAAAAGCACGACCATCGTGAGTGCAACGGCGAGCTTTGCGCCGCCGGAAACGCCCATAACGAACGGCCCGGCGATAGGGTTTGCAAAAAAAGTCTGCAATAAGTAACCCGCAACGGACAGCGCCGCACCGAGCAAAACGACCATGGCGGCACGCGGCAGGCGTAAACCAAATATGATCTTTTGCGCGAGTGCGTTATTCCCCGCGCTGAAAAGCGTGCTTAAAATGTCCTTCGGCGAAAGGGCCGTGCTGCCGCAGAAAATGTTCAGCATAAACAGCGCGAGCAATGCAGCCGTAAGCGCAAGATATGAAATTGTCAGACGCTTTGTGCCGTTTAGTTTCATGGTTTCCTCAGCTTACATGTGTCAGAAATTTCAGTTCATCTTCGTTGACCGCATTCGGGCTTTCCGCCGCGAACACGCGGTTCATGTCCAAAATCAAATCGGGCAGCTCCATACTTTCCTGAAACAGGCTTTGCGTGGTACACCAGACGTTGCCGTTCTGCACGGCTTTGAAATCTGCCAGCATGGGACATTTTGATAAGAGCTGCTCGGTTGTTTCAATCTTGCCCTCGATGGTGCTGTTGTAGATTAAAACATCTGCATCTTTCGCGCCGGCGTAGAACTCCTCGAGCGAAAGATTGATCGTTGCGAGGTTGTTGCCGTTATCGGAAAGATCGGAAAAAACGTATTCGCCGCCCGCCATGCCAATCATCTTCGCAACGTAATCGTTCGATTTACGCACCGTGACGAGGTTATTCGACGTCACAGAGAAAAACGCTGCCGTTTTGCCTGTGGTATTCTGCCCCAAAAGCGGCCGGATGCGCTGAACCTGCTCGTTGAAGAACGTTTCGGCTTCTGCCTCTTTATCAAATAAAATGCCATAGAGCTTCACCCACTCCATGCGTGCCAAGGGGTCGGATTCATAGCTGGAGCGCTCAACAAGCACGGGAATGCCAAACTTTTCAAGCTGCTCTTTCACTTCCGGCGTGTGGTAGATCATTGTGTTTTCAATCGCGAGGCCGCAGTTTGCAGACACGATGCGCTCGTAATCCGGCGCGCTGTACTTACCCGCGTAGGAAATTTCACCGTTTTCCATGGCTTCTTTCGCTTCCGGCAGATACCAGTTTTCGGCACTCGTGCCGGAAAGCGTGACGGCGCTTCGTGCATCGAGCTTCAGGATCGGGTCCATCGCAGACGTGGAGACGAGATAGACATTTTCAAGCGGTTTCTGCAAAACGGTGATGTCTTCCGAAAGACCGTTCGGCACGGTACTGTTTTCCGGCACGACGAGGTAGCGGGCATTCTGAATGGTGATGAGCCTTGTACCGCCGGTGCACTCGTCCACGGTGAACTCTTTCGCGTATTCGAGCGGATAGGCGCTTTCGACTTGAAAATCTGCTTGCGTTTCATCGGCCTGCGCTGGGCTTGATGTACTCTCAGGCTGTGCCGGGTTTGCTGCGCAGCCCGTGAAAGCCAGAAGCAAAAGCGCCGCTAAAAGCGCTGTAAGCCGTCTCATGCGGTAAGAGACGCGCTGTCAAACGTCAGGGTGTATTCGATCTCGTGCGGAGTGCTCATGGCGGTGGTATCTGCCGTAACGGCGAGTGCGGTATCGAGTGCGGCGACGGGAATTTCAAACACGGAGTTGCCTTCGGTATTGACGGGCAGATACTTTTCGCCGTCCACGATCATATAATCGTAGTTTGGGCTGCTCCATGTGATCTCCGCGGTCATTTTGCCGTCCGCAACGGTGAGCTCCGTGGGGCTCTCGATTGTTGCACGGCCGGAACCGCCCTCCAGCGTGACGTTGCACGTATACGTGCCGTCCTTCGGGACTTCGGTCTCTGCGTCGCTTGCGGTGTCCTCAGCGATCGGCTGCGGGTTACGCACGCTGACCTTGTGGTCGTACCACGTGCCCTTCGTGCCGATGAGCGCAAGGTCAAAATCTTTATCGACACTTTTCAGCGGGATGTCAAAGCCGTAGACTTCTTCCGATGTGCCGTCTTTATAGGTGACGGTATCGGTGGTCGGCTGAAGCCATTCGCTTTCGTTCTGCTTTGCGTCCTCTGCCGTACCGAGGTACAGATTTAAGATCTTCTTAGAACGCAGGCTGACGTGGAACGTCATCTCGCCGTTTTCAACTGTCAGCGTACCCATGCCCTCGCAAGTTTCGTTCGCCTGAAACATAGAACTGTCCGTTTTGAACTCTGCCGTGTACATGCCGTCTTCCGGCACAACGTCCGGCTCTTCGGTGGAGGTGGGCTCTGCGCTTGAAACGGAAGTTTCGGAAGACGCACTGCTTTCATTCGTATTGCCTGCGCACGCGCTGCACCCGAAGATCAGGAGCGCTGAGAGCAAAAGAGCTGTAATCTGCTTCTTTTTCATTTTGTTATACCTCTTCTTTATTTTAAAAACAATCTATAAACATAAGCGCCCGAAGAGCGATTCTCTCCGGGCGCTGTGTTTACGGATTAGCCATTCAGGGAATCGATCGCTGCCTGCGCATGGTCGATGTAGATCTGCTGAACATCCCCAATCTCACCGAGACCCGCAATCTGCGTATCAACGCTGTCGAAGCAGTCCGCAGCCTTGAACTGGCTCAACCAGGAATCTTCATCGTCGCCAGCCATATCGTTGTTGGCATGGTCACCTGCAACGACCATCAGCGGACGGAGCACAACCTTCGTAAAGCCTGCTTCCTTTACCTTTTCGATAACGGCTTCGCAGGAGGTGTCTTCCGGCTCACCCTCAACGGTGCCGATGAATACGTTCGTGTAGCCGAGTGTTTCCATGGTGGTCTGCATCTGGCTGTAACTGACCTTTGCAACATGCGCCGTACCGTGGCCCATAAAGACAAATGCGGTACCGTCTTCTGCAGCGGCAGCGACGTCATCATAACCGGCGGTTTTCACAGCTTCAGCTGTGATGGCCTTTGCAACAGCTTCCTTATCCGCGTTGATAACCGTCGCGTCGTCGCCCACTTCGCCGAGCAGCGGCTCTGCAACAGCGATGCCCTCAAATTTATCCTTATACTGGTCAAGCAACTCGTTCATCTCGTCGTACTCTGCGCCGTGCATGAGATGCGTCGGCTGCACAACGAGGTTCTTGACACCGTTTGCAACAGCGCGATCAAGCGCCTGCTGCATGTTATCGATCTTCTCGCCGTCGCGGGCCTGAACGTGGTTGATGATGATCTGTGCGGTAAAGGCGCGGCGCACGCTCCAGTCGGGGTATGCGGCCTGCAAAGCGTCCTCAATGCCCTTGATATCCTTTACGCGACTGTCGTTGAAGGACGTACCGAAGCTGACAACGAGCAGCTCGTTTTCGCCGATTTCGTCTTCGTTGCGCGGGTCGTCTTGCGCGGCGTCGCCCGTATCGCGGCCGAAATAATCCGGGTCGGCGTTATCGCCTTCCACAAGCTCCTTCTGCGCATCGGTCAGCGCGTCCCAAGCTTCTTTTGCTGCTTTGCATTCTTCATCGGTATTGTCATTGCGCTCCTGCACATAGATTGCGTCGATGAGATCCGCAACATTCTTCGCTGCCATTTCGTCTGTTTCCTCCTCGGTTGCGCTCGCCGCGCTGCTTTCGACTGTGGAAGAAGTGCTGCTCTCCTCAGAAGATGCGCTCGAAGACGCGTTATTGCCGCAGCCTGCGGCAGCGGTCGTGAGCATTGTAACTGCCATTACCAGTGCGGCGGTCTTTTCCATGTAAGCTTACTCATGGGTTGTGCTTCCTTTCCGTGGCCAATATCGGCCCTTATCGTATTTTCGCTGAAAGAAAGGTACAGGAAACCAAGGCGTATCTGAATTCTCTTCAAATACACCGTATGCCCATGAGAAAAGCCGAGGTCCTTTGCGCTGCTGTAACGTACAAAATGTATAGAACGGCAACACAAAAAGACCCCGGCGTATCGTCAGAGCATTTTCGGTACAACCAATTCCTCGTGATTTGGAGTGTGACACTCCCGTACCAACACACAGGCAGGTTTCCCGGCTGAAAGATCGTCATCTGCCGCCGCCTTCCCAAGCGATGCTCAGTGACCGGCAAAACGCCATGGCGGCAAACTCCCTTATCACGGTGACGAGATCGTGCGGGATTTGCACCCGCTTCCCTTTTACCCTTTTCTATGCGCTTTTAAAAGCACACGAAAGGCACCTGTTGTTTTCATTCAGTTTTCGCAGTACAGTATAGCACAGGAAATGCAAAAAAGCAAGAAGATCCGATGCTTTTTGCCTTGCACGCAAATTTGCCCGAAACTTCAGTAAAACATCTTGCTATTTTATGCGAAACGTGTATAATATACCTAAAAATGGATGCGTGAATTGCCGAGTGGCGGCGATTTACTTTCATCAAGGAGGAATTCAATTTGGTCAAAGTTGCAATGATCGGCGTCGGCGCCATCAGCGGCATTTACCTTAAAAATATCACGAACGTATTTAAAGAGGTGGAACTCGTCGGCGTATGCGACCTCATCCCGGAGCGCGCGGAAAAAGGCGTGCAGACGGTGAAGGAATATATCGAAGCAGGCGCAAAAGCCCCCGTGCCGAAAATTTATAAGGATATGTATGAAGCGTTCAACGATCCCGAAGTGGAGGTTGTTCTGAACCTTACCCGCCCGTATGAGCACTATGGCGTGACGAAAGCCGCGCTGGAGCACGGCAAGCATGTGTTCTCCGAAAAGCCGCTTGCGGCGGACATGGAGGAAGGCGACGAGCTTGTCGCCCTCGCTGAAGAAAAGGGCCTTTTGATGGGCGGCGCGCCGGATACGTTCATGGGCGCAGGCATCCAGACCGCACGCAAGGTTATTGATGACGGGCTGATCGGCGATGTCATCGGTGCGACATGCGCAATGATTCAGCACGGCCCCGAGACATGGCACCCGGACCCGGATTTCCTCTATAAAAGAGGCGGCGGTCCAATGATGGACATGGGCCCGTATTACGTGACGGCGCTCGTGCAGCTCATCGGCGAAGCGAAGGGCGTCATCGGCATGACGAAAAAGACGTTCCCGGAGCGCATCATCACGTCCGAGCCGCACTACGGCGAGAAAATCGACGTCGATATCGACACGCATCTGACGGGCAGCATTGCGTTTGCAAACGGCGCGGTGGCGCAGATCTGCACGACATTTGATGTGCATTACGCACCCGGCGCACAGTGCCGCTTTGAGCTGTACGGTACAAAGGGCACCATCTGTGTGCCGGACCCAAACACGTTCGGCGGACCGGTGCTCGTATACCGCCCGGAGGATCAGGTAAGCGGGCAGGCGATCGACCCCGGTCTGATGGCGCACAACGCGCCGCAGTATTATACCGGCTACAAAGAAGTGCCGCTGCTGTTCGACTACAACGAAAACTCCCGTGCGCTGGGCCTCAGCGATATGTGCAAGGCGCTGCGCACCGGCCGTGATTTCCGCGCGAACTACCAACAGCAGCACCACGTGCTGGAGATCTTGACGAGCTTTGAAAAATCCAGTCGCGAGGGCAGATATATCCCGCTGAAAACACACTACACGCGCACGGCACCGATGCAGAACAACCCGATGCACGGCATTTTAGACGACTGACATGGAGGTAATACGATTATGAAAGCAGCATATACAGGTTGGACTTGGCTGACCGCCAAGGACGCTGAGACCGCCAAAAAGCAATTGGAGCAGTCTTTTAAGGAATGCAAGTTCCTCGGCTATGACTATGTGGAAAACTTCGCCTTTATCGGCGATTATTTTGAAGACCCGAACGAGCTCATCGAGATGGAAAAGCGCTGCGGCGTGGAGCTTGTGAACCTGTACGGTCACTTTGGCACCGACGTGGAAGAAAACATCAAGGTCGGCAAAAAGCAGATCGATTTTCTCGCAGCCATCGGCGGCAAGTGGTACAACTGCCAGCACGGCGGGTATTTCGGTGACGGCGGTCCGCTGGAGCGCCCGACAAACCCCGAGGTGCTCGATAAAATCTGTGCCATTGCGAACACGCTCGGCGCTTACGCAAAGGAAAAGGGCGTGACACTGTGCTTCCACCCGCACTACGGCACATGCGTGTTCTGGGAAAGCGACATTGATTATTTGATGGCACACACTGATCCGCGTTATGTTTCGTTCTGCATCGATACGGCACACACAACGCTTGCGGGTATGTCCCCCGTCGAGCTCATCAAGAAGGTCGGCCCGCGCCTTGCGTACATGCACCTCAAAGACGTAGACACCTACGCTTTGAAGACCGCAGAGGGTGCAGACAAAATGGGCACATTCCGCGCGCTCGGCCACGGCACCATCGACTTCCCTGCTGTGAAAGCGGCGCTTGAGGAGATCGGCTACGACGGCATTTTGTGCGTGGAGCTCGACCGCCCGGAGGTCGGCAACTTCCATTCGGCAGAGGTTTCCAGAATTTACATTCGA
>ERZ826242.3417-NODE-3417-length-11489-cov-3.089732_pt1 | contig 11489 bp, 7 predicted proteins | sample MGYA00519871_ERZ826242 | MGnify/ENA primary metagenome ERZ826242 (study PRJEB31778, sample SAMEA3449226) | human gut metagenome | biome: human gut; feature: human-associated habitat; material: faeces | place: United Kingdom | collected 2010/2012 ...
AAATACAAGGGCTGCGCGCGGCCAGCGCGCAGAACGCCGATATTTGCGAGGGCAGGGAAGCGCGAATGATTGAGCAACCGGGACGCAAGAAACGCGGCTCTTTCCAAAACCAGGCTTTTTTCAACGGTCTGAGGGAGGGCAAAGGCCCTCCCTCCTTTTTTGCGCCCTCACATTGCCTTTGCCCCGCGTCTGTGCTACACTGTGCGTAGTGTAATCCGGCAGGGAGGTCTTTTTTTTGGAACGCGATCTGACCCGCGGCAGCATTCGCAAGGGACTGGTTCTTTTCAGCCTTCCGCTGATTGCGGGTAACCTGCTTCAGCAGTGCTACAATATTGTGGATACCTGGGTGGTGGGACGCTTCTTGGGCAGCGTGGCGCTGGCCGCCGTAGGCAGCGCCTTTTCGCTGATGACGCTGCTCACCAGCCTGCTTCTGGGCCTGTGCATGGGCAGCGGGGTGGTCATGAGCCAGCTTTACGGCCAGGGGGACCGCGAGGGCCTGCGCCGTGCCATGGGCAACGCCTTCGTGGGGATTGCGCTGGCGGCGCTGGCGCTGGCGGCGGCGGCTTTTGCCCTGCTGGACAGCCTGATGGTGTGGATGCGGGTGCCTGCCGAGGCCGTGGAAGATCTGCGCGGTTACCTGCAAATCATATTCTGGGGCATTGGCTTTACATTTCTGTATAACTTTTTTGCCACCGCTCTGCGCAGCGTGGGAAATTCCGCGGCGGCGCTGTGGTTTTTGCTGTTAGCTACGGTGATGAATATCGCGCTGGATTTGTGGTTTGTCACGGGCCTGGGCTGGGGGGTGGAGGGCGCCGCCCTTGCGGCAAGCGCGGCCGGGATCGTCGTGTATTCTCTCCTGAAAATGGGGGACCTGCGCCCCGGCATTCGCCACCTGAGGCCGGACGGGCCGCTTATCAGGCGCATCGCGGTGGTTTCCGTGCTCACGGGCGCGCAGCAGTCCATCATGAACTTCGGCATTCTGATGATCCAAAGCCTGGTCAACAGCTTTGGCGTAAACGTGATGGCCGCCTTCGCGGCAGGCGTGAAAATCGACGCGTTCGCCTACGCGCCCGCACAGGACTTTGCCAACGGGTTCGCCACTTTTGTGGCGCAGAATGCCGGCGCCGGCCGCGCCGACCGGGTGCGGCGGGGCCTTCGGGAAGCGGCCATGATGTCCCTGGGCTTCTGTGCGCTGGTATCGGCGGTGGTGGGGATCTTTGCCGTGCCGCTGCTGAGCATCTTCATTGATCCCTCGCAGGGCGATGTCATGGCGGTGGGCGTGCATTACCTGCGCACAGAGGGCCTGTGTTATGTGGGCATCGGCCTTTTGTTTCTGCTCTATGCCACCTACCGCGGCCTGGAGCGGGCGGGCATGAGCATCGTGCTGACCGTGATTTCGCTGGGCCTGCGCGTGGCGCTGGCCTACTGGCTGGCTCCCTCATGGGGGCTGGACGCGGTATGGTGGGCCATTCCCATCGGGTGGGCGGTGGCGGATGCGACAGGTCTGATGGCCTTGAAACATTCCATGACATCGCTAAGAACCCGTTAAAAACAGGGCGGAGTGGAAAGCAGAGGGCGCAGGCATTTCATTTTACCCCATGATATGCTATAATGGTACACTGCGATTGAATCCCTTTGATGATTTGTACCGCTTTGTGGATACGGAGGATGGATGTATGCGAATCCTGGTGGTTGGTGACGGCAAAGTAGGTCATACGCTGGCGGAACATCTCGCACGAGAGGGGCATGACGTGGTCATTGTGGACCGCAGCGAGGAAGTCCTCCAGCGCAGCGAGGATACGCTGGATGTGCTGTGCGTGCGTGGCAATGGGGCCAACGCCGCCACTTTGGTGGATGCGGGGGCGGACAAGGCGGATATCATCATTGCCGCCACCGCCAGCGACGAAACCAACATGCTTTGCTGCCTGGTGGCCAAAAAGCTGGGAACCAAGTACTCCATCGCCCGCATCCGTGACCCTGAATACAACGACAGCCTGACGCTTTTGCAGCGCGAGATGGGCATCGACATGCCGGTCAATCCCGAGCGTGCCACCGCGCTGGAAATCAGCCGGCTGCTGCGCTTTCCCTTTGCAAGCAACATCGAATCCTTTGCCAAGGGGCGGGTGGAGATGGTGGAGTTCCGCGCGCAGGAGCACGATGTGGTGGTGGGCCACGCGCTCAAGGACCTTCCGCGCAAACTCAACGGCCTGCCGCAGGTGCTTTATGCCGCGGTGGAGCGCGAGGGAAATGTGGTGATTCCCAACGGTGATTTTATCATCCGCGCCGGTGACCGGGTGCATGTGGCCGCCGATATGGTAACCATTACCTCCTACTTCCGCTACCTGGGCAAAAACTCCCTGCGTGTGAAAAACGTGATGCTGCTGGGCGGCGGCCGCATCAGCTACTATCTGGCCAAGATGATCGTTCCCATGGGCATTCACGTGTCGATGATTGAAATCAACGAAAAAAAGGCCAATGACCTCAGCGAATCCCTGCCCGATGTCAATGTGATCTATGGCGACGGCACCGATCAGGAGCTGCTGGAGCAGGAGGGCCTTCAGCAGATGGACGCCTTCGTGGCCCTGTGCGACCGGGACGAGGAAAACCTGATGACCGGTCTTTTTGCCGTCAAGGAAGGCGTGCCCAAGGTGATTGTGAAGAACAACCGCGTGGCCTATGCCGATATTATCAGCGCCATGGGTCTGGACAGCATTATCAGCCCCAAGGCCATCACCTGCGCCAACATTCTGCGCTATGTGCGCGGCAGGGGCAACGCCTACGGCACCAAGCTGGAACGCCTCTACCGCCTGGTCAATGGCAAGGCGGAGGCGCTGGAATTCATCCCCAAGGGTACGGACCCCTATATCGGCATTCCGCTGCGCAAGCTCAACATTCGCCGCGGCACGCTGGTAGCGGTCATTGTCAGGCAGGGCAAGGTGATCGTGCCTTTCGGCAACGACCACATCGAAGCCGGCGACCGTGTGGTGGTGATTGCCTGTGAAAGCGGCATCAGCGATTTGAACGAGGTTATCCGCAAATGAACAAACGACTGGTCCTGCGCCTGCTGGGCGCGATTCTGCTGATCGAGGCGCTGGCCATGGCGCCCTCGCTGGCCATTTCGCTCCTTTACGGCGACGGCGACGCCCTCGCCCTGCTGAGCAGCATGGCCCTGCTGGCGGCGCTGGGCTTCCCCGCCTGGCGGTTTGCGCATCCCAGAGAGCAAAACCTGCGCGCCCGCGAGGGCTTTCTGGTGGTGGCCCTCTCCTGGGTGCTGCTCAGCGCCTTTGGCGCGCTGCCCTTTGTGATCTCCGGCCTGATTCCCAACTATATCGACGCCTTTTTCGAGGCGGTATCCGGCTTTACCACCACGGGCGCCACGGTGCTGGGCAACTTTGACGGGCTGCCCCGCGGCGTGATGTTCTGGCGCAGCTTCACCCACTGGATCGGCGGCATGGGCGTGCTGGTGCTCACCCTGGCGCTGCTGCCGCAGATGACGGGACGCTCCTCGCACCTGGTGCGGGCGGAAAGCCCCGGTCCCAGCCTGAGCAAGATCGTACCCAAGATGGGGGACACGGCCAAGATTCTCTACCTGATCTACGGCGTGCTGACCGTGATCGAGCTGGCGGCGCTCATCATCGCGGGGATGTCGCCCTATGACGCGGCCATTCATGCCATGGGCACGGCGGGCACGGGCGGCTTCAGCAACTACGGCAGCAGCATCGGCGCGTTTGACAGCGCCGTAATTGACGCGATCATCACGTTTTTCATGGTGCTGTTCGGCATCAACTTCGCGCTGTTCTACCGCGTGCTGGTGGGCGGCTGGCGCGACGCGCTTCGCAGCGAGGAGCTGCGCTGGTATCTGGCCCTGTTTGCCGGCTCGACGCTGTTTGTGTCGCTGATGATCCTGCCTCAGTACGGCACTTTTCTCAATGCCCTGCGCTACGGCAGCTTTCAGGTGGCCACCATCATGTCCACCACGGGCTACGCCACGGCGGATTTCAACCTGTGGCCTCAGGCGGTCAAGGCGCTCATCGTGGTGCTGATGTTCATTGGCTCGTGCGCGGGCTCCACGGCAGGCGGCATCAAGGTGGTACGGGTGGGAATCCTGTGCAAGCTGGGCTGTCGTGAGGTGCGCCGCACGTTTCAGCCGCGCAAGGTGCAGGTGGTGCGCTTTGAGGGCAAGGGCGTGGAGGAAAACCGTCTCACCCAGGTATCGGTGTTTTTCTTCGTCTATGTGCTGCTGGTACTGGTGGGGATGTTCCTTGTGTCGCTGGAAGGGTTGTACGACCTGGAAACCAACTTTACCGCCGTGCTCACCTGCATCAGCAATGTGGGCCCCGGCCTGGGACATGTGGGCCCGGTTGAGAACTTCTCAGGCTACGGCCCCTTTGCCAAGGTGGTGCTGAGCCTGCTGATGCTGGCCGGCAGGCTGGAGTTGTTCCCCATATTGGTGCTGTTCCATCCCTCTGCGTGGCGCAAGGGATAAACCCGTCCGGATGCGAAGGCGGCCCGGTTCTCTCCCGCTGGGGGAGGAGGGGCCGCCTTTTTTTGTCACATGTTTGTAAAAATCGCTTGCCGCAGGCCAACTTTATTTTCCAACAGGCTATACTTTCCTTGGGTTTTCATGTACAATAAGCTAGGGCAAATTCGTAACATTTCCAGCCCAAAGAGAAAGGAGAGGATGAAACTGAAACGGATCATCTGCCTTTTCATGATGCTTTTCCTGTTGTGTCCGCTCTATGCCTTTGCGGACGATTCCGGCGTGCTGGCCGAGGGTGAACTGAATGAGTGGGTCGTCAAGGTACTGCGCGACAGCGCTGCCGGGCAGCCGCTCAACGCGCCGGTGGGGGAGGAATCCCACACGGAGGACGGCTACGCCTTTATCTATGACTTCGCTACCCTGTATTACGACAAGCCCGTGCTGGATCAGGACAGCGTGCTCCTGGCCGTGTCCGTGACGGACGAGGCGTATCCCGGCCCGCGCGGCATTAAGCTGGGCGACGCGCAGAGCGTTTTGATCGATACCTATGGCTGGCAGAATCCCACGCTGGTGGGCGACGGGATTTTCGCCGCCTTCTACCGCCTCAACAGCCTTCCCCAGTCCGCCTACTGGAGCTGGGCGCAGCTGGACGGCGCCGGCGCAATCACGGGTGTGCAGTGCGCCATCCATGTGCAGGTGTCCGACGGGCGCTATACCGATGCGGGCGTTGTGTACTCTCTGGAGGGTGGCGTGGTGACGGCCATCCGCGTCTATGGGCTGAGCAGCTTCATCAGCGCCGATGAGGTGCGCGGCAACCTGGAGGCGGTCGAAAGCGTGCAGACGGCAGCCAGCGGGGACGCCGTGGACGACGTGCCGGACGTAACGCTGAGCGCTGCGACCGTGGCGGCCAATCAGGCGCAGCCCTTTGGGCTGAAGGACCTGTCTTTTTCGGGAATGGATTATGCAACGCTGACGTTGGAGGGGGCGAAGGCGGCGCTGGGTGAGCCCGCAGGCCAGACCGCCGCGGAGGATGCGGCGGGCGGCACCTACCTGAACCTGACCTGGAGCGGCGTGGAGCTGATTTGGCTGGAGGAGGCGGCAGGCGGCCGTGCGCAGTCCCTGCGGGTCTCAAACGCCCAGACGGAGGGACCCCGCGGGCTGAAAGCGGGCATGACCTTTGAGGAGGCGTCCTCGCTGTTCCTCAGCGAGGGCAAGCCGGGTGTGCTCTACGGCCAGCCAGGGGGTACGGACTACGGCGAAGCAGTCAACGAAGGAACCCAGACGCTGCTGACCTACTATACAGCCGCAGAATCTGCACAGAGCGCCGGAAGCTATGTGCTGCAGCTTGTCTTTGAAAACGGCGCGCTCAAGGAGTGGGTGCTTTCCACCTCCGAGATGCGCTGGACCCTGTAACCCTTTGGACCCCGATGCTGGGAGGAACGGCCATGAAGATTGATCTCACCTGTCCTGTTGAGCTCTGGCAATATGCCATGCCCACCGAAGATGACGCCGACTGCACCTTTGTCATGAACAACCTCAGCGACAAGGTCGTGGTGTCCGTCCAGGTGACCCTCAAATGCTTTGACAAGGAGGACATGCTTCTCTTTTCACAGACGGAGCGCATCCAGGGCCTCAAGGCCGGGGTGGGCGAACGGTTCAGCATCATGCTGTTGCCCTCCCAGTGGCGAGACGTGGAGGGCGTTGATCTGGTGATCGAAAAGGTCTGGTTCGACGATTCCACCATCTGGCGGAGGGGCAACGCGCCCTTGACGTATTACAAATCCAACGCCCTGCCGGGCGGCCGCGCGCTGGACCAGCTGCGCTTTGTGGCCGGCAAGGACGCGGTGGGGTATCCCTGCGTGCAGGATCAGGTATGGCTGTGTGTATGTGGCCGTGCCAACGCGCTGGAAAGCGACCGCTGCTGCCGCTGCGAGCGGCGGCGCGACGCGGTGTTTGCCAGCTACAGCCCGGAAAATGTAGCCCATGTCATCGCCGCTCATGAGCAGAAGCTGGCCATGGCGGCCCGCAAGGCCCGCGAGGAAAACAATCTGGTCATCGAAAAGCAGGAGGTCCAGCGCGCATCCAAACGCCGCCGTCGCCGCATGACGGTCTGGATTGCGAGCCTGTCGGCGGCCGCGGTGGCGCTGGCTGCCGTGATCGTTCTGTGGGTTGTGCCCGCGGTGCGCTACCAGTCGGCCGTGGGGCTGATGAACGGCGGGCAATTCGACGAGGCGCGGGCGGCTTTCAGCGCGATGGGCGATTACGGTGACGCGAAGGAGCAGCTGGCCGCGTGCGATTATCAGGAGGCCCTTTCCCTGCTGGAGACGGGCGGTGTGGATGCGCTTGTGCAGGCGGAGGCGGACTTTGCCGCCCTGGGCGATTATCAGGACAGCGCGGAAAGGCTCAAGCAGGCCACCTACGCGCTGGGACAGGCCTATCTGGAAGAGGGCAGCTATGAACTGGCCGCCGACCGTTTCCTCTCTCTGGGCGATTATCAGGACAGCGCGGAGAAGGTCAAGCAGGCCACTTACCAGCAGGCACAGGCGCTTTACGACAGCGGCAACTATGCCGTAGCACGCGTGCTGTTCCAGGGCCTGGCGGACTACAGCGATGCCGCCGACCGCGCCCAGGCCTGCACGTATCAGGAGGGCAAAGCCCTCTACGATGCGGGCGACTATGCGGGGGCCTCAGCGGCGCTTGCTCCGCTTGGTGAATACGAGGACGCGGTGCAGCTGGTGAATCAGTCCAACTACGCCCTGGCGGAGGAGAAGCTGGCCCAGGGACTGGGCGAGGAAGCGGGCCGCCTGTTTCTGGCGGCCGGGGATTATTCCGACGCAGCCGCCCGCGGAAACGACTGCATCTATCAGGCGGCGCTGGCTGCCAAGGAAGCCGGCGACTACGACAAGGCCACCGAGCTGTTTACCCTGATTATCGGTTATCTGGACAGCGAAGGGCAGATTCAGGACTGCCTCTATCAGCAGGCGGCGGCGCTGAGGGACGGAGGAGACTACGCCGGCGCCATCGCCCTGTTGGAGATGGGCGGCACGCCCCGCAGCGAGGACGCGCAGCAGCTCTATTACGAATGCAACTATGATCTGGCCATGGACGCCATTGAGGCGGAGGATCTGGAGCGCGCTCAGACCCTGCTGGAAAACGTGGACAACTACAAGGACAGCGAAAAACAGCTCAACGCCGTTCGCTACGAACTGGCCGAAGACGCCCTCGCGGCGGAAAATTATGCGGACGCGCGCATCCTTTATAACGCGCTGGGCTCCTATAAGGACAGCGAAACCAAGCTCAAGCAGTGCAGCTACGCCATTGCCAGCGCGGCGCTCGCGGCGGGGGACTATGCCACGGCAATCTCCGGCTTCGAGGCCCTGGGAAATTATCAGGACAGCCCCGCCATGTTTGAGGAGGCGGCCTATCAGCAGGCCCTTGCGTTAAAGGCGGCGGGAGATACCCAGGGCGCGGCGGAAGTGCTGGCGGAACTGCCCGACAGCGACCGCGCCAAGGCCGAGCTGATCTCCATCCAGCTGGATCATGGCGCCGAACTGGAGGCGGCGGGTGATTACGCGGCGGCGGCAGAGGTGTACGCGGCCATTGAGGACAGCGAGGAGGCACAGGAGCGCTACAACGCCTGTCTGTACACCCAGGCCGAGCAGCTGCGTGACGCGGGCGACCTGACCGCCGCGGGTGCGGCCTTCGAGGCCCTGGGCGATTACCGCGACGCCGCTGAACAGAGCGAGTCCTGCTACGAAACCTACTTTGGCAACGTTGCGCAGACCGCTCGTGATGCCATGGAGCAGCAGGACTATCCCGCGGTGATCGCCGCCCTGGAGGGGTTCTCCATGGATGACCTCACAGGCAGTTACGCCGATCTGCCGGAAATCTACAATGAGGCCTGCTATCAGTACGCGGAGCAGCTGTACCGTGAGGGCAAGCCCTATGAAGCCCTGCCCTATTACCAGCGCGTGGGCGACTACCGCGATACGGCTGAAAGCAAGCTGGAACGGCGAGCCTATCTGATTCTGGGCGAATGGACCTCCACCACCGGCAAGACCGCCACCTTCCGGACGGATGGCACCTGCGACCTGATGGGTGAGACGCTCCATTTCTATGTGAGCAACTTCAGCCTCTACACCGGCGAGACCGAGGACGATATGACGATCACGCACAAGCTCAGCAGCATTGACAAAACCTCCATGAGTCTGCGTGACATCCGAGATGGACAGGATGTGGTGTATAAATTCTCCCGCGTGGGGGAATGGACTTTGCCGGAGGAAACCGCTGCGCCTGAAACGACGCCTGCCCCGCCTGCAGAGGCGGGTGCGGAGGTTACGCCCGCGCCGGAAGATGAGGACGGCTCGGAAACCGCTTCCGTCCCGGAAGGGGAATCAGGCGAGGAGGTAACGACTCCGCCCGCTACGGAGGCCGTGAATGACGCGGACGAATAACCCCGCCCATGCGCGCGACGGCACGTATCCCCGCAAGCTGGAAATTGGCGTGCTCTACGGATTTCGGGCGCTGATGGTGCTGGCGGTGGTGAACTACCACATCTGGCAGCAGAGCTGGCTTTCCCAGCGCGTGAGCCTGCTGGGACTGTCGACGGATTTTGACTTCTTCACCCGTTCGAGCTACCTGTTTGTGGACGGGATGATCCTGCTCAGCGGCTTTCTGCTCTATCTGCCCTATGCGCGGCAGACGCTGGAGGGCACCCCTGTCCCGAAAACCGGGCGGTTTTACCTCAACCGCCTTTTGCGCATCGTGCCCAGCTACCTGGCGGCCGTGCTGCTGGCGCTGGTATGTTTCGCGTTGCCCCAGGGGGCTTACGTTACCTCCGGCGCCATGGCCAAGGATGTTGCGGCGCACCTTACGTTCACCTTCCTGTTCTGGCCGGAAACGTACCTCTATACGCCCCTCAACGCGGCCCTGTGGACGATTGCGGTAGAAATGCAGTTCTACCTGCTCTTTCCCTTCCTCGCCCGGGCAGCGCAGAAAAAACCGGCCATCACACTGCCGGTCATGGCGGTGTTGGGCTGGGGGTGGCGGCTTGGCGTGGCGCATTTTGCCCAGGATACGGGCATGCTTATCAACCAGATGCCCGCGTATCTGGACGTATATGCCCTGGGTATGCTGGGGGCAATGGCCTATCTGCGCATGCGGCGCGCCTGGGAGCACATGCGGCCTGCCCGGCGGCGCGCGCTCAGCTGGGCGTGCGCGGCGGGATTTGCGGCGGGTGTGGCCGTGGTGCTGGCCATTCTTCGGGCGCAATCGACGGCCAGCGCGGCCGGGCAGCGGGCGTTGCATCTGTCGCAGATGGAGATGCGCCTGCCCCTGACGCTGGTTTTGCTGGGAGCCATGCTGTGCGCGGCGCATATGCCCCGCGTTTTGCAAAAGGTGCTGGATAACCGGCTCATGCGCTTTTTATCAGCCATATCCATGAACCTCTACATCTGGCATCAGATTCTCTCCGTGCAGATGCGCGTGGCCTGGTTCCCGGACGCGAACACCTTGCACATCACCCCCGTGCAGCAGCGGGCTTATTCGCTGCTGTGTTTCAGTGTGGCCATACTTGTGGCGATGGCCGCCACCTATGGGCTGGAACAGCCCGCGGCCAGGGCGGTCAACGCCTGGATCAAACGATTGGGAAGGAAGCGAAACCATGAAGGACCCCAGATTGGAAACCCTTGCCCGCCAGCTGATTCGCTATTCGTGCGCCCTCAAGCCGGGCGAGCGCGTGCTGATCGAGAATTTCGGCGTAGAGCCGGAGGCAGTGACGGCACTGATTCGTGAGGCATATGCGGCAGGCGCAGAGCCGATCGTCATTTTGCGTGACATGAGGGTTCAGCGCGCGCTGATGCTGGGCGCAACGGCTGAGAAATGGGATGAAGAAGCCCGTGTGGATGCCGACCGCATGCGTGCCGTAGACGCCTATATCGGCCTGCGGGCGGGTACAAACGCCTACGAGCAGGCCGATGTGCCGCCGGAGAAGCAGCGCCTGTACATGCAGCATTACAGCCAGCCTGTGCACAGCCTGATCCGTGTGCCGGATACGCGCTGGGTCGTGCTGCGCTATCCCACCCCGGCCATGGCCCAGCAGGCGGGCATGAGCACCGAGGCGTTTGAGGACTTCTACTTTGACGTGTGCACGCTGGATTATAACAAGATGAGCCATGCCATGGATGCATTGGCCGCCCGCATGGAGCGCACCAATGAAGTACACATCAAGGGACCCGGCACGGACTTGCGCTTTTCCATCGCCGGAATGCCGGCGATCAAGTGCGATGGCAAGCTCAATATCCCCGACGGGGAAATCTACACCGCGCCCGTGCGCGACAGCGTGAACGGGGTGCTCCAATACAACACGCCCAGCCTCTATCAGGGGAATGTGTTTGAACGCACGCGCCTGACCTTCCGGGACGGAAAGATCATGGAAGCGACCAGCACCGATACCGTGCGCAGCAATCAGATTTTCGACACCGACGAAGGCGCGCGCTATATTGGGGAATTTGCCATCGGCGTCAATCCCTATATTACCCGCGCCATCAAGGACACCCTGTTTGATGAAAAGATTGCCGGCAGCTTCCACTTCACTCCCGGCAACTGTTATGACGAGTGCCCCAACGGCAATCACAGCGCCATTCATTGGGATCTGGTGTGCATCCAGACGCCTGAATATGGCGGCGGGGAAATGTATTTTGACGGCGAGCTGATCCGAAAGGACGGGCTGTTTGTGCCGGAGGACCTGCAGGCCCTCAACCCTGAAAATCTCAAATAGTGAGTGCAGCAAGGCGGCCTGGCCCCGGATTTTCCGGGGCCAGGCCGCTTCTGTTTTGAGGCTAGTTGAGCAGATTGCGCATCAAAACGGTATAGATATCCTTTACATGGTTCCGCATGGCCCGGCGGGCCTTTTTTTGGTCATGCTCGCTGATGGCCTCCAGAATCTGCTGATGGTAATCCAGAGAATTTGAGATGGTGGTCTTGGGGTCGAGGCTATACCCCGAATAGG
>ERZ826242.3420-NODE-3420-length-11485-cov-8.422222_pt1 | contig 11485 bp, 11 predicted proteins | sample MGYA00519871_ERZ826242 | MGnify/ENA primary metagenome ERZ826242 (study PRJEB31778, sample SAMEA3449226) | human gut metagenome | biome: human gut; feature: human-associated habitat; material: faeces | place: United Kingdom | collected 2010/2012 ...
GCCCCGCAAGGGGCGCGTGGGTTGAAATATCGAACGCACTGAGACGGTGCACAAGTCCGGTTGTCGCGCCCCGCAAGGGGCGCGTGGGTTGAAACGCTCCCGGGTTTTCGTTACCGTATCCCTCCACAAAAAGGAAGTCTCTGCCGGTCGGCAGAGACTTCCTTTTCATTTTCTATCTTTACTTGTCGAAGCTCGGGTTTACGTAGTAGACATTTTTCTCGTCCAGGCGGTCCTTGGCGAGGCGCAGGCCTTCACCGAAGCGCTGGAAGTGTACGATCTCGCGCGCACGCAGGAATTTGATGACATCGCTCACGTCCGGATCGTCGGAAAGGCGCAGGATATTGTCGTACGTCACGCGCGCTTTCTGCTCCGCCGCCAGGTCCTCCGTCAGGTCCGCGATGGTGTCGCCCGTGACCTGCATGGTGCTCGCCGACCACGGGTAGCCCGAGGCGAACTGCGGGAAAACGCCTGTCGTGTGGTCGACAAAATAGGCCTCGAATCCAGCCTCCTTGATCTGTTCCTCCGTGAGATTTCGCGTGAGCTGGTGGACGATCGTGCCGACCATCTCCAAATGCCCCAGCTCCTCTGTGCCGATGTCGGTCAGCAGGCCTTTGAGCTCGGGGTAGGGCATGGAGTAGCGCTGGGAGAGGTAGCGCAGCGACGCGCCGAGCTCGCCGTCCGGGCCACCGTACTGCGAGATGATCGCCGCGGCGAGCCGTGGATTCGGGTTCTTGATCTTGACGGGGTACTGTAACTTTTTCTCATATACAAACATTACTTTTCTCCCTCCAGATCCCACGGCCACGGATCATTCAGCCACTTGAAGCTGCCGGGCGTCACGTCCGTCTGCAAAATCGGGCCGTACTGCTTTTCATAGGCCTCGCGCCCCTCGCGGCCGAGCTTGATATACGACCAGTAGAGGTTCAGAACCTCGGTGTCCTCCGGGTGTGTGGTGAGATAAAGCCCCAGCTCGTCGATGGCAAAATCGAGCGCCATCAGCTCTGAGAGCGCCGTGTTGACGGCGGGGAACTTCGTCTTCATCTGCGCGTGAAAGGGTAGGTTCAGCCCCGGAAACAGCGTGCCGGCCTTGAGCGCGTCCTGTTGGGAATAGCGCTCGGGGTCGTTTTTCTGCACGGGGACATAGGGAAAAGCCAGCGGCGCGCAGCAGCCGTTCGGCAGTGTGCCCACGCCGGACTCGGCGCGCATGGCTCTGTTGTCGTCCAAAGAAGTCTCCTCCTTGCAAAGAAATCGGGCATCCGCCCACACCATCCTATGCAGCGGGAGAAAAAAGGGAAGCGGGGCTTTTCTTTTTGTTCAAAGTCCTGTATAATGAAAAGTACATAAGGCCGCGCCGCGGGGCATACATTGTTCCGGGGTGAGGGGTATTTTGTTTATCGTTTTCGGAAAAAAGGCGTTTTACGCCATATTCGCGCTGCTGCTCGTGCTGACGGCGGCGACCGTCAGCATGCTTCTGCCGCCGGAGGCGGTGGAGACGAGCGTGTCGGCGCCGACAGGGAAGACCGTCTGGGTCATCGACGCGGGGCACGGTGGGGAGGACGGCGGGGCCGTCGCCGCCGACGGCAGCAAGGAAAGCGACATGAACCTCGCCATCGCGCGGCGGCTCGACGCGCTGCTCGTTTTTCTCGGCGAGGAGACGCGCATGACGCGCACAGAGGATATCTCCATCCACGATGCCAGTGCGTCCACGCTGCGGGAAAAGAAGCGCTCCGACCTCGAAAACCGCGTGGGATTGGTCAACAGCACGCAAGGCGCTATCCTTGTCAGCATCCATCAGAACAGTCTTCCGTCATCCAAGCAGACGCACGGCGCGCAGGTGTTTTACGGCAAAAAAGAGGGGAGTGCCGAGGTCGCGAATGCGGTGCAGCTCGCGCTGAATCAGACTGTCAATGCGGGCAATGAGAAGACAGAGAAGGCTATCGACGCGTCGATCTTCCTGATGAAAAACGTCACCGCGCCTGCAATCCTGATCGAGTGCGGATTTTTGAGCAACGAAAACGAAACGGTGCTTTTGAAACGTGGCGAATATCAGCAAAGACTGGCCGTTGTGATCACGTCCGGCCTTTTACAGCAGTAGCAGTAAAGCAAAAGAGGTTTACAATATGGCAAAGGCAAAAAGTGTATTTTTCTGCACGGAGTGCGGCAACGAAACGCCCAAATGGGCGGGCCGCTGCCCGAGCTGCGGCGCATGGAACACGCTCGTGGAGCAGGCCGTCGGCGACGGCGCAAAGGCGAAAGCGGGCAGCCGCAGCCGCGCGCTGCGCGCCAAGGCGCACCCGATCGCAGAGCTTGACACAGCGCAGGAGATCCGTTTTCCCACCGGCATGGGCGAACTCGACCGCGTGCTCGGCGGGGGCGCTGTGCAGGGCTCGCTCGTGCTCGTCGGCGGCGCGCCGGGCATCGGCAAATCGACACTGATGCTGCAGATCTGCGGAAAACTGAGTGAAACCGCCAAAATTCTGTACGTTTCCGGCGAGGAATCGCCGCGCCAGCTCAAGCTGCGCGCCGACCGCCTCGGCGTGCAGTCGGACAACCTGTACGTGCTGTCTGAGACCTGCCTTGGCGACGTGCTGGAATCCGTCGAAGAAGAAAAGCCCGACGTTTTGATCGTCGACTCCATCCAGACGCTCTATCAGGACTCGCTCGAATCGCCCGCGGGCAGCGTGGCGCAGGTGCGTGCCTGCACGCTGGAGCTGATGCAGCTGGCCAAAGGGGAGGGCATCACCGTCTTCGTCATCGGTCATGTCAATAAAGAGGGCTCCATTGCGGGCCCGAAGGTCTTGGAACACATGGTCGACTGCGTGCTGTATTTCGAGGGCGAGGCGCACATGAGCTACCGCATCCTGCGCGCAGCGAAAAACCGCTTCGGCGCAACGAACGAAATCGGCGTATTCGAAATGCGCAGCGAAGGCCTTGTCGAAGTGCCGAACCCGTCGGAAATGCTGCTCTCGGGCCGTCCAGACGACGCGCCCGGCACCTGCGTGACCTGCGTGATGGAGGGCCAGCGCCCGGTGCTGGCCGAGGTGCAGGCATTGCTTGCGCCCGCGGCGCAGTCAGTCTCGCGGCGGACAAGCAACGGCTTTGACTACAACCGCGCCGCCATGCTGATGGCGGTGCTCGAAAAGCGCGGCGCGCTCAAGGTGTCCGGCTGCGACGCGTTTTTGAACGTCATCGGCGGACTCAGCGTGGACGAACCTGCGGCGGATCTTGCCGCCGTGCTGGCGCTGGCGTCGAGCTATCTCGACAAGCCCATCGGCAACCATGTCGCCGCCATCGGCGAGGTCGGCCTGACCGGTGAGCTTCGCAGCGTGAACCATTTGAGCGAACGGCTCAGCGAGGTGCACCGTCTGGGCTTTGAAACATGCATCATCCCGAAGCAGCGCAAGGATCAGATCCGCGCGCCGCAGGGGCTCGCGCTGATCGAAGCGTGCAACATCGCCGAAGCGCTGCGCGCCATTGTGCAGGCGTATACGCCGGCGCGCTGACCGCAATGCAGCATCTACATAATAATATTGATAACATTGCAGCAAAACCGGCTGCGTGAAAACGCTGCCGGAACCAATAGCTACCATCCCACGATCCTGACAAAGGAGGTTTTTTTGCCGCCAGCCACGCCAAAACGCTCATTTCCGCAAAAATACGTTTTTCCGCTCCCCTCAATTGAACAAAATTTTTATTTTGTTCAATAAAGTATGGACTTCAAAATACCCCCTCTCCATCGGCCTCTTTTATTGAAAGCCGTCATACCATCGATTAACGGCATATGCGCTGTGCATCCGTTCGAACGATCAATCGCTGCGCAGCTGTGTATCACGCTTGAACCGCCGACAACGCTCACAGATCAGAGCTACCGAATTTTTTCCGGTATTTTGAAATCCAACACTTCGTAACTTCTCCGTATTTTTTCTTTCTGATTTAGATGAGCTGTTTCTGTGCCTGCACTGGCGCTCATTTACTATGAACGACTACCGCTTGGAATCGCCACCGATCCTGCGTGATTTTTTATCCTACCACGAGACCATCAAAGCCCACTCGCAGAAAACGGTCGACGAATACTTTCTCGACCTGCGCAACTTTTTTCGCTATCTGAAGCAGTCGCGCGACCCGTCGCTGCAAGACCTCCCTTTGAGTGAAATTTCCATCATGGACGCCGATCTCGACTTTGTGAAAAAAGTAACATTAACCGATATTTACGCCTACATGACCTATCTGAGCCGTGACCGCGTGCAGCATCAGAACAGCGACGTGTCCGACTACGGCCTGAATGCCGCATCCAGAGCGCGAAAAATCGCGACGATTCGGTCTTTTTACAACTATTTGGTCAATAAAGCGCACCTTTTGGACACGAATCCCTGCAAGGACCTTGACTCCCCCAAGATCAAAAAGTCGCTGCCGAAATATCTGACACTCGATGAGAGCGTGCAGCTTTTGCAGTCCGTCGACGGGCAGAACCGCGAGCGCGATTACTGCATTCTGACGATTTTTCTGAACTGCGGGCTGCGAATCTCCGAGCTTTGCGGCCTCGATCTGCAGGACATTCAGGACGACGCGCTGCGCGTGCTCGGCAAGGGAAACAAGGTGCGCATCGTCTACTTAAACGACGCCTGCAAGGACGCGCTCAAGCGTTATCTCGCCGTGCGCCGTCCCATCTCGGGGCGCGATCACAATGCCCTCTTCCTCTCGTCGCGCAACGAGCGCATCAGCCGCTCGAGTGTCCACGCGCTCGTCAAAAAGCATCTGAGCGCCGCGGGGCTCGACGCTTCAGAATACTCCTCTCATAAGCTGCGCCACACGGCGGCAACGCTCATGCTGCAAAATGGCGTGGACGTCAAAGCTGTGCAGGAGGTGCTCGGGCATGAGCATCTGAACACGACGGAGATATACACACACATTGATAACGACGCGCTGCGCGTGGCTGCAAAGGCAAATCCCTTGTCACATGTAAAGATGAAAAAGAACGAGGATTAAAATTGACTTTCCCGGCTTCATCCGATATACTTAACAGTTGATGAAATGTATTTTTCAAGGAGGGTTTCCATGAATACCAAAGAGCTTTCCCCCATCTGCCGGCAAGTGCGGCGCGACATCATCACGATGACCGCCAACGCCGGCAGCGGCCACCCCGGCGGTTCGCTGTCTGCGGTGGAGCTGATGACCAGCGTCTTCTTCAACCACATGCGCGTTGACCCGCAGAACCCGCACGATCCCGACCGCGACCGCTTCGTGCTCTCCAAGGGTCACGCGGCTCCCTGCTATTACGCGGTGCTCGCCGCCAAGGGCTTCATCTCCCGCGACGAGTACGCGAACTTCCGCCAGCTGCACTCCATTCTGCAAGGTCATCCCGACGCGAAGAAGGTCCCCGGCGTGGACGCTTCTACCGGCTCTCTCGGTCAGGGCGTATCCATCGCTGTCGGTATGGCGCTCGGCGCCAAGCATCTCGGCAAGGATACGAAGGTCTTCGCCCTCGTCGGCGACGGTGAGAGCCAGGAGGGTCAAATCTGGGAGGCTTACATGGCCGCTGCACACTATAAACTCGACAATCTGACCGTCATCATCGACAACAACGGGCTCCAGATCGACGGCACGAATGATCAGGTCATGAGCCTTGGCGATCTGCCCGCCAAGCTGCGCGCCTTCGGCTTCGATCTCATCGAGCTGCCCGACGGCAATGATCTCGACGCCGTCGAGGCCGCGCTCTCCAAGCCTACCATGCCCGGCAAGCCCAAGGCCATCCTTGCACACACCGTCAAGGGCAAGGGTGTTTCGTTCATGGAAAATCAGGTCGGCTGGCACGGCAAGGCCCCAAATGCCGAGCAGCGCGAGCAGGCTTTGAAGGAATTGGAGGACTAAGAACATGGCTGATAAAATTGCGACCCGTCAGGCTTACGGCGAAGCGCTGATCGAACTGGTCGAAAAGAACGATAAGGTCGTCGTGCTCGACGCCGACCTCGCCAACGCCACGCAGACCTGCAAGGTCGCCAAGGCGCACCCCGAAAAATTCTACAACTGCGGCATTGCCGAGGCCAACATGGTCGACATTGCCGCCGGTATGTCCACGATGGGGCTCATCCCCTACTGCTCCTCGTTTGCGATGTTTGCGGCCGGTCGCGCCTACGAGCAGATCCGAAACTCCGTTGCTTACCCGCACTTCAACGTCAAGGTCTGCGCCACCCATGCGGGCGTCAGCGTCGGCGAGGACGGCGGCAGCCACCAGTGCATCGAGGACATCGCCCTCATGCGCGCCATCCCCGGCATGACGGTCATCTGCCCTGCGGACGCCAACGAAGCCAAGGCTGCCACCATGGCGATTGCTGAGATGAACGGCCCGGTCTACATGCGCCTTGCGCGCCTCGCCACCCCTGTTTTCGAGGGTGACATGGTCAAGCCCTTTGTCATCGGCAAGGCCAACGTCCTGCGCGAGGGCAAGGATGTCGCGATCTTCGCGACCGGCCTGATGGTCAGCGAATCCCTCGCCGCCGCGGAGAAGCTCGCCAAGGAGGGCATCAACGCTGCCGTCATCAATATCCACACCATCAAGCCCATCGACGCAGAGTGCGTGACGAAGTACGCCGAAAAATGCGGTAAGGTCATTACCGTTGAAGAGCACAGCGTCATCGGCGGCCTGGGCGACGCCGTGGCCGACGTCCTGATGGGTAAGGTCAACTGCAAGTTCCATAAGATCGGCGTGAACGACCGCTTCGGCCAGTCCGGCAAGGCGGCGGACGTGCTGCGCGAATACGGCCTGACAGCGGACCAGATCGCTGAGACGGTCAAAGTGAACATCTGAGGAAAGAAAGGAGACAAAGCGAATCGGTTTTGTCTCCTTTTTCCCAAAAATATCGCAAATCCTCTTGCAAAATCAAATTTCTGTGTTACAATGCAATTAGTTCCAAACGTACCAAACATTTGAAATAACTTTTTATCAAAGGAGAAGATATTATGCCGCTCGTAACATCTACTGAAATGTTCAAAAAAGCCTATGACGGCGGATACGCCATCGGCGCGTTCAACGTCAACAACATGGAGATCGTGCAGGGTATCACCGAGGCCTGCCAGGAAGAGCACGCGCCCGTGATCCTGCAGGTCAGCAAGGGCGCCCGCGCCTACGCGAACCACACCTACCTCGTCAAGCTCGTGGAAGCTGCTGTCGAGTGCTGCCCCGATATCCCCATCGTGCTGCACCTTGACCACGGCCCGGACTTCGAGACCTGCAAGTCCTGCATCGACGGCGGCTTCACCTCCGTCATGATCGACGCCTCCTCCAAGCCCTTTGCCGAAAATATCGAGATCACGAAGAAGGTTGTCGAGTACGCACATGACCACGGCGTCGTGGTCGAGGCCGAGCTCGGCACCCTCGCCGGTATCGAGGACGAGGTCAAGGTCGCCGCGCACGAGGCGTCCTACACCCATCCCGAAGAAGTCGAGGAATTCGTCTCCAAGACCGGCTGCGACTCCCTTGCCATCGCCATTGGTACCTCTCACGGCGCTTACAAGTTCAAGCCCGAGCAGTGCACCGTCAATGAGCAGGGCATCCTCGTCCCGCCCCCGCTGCGCTTCGATGTGCTGAAGGAAGTCTCCAAGCGTCTGCCCGGCTTCCCCATCGTGCTGCACGGCTCCTCCTCCGTCCCGCAGGAGTATGTCAAGATGATCAACGAGCACGGCGGCAAGATGCCCAACGCTATCGGCGTGCCCGAGGATCAGCTGCGCGAGGCCGCAAAGCTCTCCGTCTGCAAGATCAACATCGATTCCGACCTGCGCCTTGCCATGACCGGCACCGTGCGTGCTTTCCTCGATGAGCACCCCGACAAGTTCGACCCGCGTGAATACCTCAAGCCCGCCCGTGCCAACATCAAGGAGCTCGTCCGCCACAAGCTCGTCGATGTGCTCGGCTGCGCCGGCAAGGCCTAAGCGAGAAGGAGAACTGCTATGAGTGAATTGAAAGGCGCGTGCATCATCGGCCAGTCCGGTGGCCCGACCTCCGTCATCAACGCGAGCGCTTACGGCGTCATCCGCACGGCGCTCGATTCCGGCTGCATCACGAATGTCTACGGCGCAGAGCACGGTATCAAGGGCGTGCTCGAAGACCGCCTGTTCGACATGAGTCAGGAAGACCCGAAGGAGCTGGAGCTTTTAAAGTACACCCCTTCCTCTGCCCTCGGCTCCTGCCGCTACAAGATGAAGGACCCCGACGAGGACGACACCGATTATAAGCGCATCCTTGAGGTATTCAAAAAGCACGATGTCCGCTATTTCTTCTACAACGGCGGAAATGACTCGATGGATACCTGCAATAAGATCAGCAAGTACATGCAGAAGGTCGGCTACGAGTGCCGCGTGATGGGTGTGCCCAAGACGATCGACAACGACCTTTACGGCACCGACCACTGCCCCGGCTACGCCAGCGCCGCCAAGTACATCGCGACGAGCTTGATGGAGGTCTATCAGGACGCGCACGTTTACGACACGGGCATGATCTGCATTGTCGAGATCATGGGCCGCCACGCCGGTTGGCTGACCGCCGCCGCCGCGCTCGCGACGAAGTACGGCGCAGGCCCCGACCTCATCTACCTGCCCGAGACCGACTTCGACATGGACACGTTCCTTGCCGACGTCGAGCGCATCTACAAGGAGACCGGCAGCTGTATGGTCGCCGTATCCGAGGGCATCCACTATGCCGACGGCAGCTTCGTGTCCGAGGCCAAGACCAGCGCGACGGACGGCTTCGGCCACGCGCAGCTCGGCGGCCTCGCGGCGCTGCTGGCGAGCATCGTGAAGGAAAAGACCGGCGCGAAGGTGCGCGGCATCGAGCTGTCGCTGCTCCAGCGCTGCGGCGCACACCTGGCCTCCGAGACCGATATCGAAGAGGCCGTCATGGCCGGTCGTGCCGCGGTAGAAAACGCCGTTGTCGGCATCACTGACAAGATGGTCGCCTTCGAGCGCGAAACCGTGAACGGTCATTACGCCTGCAAGACGAAGCTCCTCCCGCTCACGTCCGTTGCAAACTATGAAAAGAAGATCCCGCTCGAGTGGATCAACGATGCGCACAACGGCGTCAAGAAGGAGTTCATTGACTATGTCCTCCCCCTCATCCAGGGCGAGCCCAAGCTCCCGAAGGAGGACTCCCTCCCCCGTTTCGCCAAACTCAAAAAAGTGCTGGCCAAGTAAATTTTTCAGTAAAAAAGGAACCGATTCAAAAGAATCGGTTCCTTTTTTATCCTGGTCCACGCATTCCGCTTATTCCGTGGACCACTCGCCGAGAATATCTGTGGTAAGCGGCAGCGTTGTTTCCTTCGTGCCGCTTTCCGTGTAGAGCGTCAGCGTAACGGTATTGTTCTGTGCGTGATAGGTCTCCGCCCGTGCGGTCACGCCGAGGTGCTCACTCAGGCGCGCAAGCTGCGCGTCCGCCTTCTCCCAGTCGACCTCACTGCGCTGAGAGCCCCCCTCCGCGGCGTTCCAACGGTAGACAAAAACACACGACATGCCGTCGCCAAAGGTGCTGCGCGTAATGAGTTCGCTGCGCCCGTCTCCCGTGAGATCAAGCGGCCACGCGCCGTCGCCCTCCGCCGCATCATCAAAGTCATAGCCAAAGGTCCTGCCCGCATAGACGAAGCCCTGCTCCGTCAGCGCATAGAAGTCACAAACTGTCATAACTATGCCTTGGATCGTTTCAAGCTCGAAGCCCGGAAATCCGAGCACATCGTCCCGTGCGGTGAGGGAGACTTTTTCGGCAGCGTTGCCATTTCCGATCCAAGTGCCGCGATTCACGCCGAACGGTATGTCGATCTCCGCACCGTCCGCGCCAAAGAGCGCGTAGCGCGCATAGCCAGCCTCATCCGGCTCGTAGACCTTCAGCGTGACAGTCTAACCGCCGACCTCCTCGGTCTGTGTAAGCAGCACGGTGGGCGCGTCAGCCTCCTCCTGTGGCAATTCCTCTATGATGGGCTGCGGGGTGCGGCTTGCTAAGATAATGCTGACAAGCGCCGCTGCCACCAGCAGCGGCAGCGCGATCTTTCGGCTCATATCCTCTTCCTCCTGTTATCCTTCTTATAGAACAGCATAACAGCGGGCAGCGGAAATGACAAGTTACAAAGCGATGACATTCCAGTTACAGGAATGTAACAAAGCGAGAGGAGGTTCCTCTCGCTTTGTTTCTTTACAGGATGATACAGATGAGACCGCCCGTGCCCTCGTTGATGATGCGCTCAAGCGTCTGGCGGAGCTTGAGGCGCGCGTCGTCCGGCATGTGCTTGAGCTTTGCCTGCAAGTCTTCGTTCACGATCTCGTGGAAGCTGCGGCCGAAGATGTTGGACTGCCAGATCTTCGTTGTGTCGCCCTCGAACTCCTGCAAGAGGTAGTTGACCATGTCCTCGCTCTGCTTTTCGTTGCCGACGATGGGCGAAACGGTCGTTTCGATGTCGGCGCGGATGATATGCAGGCTCGGCGCGCTCGCCTTGAGCCTCACACCGTAGCGCCCACCCTGCTTCATGATCTCCGGCTCTTCGAGGTTCAGCTCGTCGACCGTCGGCACAACGATGCCGTAGCCTCTCTCGCGCGCATCGGACACCGCCTGCGCCACCTTGTCGTACTCCGCCTTGACCGACGAGAGCTCAGTGAGAAGGCTCAGCAGATCGCCGTCATCCTTCACATCGAAGCCCGACTGCTCGCTCAGCGTCCGGTAGAACAGCGCGCGCGGGAGCTGCAATTCCGCCGCGGCGACGCCCGTGCCGAGCTGAATGGACGTGATGCGCGCGCTGCTGACGCTTTCGCAGCCACCGATGGCGCTGATCGCACCCTGCACCTCTCGGATACAGTGGAGGCTGCCTGTGTTCTCGCGGATGGCCTGATAGAGGCCGCTTTTGATTGGGTGATCGTCGGCAAGCGCCTCGACCCACGGTGGGATAAAGAGGTCGAGCTCGCAGAGTGGGAACTCGTAGAGGATGGCTTTAAGGATCATACCCACCGCGTTGTCGTCGAGCGTCAGGCAGTTGACGGGCAGACATGTCACGCCATAGCGTGAAGCGATATCCCTTGCCATTGCCTGCACGCGATCGCTTTCCGGCTCTGTCGCGTTGAGCAGGACGAGGAAGGGCTTGCCGATCTCCTGCAATTCGCGAATGACACGGCCCTCGGCCTCTATGTAGTCCTCGCGCGGGATATCGGTGATACTGCCGTCGGTCGTCACAACGACGCCGATGGTCGAATGCTCGCGGATGACGCGCGTTGTGCCAAGCTCCGCCGCCTCGCTCATCGTCACCTCGTGGTCGAGCCACGGCGTCGAGACCATGCGCGGGCTCTCGCCCTCCATCTGCCCCGTCGCGCCGGGGATCATGTAGCCCACGCAGTCGATGAGCCGGACCGAGCAGCTGCTTCCCTCGTCGAGCGCGATGTCCACCGCCTCTTCCGGCACGAACTTCGGCTCCGCCGTCATCACCATGCGGCCGCTGCCGCTCTGCGGCAGCTCATCCTT
>ERZ826242.3432-NODE-3432-length-11447-cov-3.598402_pt1 | contig 11447 bp, 6 predicted proteins | sample MGYA00519871_ERZ826242 | MGnify/ENA primary metagenome ERZ826242 (study PRJEB31778, sample SAMEA3449226) | human gut metagenome | biome: human gut; feature: human-associated habitat; material: faeces | place: United Kingdom | collected 2010/2012 ...
ACGGAGGATGCATGTTTTGGCTTGAATGCATCTCGCCCCATCGCCAAAGGCGATTCAAAATGGCGAGATGCGTTACTGGTCGCACATAGTGTGAGCAGTAACTTACGGTGCGTTTATGATAACACATTTTCTAATAAATTTGAATCTCTATCAAAAATACGGTATACTTAACAGCAAAAGGAGGATGAATTATGCTTATAAAAAATGGTTTTCTAATTGATCCTGCATCTGATACAGAACGTCTTGTCGACCTTCGCATCACAGACGGTCTGATCCAGACACTCGCAGATGCCGGAACTCTGACACCTGAAAATGGAGAGGATGAGCTTGATGCTGCAGGACTTATGATTTCTCCAGGACTTGTTGACACACACATTCATTTCCGTGATCCCGGATTTACTTATAAAGAAGATCTCCATACCGGATCTCTAGCAGCTGCTGCCGGTGGATTTACTTCCGTGATCTGTATGGCAAATACTTCACCGGTCATCGATTCTGTTCCGGTTCTCAAAGAACTGATGGAACGGGAGGCTTTGGAAGACATCCATATTTTCCAGGCTGCTGCTGTCTCCTGCGGACTCAAGGGTGAAGAGATGACTTCTATGAAGGAACTTGCCGCTGCCGGTGCCTGTGGATTCACAGATGACGGAATTCCTCTTAAGAATGCTGCCTTTCTCTATAAGGCAATGGAAGAGGCGAAGGCACTTGACCTTCCAATCAGTCTTCATGAAGAAGATCCTGCATTTATTGAAACAAACGGAATCAACCACGGACCTGTATCTGATGCGCTGGGCATCTACGGATCTCCTTCGATTGCTGAAGAATCTCTTGTTGCCAGAGATTGTCTGCTGGCGCTTCGTTCCGGTGCACAGGTCGTGATCCAGCATATCAGCTCCGGACAGTCCGTTGAACTGGTACGCACCTTTAAAGCTATGGGAGCAAATCTGCATGCAGAGGCAACTCCGCATCATTTCACTTTGACAGATGAAGCTGTATTAAAATACGGCGCACTTGCCAAGATGAACCCACCGCTTCGTACAGAAAATGACCGCCTTGCTATCATCGAAGGTCTCAAAGACGGTACGATCGATCTGATTGCTACAGACCACGCGCCACACAGTACGGAAGAGAAATCCCGTCCTATTACACAAACACCAAGCGGTATTATTGGTCTTGAGACTTCCCTTGCTCTTGGAATCACTTCCCTTGTACGTCCGGGACACCTGACATTAAGCCAGCTGATTGAGAAGATGACGATCAATCCTGCCAGCCTGTATCACCTTCCGTGCGGTTCTGTCGCAGAAGGAAAATCAGCTGATCTTGTACTGTTTGATCCGAATGAGAAATGGACTCCTGAGACTTATGCTTCTAAGTCTTCTAATTCTCCATTTACCGGATGGGAATTGTATGGAAAAGTAAAATATACAATCTGTGATGGGAAGATTGTATACAAAGATTAATCTAAGAGGTCCCCTGCAGAATCTTTCATTTCCGCAGGGGACCTCTTCTTTGCTCATTAATCCTCGATCGCTGTTACTGTATAATCTTTGTCTTCGACTGTCTTTTTCAGCACTTCATTACTGATTTCGGAATTCAGTGTCACAACCGCTGTTCCGGCCTCATGACTGACTTCTGCTGTATCAACCTGCTCAAGTGCCTCGAGAGCTTTCTTCACAGCCGCTTCACAGTGTCCACACATCATTCCTTCGATTTTCATTGTCTTTGTCATCTTTGTCTCCTCCTTGTTTTCTGACTCATTTTTGTCTGCTAAGACAATATCTGAAACAGTATTTTCTGCTGTTTCTACCTTTTTCATCTTTCTTTTTCTGTCTTTGCTGGCATCGTACATTTTAAACAGATTCAGTCTCAATGCATTTGTTACTACACAGAAACTGGACAGGCTCATTGCCGCTGCTCCGAACATCGGATTTAATTTCCAACCAAAGACCGGGATCCAGATTCCTGCTGCCAGTGGAATTCCTATCGCATTATAGAAAAATGCCCAGAACAGATTCTCATGAATGTTGCGCAATGTTGCACGGCTCATACGGATTGCCGCCGGCACGTCACTTAACCGGCTCTTCATCAGCACAACATCCGCTGCATCGATTGCAATATCTGTTCCCGCTCCAATGGCAATTCCCATATCTGCCCTGGTCAGTGCCGGTGCGTCATTGATACCGTCACCTACCATCGCAACCTTTCCTTTTTCTTTCAGCTTGCGGATCACCTGTTCTTTTCCTTCCGGAAGAACACCTGCGATCACTTCATCCACACCTGCCTGCTCACCAATTGCCCTCGCTGTGCGCTCATTATCTCCGGTCAGCATAACAACATAGATTCCCATATTCTGAAGTTCTTTCACTGCCTGTGGACTATCTTCCTTGATCACATCCGCAACTGCGATCATGCCAAGGAACTGCTCATTCCTTCCAAAGAACAGCGGTGTCTTTCCCTGCTGTGCCAACCGTTCCGCCTGTTCTTTTATGCTGGCAGAAATCTTCATTTTGTCAGAAATGAATTTAAAATTGCCTCCGTACAGCCAGTCCTCTCCAAGTTTTCCTGACAGACCATTTCCCGGAACGGCCTGAAACTGTGTGATTTCACTTTTCTGCTCTGCTTCCCCATTTTCTTCTGCCTTTGCAAGAATTGCCCGGGCAAGCGGATGCTCACTTTTCTTCTCCAATGCATTTGCAAAAAATAATAATTCATGTTCTGTCATTCCGTCCGCAGGGAGCAGATCCGTCACCTTCGGTTCTCCACTTGTGATCGTTCCTGTCTTATCCAGTGCGACAATCTCCGTCTTTCCTGTCTCTTCCAGCGAAACAGCTGTCTTAAACATGATTCCATTCTTCGCACCCATTCCATTTCCAACCATAATTGCAACCGGAGTGGCCAGACCTAATGCACACGGGCAGCTGATCACCAGAACAGAAATTCCCCTTGCAAGTGCAAATCCAACAGGCTCTCCGACAAGCAGCCATACGATCATTGTGACAACTGCAATAGAAATAACTGCCGGAACAAATACTCCTGAAACTTTATCTGCCACTTTGGCAATTGGCGCTTTTGTTGCTGCCGCATCACTTACCATCTGAATGATCTGTGATAATGTCGTATCCTCGCCAACTCTCGTCGCCTCGCAACGCAGAAAACCTGACTGATTCATTGTAGCCGCAGACACTTTATCCCCTTCTGCTTTATCTACCGGTATACTCTCTCCGGTCAGGGCAGCTTCATCTACTGCACTGTTTCCTTCCAGAACAATTCCATCCACCGGAATATTCTCCCCCGGTCTTACAACAAACTGATCTCCTCTTCTTACCTGATCGATAGAAACTTCCTGTTCTTTTCCATCACGCAGGAGCGTTGCTGTCTTTGGTGCCAGCTTCATAAGGCTCTTTAATGCATCTGTTGTTTTTCCCTTTGAATGCGCTTCAAGCATCTTTCCAACTGTGATCAACGTTAAAATCATTGCTGCTGATTCAAAATAAAATTCATGCATCAGCTCCATTACACGATCCATATCGCCTGCCGTCTGCGCTGCTGTCATAGCGAATAATGCATACACGCTATATCCATAAGATGCACCTGCACCAAGTGCAACCAGCGTATCCATATTTGGTGCTCTATGGATCATGCCTTTCCAGCCACTGATAAAAAACTTCTGATTGATCACCATAACGATTGTCGTTAACAGGAGCTGCGCCAGCCCCATCGCCACATGATTTCCTTCCAGAAATACCGGAAGTGGCCAGCCCCACATCATGTGTCCCATTGACAGATACATAAGTGGAGTCAAAAAGCACAAAGAAGCGATCAGACGCCTTTTCATCTTCGGTGTCTCCCTGTCTTTCAACGCATCTTCCGCACAGTTCTGCTCACTTTGATTCATCCCATGCCCTTCATTCTTTGCAGATTTCAACGTTGCCCCATATCCAGCTTCCTCAACAGCCGCAATGACCGCATCTACTGTTGCTGTACCTTCCACTCCCATGGAATTCGTCAGAAGACTGACTGAACAGTTCTCAACTCCGGGGACTTTCCCAACTGCCTTCTCAACACGGGCACTGCAGGCTGCACAACTCATTCCCGTCACATTATATTGTTCCATCTTACTCCTCCTTCAAGTTGTGATCCGGACTTTTTGTGCCAGATCTCTCTTCAGATCTTTTATCGCATCAATTTCTGAAGTGTCGTCACGAGCTCGTCAATCGTTTCATCTTTTCCATCCCGGATATCATCTGCCACACATGTCCGGATATGGTTTGCCAAAAGCACTTTGTTGAAACTATTCAAAGCCGCATTCACCGCAGATACCTGAATCAGAATATCCGGACAATACGCGCCTTCTTCAACCATCCTTCGAACTCCTCTGACTTGTCCTTCAATTCTACTCAGACGATTCATCAGATCTTTATATTCTTTTTCCGGGCGATCCTTTGTCTTGTGACAACATCCCGGACAGACTTTCTTTTCTTCCATTGTATTTCTCCTATCGTATAACCCCCAGGGGGTATATTTTCTAATTATTAATATATACCCCCTACAGGTATATTTCAAGTGCTTTTTAACAAAAAGTTACTGTTCATGCTACGTGCGGTTGCTGCTTACGCTATATGCGACCGGCAACAACAAAGAAGCTGTCATGGAACATTTCACAATTGTATCTATGTTCCATGCAGCTTCTCTGCAATCCATTATTATGTTCGTTATTATATTTCCTGACAAATCTGTCTTATTCTACACTCTTGAGTGATTCAACCATGTTAATCTTCTTTAACTTAAAATACATCACTCCATTGACAAACAAAGAAAAGGCCACTGTCAAAAGAAAGGCATACAGGAAACTTGGTGGATCGATATTTCGTCCAAACATAACCGAATCAATCTCCACTGTCTCAACAATAAAGCGGTGCAGAATTTTTCCGATCAACAATCCCGCCAGTGCCCCAATCAAGGTCAGCAGGATATTCTCTCTGTAAACATAAGAAGAAACTTCCTTATCATAAAATCCAAGTACCTTTAATGTTGCCAGTTCTCTCTTGCGCTCTGTAATGTTAATATTATTCAGATTATACAGCACTACAAACGCCAGCATTCCTGCTGAAATAATCAATACAATAATCACGATGTCCAGACTCTCCAGCATATGATCCACCTGCTTTTTCAGGCTTGTCGTATAGCTGATGCTAAGTGTTCCATCACACTTCATTATATTTTCGCCGACATCCTTTGCCTCCTCTGTTGTACGGTCCTGAGTTCTATAATAAATTGAATTATAGACCGGAGCCTCACCGAATGTCTTTTCATAGACTTCAGATGTCATATAGAGATAATGTCCCATATAGTTCTCACAGATTGCACTGATCAAGACCGTTTTCTCTCCATCATCTGTATCAATCGTTAATTTATCACCGACATTGATTTCCAGCAGTTTCGCTACTTTTTCAGTCAGGATTGCTCCTTTATCATCCAATGAATAAATTTCTTTTGTTTTCCGATCCCGGATCACGACAAACTTTTTGAATGCTTCCACATCTTTTGGTACATCTAAATAAACTTCCTGAGAAGACTCTCCTGAACTAATCTCAATATTTTTCAAAAGATTTTCTGCAGTCACTGATACCTTCTTATCCGTATCCAGTTCTTTCTGAACCTCATTTCTCTCTTCTTCTGTCACATCTTCCTTTAAAATAACGTCTCCATCATAAAGCTGAATCTGTTCGTATTGAAGCGGAACGATTGCTGAAATAGAATCTTTTAATCCAAAACCAAACAACATCATGCCCATACAACCGCCAATTCCAAATACTGTCATGAAGAAGCGTTTTTTATACCGCACCAAATTACGCACGGTCGATTTCCATGTAAAATTCAGATTTTTCCAGATAAACGGAACTCGTTCCAGAAATACTCGTTTTCCCTGTTTTGGTGTCGGCGGGCGCATCAATTCTGCTGCCTGCTCTCGTAATTCTTTCATACAGGAGAACAATGTTGCAATTACTGTACATGCAAGTGCCGCTGCACATGCTGTTACAGCATAATACAAATTATACGGGATCACAACATCATGCATATGACGATACAGGATCTTATATGCAGTGATAATGATATATGGAATTATCTTTTCTCCAATCAGAATTCCGAAAACACCACCAGTTAATGTCGCAAGGATCGCATACCAGAGATATTTTCCAACAATTGAAGCATTTCCATATCCGAGAGCCTTCAAAGTACCGATCTGCGTTCTCTCCTCCTCTACCATTCGTGTCATTGTTGTCAGACTGATCAATGCTGCAACAAGGAAGAAAATGAGTGGGAACACTTTACCGATTGCCCGCATACGGTCTGCATTATCTCCGTATCCACTGTATTCTGTCAGATTGTTCCGATCATAAACATACCACTTTGGCTTTTCAAGATCATCAATCTTCTGCTGTGCTTTCGCAAGCTCTTCTCTTGCTTCTGTAATCTGCCGCTCTCCATCTTCAATCTTCTTCTGAGCTTCTATACGACCTTCCTCATACACTGCCCAACCGTCTTCCAGCTCCTTTGTTCCGCTGCTTAACTGCTGCTGTGCCTCCTCAATCTTCTTCTGTCCCTCACTGATCTGCTGCCATCCGCTGTCAATCTGCTGCTGACCGGATGTAATCTTCGCCTTTGCCTGATCTATCTGCCGACTTGCGGTAAGGATTGCAGCATCCCCCTGTGTCAACACATCCGTCAGTTTCTGTATATTATCCTGCAATACCGGAATACCCTCTTCAATCTGAGCTATCCCGGCTTCAACTGCTGGAATCCCTTCGTTGATCTGCGTCAATCCGGCTTCGATTTTTGTCTGGTTTTTCTGAATCTCCGCTTCGGCAGCTTTCGACTCCAATTCCATTTTATCCAGATTTGCTTTCAATTCAGTCAACTTCTCTTCCATTGCTGTTTTTTCAGCTTCCAACTGTTCTAACTGAGCCTTTAATTCCGGCTCTTCTTCTCCTGCTTCCTGCTTCCGGTCGTATTCTTCTTTCAGTGCCTCATAGTTCTGTAAAAGAAGTTCATACTGTGTATTTAGTTCTTCATAAGACTGTTTCAACGGCTGATAAATCTGCTGATACGCAGACTGATAGTCTTCTGCCTGTTGCTGCAATTCTTCCTTTGCTTTCAGAAGCTCGTCTTTCTTTTGCTGCATCTGTGTCTGTTGCGCTAAAAGTTCTTGTCTCTGATCTTCCAGACTTTCTTCCTGCTCTTTTAGTTGTGCCAGCTGATTTCTTAATGTTGTAAGTGCAATCTGTTTTTCGCTAAGTTCCTGTGCACCCTGCTCAACTTGTGCTTTGGACTGATCCAGCTCCTTTTGCTTTGATATCAGAAAATTTCTCGACTGCTCCAGTTCAAGCTTCGAAGCTGCCAGCTGATTTCTTCCTCGTTCAAGTTCTTTCTGCGCTGCATCAAGTTTCTCTCTTGCACTTGCAAGTTCTTCTTCCGCCTCTTCTTTTCCATCCGCCAGATCCTGCTCTGCCTGAGCTAACTCTTCTTGTGCTTCATCCACTTTTTCCTGCGCTGTCGAAGTAATCTCATCATATCTGGCCTGTTCTCTTTCCGCTTTAATTGCCTGAACCTTTTTCAGCACAGAATCCACATGTTCTTCATATTCTTTCGTAAATGCAGTCGCTTCCTTTGCACCTTCAACCTGCACTGTAATCTCTGTATACACATCTAATGAAAATGCTTTCTCCGGAACGCAAAGAAAGGCACTGACACTTCCATTTCCGATTGTTGTACTGCCTCTGTGAAATGCAATATACTCCGGACTGCTGACCGTACCAACAATGGTAAATGTATCTGTCTTAAGTGTATCTTCCAAAGAATCCGAAGTCCCACTCGATAATGTGATCTTATCCCCAATCTTCAGATTCTTTCCATCCAGATAATCTGCATCTATTACACATTCATTTTCCTTTTCCGGAAGCCTGCCATCTTCTAACTGAACTTGATTCATCTTATCCTGGAGCGCCATAACATGAACTGCTACCTGGTTTCCCCGAATCGTACAAAGTACATCTGTTGCATAGCTTCCTTCTGCATCCAATACACCATCCACAGCACGAATTGCATCCAGATCATCTTCTGTCAGTCCCATTGTACTCATTACCTGAATATCCATCAGGTTCTTCTCATCGAAATATGCATCTCCTGAATATCTCATATCCGGCTCTGATGCACGGATTCCGGAAAAGAATGCACATCCTATCGCAACAATAAAGAAAATGGATAAAAAACGTCCAAGGCTATGACGGATCTCCATATAAAAGTTTTTTCGTAATGCTTTCTTCATCCACATCCCCTACCATTCAATTTCATCAATCGAAGTCGGATTCTCATTAGATTCCATTCTTGCTACCTGTCCATTTTTTATATGAATCAATCGATCTGCCATCGGCGCAAGTGCCTGATTATGTGTAATGATAATAACTGTCATTCCCTTTTCTCTACACATATTCTGAAGTAATTTCAAAATTGATTTTCCTGTATTGTAATCCAATGCACCTGTTGGCTCATCACAAAGCAAAAGCTTTGGGTTCTTCGCTAATGCTCTCGCGATTGAAACTCGCTGCTGCTCACCGCCGGAAAGCTGTGCCGGAAAATTATTCTTCCGTTCCCCCAGACCAACTTCCTCCAAAACTGCCTGTGCATCCAACGGATCCTTACTGATCTGCAACGCAAGCTCAACATTTTCCAATGCGGTCAGATTCGGCACAAGATTATAAAACTGAAAAACAAATCCGATATCATCTCTGCGGTATCCTGTCAGCTGTTTGGAATTATAAGCTGTAATATCTTTTCCATCTACATACAGCTTCCCGCTTGTTGCCGTATCCATTCCTCCGAGAATATTAAGCACAGTTGTCTTACCTGCACCACTTGGTCCAACGATTACAACAAGTTCTCCCTGCTCAATCGAAAAGCTGATGTGATCCACTGCATGAATCTCAACTTCACCCATTTTATAAGTTTTCGTGATATCCTGCACTTTAACGAATTCCTTCATCTACATTCTCCTGACTCTTTTTCTCTTCTTCTGCATCTCTCCTGGCAAGCAGTCTGTTACTCTTTTCTTCGATTCTCTACAGACGCAGTTTCTCCCACTCTTCTCCTGCACCGAATGTCTCATGAAAACGTTCCGGAAGCGGTGTGTCTTGGAATAATTTCTTCTGATACTGTACGATCAGACTCGCAGCTAACGGCACCGCACCTGAATATTGCCGTTTCAAAACCTTACAATATTTCTGACATAACGGATCTGGCTTTACACTCATCACTATGTCATGCAATGAATCGTATTTCCCCACTACCTTCATCCCAAGAAACAACGCTTTTCGCTTTCCAGATGTCGGTGCCAGAAACAGCTTATGATAAAAAACCATCCCTTTTAATGCCTTATAGATCTGCTCGGCTGTTACATCTTTGAAAAATGGTGCGATCACTTCCGCATACTCCATCTTAGGATGAATATGCTTCGCTGTCAGATAGCGCAAAGGATCATGATAATCTTCCGTCAGCATCATTCGATCCAGTTCCATCTCAATCTCATTGTGTGAAACTCTTCCTACCTGCATAATTTTTTCAACATAAGGATGGCATTCACTGTCTAAAGCAAAATGACAGATAAATCCATAAATATATGCACGCGCCGCTGCCGGATCTTTTGCTTTCTCAATCACTTCAACAGCATGATGGAAAAACTCATCGGCAAATTGTTCATGAAGTGTATGCCCCTGTTCATTCACCGGATCTTTCTTTAATGCATTATAATAAAATAAGATATCCGGCCCATGTAACCCAATATCAAACAACTCTCTATGCGCTTCTATAGAATTCTGAAGGGGTCTTGGAAGTGCGCTGAGCACCTCTTTTCCGAATTTATAATGTGCGTATGTTGTTGGCATAAGAAACCTCTCCTTTTTCCGAATTTTCTTGTTAAGATTTATAATTACTCATATTATTATATTAACACATTCTTCCCTGTCTGACAGTAATTATCTTTATAAAAAATATGTGAAATGACATTAAAAATGCTAAATTTTTACTGCTTTTTCACTTCTTTTAACGCAATAATCACTTGACATTTATATTTCTTTTTACTATATTAGTATGTACAGCACACAAGAGAATGTGTCTGTTACAGTAGAGAGTATTCATTACTCTACCCTGATCAGGGCTTGTACTGGTTTCGACAGGGATCTCGAAGATGGAGAAGCTATCCGTAGGCTGATGCGTTAAATCGCAAACTTAAAATTAAACGCTAACGATAATTTCGAATTAGCTGCAGCCTAAATGCTGCATGTCAGCCCTGAAGCACTCACACTTTAGGAATCTGGCACCGACTATGTGAGAAACGATGACGGCAAAGCTTTGAGCTGTCAGGCGTATTATGAAGCTACTGAACCCGTAAGGATGTTAGTTTTCGTACGGCAGAGGGAATGTTAAATAACTGACTATGATAGTAGAAGTACATGGGACAGGTTTTTGGACGCGGGTTCGATTCCCGCCAGGTCCACTTTTTAATGAAAGTGTGAAGACTTCAAAATAACGGCATTGCATCTCGTAAGAGGAGATGCAATGCCGTTATTTTTTGAATAATATCCTTACCTCCAAATGGAATGCATAAAACAAAAAACTCTGAGATTCTTGCAAATATTAACTTCACAAAAATCTCAGAGAAAAAATAATGCCGCAGACCGGAATCGAACCGTTTTAAGCAATCACAAATACTGATAGAAAGGGGCTTTGAGGACTTCATCACGGTCTGGGTGTTCAAAAAGTGTTCAAATGTTTCTCATTCACAAGCCGTATTTTTACTTGTAAAATGCTTCAATAGCTTGTGCTAAGAAATCAGCAGTACCTTCACCATATTTCTCATCAGTCATAGACTTAATTCTTTCGTTGCGATAATACTGTGCCTGTGCCATCATAAAACCTTGTTCTTCTTTTATTTGTGAAAACTGCTTCATAAGTAAGCCATATTCTTCAACAACTTCTTGAACTTCCGAAGAATTTACATCACAATTTCTTTTTGCAATTAGTTTTTGCAAAACTGCTTCTATTCGTTTGTTGTAACTGTCAGCTACGTTTTTGCTAATAGGATTGTTGACTACAGATAAATATTTTTCTTTTCCTCCATACCACTCAACAACTTTGGCATAGCCTTTTTGCATTTCTTCTGATGAGACTGCCTCAATATAATGCTTTTTCCATTCTTCAACACTTCCAAACTCTTTGATAGCAAGTTCTTTCATATTGTCGGGCATATGTTCAAGCATAGTTTGAAACATTTCTTTCACTTCTGTTTTACTGAAAATTGCAAAATCCATTTTATTCTCTCCTTTCAGAATATCATCAATGCTGGTAATCAGACGTTCCATACGTTCTTTTTTTGCTACCAACATTTTTCTCTG
>ERZ826242.3436-NODE-3436-length-11436-cov-3.000791_pt1 | contig 11436 bp, 9 predicted proteins | sample MGYA00519871_ERZ826242 | MGnify/ENA primary metagenome ERZ826242 (study PRJEB31778, sample SAMEA3449226) | human gut metagenome | biome: human gut; feature: human-associated habitat; material: faeces | place: United Kingdom | collected 2010/2012 ...
TTTTGGCATATTCATGCCAAAACACCTCGCGGTACAGTGGCTACTGAATAGTTACTTTTATTTTACTTATTTTCATTCTTACCGCAAAGATAATCAATAAACTGCTGTGCCGTCCTGCCCGACAGTCCACCATGCTGCAATTCCCACTTATTGGCCTCAAGCAGAAGTTCCTCCTCCGGCATCTCCACCTGATGTCTTTCTGCAAGCGTCTTCACGATATTCTGGAACTGCTTTTTATCCGGCGCGCAGAAGAAAATCGACACACCAAATCTTGCAACCAGAGACAGTTTCTCCTGAACAGTATCGGAAGAATGCAGATCATCTCTTCGCTCTTCTTTATCCGAGAATTTCTCCCGAACCAGATGTCTTCGGTTAGAGGTCGCATAGATCAGAATATTATCCGGTTTTTTCTCCAGACCGCCCTCGATCACAGCCTTCAGATACTTATATTCGATTTCAAATTCTTCGAAAGACAGATCATCCATATAGATAATAAACTTGTAATTCCGATTTTTCACCTGTGCGATAATATCATTCAGATCCTTGAACTGGTGTTTGTACGCCTCTATAATACGAAGTCCCTGATCATAATACTGATTCAGGATACCCTTGATGCTTGAAGATTTTCCTGTACCGGCATCACCAAAGAGCAGACAGTTATTAGCAGGCCGACCCTGTACAAATGCCTCTGTATTATCAATCAGTTTTTTCTTGGCAATCTCATAGCCGACCAGGTCGTCCAGATGCACATGGGCAATATTGGTAATCGGCACGATCCGGGCAGGAGTCACCGTTCCGTCGATACGGAATGCCTTGTGAAGTCCCAGTTTACCAACACCGAATTCTTTATAAAACTGTACCATATCATCCATGAATTCTTCCGTGGATTCTGCTTTTGCCAGTTTCTGCGCCAGTGTACAGATCCGGTCACGGATCCGTTTATTAAAGACCTTGCTGCCTTCATTGATATTCTGATAATCGGTGATCAGACTGCTGTCCACCGACGGATAAATCTTCTCCAGTTCTTTCAGATCAAAGTCATACAACTGTTTAAAGATTTCAAAATCATGCATCGCGAATGCATTAATAGTGCCTTCCACCGGACCTACGATCTCACAGGCCGTACTGAACGCATTTTCATGATTGACCAGCAGATAGGTCAGATAATCATGCCACAGGTTTCCCGCAAACCCGTAGGTTCCTGCCATCTCTACCAGCTGATGAATACATGCAAAATACTCCCCGTCCTTTCCGTAGAGTACCTTCGGATGAGAGATATCTTCCATCAGCATGGTCATCTTCTCCAGCAATTCTCCCTGTTCAAAATCACGATATAAAATGCATTCTCTTATTCCTGTCATTGTCTTTACCTGTCTTTCTTACCTCTCAATATGTAATTACTTATTCCGGCTGTTCCTTGTCTTCGCAGCCGGACAGTTTCATATATCATTAATAATTTCCAAGAATCCGCAGATTGTTCACCTCTCTGGAAATACCATACAGCGCATTCTTCACACCGCTGTCACTCAGATTTCCTTCAAAGTCAACAAAAAAACGATATTCCCACTTTTTCTCCGGAATCGGACGGGACTCGATCTTTGTCATATTCAGATCATTATAGATAAAATGGGACAGTGTGTTATACAGACTTCCACTCTCATGTGGAATCTCAAAACATACACTGATTTTTCCTGCTTCTTCCTGATAAATTTCTTCTTTGGATACGATAATAAACCGTGTGGAATTCTGCCGGCTGGAGAATACATGCGGTTTTAAAATCTGAAGTCCGAAACACTGTGCCGCATATGGGCTGGCAATTGCCGCCTGAGTCAGATCTCCGTCTTCTTTTACTTTCTTTGCTGCCATTGCGGTGTTCAGATACTCTTCCGCTTTCCATTCCGGATGCTGCTCCAGAAACTTTCTACACTGAGACAGTGCCTGCGGATGAGAATACACGGTCTTGATATCTTCCAGTGTGGCATTTTTCAGACCCATCAGAGCATGATCCACCTGAATGATCTGTTCACCCACGATGCTGTGATGGTATTCCACCAGAAGATCATAAATATCTGCAACGATACCGGCAGTAGAATTCTCGATTGGCAGTACCGCGTAATCCGCATCTCCGCTTTTGATCGCTTCCATAGCATCCCGCCAGGTTTCCACATTGTAATTTTCAATGGATTCCCCGAAAAAGCTATGCATCGCAGTAAAACTGTATGCTCCTTCGACACCCTGAAATACTACTTTGGCCTTCTGCATCGGCAAAGAAGAAACTTTCCGGAACGGAATCTTTTCTGCTTTGCCTTTTTCTGCCAGTATCCGGTACTGCAGTTTCCGGCTCATCGCCATCATCTGCCGGAACAGCTCGTAGACACCTACACGGTTAAAGGAGTTGGATGCATACTTTTCCAGTGTATTCAGTTTTTCTTTTTCCCGCTGTGGATCCAGTACTGCTTTATTGTTGGAAATCTTATATTCCGCCACCTCTGCACTCAGCTGCATCCGTTTTTCAAAAAGTTCTACGATTTCTTTATCAATACCATCAATCTGATCTCTGATCTCGAGTAAATCCAATACTTTATTATCCATTTTTTCTTTTCCTATTCCAAATTTTCACTTAATTTTGTCAGATCACCGATAAAAGACAGCGAACCGAATGCCACGATCACATCTTCTTTTCCGGCCAACTTCATGCCAAGCTGCAGGGCTTCCTCCAGAGAACCTGCCACATATACCTGTTTCGGTGTCTTATATCTGCAAAGAACCTCTCCCAGCTCTTTCGCGGGAAGTGCCCGGGGATTATCCGGGGTTTCCATCGCAATGATCTCCCTTGCCATCGGTGCCATTCTTTCTGCAATGGCTTCATACTGTTTGTCCCGAAAAACTCCCATCAGGAAAACAAACTCCCGGTCCGGAAAGTACATTCTTAAAGATTCCTGCAGTTTTCTGGCCGCATCCGGATTATGTGCACCATCTACTACCAGATAAGGATCTTTTTTCAGAATGGTAAATCGGCCATTCCATCGTGCTTTTTCCATACCACTTCGGATCTGCTCCCCGGAAATCTGATACCCTGTATCCTGCAGAGCCCGAATACCCGCCAGTGCAAGTACTGCATTTTCCAGCTGATGTGAACCGGCCAGATGAATGGTATAGGTCTCTTTCTGATAACGGAATACCATGTGGTCAAGATCTGCTGTTACAAGCTCTGCTTCTGTTTTATCCCCAACATACAGCGGGCATCCCAGCTTCTTACTTTCCCGTTCGATGACATCCATCGCCTCTTTTTCCTGTCTGCAGGTGACAACACGACTGCCGGGTTTGATAATACCGGCTTTCTGACCGGCGATTTCTCCCAGCGTATTCCCCAGATACTCCATATGATCCATACTGATGGATGTGATCACCGCCAGTTTTGTATTTCTGATCACATTCGTTGCATCTGTCTTTCCGCCCATGCCACACTCCAGCAGGACAAAATCACATTTCTTTTCCTTATAATATAGAAAAGAAATGGCAGTCTCAATCTCAAAAGGAGACGGCAGCGGCTTATGCTCTTCTTCCAGTTCCCCGATAGCTTTCACCACGGGATCCATCAGTCGCCCGAAGGCTTCTTCTTCGATATATACTCCGTTGATCTGGATCCTTTCCCGGTATTCATACAGTGTGGGGGAGATAAATCTGCCGATCCGGTAACCTGCTTCCTGAAGGACTGCTGCCAGATACGCACCAACACTGCCTTTCCCATTGGTTCCGGCGATATGGATAAACTGCAGAGCTTCGTGTGGATTCCCCAGTTTTTCCAGCAGGCAGGTAATTGCTTCCAGTCCCATTTCACCGCCGAACCGATGACTTTCATCTATATATGTTCTTGCTTTTATATAATCCATAAAATATGGAACCTCCTATTGCGAGTAAACTGTTGTTATTATAGTACAAACGACACCATTTGACAAGGAACAGTTATTCCTGAAAATCCGACAAAATCCTTTATTTTTCTCTTGCAATCCAAAAGTATTTATTATATGATGTTAGGCAGAGTAAAAATCGATGGTACTCTTTATAGTTTTATAACATACAAGGAGGTATATGATGAGACATCTGATGAGTCCTCTGGATCTCTCCGTTGAGGAGCTTGAGCATCTGCTGGATCTGGCAAATGACATTGAACAAAACCCTGAAAAATACGCACACGCCTGTGATGGTAAAAAGATTGCTACTTTGTTCTATGAACCAAGTACCCGTACTCGTCTCAGTTTCGAAGCTGCCATGATGAATCTTGGTGGAAAAGCTCTTGGTTTTTCTTCCGCCGATTCCAGTTCCGCTTCCAAAGGTGAAAGCGTTTCTGATACCATTCGCGTTGTTTCCTGTTTTGCAGACATCTGTGCCATGCGTCATCCAAAAGAGGGTGCCCCGCTGGTCGCTTCTTTGGCTTCTAAAATTCCCGTGATCAATGCCGGTGACGGCGGACATCAACATCCTACTCAGACATTAACTGATTTATTAACGATTCGTTCTCTTAAGGGACGGCTGGATAACATTACGATCGGTCTTTGCGGCGATCTGAAGTTTGGACGTACCGTACACTCTCTGATCGAAGCTCTGGTTCGTTATCCAAATGTAAAATTCGTCCTGATCTCTCCGGAAGAACTCCGTATCCCGGACTATATCCGTGAAGATGTGCTGAAAGCCAGTGGTCATGAGTTTGAGGAAGTAACCCGTCTCGAAGACGCACTGCCAAAACTGGATGTTCTTTACATGACACGTGTACAGAAAGAACGTTTCTTCAATGAAGATGATTATGTTCGTATGAAAGACTTCTATATTTTGGACAAGGAAAAAATGAAACTAGCCGGACCGGATATGCTGGTTCTGCATCCACTGCCTCGTGTCAATGAAATCTCCACAGAAGTAGATTCTGACCCAAGAGCTGCATATTTTAAACAGGTACAGTACGGCGTCTATGTCCGTATGGCACTGATCCTGACTTTACTGGAGGTAAAAGTATGTTAAATGTAGGACGTATCGAAGAGGGATTTGTTCTGGACCACATCAAAGCCGGCAAATCCATGACAATTTATCATGATCTGAAACTTGACAAGCTGGACTGCTGTGTTGCCATCATCAAAAACGCGCGCAGCAACAAAATGGGAAAAAAAGATATCATCAAAGTAGAATGCAGCGTAGATATGCTGGACCTTGATATTCTCGGATTTATCGATCACAACATCACTGTGAACGTGATTCAGAACGGCAAGATTACCTCAAAGAAAGAACTGCATCTTCCGTCTCAGGTAGTCAACGTAATCCGTTGCAAAAACCCTCGCTGTATCACTTCTATCGAACAGGAACTGGATCAGGTATTTATCCTGACCGATCCGGGAAAAGAAGTATACCGTTGCAAATACTGTGAAGAAAAATACAGAGGACACCGTAATAAATAAAAATGAGGACCGTGATGACTGTGGAACATTCAAACACAGAGAATACTACTGCACTTCGTATCTATTATTGCGGAAGGGAGCAATGTGCTCCCGGACACTTTTGGGGGCCGGCTATCCGCCCCCATTATTTGCTTCACGTTGTTTTGCATGGAAAAGGGGAATTCTTCTATCAGGAGAAAAAGTATGAGCTTTCTGCCGGCGATGCCTTTTTAATCGAACCGATGCAGACCCATTATTATCAGGCAGACAAAGAAGAGCCCTGGGAATATGCCTGGGTTGGATTCGACGGAAGCTGCGTGGAAGAGGTTCTCTCCTCCACAATTTTCCAATCTTCCCCTGTCTTTATCACGGACTCTGCTCTGTGTATTCAGCCCATGATCCGGCTGAATGCCCTGTTTTTTGCTCCCGAAAAGAATCCACTGGGACTGGCATCTGCTTTTCTCCGGCTACTCTCCTGTATGACCCGTCTGGACACTTCCGGTCGAAATGATCACAATGAACAGTATTATCAGCAGGCACTGGAATATATCAGCAATAATTACTCCTATAATCTTAAGATTCAGGATATAGCAGATTATATCGGCGTGGACAGAACTTATCTTTACAAAATTTTTATGCGGGAAGCGCAGATTTCTCCGAAACAGTATCTCCTTCAATACCGGATCCGTGCGGCAGCAAAACTTTTACAGACACAAAATTATAACGTGACAGAGATTGCTTATTCCTGTGGCTTCCGTGATTCCGCTGCTTTCTGCTATCATTTTCGACAGCAGATCGGCATGACACCAAGACAGTACCGGGAAAAGATACGAAGTGGTACTTATTAAGCAAGTATCAACCCGGATCCGCTTGTTGTTCGCGTAAAAAGATGAAAGGAATCGGGAGTCAGATTATTCTGACACCCGATTCCTTTCATCTTTTCTTTTATCCTATTCTTTTATCATAGCTGTGTGGTCTATTCTATTTTTCCTTCACACCCATCCGGTTAATCTGTGTTGCAATATAACCGGCACCATATCCATTGTCGATATTTACCGTAGCAATCCCGTTGGCGCAGGAATTGATCATCGTGAGCAGCGCGGATATTCCATTCATACTGGCACCATATCCCACGGAAGTAGGTACGGCGATCACCGGTTTATTCACCAGACCACCCAGCACGCTTGCCAGTGCGCCTTCCATCCCCGCCACTGCAACCACGCAGTTTGCATCCTGGATCGCATCCAACCTTGCAAAAAGACGATGGATACCGGCCACACCCACATCATAGATCCGTTCTACTTTTGCTCCGAAATATTCTGCCGTCTGTGCGGCTTCTTCCGCTACTGGGATATCAGCTGTTCCCGCTGTACATACAGCAATCAGGCCAACACCCTCTTTCTTTTCTTTATTCTCTATTTTCAGGATATGCGAGATCGGATCGTACTGGATCTGCGGATAAATTTCTTTCAGCATCTGGTACTGATGCTCGGATGCTCTGGTTCCAAATACCTCTCCATTCGCTTCATATAACCGTTTTACGATCGGCACCAGATGTGCATCTGCCTTTCCACTGCAAAAGATCACTTCCGGAAAACCGGAACGGATCTGTCGGTGCATATCCAGTTTGGCATATCCCATCTCATCAAAAGGAGCTTTCCGAAAATAGTGTTCTGCTTCTTCAACAGAAATCTCACCCTGTTTTACTTTTTCCAATACTTCTCTCATATCCATCTCTTTGTTCACCTTGTTTTCCTGCTCAATCTTCCTTTGTGATACATTCTGTTTTCCCTGTTTATTCAGGCAAACACCAGTCTCATGACCTGGTCTACTGTTTCTACCGGGACGATCTCCAGTTTTTCTTTCACTTCTTCTGCTACTTCTTCCAGATCTCTCTCATTTTCTGCGGGAATAAATACTTTTTTGATACCTGCCCGCTGAGCTGCCATCAGTTTTTCAGGAAGACCACCGATTGGCATCACACCACCCCGCAAAGATACCTCACCGGTCATGGCATATTCCGGATTCACCGGTGTATCTGTCACCAGCGAAGTCAGTGCCGTCACCAGTGTGATACCTGCGGAAGGACCGTCTTTTGGAACTGCACCAGACGGGACGTGGATATGCAGATCATTTTCTTTAAATAAATCAGCTTTGTCCGGATGACGTTTTTTCACCAGTGTGATCGCAATCTGTGCTGATTCTTTCATCACATCTCCCAGCTGTCCGGTGATCGTGATTTTTCCGGAACCTTTGGTAAAAGAAGTCTCGATAAACAGAATCTCTCCACCGGCGCTTGTCCATGCAAGTCCGGTCATCACACCCGGCTGTGGATGTTTCAGGATCGTATCATGGATGATCCCCGATCCCAGGAATTCCTGTACCCGTTTTTCATTGACAGTAATACTTTTTTGCTCTCCCCGGACCAGTTTGACCGCAGCATTCCTGCAGATTACATCCACCTGCTTCTTTAGTCCACGCACACCTGACTCTGCGGTATATTCCGCAATTATTTTCTCCAGGGCACCATCCGTAACCTTCAGGTTCTGTGCCTTGATTCCCATCGCTTTCATCGCTTTCGGAAGCAGATGTCTTCTTGCGATATGAAACTTCTCCAGCGGTGTATATCCCGGAAACTGAATCACTTCCATACGATTTAACAGCGGTTCCGGAATCGTATCCGTATTGTTTGCCGTACATACAAAAAATACATTTGACAGATCATAGGGCACATTCATGTAGTGATCCGTAAAGCTGTAGTTCTGTTCCGGATCCAGCACTTCCAGAAGGGCACTTGCCGGATCTCCGCCGTAATCTTTTGCCAGTTTATCCACTTCGTCCAGCACCATAACAGGATTCTGAGCCTTACTTCGTTTCATACCTTCCATAATCCGGCCAGGCATTGCACCTACGTACGTTCTTCTGTGACCACGGATCTCTGCCTCATCCCGGATGCCTCCAAGGCTGATTCTTACATATTCCCGGTGCAGTGCCCTTGCGATACTCTGACCGATACTGGTTTTACCGGTACCCGGAGCACCCACAAACAGCAAAATAGAACCGGACTGTTTTTTATTCAGTGCCATCACAGCAAGCTGTTGAATGATACGTTCTTTCACTTTCTTCAGACCGTAATGATCTTCATCCAGAATCTCCTCTGCTTCCTGCAGATTGATCTCCGACTGTTCTTTTGTTTTCCAGGAAAGTGAAGTTACAAAATCCAGGTAGTCATACAGCATACCATATTCATGACTGTCTTTTCCTTCCTGTTTCATCCGGTTCAAAACTTTCTCAGCCTCTTTCCTGGCTTCTTCATTCATGCCGGACTGTGCAATCTTTGTTTCAAATTTACGTACATCCGATATATTCTCCGGATGCATCTCATCCAGCTGCTGTTGCAGCAGTTCGATCTGTTTTTTAATCGCAGATTCCCGGTATGCCTGTTCATGAATCTCTTTCTGTGCTTCTTCAGCTTCTTCGCCTACATGGAATATCTCCATAAATTCATAAACAGCTTCCTCAATTTTTTTGCATCGTTCTCTTCTGGAATCTGTCTCTATGATACCATATTTCTCTTCCCATGTGATATTAAAATAAGAAGAAAGTGCACATCCTATTTCTTCTACATTCTTCCAGTGCAAAATCACCCCACGGGCCCAGACTCCCCATGGGAATCCTTTGACGAAACGAAGGATATCCTGTTTCATCTTTTCAAACAATGCTTTCTCTTCTTCTTTCGGAAAATCGTCTACATCCGGAAGAATCGAAGCATCTGCAGTAATCACACCATCTTTTCCCATCTCAGTATCTGAAATCTGTACCCGTTCTCTCACTTTGACACGTACATTTCCTTCTTCATCTACGCTGTCGATGGTGCCAATCACACCAATGGGATAAAAATCATCCGGTGTCATCTGCTCTTTTTCTTCTTTTTCCATTATAAATAATATATCTTCTCCAACAGATTCTGCTGTTATCTCTCCACTGGGAAACACATCTTTTTTAAAGAAAAATGTCACACCTGGCAGTAACAACAGGTCAGAAATCGGCAATGTAATCATTATGTTTCCTCCTTGTTCTTCTTTTGTTAGCACTCAATCTTTACGAGTGCTGATTTTTCATCTTCTATTCTATCACGTTATTTTGAAAATGCAAGTAAAATACGTAAAAAAAGAAAAGCAACCCGAACCTTGTATTCTGATCACTTTTCTTCTTTTTGCTGATACATTTGCTGTGTTTCTACCTATTATAATAGCAACTCAAAAACTATGTTTTTGTCAGGTAAAGCGGCGAATCGCAAGGATCGTCTTGCAATTTGCACTTCTGTCATGGGTGATGCCCCATTTTGTTCCTTTCGCTTCCACGATTCCGCCATTTCCGTCGTAGATAGCCACATGTCCGGAATAACAGATCACATCGCCTGCTTTTGCTTCAGATAAACTTGAAACTGCTGTACCAAGGCTTCTCCATCCTGCTGATGTGGTATAACCACCACTGTAAGCACCGGTGTTTTTCAGCACCTGATATACAAAATGAGAGCAATCAATACCATTGGTCAGGGAATTACCACCCCATACGTATGGATTACCGACAAACTGATCTGCATATGCTACGATAGTACTGCCGGATGCTCCACTGCTGTTTACGGAACCAGAACTGCCTGTCGAACTGCTTTTGTCTGAACTGCTACCTGTTGCTGCATTACTGTTATTTGTTGTACTGTTGTTTCTGCTGCTCTGTGAAGCCGAACTGTTGCCGGAAGAAGTACTTGTCGAGCTTGCTGCTGCCTGCTGACGGCTGGCTTCTTCGGCTGCTGCCTGCTGTCTTGCTGCTTCTTCTGCCGCTGCCTGCTGACGGGCTGCTTCCTCAGCCGCCGCCTGTCTTGCCGCTTCTTCTTCAGCCTGTCGTTTTTCTTCTGCAATCTGATCCAGCTGCGCCTGTTGCTGGCTGATCAGATTACTGATCTCATTTGCCTGCTGCTGGGCTGTTGCAATCTGGGCTTCGTAATCACTGCTCGTTGCTTTCTTTTCATCCATCTGTGCCTGTAAGTCTGCCTGCTGGCTCTGCAGATCTGCCTGCTGGCTTTCCAGGGATGCTTTCTGTGTCTCCAGGTCACTTTTTTGTGTCTCCAGATCCGCTTTCTGATTCTCCAGATCTGCCTTCAGATCGGACACCTGCTGTACTACTTCTTTAAAAGCTTCCAGTTGTTTCCTGTCGTAATCATGCATACTCTGTGCATATTCCACTTTATTCAGAAGAGACGTGATACTGTCCGCACCGCTTAACATATTCAGCCATGCTTCATTTCCACCATTCTCATATATGTACTGGATACGTTTTTTCATATCCGCATACTGCTTGTCGCGATCTGCCTCTGCATCCTGCAGCTGACCGGCAGTTGTCTCAATCTCTCCCTCTTTTTCCGTAATATCTGCTTCTTTTTGTGCAATTCCATCTTCTGTACTTGCAATGTCTGTTTTGGTAGCATCAATCTGAATCATCAGATCTACCATATCTGCATCCATAGCATTGATTTCTGACTGGATCTGCTGCTGCTGTTCAGACAAAGAAGCAATGGTATCATTTGTCTGACTTAACTGGCTCTCTGCCTGGGCTTTCTGCTGTCTGATATCTGATTCTGTATCAGCAAAAACCGTAAAAGACTGAGAAACCATCATTACAAGTCCCAAAAACGCACATACTACTCTTTTTTTCATGTAAAACCTCTCTTTTTATTGTCTTTGTTGCTTTGTTTTTTAATGACTTTGTAACAATTTCGTTACTTTTTATATACTACCACGTTCCCGGAGCAAATGCAAGAAGTATGTCTCATAATTCGCAGAATATTCACAGAATGGCTATTGTTCACTCCATTCCCAGTAACCCGCTTCGCGATGCACAGAATTTTCATCAAAAAAAGAGAACCGGATCTTTTCCCCGGTTCTCTTTTTACTGATTGTAACTGTTCAGTAACTTCACAGTTACGAGCAAAAATGCATTTAAAATCACC
>ERZ826242.3437-NODE-3437-length-11435-cov-5.060984_pt1 | contig 11435 bp, 11 predicted proteins | sample MGYA00519871_ERZ826242 | MGnify/ENA primary metagenome ERZ826242 (study PRJEB31778, sample SAMEA3449226) | human gut metagenome | biome: human gut; feature: human-associated habitat; material: faeces | place: United Kingdom | collected 2010/2012 ...
GGTCGCCGCCCGCCTGGTTGAGCATATACACAAAGTCGGAGTTCTCAAAGATGTTCTCCACCTCGCGGCTGGAAAGCAAATCCTTCACATTTTGCGTGATTCCGGTCGGGATACCGCCCCACTTGCGGAAACGCTTCCAAATCTCCACCGTGTAGGCGGCGGTCTGTTCTTCTTTCAGCAAAAGGTGCATCTCGTCGATGTAGTATCGGGTGGACCTGTGGGCAGCACGGTTGATAGTAACGCGGTTCCACACCTGATCCTGAACTACCAGCATCCCGATTTTTTTCAGTTGTTTCCCCAATTCACGGATGTCGTAACAGACGATACGGTTCTGAACATTGACGTTGGACCTGTGATTGAACACATTCAAAGAACCCGTTACATAGATTTCCAGCGCGGTGGCAATGTACTGGGCTTCCTTTTCATCCTGCGCCCGCAAGAGATTATATAAGTCCTCCAAGATGGGCATATTCTCCGGGCGCGGGTCATTCAGATAGTCCTGGTAGACCAGACGCACACAACGGTCGATGATGGTTTTCTGCACCGGCTGCAATCCCTCTTTGCCGCCCACAATCAGCTCACACAGGGACAAAATGAAGTCCGACTTCAAAGAAAGGGGGCTTTCGTCGTCGGAGTAGTCCAGATTCAAATCCATCGGATTGATATAGTTGGTGGAGGTAGGCGAAATCTGAATAACCTGCCCATACAGGCGCTCCACCAGGGGCGCATACTCGGCTTCGGGGTCACAAATGATAATGTCATCAGTGGTCAGAAGGAAACAGTTGGCAATCTCTCGTTTTGCCGAGAAACTCTTACCTGAACCCGGCGTTCCCAGAATCAGGCCGTTGGGGTTTTTTAAGAGTTTCCGGTCCACCATAATCAGGTTGGAGGACAGAGCGTTGATGCCGTAGTACAGCGCCTCTTTTCCGTTCTGGAACAATTCCTGTGTCGTGAACGGAACGAAGATGGCGGTGGAGCTGGTAGTCAGCCCCCGCTGAATCTCCACCTGATTGATGCCTAGGGGCAGGCAGCTCATCAAGCCTTCCTCCTGCTGGAAATCCAGTCTTGTTAGCTGGCAGTTGTACTTCTGGGCGATGGAACTGGCCTGGAAGATGTTATTGTCCAGCTGGCGGGGATTGTCGGCGGTATTCAGCACCAGAAATGTCACAAGGAACATTCGCTCATTACGGCTCTGCAAGTCCTGCAACAGCTTTTTGGCTTCGCTGCCGTAGGTTGCCAAATCCGACGGAATGATGTCCATATCATACCCGGCGCGAACGGCCTTTTTCTGTTCCTCGATTTTGCTCCGGTCCAACTCGGTGATTTTCTGCTTCACCGTCTTAATGGCCTTCACCTGGTCCAAAGACTGGATATGCAGGCTAACGATCAAGCTGGATTCCATATCCAGAAGGTCCGCCAGCATCCTGTCATTGAGTTCCGGGGCTAAAATCTGCAAAAAAGAAACAGCCCCGTACTTTTTACCCATACGGAACTGTTTGCCGGTGCGGAACTCAAAGGAGCTGGGCGCAATAAAATCTTTGGTAGACAAACCGGACGGAGCCAGCCAACTCCAATCAAAGCGGAACGGCAGCTGCTCGTCCATGTGGAAGATATTGTGCATCTGAGCAAGCCGCGCCTTGCCGTCCAGCGTCTCCGCAGCCACCCCCAGCCGCTTGAAGTTGTTGAGAATATCCGTTTCAATGCGCTCCAGGCGGGGTTTTGCGGCCTTGATGCTGTCCGCGTCGATACCAAAGGTCAGATACTTGGTCTTAATCAGGCCGTTGTTGCCCCTGGCCAGCTGGTTTTGAAGCATCTGCGTGTATTCCGTGCGGATACTGTCAAAATCATCCCCCTGGAGTGGGATAGAGATGGCGCGGGCAAAGGTTTCTTCCGATGCCACCAGGTTCAAAAAAGACAGCTGGAACCGAACGGAGCTGTCGAAATAGTTTAAGAAATCGCACCAGCCCTCAAAAATGGCGGTCTTGTCCTCATTCTGTGAAAGCTGGTAGTTGATGTCCTGGAACTGGATGGTCTTGGTATAGTGGCTGCCGGACACCCGGCAGATACCGTCCGGCCACATCCGTTCATAGGGGATGCTGTCCTGGGCTGATTTTTCCTTTTTGTCCGTGCGGTTTGCGCGGGCGATGGCGGCTTCAATCCGCCTTTTATCAGCGCGGGACAGCTTTTTTGTCGTCTTTATTGGCTGTTCTTCCGGCTTTTCCTTTTTCCCGAACAGCCTTTTGATTGCCGTAAACAATGTCATGCACCTCCTTGTCGAGATTTGCCTGCCGTTCCAAAACGGCATAGAAGTTATTGGTCCGGTACGGGCGCTCTTTGGGGCGGATTACCGCCACCCGGATCATGTTGCCCAGAATCTTTTCCAGGGGCTGCCCATGCTTTTCGTACATAGCAAGCAGAAAGAAGGGCAGCATCACGACCATCATGCACATGGCCGCTGTGCTGGTTCCCGCTGGCCCTTTCAGCAAAAAGAACAGCGGTACGCCGATGAGCGCCCCGCTGCCAAAGCAGACCAGCTGTCTTTTGGTGAGATTGAACATGATCTTTGTTTTCACACGGGTCAGGTCTTTGGGTACGGGTACATAAGCCAATGTAATTACCTCCTTTACGGGAATGAAACAGAGCTGTTCACTTCATTGCCCCAAACATCCCACCCCGGTGTGGTTTGTCTGGCAAACAGTTCAATACGTGGAACATCTCCTGTGAGCGAAACAATTTTATCCCGGACAATATCCGGTTTCTTGCTGTGCTGCTCCACAGGCGAGAGAATCAGCTGGTGAATGCCTGCATTTTTCCTTTTCGGTTTTCCTTTTACCGCCAGCAGGCAGATTTCCGCATTGCTTCTGGTCCACCAGCCCAGGCCCCAAAAGTACCCTTTGCCGGACTTGTTCTGCTTAACCCAAACAAACGCGACGGTTTTGTAAGTAAATCCCCATGCGTTTATGAGATTTAATGCTTCCGACAGTTTCGGAAAAGTACACCAGAGAAACAATACGCAGTTCTTATCTGCCAAACTGGATACCGGCAGCTGATACAAGTCTTGGTCTGTCATCGTCGGATAGTGATTCTGCGCGGCTCCCTGAACCTTTCCGCTTCGGTAACTCCACGGAGGATCAGCATAAATTACCTGATATTTTTTCATGCCGTCCCCCTTAATGCGCCTGAAAAATAGCTTTGGCCAAGCTTCCTGTCTTAAAGAGCGTAAAACACAGTAAGACGGTATAGCCCACACAGGTCCAGATTGCCATAATCACATCCTCCTCAGTAGCGATGTTCTGCACCAGCACGGCGTAGATTGCCACACAGACGATGATTAAAAATGCCTGGAATCCCAGCGCAAGCAAGCTCCGCAGATAGTTCTGTCCCATGCCGCCCCATTCCTTGCCCATCATCGCCGCCATCGGAACCGGCGCAACGGAGGTGACAAGGTAAATCTCAATCATTCGCCCATAAATGACGATAAAAATACAGATATACATTGCCCACATGGTAATGCCGATAAAGAGCGACTGAACCCACAGGCCGATCAGCGGCCCTAAATCCATTTCCATGAGCCTGGGTTCCATATCCGCCATAACTTGTGAAATATCAATGGCAGCATCGGAACCGATGATGCCGGACGCCTGGGCCACCACACTTTGGGCCATATCGAACACACCCATCACAATGGACCATGTATTCGTGACAATCAGGATAGCGGCGGCGCTCTTAAATACCCATTTGAACAGCATCCAGGTGTCTACATCATGGAGATTATTCCGGTCCGCAATCATCTGAATCAGCTCGATGGTCATGACAATCGCCAGAATCACACCCGCGATGGGGACCATAATAGACTCCGATAGGGTATGAATCATGTTGAAGATGTCCGAGTTCCAGCCCTGTGGCGTCTGCCCGATTTGCACCGAAATGTCCGCCACTTGGCTGTTGACGGAATCAAACATCCCGGAAAGGTTGCTCATGATGCCGCCCACTAGCATTTCTTTGAGCCAGTTGGTCAGGGCATCCAATAAGAAATCCATACGGTGTCAAACCTCCCTTCTGCCCCTCCCGCTGTGCGCGAGAGGGGGCGAGGATTTCAGCGGGTTACGATCAGACGGTAAACAGGCCGGACAGCAGGGGCACCAGCACCATGCCGACGATGGCGACGCCCGCGCCCGCCATGAGCTGCTTCATGCCCTGGGATTTGGCCCCAGGATTGTCGTTGCCATAACCTTCCAGAAGGTTGATGACGCCCCACACGCCAAGACCAGCGCCCAGAGCAATGACAAGAGTCTGCAAAACATTGATGGCTTCATTGAAAAAATCCATAAATAAATAAGCCGGAATCATAGAAAAGGTTTATTAGTCATGTTTCATAGGCATACAAAAGCCGGAACAATCTGCCGCCCGGTTTCCGGGGGTCGATTCCGGCTGTCCTCCTTTTTTCCATATTTTTTTGTGATTGTCCGCTTTGTACGCCAATGGCCCCGCAAAGGGCAGTTGCGGCGAATAGATACGATCACTCCTTTCACAGCGGAACATCATTCGTCCTCGGATGTGTCTACTTCGTACACATTGCAGACTTCATTGGATTTCAGTTTCAGACGGGTAGAGAGAAAGGCTTCAATGTCAAAGGCATTTTTCTCATCCGCATCGGCGGTGTATTTGAAATTGGGGTGCTTGGTAATGTCGTACTTATCTGATAAAAATGGACGCACACCCCGCAGTTGGAGGATGCACTTGCCGCCGTCCATAACAGCAAGCTCATCTTGTGACATGAGTTCCTTCCCTAATTTCTGATAGTTTATCGAATGGGAAGTTTCTCGTCCGCGGCTCTCGCCGGTGTTGTAGGTATCAATGGTTTCCTTGCCCAGCACGGTGGCCAGTTCTTTCAAAGTGGTCGGCTCCTTGCCGCCCAAGAAGATGGAACAGTCCATATTTCCGATGATGGTATCGGCGTTGTCCTTGTAGATGGCTTTGAGCTGGGACTGTGCCTGCAGCACCAGGCAGGCGGAAATTTCTCTGGAACGGATGGTTGCCACCAATTTTTCCAGTCGGGGAATCTGTCCAATATTGGCGCACTCATCAATGAGGCATCGAACATGAACCGGCAGCCGCCCGCCATACACATCGTCGGCTTTTTCACAGAGCAAATTGAATAGCTGGGTGTAACACATGGAGATTAAGAAATTAAAGGAATCGTCCGTATCGCTCATTATCAAAAACAAAGCCGTTTTGCGGTCGCCCAGAGTATCCAGCTCCAGTTCATCGTAAGCCGTCACTTCCCGCAGTTCGGCAATATCAAAGACCGCAAGCCTCGCGCCGCAGGAAATCAGGATGGATTTTGCGGTTTTGCCCGCCGCCAGCTTATATTTGGCATATTGGCGGACCGCAAAATGATTGGGGTTCCTTTCCTTCAATTCATCAAACATCAAGTCCACCGGGTTCTTAAACTCCTCATCATCCTCCCGGACCTCCATGGCGTTGATGAACTCAATGAGAGTGGAGAAATTCTGTTCCTCCACCGGGGCCTCGTAGTGGATATAGCCAATGAGCGCACAATACAGAAGCGTTTCCGCTTTGACCCAGAAATCATCCCCGGCCTTGCCTTCCCCCTTCGTATTCGCAATTAAGGTCGTGACCAGCTTCAAGATGTCCTTTTCGCTATGAATGTACGCGAAAGGGTTGTAGTGCATCGACTTCTTGAAGTTAATGGTGTTCAGCACCTTAATCCGGTAAGATTCATAGATCACCTTGCCGCGCTTGTCCTTCATGGGCTTGCCGTCCTTTCCCAGCTTGGGCGCACCGCGCTGGAGCATCTTGCCGCACTCCACCAGAATCGTGCCTTTGGGGTCCGTGACTACATAGGAGCTGTGCATCTGCATCAGGTTTGGTTTCAGCCAGAACCGGGTCTTACCGGAACCGGAGCCGCCAATCACCAGAACATTTTTATTTCTGGCGGTCTTGGGGTCTTTGGGGCGGCTGTTCATCGTCAAACTCTCTGTCTGGGTCAGGATAATATTGTTTTGGAACACCGGGTCTACATATGGCGCAATATCTTCACGGGTTCCCCAGCGGGCGGAACCGTACTCCATATTTTTGCGGTATTTCTTGGCGTTTTTGCCTTTCATATAGACCGCCAGCCACAGCCCACCGCCGCAGCAGATACCCACCAGCAAATCCAGCGGGTGAAAGCTGGGCCAGAAGCTGCCCAGCGCCACCGGCAGCGTAGAGAAGAACGAGAGCATCTTTGCCGAAGCGTCCGCACCCTGGGACAGCCGCCATGCTTCCCCGAAATTGGTAGCAAACAGCCCCATGAGAATGTACGGCAGATTCAGTAGGAGCAGTTTCTTGAGATTCCGCTGCTTCATCGTTCCGGCCCCTCTTTCTGGCGGTGCTTCACAACAATGTCTTTCACCATTGCTTTGAACTGGCTCAGTTTTTCCAGCACGGACGGACGATCTGTTTTCTCTGCCTTTTTGACCTTTTTGCCAGTGTACTCAGTAAAAGCCGCAGTCAGAGCATCAGCGTCGCGGGCCTTAAAGAAAATCAGGTACTTAGGCGGGGAGGTGCTGCGATCTTTCTTTACCGCATAGTCCACACCGTACTTCCGAGCGATCTTCTCAAACTCCTTGATGGAAGGGTCCGTAATCTCGATATTGGAAACGCCCTGGTTCTGGCCGATGAGCTGCTTCACCGTCTGCTTGCCCTTGGGTTTTACGGGAGCATCCCGGCTTTTCTGCTGCTTCTGTTCTTTCAGGTGAGCCAGATATTTATTAACGGCGGTTTTCAAAAGCCTGCCGCTAAACTTGGCGCTGCTGACTACCAGCGTCAATGTCCTGTTTTCCACTTCTTCCTGCATGGGTCATCGCCTCCTTTCTTGGAATTTTGCAGGGGTGGCGCTTGTACTAAGGCGGAACCACCAGCCGCCGCAGCAGATATTTCCTCATCAGGAACCTCCATCAACGCAGCTGGTCAGAACGGTCATAGTACAAATGGCCCTGGCGCACCTTGGCATGACTGAGAATCTTGATGTGGCCTTTTTCCTGGTTCTCCAGGCTTTTCCGGTATCCGGCTTCCGTCAAAAACAGGCGGGTCCGTTCTCCTTTCCAGCCCACAGGGGAGTCATTTGTTAGCACATCGAAGATAATCATGTGTCGGGTATCCTCGGCAAACCGTTCTAAATCCATGTACTCATGGCCGTGATAGTTCTGCGCTCCGGCTTTTTGCCGCATTTCTTCCATCAACTGCCCAATGGTCTTACCCTCGTTCATGGCGCGCACCCCCTTTCCCTCGTCCCTGGCCTTTCACAGTGAGGATGCCGTCCAGGGTGGTGGCGGTGATCCGCAGGCGCTCGGCGGTGGCAATGTCATTTTTCACGGTTTCGTCGATGCCGTGACCGCAGACCACCAGCACATGGGAACGGCGAAGGTAATCCCGCGCCATATCCAGGCCGTCTTTGTGTTCCTGGGGAATCTCATCCTTCAGGAAAGTGGGGAGGAACAACACCGGGCAGACCGGCGAATACCCGGCATCGTACACCTGACGGCAGTAATCAGCGGCATTTTCCGCATTTTCATACTGGTTATCGCCCCATGGAGCCGTAATGTAGGCAAGAGGACGTTTCATGGATAACTCCTTTCTCCCGGTGTTTCCGGGCAGCAAAAAAGCGGCCTTTACCAGCCGCCTGCGTTCATATCGTGATTCACTTGTGATGTGTAGCTGTTGCTCATGGTAGTGGGCGCGTTAAAAAGCACCGCCAGCAGATACTGTTTGATATTCCGCACCTGGGTGGTGTTCTTGTGCAGGCACTCCATGACAAACTCGATGTGGCTGCTATCCAGCTTCAAAAATCGGGAGCGCACTACCTCATGGGGAAAGTCGGCCCCAGCAATCCGGGTGGTCTTGCGCTTGGCGCAGACTGTTTCCACCATCAGCTCCACAATCTCGTCCAAATCCTCACAGTACGGGTCAACACGCTGCTTCAGATAGTCGTACTCGATGTTCTCCAAAATCAAATTCCGATAATTCTCGATTTCAGACAGGGACATCGCATCCCTTCCTTTCCGTTCCGGCAGCTGTGCTGCCGCCGGTTCCCGGAAGGGAATGGAATCGGTACTTGATCCATGAGTATTTTGTTTTTGAGTATTTGATTTCTCTATATTTAATTCTGCGGGCATTTCCGTATCCGATTTCTCCAGATACGGGTTTTCCGTACATGGTGAAGCCGTATCCGGCTGTTTGGGCTGCGGCTGTTCATAAATCACATACTCGGTGTCGCTGATGCGCCCGCTTTTGTCCCGCAGCTGATGGCGCACGATGTATCCGGCAGTTTCCAGTTCCCGCAAGGCGCTGCCAATCGCGTCCACGCCCTCCTTGCAGATTTTCGCAAGCCCGCGTGTAGTGTAGTTCCAGTCCTCCGGTAGGGACAGCATCATGGAAAGCAGCCCCTTTGCTTTCAGGGACAATTTCTCATTGCGAAGATGATGATTGCTCATCACGGTATAATCTCTGGTTCGTTCAATGCGAAATACGGCCATTGACCTCACTCCTTCCAAATTTCTCAGGGTATGAAAAAAGCCGCCTCAAAAAAGAATTGCGGCAGTCACTTTCTTGCATATTTCCTTGCGTAGAACCAGAACGCTGGTCTTTGCAACGGCCTTTCGGGAAACGGCTCCGGTCCTTGAGAAAACGGAAGTTTTTGTAATATACGTTCAATCTCGGCAGATTCCATGTCATGCTGGGACTGGCAATCTTCCCGGATGGCTTCTCTGATTTCCTTTACAGTACACATATTCATTCCTTTCCTTTCGCTGTGAACGGTTTACGGGTGGCGGCGGCGCTTGTCCGGCTTAAAATCGAGAATGTGTCCCTCGATAATGCGGGCATACCGCTTGATTTTGATTTCCCGGCGCTTCTGGCTTAGTAGGGCGGCCTGATAGCTGTCCTCCTTGAGAAACAGCCGCATTTCATCGCCGGGGCTGCCGTAGGCGGTATTGGGCTTCCTTACAGAAAACTCAATCATCCACCGGGTTTCATCCTGAAACCGTTCTACGGCTAAAATGTGGTGTCCTTTCAGTTCCCTGGCGGAAATATCCCTCATAGGCGCTCCTTTCATCGTTCCTGATCTCGCTGCCGTTTCTTCTGCCATTGTTCCAGCAGCTTGATGATGGTTTCCTGCATTTTCGCTGGCGTGTAGCTTTTGGGGAAATATTTGCGTAGGGTATCGGAAGTAAACGTCACTTTATCCAAATCGCTTTTCTTTTCCTCGCCCATGATAGCCCGCATCACATCCAGGGACAGATTCCCCTCCTGGCTGAATTTCTTGAGCCGCTGGGCCTGGGAGAGAGAAGGGGTGGCCTGTTCACTGCCCATCGCGTCCAGCAAATCCACCTGTTCCTCTTTTTTGAGGAAAGAAAGTTCATAGGCGGGGTTCAGCGCGATTTTTCGCTCATCTACCATATCCAGCAATTCGGGAATCAGTTCCGTCAGGCGGATGTAACGCTGGACCTGATTTCTGCTGGAACCGGCTTGTTGTGCTAACAGTTCGTCAGCGCGCAACTTCGTCCCAACTTGGGACGAAGTTAAATCTACACGTTCGCCCTGATGTTTCATCGCGTCCAGCTTCATTTTATAGGCAAAGGCTCTTTCGCTGGGGAGCAGTTCTTCTCTTTGAAGATTGCTGTCAACCATAATGATGGTGGCGGCGTCATCGTCCAAATCCCTCACAATCACCGGCATGGTTTCTTTTTCCGCCAGTTCACTGGCCCTGTGCCGCCTGTGTCCGGCTACCAGTTCATAGCCCCCGTCAGGGTCAGGGCGGGCAATCGCCGGAACCAGCACACCGTACTTCCGCACACTGTCGGCGGTTTCCATCATGGCCTCATCATCCTTGACTTTGAAGGGATGGTTCTTAAATGGATGCAGTTCCGACAAGGGGATTTCCATGACTTTTTCCCGCTGGGCGTCGGCGCGGGTTTCCTCGGTGGAAAATAAATCATCGACCGATGCCAGCTCTACTTTTTTCGCGCTGCTTTTCAAGTTTTATCACCTCCCTCGTTAAATTTTGATAGGCTTCTGCTACCTTGCCATTGGGGTCATGGGCGAAAATGCTCTTGCCCTCGGCGCTGGTTTCCTTTGCCCGGACGGAATGAGGAATCTCCGTGCCGAACACCTTGATTTTGCTTCCGTAGGTATCTCGAAGAAGGGCGGCAATCTCTTTTGCAAAGTTCGTCCGGTTGTCCACCATCGTCAGCAGGATACCGTCTATTTGAAGTTTCGGGTTGATCTGCCGCTTAACCTTGCCCACCGTTTGAAGCAGCTGCTCCAGACCTTTGGCGGGCAGATACTCCGCTTGGACGGGGATTATGACCCGATTGGCGGCGGCCAGTGCGTTGACCGTGAGCATACCCAGGGAAGGCTGGCAGTCTATGAGGATATGGGAATACTGTCCCTTTACCGTGTCCAGATACTGCCGCAGGATGGTTTCACGGCTCATAGCGTTGACCAACGACACCTCCATGCCGGACAGCTGGATGTCAGCGGGCATCAGGTCCACGCCTTCCGGGTGGTGCAGGATACCCTCGCCGGGGCGAAGCTGTTCATCCGTCAGGATACGACCCATTGCGTCAGACAGAGTAAAGGGCAGCTTATCCGGCTGGGGATTGCCTAGGCTGATGGTCAGGCTCCCTTGCGGGTCCCCATCGATCAGGAGAACTTTCTTCCCGGCCTGCGCCAAACCAATCCCCAGGTTCGCACAGGTGGTTGTCTTGCCAACGCCGCCTTTCTGGTTGGCGATGGCGATGATTTCCGTTTTCAAATGGAATCCTCCTTTCGCAAAAATTAGCTGCCCATCGAATGATGAACAGCTATGTAAGGGCATGAAAAAAGCCGCTTGGAGAAAATTCCAAACGGCTGAATATGTACTATATTTATATTGCTTTAGACTGCTTGAACTGAGAACGGCCACCTTTTCGATTAGCAAGGAAATTAGCATGATTTTGGCCCCGATTAGCAAGATACCTCATTTTCTTAGCAAAATGCCCGTTTTTCCTGCTAAGAATTAGCTGGCTAATTGGGGCAAATGGTTCGAGTTCTATTTTTCTCGAACCACTGATCTGATTAGCAAGTTCACAATTTGCTAATCGGGTTTTGGCCCAAAGTTCAAATCTTCCCGGGTATAAGAAAAGCCCGAAATCCTTGATTTACAAGGGTTTCGGGCGTTGTACGCTGGCGTCCCTGGCGCGATTCGAACGCGCGGCCTTTCGCTTAGGAGGCGAACGCTCTATCCTACTGAGCTACAGAGACATCTATACAATATTTACTTTTTGACAGCCAACTTTTTTCCTCAGTTGATTGTTATAACGCCACCTTAGGAGGCGGACGCTCTATCCAACTGAGCTACTGGCGCATATGAAATTGTGATTGACCTAGAG
>ERZ826242.3440-NODE-3440-length-11425-cov-3.024450_pt1 | contig 11425 bp, 8 predicted proteins | sample MGYA00519871_ERZ826242 | MGnify/ENA primary metagenome ERZ826242 (study PRJEB31778, sample SAMEA3449226) | human gut metagenome | biome: human gut; feature: human-associated habitat; material: faeces | place: United Kingdom | collected 2010/2012 ...
ATTCGCCTCTGGATTCAGCCATGCAATGATTCGGCGCATACGAAAGTTATCGCTTTCTGCAAGTGTATATTTCAAAAAAATAATTCCAATGATTCCCACGATTCCTGCTGCAATTACTCCAGCAACAAATGGTTTGGTCTTCGGATGTACAACAAAAATTAAAATACATGTAATTGCAAACACAATAATTGCTGTACTCAGATTATCCGTCAATAGAAAAACTCCCAGTGTTGCAACAAGACCATAACCAAGCAGAATCTTAATTCCATCCCATTTTTTCGCCTTTTGCCCCAAGAGGCAGATTTCATATGCTATAAATAGAATCACCGCAATCTTCGTAAACTCTGCCGGCTGCAATGACAAGCCACCAGGAAGCCTGATCCACCTTCTTGCTCCATTTACAGTCTTACCAAGTGGTGTCTGCACCAATGCCATCAAAAACATTGAAAACCAAAAAAATTCTTTTGCATACGCACCATACAGATGATAGTCAATCTTAGAAACGATAAACATTGCAAGAAATCCGATAATACCGATAATCGCTTGCCTTGTAAAGAAAAACATATCATTATTATAATCATTCTGTGCACTGTAGGCGCTACTGCTATAAAGCATTACAAGTCCAAAGCACATCAGAAAAATAATTACAAGAAGCAGATCATAATCATAATAAGGTTTCCCCTTTTCTCTTGTCCTTTTACGTTTTGTACTCGCAGACCTTTCCGCTATTTGCCCTTTCCCCTGTACCGCAGTCTGCTGAGAATACGGAGAACCTGACGTTCTCACAACCTTCTGTCTCTGCTCCATTGAGCTTCGATACTTCCTATAAGCATCACTCTCATAGTTTCTCATACATACTCCCATCTAAAATCTGTATCCATTCTATTTTTTAACATTCCCAATTAATAAACAGCAGATACACGTTTTATTATTGAACACTCATCGCCGGATGAACCGGTTTTCCATGCTCAAAGAATCTGTCATACCATACGAGGAAGATATAAACTGTCCAGATCTTACGGCTGTTATCCGTCTTCTCATTCGTATTCTTTCCGTTCTTATGATCATCAAGCATCTTAAGCAGGAGCTTCGTATCAAAGAACTTCTTCGCTGCATCAGACTCAAACATCTCTTTTACAATATTATAATACTTCTCTTCCTTCAACCATACACGAATCGGAATTGGGAATCCCAGTTTCTTCTTCTCCGCTGTCTTACTTCTGATATGTCGCTCTGCCGCAGCACGCAATGCAACTTTCGTCTTTGGCGCACGTACTTTGTATTTTAACGGAAGTGTCTCGGCAAGTTCAAGTACTTCTCTGTCAAGGAACGGAACTCTGACTTCAAGAGAATTCGCCATTCCCATCTTGTCACCCTTCATCAGAATATCATGCACCAGCCATAAATGAAGATCCACATACTGCATCTTTGTCACAGGATCTTTTCCTTTTACACGTGCATACAATGGTTTTGTCACTTTTTGGATTCCCGGCTTACATCCTTTTTTCAAAATACGATTTGCCTCACGCTCTGTAAAAATATTCGTCGCATTTGCGAAATATCTCTCTTCCAATGTCTTTCCGTGACGCATAAGGAAACCTCTCCCCTTCATACCACGTGGCAGACAGCGTTCTGCAAACGCACCCAGAAAACGGCGTACCGGCATCGGTATTTTATTAAAAGAAGTATGTTCCAAAGGTTCACAATATATGTTATATCCTCCAAACAATTCATCAGAACCTTCTCCTGAAAGAACTACCTTAACCTTCTTGGACGCTTCTGCACTGAGGAAATAAAGTGCGATTGCAGCTGGATCTGCGACCGGCTCATCCATATAATACTGAATATCCGAAAGCTTATCCCAATATTCTTCCGGTGAAATCACCTTAGCGTCATTCTTCATGTTAATGCTTGCTGCAAATTCCTTTGCATCCTGAATCTCACTGTACTTTCCTTCATCAAATCCGACTGTAAAAGTACGATCCACCTGTCCCAGATAAGTCAGATAACTGGAGTCCACACCACTGGAAAGGTAAGAAGCAACCTCTACATCACTGATTTTATGCTTCTCAACGGAATCCTTCATCACACGTTCTACATCATCCACCACTTCTTTGAAAGGCTTCTTACAGTCTCCTGTGAAATGAGGTTCAAAATAACGTGTAATGTTCATTTTTCCATTTTCATATATAAAGTAATGTCCTGGCTGTACACAGAACACCCCTTTAAAAAATGTCTCATTCGTAGGAACAAACTGGAAAGAAAGATAGTTGCCAAGCGCCTCTTCATTGAACACCTTTTCAAACTTCGGATGCTCCATAAATGCTTTGATTTCAGAAGCAAACATCAATGTACCATTCATATTCGCATAATATAGCGGTTTGATTCCAAAAATATCTCTCGCTGCAAACAATCTTTTCTTCTTTGTATCCCAGATTGCAAAAGCATACATTCCGCGAAGACGGTCTACCAGTTTCTCGCCCCACTCTTCGTATCCATGAATCAGTGTCTCTGAATCTGTATTCGATACAAACTCATGACCTGCCGCTTTCAGTTCTTCTCTCAGGTCCTGGTAATTATAAATCTCTCCATTAAATACAAGAACCATGCTGCGATCCTCATTGTACAACGGCTGATCACCAACGGAAGAAAGATCTATGATACTCAGACGGCGAAATCCGAGTGCTGCATCTTCATCCACATACTTTCCCGCACTATCCGGTCCCCTGTGTACGATTGTATTCATCATATTAACAAGTACCTGTTCTCTGTCATCAACTTCTCCGACAAATCCTGCAAATCCACACATATGCCTTCTCCTTTTTTAATTACTGTCAACTGTATATTTACACCAGACAATAAATCTCTTTTATTATAGCCTCTTTTACTCAGGGAAAAAAGTCCCTTTCATCAGAAAAACAGAAAAATACTGTGAGTATAACATCACAGTATCCCCATTGATCGTATATTTAATTGTTATGGTTTCCCCATCAACGCGTATATTATATCTGATTTATAGGGAAAAGTAAAGGGGGATTTTTGAGCAGTATTTACATAAAATGTAAATCAGGGATTGCCGTCTGACAATCCCTTTCACAAAATAAACACTTCATCTTCATTCAAATTCTGGGTTGATCGCATAGAAATTCTTACTGTCAAGATGTTCCTGTACAATTCTTAGACTTTCACCAAATCTCTGATAATGCACAATCTCTCTTTCTCTCAGAAAACGGATCGGATCACAGATTTCAGGATCTTTAATCAGCCGCAGGATATTATCATACGTAGTCCGTGCTTTTTGCTCTGCTGCAAGATCTTCATGAAGATCTGTAATCGGATCTCCCTTCGATTGGAAATACGTTGCAGTCCACGGAGCTCCACTGGCTGCCTGTGGCCATAATGCCAGTGTATGATCAACATAATACGGTGCAAAACCGGAACGTTCAATTTCTTCCGGTGACAAATTCTTTGTCAGCTGATAGATAATTGCACAGATCATCTCCATATGGGCAAGTTCTTCTGTACCAATATCAGTCAGTATTCCTGTTACCTCTTTATATGGCATCGTATATCGCTGTGAAAGATAACGCATAGATGCAGCTAATTCGCCATCCGGACCACCGAACTGACTTATAATGATCTTCGCCAGTTTCGGATTCGTCTGGGTTATCTTCACAGGATATTGAAGTCTTTTTTCATAATTCCACATAAATCAGCATCCCCCTTCCTGCCACGGCCATGGTTCATTGATCCAATTCCAGCAGTCACTGTTTTCGCTGACTGTATCTACAGTTAAAGGTCCATATACCTCTGCATATTCTTTGAGTGCTTCAATACGTTTCTCTTTATATTTTTGAAAATATTCAAGTGCTTTCTGATTTCCAGGATGTGTATCTAAAAATAATTTAACATCATCTACTGCAAAACTTATCTGATTTATATATTCAAAAAGTTCTCTTCGATTCATTTCATGACAATTGCAACTCATTTACAGCATCCTCCTTTTCCACGAAATGGTTTTTCAAGCTCTTGAAAAATAGTTCCACACTGAAATCCATAACCGAGATCGTGAAGTTTTCTCCACTGCTGCCATGGGACATAAGCCATCGCAACCGGAAACTCTTGCAAAACATCCGTTTTGCTGTAATCACCAACACACTCATCGCAACAGTAATTTTTCGACTTCTGCTCCGGAAGTGGAGGAACAGGAATATTGCAATGAAGCTGTCTTTCATTTTCCTGCCTTGTTTGTGGCCTGTAATTTCCATTCTGACAATAACAGTTCGTATTCCTATTAGAACAATATGGTGCCATAAAATAAATCCTTATATCTTTTTTGTTATTGTATGGAAGATAAGAAAAATTGTGAACAACAGCAAAAGGGATTGCCACGTGACAATCCCTAAGCATAATGCATTCACTTAAAAGTAGTTTTTATTTTGCACCTAAAGTAACTTCCACTGTCTTCTCTTCATATTCTCCATTACTCTGTGGAATCTGAATTGTCAGTGACACCTTATCTCCTTTGGCATAATATTGAAGCTGTTCCTGAAGATCATCCATGCTTGATACGGTTGTTCCGTCAATTGCTGTGATAACACTTCCTTTTGCCATTCCGGCTGCCTCTGCTCCATCGCCTTTTGTAATTTCTGATACATAAACGCCTTCCGGCATATTCAGCTGTTTGGAATATTCAGCCGGCACGCTCATTCCTTTGATGCCAATTGCACCCTGATCTTTTTCTGCAACCTTTGTCTTTGTTGCCTGATTCATCAGATTCTGGATCAGATCGGATACATCACTGATTGGAATTGCATATCCGACACCTTCTACAGAATCACCAACCAGCTTGGATGAGTTGATTCCAATCACTTCGCCACTTGCATTTACAAGTGCTCCACCACTGTTTCCAGGATTAATGGCTGCATCTGTCTGAATCAGTTTGGCATCACTCTCTGTTGTCTCACCAGTCTGCTCGTTTGTTTCAGAAACAGAACGATTCAAAGCACTGATTACACCAGTTGTTACTGACTGTCCATAGCCAAGTGCATTACCGATTGCAATCGCAGGTTCTCCAACCTTTAGCTGTGTGGAATCTCCGAGTGTTGCTACCGAAATTGCTTTCATCGTATCATCTGAAATAGAATCAAGCGGAACAGCCACAACAGCAATATCATACTCTGAGTTTGTTCCTTTGATATTTGCCTCAACACTTGTTCCATCATCAAAAGTAACTGTTAATGTATCGCTTCCTGCTACTACATGATTATTTGTAACAACCAGAAGTTCTGAATCATTCTGGGAAATAATGATTCCTGTTCCAGCACTTTCGCTCTGTTGCTGTGACACACCACCAAAGAAATCCTGAACCTGCTGCACACTCATATTTGTAATTGATACGATTGATGGCATTACATTTTCCACAATACTTGAAACATCTGAAGTTACAACACTGGAAGATTTGGATAATGAAGCATTGCTGCTCACAGATTTGGTTGCCGTAGTATTGGTCTTCGTCACACCGGTCAATCCCAGCACTTTACTTCCAACAACATTTGATGCCAAAAATGTACCACTGGAAACAACTCCAAACAATAGTGCAAATCCTGTCACTGCCACTGCTTTGGGAATTTTCTTTTGTGGTTTCTTACCATGCGGTACTTGATGTTTCTGACCACCATTGTCATCATGAAATGGTGTTTCACTCTGTCCGTTTCCATTCATTCCATCCGAATTATAATAATTATATTGATTCTCCATAAAGATTACCTCTTCTCTTGTTTATTCTTTTTCTTTGATGTTTACATAGTAACTCCGCATTGTGATAAATCTGTGTATAATCAATTAATAAAGATTGAAAAGAACGATAGAAAAACAGGATCAGAACTTCCTTCTTAATCCGTTCTAATCCTGTCTATATTTTTTCAACCAGCTAACCAGTATCTTTCATCTGTCTCTTAAACTTACAGATCAATGAAATCTACATCATAATCATCTGATTTTCTTCCTTTTTTTGATTTTTTAGCTGATCTTCCTAAATTTCTTGTATTTCCTGTCGGTGCATCATATTCATCGTCATAATCATCATCGTAATCATCATCAAAATCATAATCAGCATACTCATCATCAAAGGCATCGTAATCATCATTAAAATCATCATCATAACCATCGTCATAATCATCATCTTTTACTTTTTTACGTCCAAACGCCTTTCTGTCTGACTTCTTAGCAGCAACCGGCTCGTCATCTTCTTCATCTTCAAAAGGAATATCATACTCGTCATACAGATCATCAAGTTCCTGATTTCTATGCACAAGTTTTACTGCAAACATAATCATAAGAACAAGTAATACAACTACGATGAGTGCTCCTCCAGCCAGAAGAACAATTGGATGCTCTTTTACAAGCGACTCCAGTTTTCCAACAATCCCTTTTGCTTCCTTCTTTGTACTGTCTGTTGTCTGAACATCTACACTCTGATAAGTTCCATCCTGTGAATCATACTGATAGAACCCTTTTTCACCTGTTCTTGTATTCACTGCATACAGAAGATCATAACGATCATTCTCCGGGTTTGCCCAATATGGATATGTCTGATCTGCTACTGTAAGTTCCCCTTCCTGGTAAGAATTCGGAAGTTTTGCTCCTCCATTATCTGTTAAAAGAATAATAGATGTTGTGTCAGAAATCTTCAGTTCTGTATACGGAGCAAATGTAGAATCATCTTCATTGTAGAGGAAGAACTTTCCTTCTCCGGAAGCATCTACCAGATATCCAAGTGTAACACCAGCCTCATTAGCAACAAACTTATGTTCCTCACCATTGAATGTCTTTGTAGTCTCACTGTATCCTACCGGAATTGCAGATGTTGCAAATCCTTCTGAGAAATTGTAATCTGTTCCGTTCACACTTACTGTGATATCTGTGGCTGTACCAGTTGTTGCTGTATTGCCGGTTCCCTCAACTTCTGTTGAACCATCATCTGCCTGTTCAATCTTAATTGCGGAAGATCCCTGATCTAATGTCAGCGTCTCATCCGAATACAGATAAGCCTTTGAGCTGTCAACTGTGATCGTTGTGTCTCCCATCTTCAAGGCTTTAAACTTCATTGTAGTACGAAGCTCTGTCGCTGTTCCGTCTCCGCTTCCTGAGTATGTAAGCTTGCCATCACTGTCTGCTGTTACACCCTCTCCGCTTTCAAACTGAAGTGCAGAAGTATCATAACTCATTGTAATATCTGCATCACCAACAGCTGAATCATCGGATCTCACAACAAGATCTACACTTACTTCCTCTCCAACCTTTGTCTGTGGATCAGAGAACATCAGAGAACCATCAGCTGCACTTACGATTGTGCTGAACATTGGCACTGTAAGACACAGTGATAATGCTACTGCTGCCAATTTCTTTGCTTTCATATAATTACCCCTTCTTTTGTTGTCTTAAACTTATATACCATCCTATTGTACACTGTTTGAATGGAGTTGTCCACCCGGAAGCGAAAGAAATCAATTTTCTTTTTTCCTTTTCAAAATGCCCTTCACTCTAAGTACAAGTTCTTTGAACTCATCCGGTTCAACCACATAATTTACCCCAACAATAGTAAATACGCTTACAGCCACCATTCCGATCGCATAGAGAAGCCATGTGATAAAAGATGCTATATTTTGAGGAATAACATATATTCCAACAATACAAAGAAGTGCAACGACAAGTACATTTCTAAAAATTCGGAACATAGATTTTTTTGCACATCCTTTTACCAGATGTCGACTTGTATAGAACACAATTTCAAAAGAGCGATATCCATAAGAACATACTGTACCAAGAAGAACTCCTGCCATGCCGAACTTCCATACCAGCCCAAGAGAAACCGTGATATTTATCACTGCTTCTAAAATCGCCTGATATCTCGTTTCTTTATAATGCCCTGCCGCGCAGATAATCGTCAATCCTGGAATCCTTACATTTTGCATAAAAACAATTAATGTAAATAAAATTCCAAGAACCGGACGTACATACTGTACATCTGTGAGGTTAATGGTATATACCCCGACAAAAGGCAAGATTAAGACTCCCATACAGGCAATCACAATAAACATGATTACAAAATACATATACTCATAACTAGAATAGCTCTTCTTTAATGTCTCTTCCTCATTCTTGGCGATCACTTCTCCAAATCCTGCTGTCAGACCATTCGAAAAAGAGGTCATCAGCTGATTCACTGCATTAACCACCATCATATAAATTCCATACACACTGACTTCAAGAAGAGATTTTGCCCCCAGACAAATTGTCAACACTGTTGTATCTGTATTATTTACAATAATACCAACAACCTGATGAAGCAGTGCCGCGTTTTTTTGCTTTAACGCACCTTCATTCGGTTCTGCATGGAAATCTAATGCAGGATATTTTCGTTTTGCATAGATTTTAACCAATACAAGACGAAGCATATACACACCAGTTGCAACTGCCTTTACAAAAAGAACACCTGCTCCAATATAAATCAGAAAAATAGAAACAACCATATTAACGATCGTTCCTGCTGCCTGAATCAGTGCAACCACATATCCTTCCTGATTTGCAGTCAATAAAACTCTGTATTTACCCAGAAAAAAATAATCCACTAAAGTACTTCCTGCCAAAACAAGTATCATCCAACGCACAAGACTATTTTCAAGCTGTCCTGAAATAAAAAACGGATAGACACCTACAAGTACCAGTGTCAATGCCAGAAATAACATTCCGGATTTGTTATAAAATTTTCTTGACGCCGAAAGAATTGAATTTACTTCTTCCGTCTGATTCAATGCAAGAGGTGTATAGAGAGCAACAACTGTTGCCGTTCCTACTCCTGCTTCTGCCAGGCCCAGATATGTTAAAAACTGATTTACTGAAGTGATCATTCCATTCACACTCGATCCATATGCCTCAAGAATAAAACGTGGCAATATCAATCCAGACAAAAGAACAATTACCTGTAAAAGCAGACTTGCCACCATGTTTTTTAATGCCTGTTTTCCTCTCATGAGATTTCCTTTCCTCTACTTTTTCTTTTCCTCACTCATGAATACCATCTTCCTGTACAAGCCCGTATTTACGCACAATACAACAGATGAAATCTTTCTCTTTGGCTGAAAATATGGATTTCGCAGGATTGTCAGGATATGCCCGCGAATAAAGCGTTTCAAATCCTGATATCCTTCTAACTTCTTATAATCCTCCTGTAATAGCATCTTATCCAGAACAATAAAGCGAGACCAGATCCAGAGGCACTCTGCCTCCTGTGTTAGTGATGGAAATTTTTCTTTCACTACTTCATAATTCTTTGTATATCCATCTATTATGTCAAATACTTTCGGACGGTATGCCTTTCCGGTAATACTGTCTTCTCGATGAAGATAATAATACTTCGGCTTTGTTCCTACTGCCACTTTCTTAATTCGCTGCATGAGGTCTACAGTATAATAAATATCTTCATACAGTCTCCCCTTCGGAAAGCGAAGATCTTCAATACAGCTTTTCCGGATCAGCTTATTCCATATTTCTCCACGGATCGTATGCCCCCTGAGGATACAGCGAAAAGCCTCTTCTCCTGTGCAGACAAAATCCACCTCTTCCTTTTGTGTCTCGATTCTGTCTTTATACACTTCATATAAGCCACATGTTGCCATATCTGCTCCGCTATCTTTGATACGTGTATACATATATTCAAACATATCATTTTCAATATAGTCATCACTGTCTAAAAAAATGATATATTCTCCTTTTGCATAGGGAATTCCAGCATTTCTGGCATCACTAAGTCCACCATTTTCCTTATGTATCACTTCCACTCGATTGTCCTGTTTTGCATATTCATCACATATTTTTCCACACTGGTCGGGACTCCCATCGTCTACCAGAATCACCTGAATATCAGAAAATGTCTGTCCCAAAATGGAATCCACACACTTTCTTATATATGGTTCAACTTTATAAACCGGTACGATCACACTGATTGTCGGCATGATATCTCCTCCATTTTATTCATAGTATGAAAGCAGAGTCTGCGCAGCGCTTTCAATATCATATCCTGCTTTTGCAAATGCCTGCCTGATTCCTGAATTTTCTTCTTCGCTCCTATTTTCACCTTTGTAAGAAAGAATCACACGGCTCCATTCCTTTGGTGAATCCTGAAGTGACAGAAATTTCACTTTTTCAACTAACTTCACTTCTGTTGTAATCGTATCTGCCATTACACTCCTGATTCCGGATGCCTGCGCTTCCAACGCAACAATAGGAAGTCCCTCAAAAAGAGATGGGAATACAAAAATGTCCATTCCTTTCCATAATTTTGCAACATCTTTTCTGATCCCTAAAAATCTGATCCTATCTTCTATTCCGTATTCCTCAGCTTTCTTTTGGATCATTTCCTGAAGTTCTCCTTCTCCAACTAACAAAAGTATAGCTTCTTCACAGGCAGATGCAACCTCACGAAAGATTTCTAAGAGAAATTTATGATTCTTCTGTTCTTCAAAACGTCCCACATGTCCGAGCACAAATTTTCCTTCTACTCCCAGTTCATGACGGATCTCTTCACGTTCTGACAAACTGAAAGCAAATTTTTTCAGATCAAGAGCATTGTGGATAAGATGATAATTGTTACTCTTTCTGATCTTTTTTGAAAAGAGCCATTTTCCAGCCAATTCACTGCATGCAAAATACTTTGTAGCAAACATTGGAATCAACGGTCGGTTAATTCTGTGCAACAAATTTCTCACCACTCCCGGAGTCGAAGAATTATGTGAGTGTGCGATCACTGTTGGAACCTTTCCATAGCTTGCCACAATCAGCGGTACTATATTCGCTGCTGACAGCATATTTACATGAACTGCATCATATCTTCCAATTCGAAGTATCTTTCTCATTTGTCTGCTGAACTTCAATGGATGTTTTCTTGCATCACACGTATGAAACACTTTTCCTCCAAGTGACTTGATTTCTTCTTCATACGCAAGGTGTGGAAACATACTTATAAAATCAAATCTTACTCCTTGCTTACTCAATTTCCTATAATATGTCATCACAAAACTTTCAATACCTCCGGGATTAAAGGATAATCCAACTTGTAATACTTTCATTTACTTTCCAATTACTTCCTTTCCATTGTCAGTTCATCTATCAGATTCGTCCACTGTCGATAAATCTCTTCTTTTTCAAATTTTTTTACACCCGATATCGTATGATTTGAAAACGCAATTCTTCGTTCTTCACTATCCGTCAACAATTCTATACGATTTGCCATCTTGTCCAAATCATAAGGGGGGATTAAATAGCCATCCTTTCCCTCCTCAACGATTTCTCTTGGCCCTGTTGTCACATCAAAACTCACCATAGGAAGTCCACTTGCCTTTGCCTCAAGCAATACTAACGGCAA
>ERZ826242.3444-NODE-3444-length-11409-cov-6.104192_pt1 | contig 11409 bp, 13 predicted proteins | sample MGYA00519871_ERZ826242 | MGnify/ENA primary metagenome ERZ826242 (study PRJEB31778, sample SAMEA3449226) | human gut metagenome | biome: human gut; feature: human-associated habitat; material: faeces | place: United Kingdom | collected 2010/2012 ...
AAAGGTACGCTACTGACCCCTTTTTAACATATCCCAACACACTTTTAACATTTGCAAACATTTTGTGGCACGGTTTTTGCTGGGTCGCCACTTTACCGTTTTTTAACATTTCGCCACAGACTTTGGCACGCTTTTTGCTATGGCTCACATTTAACATCTTTTGCACAAGTTTGGCACGGTTTTTGTTATGCGTGTGCGCCCGTGAAATTGTTTCACGTGGAACACAACACACCGCAATACGAAATAAAATGTTTCACGTGGAACACTGTTAAACAAAGTTAAAATAATAATTTAACACAAAATAACACGCCAAACGCTTGCACGTTCAAAACAAATGCTTAACTTTGCAGCAAGTTAAACAATTAAATACATTGAGTTATGAATAACGTAAAATCATTAAGCGAAAACATCGCAAAGGCTGTTAGCGAAACAACAAAGCGCGTAGAATTTTTGGCGGCTGCTTATCCCGAAATCCGTACCAACTTGCAAACTATTGCAGAAACTTTGCAAGTAGTACACCATTCGTTAGGTACGGTTTGTGAATTGTCTGAAATGCAAGAAAAGGTACACAAACAAACCGTGTCAAAGTTTGAATTAGAAAAGGCTTGCAAAAATCAAGCATACGACTTTATACTAACTGAAAGTCTGCTAAACCGTTTCAAACTCTTTTGTTCGTGTTATCCCGTAAGCACATACGACAAAAAAACGGGTTGGGATATTATTAGCAAGTAAGGCACAAAGAAAAGGCGGTAACAATCAAGTTGCCGCCTTTATTTTTATCCTGCCTTGCAGTTACTCAATATAAACGCCGTCAGACAAAGCCGTGTATATCGTTTCTTGTTCCTCTGTCAGCATTTCGGCGGTGTGTATGGGTGTAACATCATCGAACACGTTAAACCCTATGAAATCGCCTAAAATGCCCGTTTGCCTGTCATTGTTTCGCCCGTTGCTTGCGCTCTCGTACCACTTGCAGTAAATGTAAGGTTCTAAACCGTAATATAACATTTCGTTCCAATTATCGCCGCCAACGGTTTTAACTTGGGTGCTTGGTGAAAGGTATATTATTTCGCTGCTTGGTTCGGTTTCCTCAACTTGAAATACAACGCCATTGCAGGACAAAAGCGCAACCCCGTTGCCCGTTACCACGTTTATAACGTACTGCAAAGCTATCGTTTTACCTGCATAATCTGTATTGAGTGTTACAAACCCTGCAAACGGCAAAAAGATTTGTATTTCGCTTTCGTAGTCGGTGTTGTCCTCATTGTGCGCTGGTACTACCGCCGTGCCGAAATCAAGTGTTATTTTGTCCTGTGCTGGCTGGTGGCAAGATACGCCCGTATTGTAGTTGCCGCATCGTATTACATCGGTGCTGCTTGCCCCTATGTTGGTGTAAATACGGCGTATCTTGTTCACGTATGCGCCTAAATCTATGTTTTCGTATATGGGTGCGCCCGTGCTTGGGTCTGTTCCCGTTTCTTTGAAAAACCGCTTTGCGCTAAATTCTGCCAATTCGTCAAGCGTTACCAAATACACGTTTATAGCCCCGTACTGCTCGCCCACAACGGTAACGGGGTACGCACTGCCAATAACTGCAAAATTTCTCCAATTAGTGTTTACTTGTATGCTTCCCGTTGCCTTCTTTTTATCGCTTGAAATCGTAAGGTCTTGCGTTTGAGGGGTGCCGCTTGCGTTCTCGTAGTAGAATTTCGGTGTACTTTTTTCGGTGTCAAATTCTGTACCATCGTTTGCCGTTAATGTAACATTTACCGTTTCCCCGTCTTTCACATATTGCGGCAAGTCCTCGTTAGCGGTGCAATTTGATAGGTTTGTAGAAATTTCTACCACATAATCGTAACTGCCCGTAAGCGTTACGGGCTTTGTCGGGTCTATGTCGGTAACTGTTAGCGTTGCTTGTTGGCTGTATTTCAAATCCTGCACCACAAACGGCGTTTTGGTCGCTGTTCCTGCCTTGTTCGTGTAACTCGCTTTGAGGTCAAAGAAACGCACTTTGTTCGGTCTGTATTCCCCCGTAACGGTGAAAGTTGCCGTTTCCCCGTCAAACGTATGTTGTTCGGTTACGCCGCTGCCCGTTATGTTGTTTGTAACGGTTAGTTCGGGCGTTCCCTCGCCGGCTGTCGTACCCGTAAGCGTGAAACTCTCGCCCGTGTCGGCATTGTCATACTCCCAACTTGCCGTTTTACCGTCTGGCGAAATTGTCAAGTCCTTTGTATCGGGGTAGCCGTAGCTGTCCGTAAACTTCACTTGTGCCGCCGTTATCTTGTAACCATCGTTTGCCGTTACTTGTATGCTCGCATCAAAATAACTGCTTCCCTTTGTTCCCGTTGCGGTCGTGTTCGGTATGTTGTTTATAACTTCCAAATCGTTTTCGCTTCGGGTGTTTCCCGTGATAGTTATTTTCGTGTTTGCATAGGTGTCGGACAACTCACCAAATGCCCAAACCTTTGCGCCGTTTTGCTCCAAAACAACGCTTTTCGGGTAGCCGCTTGTGTTGTTATAAACCGCCTTAATATCGCCTACAAACAAATAACCGTCATTCGTTCTTACGTTTATATCCCAATAACCGCCGCTTGCGTTCCACTGGCTGTTATCATCGTGTGCGTTAGGTATATTTACAATTACTGCCATACTCTTTTAATTTTCGGTTGTTCCTTTCAAAGTTACCATAATGATACCCCCGTTTTCATTAAAAAGCCCCGTTTCAGAAAACGGCACTTTCTCGAAATTCGGGTTGCGCTTGTAAACCGTATCACGGTTGGAAATATACGGGTCGGGGTTGTCGCTTTCAGATACACGCCCCGTTGCCGCCAAAATTTCGGTTTCGTAGGTTTTAAGCACGTCAATACGCAATGCAAGTTCGTAGGCGTTGTTTCCCTCAAAACTTACCCTTTCCACGAAATAATAACGCCCCAAATCGGGAACATAACAATAATTGAAAGTCGGTCGGGGCTGCTTTCGTAGTGTTACGGTCGGGCGCAACACATCGAAAGTTTGCCGCAAATCGCCCTCAATCGCCGTAAACTCACCCAACTGCTTGTTTACCGTGTTCGGGTGTCCGTTGTATGAATAAAAGTTTATCGTTGTCATATCTGCAAGAAAAAAAGGCGGTGCGGTGCGCTTTCACCTGCACCCACACCGCCCAAAGTTAAACAATCTAATACCTATTGAGTTACTCAATAAAGAATACTACAAAGTTTTCGTTTGTATCGTTGAAATATCCAGCGTCAAACTTGTAATAGTTGTTGAAAAACTCTGCCTTTGCGTTGTAGTTCGTTGTTACCCGTCTGTCAAGATTGCAAACACCCAACGCATCACGGTCGAACATTACTCCCAACACGCCCGAAATTTCAACGGCTTTGCCGCCGCTTTCCTTGATATTAATGTTTCCCGTGCTGGCAAACTCGTAGTTTTGTCCGCTGCCCTGCCAAAAAGGTACGGTTTCGGCTTGCGGCAAAAGCACATCACCACGGTTAAACGTGTCTGAATAAAGATAGGTTTGCGCTGCCTTTGCAAAGTCGGACAAAAGTACAACGTGCAACATATCTTTCGGCGTAAATCTTTCCTTGCCGCCAACATTGAACACGGTCGAAATGCTTTGCAGGCGGTCGGCATACGTACCCATAACGTAAGACGCAAAGCGTATGAAATCGGGGTCGGTTATCGCCTTTGCAGCGGTTAATTTTGTGCTTGCCCCTGTCTTGTCGTTGTACAACTTCAAAAGGTTTACACATCTTGCAGTGCTTGCGCTGGAAAGGTCTGCCCCTGCCATATCACCTGCCGCCGTTGCCCCGAACGCTTGCGCATCAGCCAAAACCGTTTCCGCAATCATATTGTTAATTGTGCGCATAATCAGCGCATCGGCTTTGATAGTCATAGACTTTTCAACGGCTGCATAAATCATCGAAATAAAGCCGTTAAGTTGTGCGGCGTTGCTGAAACTTTCCTTAACCTGCCTTTCGGTGATTGATACAGGCACTTCAAACGTAACCTTTGAGTTGAAAAACTTTGCGGTAACGATCGGTTTGTGGAACACATCTTGCGAATAGGTCTGCCCGTCCGTCAAATCCCACGTGTCGTTTTCCTCTGCTTCGGGAACATCGGCACTTATTTTCTCCAGCACGCTGCCAAACTCCCACGCATCCATTAAAACGCTCGGCACTTTGCCTGCATAAGGTCGGTTTACGAAAATCACCTTGCCGATATGGTTTACAAGTGATTTAACGTAATTGTCAACGGCATTTTGGTTAAACACTTCTTTACCCAAATCCACAATGTCCTTCAAATCCTCGGTTACAATGTCAGTCTTTCCCAACACTTCACCCGATACGCTGTTAATAAGCGTGTAAATCTGTTTTACTTCCATATTGCAAAAATTAAAATTAGTTATTCGTAAATACTCGTTGTTAATTCTCTTACAAGTGCAAAGATAATGTTTTTTCTCCAATTATCACGCCTTAACTGCAATTCTTTTGCAATTTCACTTGAAATTGATTTGCTTGCGCCCGTTCCTTTGCTGGTTTCGGTCGTTTGGCGTTCCTCTGTGCGGTTTCTCTCATCGTTTGCGGTCTTTCGGTCGCTGTCTGAAAAATCGGTGTCGTTGAACGCCTTGTTTGCGCCCGTTTCGGTGTTGTCGGTGCTTTCCTGCAAAGTTACGGTTTCCGTCCTTTCAATTTGCCCCGTGACGGGTGTCAGTACATCGTAATCGGCTAACATCGCCGCCGCTTCGCGTTCCCAGCCTTGCACGTTTACCGCAATCACCGCCGAAACAACATCGCTTGCGTTGTCGCTGGTTATGCTGCTTACAACGGTCTTGCCGCCGTACATCAGTAAGGCGTAAGCGTCTAACTTGGTCGGGTCGGTATCGCCGAAAATTGCGGCGTACTCTGTCGGGTATTCAGTCTTGAAAACCGTTGCGAATATCCCGTTACCCTTTGTAAATAGTTCGCTGTATTTCATTGTTTATCTTTGTTTTCTTCGTTTTCTTCTGTTTCTTCTGTTTCCTCTGTTTCGGTGTCGTTCCCGTCCGTTTCTTCGGTTTCCTCTGTTTCTTCGGTTTCGGTGTCGTTTCCGTCCGTTTCGGTTGTTTCCTCTGTCGGGTCGGGTTCGTCTGTCGGTTCGGGGTTTTCCGTTGCCGTTTCCAAATCAGCTGCCAAAGCGTTGTAATTATCCCTTTCCAAACCCCAACTTGAAGCAAGTTTAACCGAAATTTCGGTATCGAACATCGCATTAATTTTCTCAACTGCTTTTTGTCTTTCTTTTAGCATATTATCCACATACGGCAAAAGTACATCTACATTCATAGATACCTCGCCCAAATTTAGGCGTTCCCGTTTCATGTTGTAGTTTGCATTTAGCCCCAATTCGTTGTACATACTCGCCTTGTAGTATTGCACCAACTCAATAAGTTGCGTAATATATACGCTGTTTGTGGTCGGGGCTGTCTGCATATTTACGCCTTTGAAAAATGCGTTTTCGCCGATAATTGAAAACTCGCCGTCTTGTATCTTGCGCAAAAATTCCTCGGCACTCTGTTTCGTCTTGTCATCGCTGGCACTTATAAGCATCGTAATACGTGTTAAAATGCTGGCGGTGTTCAACGAAATAAGCCCGTCAGTATATAATACCGCATAACGCCCGATAAGCGGCAAAAGGCTTTCGCCGTTGCTGTCATTTTCAATCAAAACCCCGTCTTTCTGTATATCGTAGGTTTTGTTTAACTTTAATGCGGGGTTCGCCACGGTGTAAAGCGTTGCCCGTCCGTAAACATCGGGTTCGCCGCCTTTGCCGCCCGAAAGCGCATACAAAAACCCGTCCACGCTGGTAACAAAGGCGTTGCCCGTGGTCTGCAAAAGCCGCTCCAATTCTTTTTGCGGTATGCTGTCGGGCAAACCCTCATAAGCAAACATACTTTGAGTTTTCGCCAACGTGTTTACCATAAATTCAGTTACGGCGGTGTCTTTGTCCCGTATTTGTTGCTGGTACAACTTGTAAATGTTATCTTTCCTTTTCATCTGTCAAAACTTTAATTAGGGTTGTAAGTTCGGCTAACACTTTCGTATTTTCCGCAATCGTATCTTTTAGGTGTTCCGTTTCTTCTTGGTGCGCCTGCCTTTGTTTCACCATGTACCAAAACAAAGCCCCACACATCACAATCGGAAAACCTAAACTTGAAATGATTTGAATAATAGTATTCGCGTCCATATCGTTATAAATTTAGTTACTACTTGCAAAGATAGGAATTTATTTTGTAAAACGGTCGGTTTGGCACGTAATTTGCACCAAACCGCCCGTAATTTTCATTTCAACGAAACTATGTTTGTCTTTGCACTCGTAATTAAATAATTTCGTACTATCTCGCCTATTTCGTTATCTTGGTAGAAAACTTTGTCAATAGCGAAAAACTTTGCAACTTGCTGTTCAACGTAACTTGCGGTGCTTAACAACTTGCGTTTGTAGTTCGGTTTGCCGTTCATTTCCAAAGAATAAATAAGGCTGTTTTCCTCGTCTTTTATCGGGGTTGTCTTTGCGTGTATGTACGTAAAACATTCGTTACCCACTTGGATAATGTTACCTTGCAAAACTACATCGTTAAACTTGATATAGTACACAAACAACACGTCTTGCGGCTTGTACTTGCACGGCAAATGCGGATATACTGCAAGTTCCCATTTGCCGCCCGTTATCATCTGCAAGTTTTGATTATCGAAACAAAAGTATTTGTTGCTGGCTTTGTGTTGTACCGTGCTACTGCAATACTCAACCGCCACTATTGCACCGTGTTCGCCAAATCGGTAAATGTCTATCGTTCCTTGCTCCATGAAAGGTACTTGCTTTAACCCCATTTCGGTGAAGTACGGACAAAACTTATTTACCGTGTTCCCCAGCATGAAAACCTCTACATCGTTGCGTTGGCGTATTATAGTACTCAAAAGGTTCATAAACAACATAAACTCATCGGGCAAATAATACCGCCGTGTCAAAAACTCATCAAATACTATCGTTGTGACATTCGGGTAGCTGCTACTTTTTTCGTGTTCCTGCTCGGACAAACAAAACCCGTAACAAAACGGGGTCGGGTCGGGTGACCGCTTGTTTTTCTCTGCATCGTAGTAAGATAAAAACCACTTGTTCGACATATAGAACACTTCGTTAAATTTGCCGTCTGTCAGTTCCTCAATAAGCCCGTTTGCCACGTGGTTTGCAAACAGACTTTCGGCACGTTTGCCCCTCAAATCCTCACGCCAACGGCGTATGTACGCCATTTGCTTGCCCGTCTTGATATAGTTTTCCAAACCATATTTTAAGGCTGCATAAGTCTTTCCGTTTGACCTTTCGCCAAATATAACATTATAGTCGGCGTTCTTGCTTAAAATCGCTTTCAAGTCGTAAAATTTCGGCTTGTCTGTCTTTGTCTTTCTTGCTGTCATACTCTTATTATTTTAGTCCTTAAATTTAATACCTCGCAAATAGTTTATGTACATAACCGAAAGGGAAAGGCTGTAACCTGTCGGCTCTAAATGTACGCCCGTGCGTTCGTTGTAGTGCGCTGGCGTTCCTTGATAGTCCGTTATATCGCCCTGTATCTCGTAGTCAATATACGTATGTATGTTTTTGCCCGTTGCGGATGCTGGAATATCCAAATAGTTGGTGAACGCATCAAATATCCCGTCAGCCCCGTACTTTTCAATAAGATACGGTATTGCGGCTTTCTTGTTTACGCCCGAAACGGTTAAACTGAAATCGTATGCCCGTCCGCCTGCTTTTAGTGCGTTCGGTTCTTGCACCATATACCGTTTAGCTCCCAGCGTCTTAAATCGTGTATATGTGCACTCGAAATCCCACACGCCCAAAGTCTTTGTTATGCCTTTTATCGTTTGCGGCTCGCAAAGCGAAAACGGCAAACCGTGGTACTTGCAGGCGGCTCGCAATTTCATTTGCGCCTGCATATTATACGCCTTGAAATATGCTTCGTGCGCCTTTCCGTTCATTATCTTAATGCTGTCGGTGTCGCTGTATATGTAATCGTCTTTTGCTTCGTGTATGCCCGTGAAAAGGTTGCGCCGTGCGTATGCGGTTACGAAAATGCCCCACGGGTAAAACAAGAAACGGTTTTTGCTGGTGTTGTACTTGTATAATAGTTCCTGCTTTTGTTCGGCTGTCATTGAGTTAATATCCCATTCGCCGTTATATATAAACTCATCACGCAAAGGGTTGGTAACACTCATACCGTAACAACTGTTTAGCATCTCTTTGCTATTCAAATACTCAACTTCTTTGCCCTCAACTCCTTTTAACTTCGTCTTGCTTTCGTACAAATGTAGGATAGACTTTACAAACGGTGTCGGCAAATAGTCTTTCTTGTAACAATACATTTCGCCAACTCGCATACTTTCCCACGAATAAAAGTTTTTGATTATATTAAAATCTACGTCCGTAATTGTCAGCGCAATTTTTGAAGCCGCCACGATACGCCCGTTATTTTCGCACGGGTTTTCTTTCACAAAACATTTGCTTGCGCTTATCGGGTTATCCTGTGTTTCGCTGGCAAATATGTTGGTAAACTCAATATCGAACACGCAACAATACTTTGATATTAAAAACTCGAATTGCGCCATATTCTTAACCGTGATTGCAACGCCTTGCGACATCGGGTATTTTTCCGCTATCATTACATACGGGTAACTGCTTGTAAAGTCGTAACTATCCACGTTGTACATTATTTCGTCTGTATATTCGGCGTTTGCGTGTGTAAAACCGCCTGCAAACGCACGTTGCAGCATATTAAATTCATTCATACCCGTAATTTGTAGTTCCTGCATCAAGTTTACGTAATCCCAATTTGGTACGGTCTTTCCTACATCGCTTTTTTCACGCAAACAATGCGCACGGCAATACTTGCGCACAAACCCCGTCTTTGTTATCGGTATGTGCGTTATCCCTTTGCTTTCCTCGATACGTTCCTGTATGTAGCACATCACTACTTTTATATCATTGATACAGTAGTGTATTTCCGCATCAGTTAGCGGCGTTTCGCTGTGCCTTATTTGCTGGTAGTCCAAATCACCCACGGCTTTTGCGCACTTGTATTTCATAAGTTGTTCGCCCAACTTTGCAAGCGAATAACCCGAAAGCAAGTAACTACATCTAAACTCAATGTTGCCCGTTGTTATCGTATAAATCGGTTTGCGCAAATCAATACTGAAAACCCGTTGCCACTCAAACCACTTGCGCAAAAACTGAAATTCGTATGAAAGGTTATGCACATACACAATAAGGCGTAATTTGTCATTCAGTTGCAAAACCTCGCTTACGGTCTGCATCATCGTGACAAACTCGCCCCACGTGCGCCCCATTATTGTATATCCGTTTATGCCAAACTGCCAAACGTACATTATTGCGGCTTTCTCTAATTTCGCCTTGCGCCCGTTGCTGTCCTGCATACGTTGCACTTGCTCGTATGTGTACGCCCGTCCGTCCGTATCACGGTAAAAACTTGTTGTTTCAATATCAAATGCGCACGGGATATTGTAAAACCTTTCGCCCTTGCTGTTTCCGATAATGTTTTTATCATTTACGGCGGCTTTCAGTACTTCGTTTATTTCGGTCGGGCTGTTTATTCTTTCTTGTAACTCAAAAGGTATTTTTTTCATAACCCAAACTTATTGAAATTTCGCAAAATGCGCTCTATATCGTTTTGCATATCATCCATTGCGTCCGCAACCTCATTTGCTTGCCGCTCTATCTCTGCATCAATCGCCCGTGATATGCTTTGCGCTTCACTCTCAATTTGTGTGCTAATATCGCTTGCGCTTTGCTCCATTTCGCCCGTGAAATCTTTGTACCGCATCAAATACCGTTCAACGAAATCACTATCCGAAACGCTGTTTAACTTGCCTTGCAGGTTTCTCGCCATAAGGTTGTACTCATCGGGCGTTAAATCGTACATACGTTGCAGGTGTTGCCCGTACTGCCTTGCACCTTGCGCCGTACTGGTTGGCTGGCGTAAAAACGAAATCGCCTTGCCGTACTCAATTTTTAGGGTGTTCCAATCGCCTTTCATTGAAAACTTGGTGAAGCCTTTTATATCACCTTTGTTTAACGCTTGCACGGCTGGCGAAAGTTGTCCGCTTTGCTCTATATTCTGAATACGGCGGTTTGCCATTTGGAAAACCCTTGCAATCTCTTTTCTATATTCGGGGCTGCTTTCAACGGCTTGCAATATCTCTTTTTTGATTTTCGCCCGTTGGGTTGCACCAAATACAGACTTTGTAAATTTAATCTTAAAACCTAACTCTGCCATACGCTGTTATATTAAATAGGGGTTGCAAACATTGCAACCCCTACAAAGTTAAACATAACTTTTCAAACTCTTACAAGTCCACAAACGAAATAGAATAACACTTCTTGCCGTGGCTCTCGTACTCGTAAATCGTGTAACCGACTTTGCCGTCTTTGATAGTTTGTACCGCCTCATCATCGGCAAGTATTTCACGCACCGTTTCGGCGGTGTGGCTTGGTAGGTTCACCAGCCGTTTGTTTTCCTCGTCAATAATTACGGGGCTGTCGCCTAATTGTGATTTGTGGACATAAAGCCCGTTGATTTTGTGTATCACATCTTTGCCGCCCTCATTTTCAGCGTTGAAAATATCGGCTAACTTGGTGTACTGAAAATCGGTTGTGTCAATACCGAAAGTTGTCTTGTTAAATTTACTTGCAAAACTTTTCATTGTAGTAATCTTTTAATTGTTAAACTTCTTGTTATTTGTTATTCGGCTGTCTGTCCTTGCGGTTCGCCGTCAAACGGCAAGTTTTGTTCTGGGTTGGCTTGCGGTTTCAAGTCCATAAGCCACGCACGAAAGCGGTTTATTTTCATAACCGCACGTTGGTTGCGGCAAACTTCATTACACGCCATAAGGCTACCCAACGCCGACAAAGCGGCAAACGAAAACTCATCAAATGCGTTTCTTTTTTCTTCCATTGTAGTAAACTTTTAATTGTTAAACATAGACTTCTTAAATTTCAACGTACCGTTGTGTTTCACTACCGTTGTATCGGTTGTTACTATCGTAGCCTTGCCCCGTACCGTTGTACCCTTTGTAACGGTGCAACCCTGCAAGATTGCAGATAAAAACAACATCGCACCACATACGGCGAAAATCATAACACACATTGCAACTTCTTTAATTGCTTCTTTCGGTTGCTCTCTGAAATGTTGTATAAACTCTTTCATAATTTCAAAATGTTTAATTGGCACTGCAAAGATACAACATTTTTCTAACATACAAGCATAAGCGCACAAATTATTTTCGTTTTAACTTTTCTTAACTCTTGGTGTTGTGTTCCACGTGAAACATTTTATTTCGTGCATCGGTGTGGCAGTGTTCCACGTGA
>ERZ826242.3452-NODE-3452-length-11383-cov-5.982963_pt1 | contig 11383 bp, 14 predicted proteins | sample MGYA00519871_ERZ826242 | MGnify/ENA primary metagenome ERZ826242 (study PRJEB31778, sample SAMEA3449226) | human gut metagenome | biome: human gut; feature: human-associated habitat; material: faeces | place: United Kingdom | collected 2010/2012 ...
ATTCTATCTTTGCTTTATCTAAAGCTGAAGATGTATGGCAGGCAGTAGAAAAATGTTTATTCTCTGATGGTAAAACTATCCATTTTAAGAAGTACAGGGATTACCCGGAAATCAGGGCTAAACAGGCAAACCGCGGTATTATTATTTCAGCAGATGATGATGGGATTAGATTGAAAATTGGGAAGATAAAACTCAGACCAATAATCAACAAACCTAAACATACAAAAACAAGAACAGGCAATACAATTCAGGTTCAGAAGTCACATGATATATTCGCGGAATCTGAAGCGGAAGCTGTATTAAATTATCTCTCAAATCCTGATGCTGTGAACAAGACAGCACTTGACTTATATAACAAAAAAGGTATTGTGATGGATACATTCAGGCCATGCTTTGCTTCCATTTCTTTCAAAGAGATTCGAGGAAAGATGCGTGTTTACATACACATTACAATTGAGGGGATATCAAAACCAAAATATAATAAAGACGGGACAAGGCGTCATCAATACGGCAAAGGGTTTATCGGCTGCGATATCGGCCCGCAGAGCATAGCTTATACATCAAAAGAAGAAGTCGGATTAAAAAATCTTGCAGAGCGCGGAGCATCAATCAAGACCAGAGAACAAAGAGAATCCCGGATTTTAAGGAAGATGGACAGGTCAAGACGTGCAATGAACCCTGAAAATTATAATGAAGACGGAACAATACGCAAAGGTAAGAAAGCCTGGAAGAAGTCAAACCGGTATAAGAAGCTGCATTCACAATACAGGAACTTTTGCCGTATTGCTGCCGAAAACCGGCATATGGCAATCAATGAAGAAGTAAACCATATGAGAGCGCTTGGCAACGTATTTATTACGGAACCTAAGAATGCGAAGAAACTTCAGAAGCGTTCTAAGAAGACAGAACGCCAAGATAAGCCATCAATCGTTCAGAAATCTGACGGTACAAAACAGCTCGTATATAAATATAAACGAAAGAAGCGTTTTGGTAAATCTATAAACAACAGATGCCCGGGGTACTTCCAGGCACAGGCGAAAGCCAAGTTTGAAAGAACCGGTGGAGTCTATATTGAAGTTCCGGTAACTTACCGGGCGAGCCAGTACGACCATACCTGCAATAAATATATTAAGAAAGCACTTTCTCAAAGGATGTATGAATTGGCAGACGGAGCGCGGGTTCAGCGCGACTGGTATTCATCATTCTTAATGTACTGCATTGGTACAGACTTACAGAACATCAGCAGATATAAATGTAAACGATACTTTGATGAATTATATGCGAAATATCTTGAATTAGAACAATATATAATAAACAATAAGATTACAGTAATGAACAGCGGAATTAAATTTAAGGCTGCATAACATAAACAACAGGTGGAATTGACTATGCCCTCCCCATGCTGGAAACAGTATGAAAAGCGTTCGATAACACGACGGTCCTTCGGGATTGTCTGGACGTAAAGTGAAGATGCTCTGGCAGAGAGCCTCATCCCAAAGCCCTTGCGGTGTACGGATGTTGATAGAATGCAATCATCGGAACCCCCGCGGGCTTGCCCCGGGGAGTAGTCAGTTTTGTTAACACATATACCTTGTCGAGAAAATCATATGTTTCATCTGGGTTGACGGTGGCTCCATCAACGTATTTTTTTACCTCTTCTTTTTCAATCTTGTATTTTTCTGCAAGATACTGAACAACTGCTTCTACCGCCTCGTTGTTAGATTTGACAAAACCTTTCAGCTGGATATATTTTTGCATTTTTGTATCTCCTTTCTTTGTTCTGGTTAACTACAATATGCAGGATTTTTACCGGCAGAAAATAGTTAGCAAAAAAAAGAAAAATAATAGTTGATTTTTTGTATGATTTGGCATATAATATAAGCAACAAAGAAAGGTTCATACTTCGAACTTATCTTTAAAATCAGGTGTTCCGCAGCCAAACAAGTGGCGGGACTTTAAAATCAGGTGTTCCGCAGCCAAATAAGTGGCGGGGCTTTAAAATCAGGTGTTCCGCAGCCAAATAAATGGCGGGGCTTTAAAATCAAAAAGTAATCAAAAAAGAGGTGATGATTCATCTCTTTTTTTTGAAAGGAAAAATATGGGATTTAGATTATGTACAATAGATACGAAATACATAGAATTTTTAAGAAGTGATAGAAAATTGTATAATGTATTTGAAAATAAAGATGACGCAAATTTCATAAGAAAATACATAGGAATAGTATTTAACATAGGGCAGTATCATTATTACGCACCGCTGTCTTCGCCAAAAAGAACGGATTATAAAGTTGTAAATGGGAAGCAAATTATTAGAAATGACATTATTCCAATCATCAGAATTGTAGTTCAGGAAAATGAGGAAATGAGACTTAAAGGAACTGTTAAATTAAGCAATATGATTCCAGTTCCTGAAAAAGCAATATTTGATTATGACATAGAGAGAGAGGAAAATGAACAGTATAAAGCTCTTATTGAAAAAGAATATGCAGTTTTAAAACAAAAAGAAAGAAAGATTTTGAAAAACGCTGAACTCTTATATAGACAAAAAACAAAAGAAGATATTCTATATTCTGGGGAAAATGCAAATAAAAAACCAGGGTATTTAAGTGCAACCATAAATTTTAAATATGCAGAGCAAATGCATGACAAGTATATATCTGAACACGCTTAAATTACATACACATCAAAAATCCGGCTGTATTTCTACAGCCGGCAATTATCAATCTTTGTACACAAATCCATCAGTTAACTTTGCGACAATTTCTTTTGCATATTCTTTTGTCAGTTTCTTTTCCAGCTTGATTTTGTATGCTGAAATACACTGCAGACCATCTTCATTGTCGTAATACAACTTGGCGATATACTCCGCATTAATCGGCAGCGATTTTGCATATGCCTTAACCATACGCTGATATTTCAGGTATTCTGCAGCGTTTTCATACATCTCCCAGTCTCCGCCTTCTTCGCAATGCATAAACGGCCAAGATTCAAGCCCACATTTTCTGAGGCTTATACCCCTGACATTTAAGATATACATGACATTTTCATCAACGCCTTCTCCAGGAAGTGCAGTGTCGCACCAGAAATCTTTGTCTACCATCTCGTCAAATAATCCTTCCAGGAGTTCATTACCCAGGAGTTCATTACCAACCTCTTCCGCAAAATCGGCAATGGACATTCTTCCCTGCAGGTTTCTGATGACAGATTCTGCTCTTTTGATTTCCTTTTTTGAGGCTGCGATTTTCGTATCAATTGCACGCTTCTGCTCTTCCAGCCCTGCAATGCCATCATATAATGATGACAAATACTTAAAAGTATGTTTTTCTTCTTCAGAGACATCATCTGCATCAGAAATCAAGTCAGAATCAATATTTTTGTATGTTACGCCGTCCGCATCAACATATTCATTTTTCCCAATCTCTACTGCTGCAACAGACTTTGCCTTTGTTAACTGAATGTTTACGATTTTTTTATCGCTCATTTTTTTAATTTCCTTTCTTATTTTATTTTTTTTGTTACATTTACAATATGCAGGATTTTGGACGGCAAAAAAACGCAGAAGCAAATAGTCAGCCAGCAGGCAATTACATTTTTCAGAACATATATTCTGCCTACCGAAATTTTTACAAAAATTTGGCTTAAAACATATACAAAACGGCAAAAATGTAATATACTTCTTAACAAAAAAGGAGGATTTAATAATGCCAAAAATCAAAGTAATTCGTCCTACAGAAGAAATCAAAAAAGAATTAGCCGAGCTTGAGGAAAACATTCAGACAGCAGCCGCATCTATCAAGGAGATGAAAACAACCAGAAGAACGTTAAGAAAAGAACTTGAACTTGCACAGGCAAAAGAAGCCGAAGAAAAACAGGCTGAGGAAATTAAAGAACTTACAGAGCTGATGAAAGAAAAAGGCGTTACAGTAGAATATCTGAAAAGCCTTATGCAATAAGAGCCGCGGCGCTTCGCGCCGCAGCTCTCTTTTTTCTTTTTTCTTCTTTTTATTTCTCTGAATTTCCAGAATCTCCTGAGCCAGTTGCATCCGTAGCATTCTCATCTTCGTCCAGGCTTACAATCGCATTGCTGCCAGTGACTTTCGGGAGCTTTCCATCCCATTTCTCAATCTTCTGATAATCAATTAACGCATCGGAAATACTGTCTGCCAGTTCCTTATTTGCGTTAGCCTGCGCTTCGGCTTCAATCCTCATTTTTTCAGCCTTCGCTTCGGCTTTTTTGATTTCTACAGTCTTATCTGCCTCGGCTTTTTTAATCGCCGTTTTGTTCTCAATCTCCTGTCTTGCAGCAGTCTGCTGGGCGATAGATTTCTGTTGGATTGCCTCGTTATACGCGTTTTCAAAGTTCATATTCTCAATGATGACCTGATACAGCGTTATTGTATCCTTTCCGTATTTTGCATTAAGCACCTCTTCCAGCTTTTTCTGAGTCAACGGCTCAATCTTTCCTCGGTTAGTTACATCTTCAGGAGATAATTCAGCCATCGCTGCCTTCATTGCAGAAGCAACCATGCTTCCTTTAATCAGGTTGTCTGTATTTGCTACATTTGCACACAGCCATGCAGACTTTTCAGATGAAATGCTGTACGTTACTGTGACGTTCTCACCATACACCGGTGTCTTGTCTGAAGTTTCGCCCCAGATTTTTCCTTCACATTTTCCGTCCTGCTGTTTATTGCTGATTGTCTGAATATTCTGGACAAACGGCACAGAAAAATGAACTCCTGTTGTTAATTCTTTTTCTGATATTTTTCCAAATGTTGATTTAACCCCGGTATACCCGGTCGGGATTACACTGATACTGCTAGCCCCGATTCCAATGACACATACTGCAACAACTGCGTATTTTGCATATTTCCACATAGTACTTTCACCATCCTTTTCTTTTTTCTTCCGAAATTTCATTTCTCATCTACCTCCCCAAATCCTGTCGCATTATATTTATTTTTAAGCATTTCTCTTGCTTCTTCTTTTTCATTCACAAAGCAATCCCAAATATTCTTTGCACATTCAGCATCCTGACCAGCCCGGTCAAGCAAATCCCACAGGCTTTCAAATGTAATTGAGAACTCCACTCTTCCGCTTGCCGGATAATATACTTCAAGTGTTACCGGCAGCAGATGGTCATCGCTGATTCCAACGTTATACCCTTTTTCTTCCCGCAGCTCAACGCCAAGGGCTTCGCATGCAATATCTTTCGGATTCTGCAGCATCACGCTCATCACTTTCCCGACAGGAGTTCTATCATCATCAAAATCCATCTTCAGACCAATCCCTTCAAATGTATCAAGCATTGTATTTACCTGCTTAATCATACCGATTGCCTTAACATAGATATTCTGGCGATGCCGTGTTTTACTCGCCTTGACGTCTTCTTTTTTAGGTTCTATTTTTTCTTCTTTTTTAGGAATCCTTGCTTTTTCTTCCATCTTTTTTTTCTCCTTTTTAGGTCTTGCCGGTGTTTCTGTATCGTTTTTCAGGTCGAACAACTGGAACATACACTTTCCCTCTTTTCTTTTTTTTCTTCACATACAATATGCAGGATTTTTCAGGAAAAGAGATTTTTTTTGCGGTTTTTTATTGTCTGCGGGCTGGCGCTGCAAAGCCGGAAAATTTTACATATTTTTGCGTTACAGTTTTTATTTTTTTCAGCATATTAAATATATACAAAAAAGGAGGTTATGCCGATGCAGGGAAAAGACGATTCAAACAAACGTATTGCCGAACTCCAAAAGATGAGGCGCAGTGACTACGCAAAAACATGGATTGGACGGCGAAAAATCAAGATAGAGATAGAAAAAATTAAAAAATCGATGCGGTAGCATAACTGAATCTAATCATCAGAAACAGGAGGAAAAACTATGGAAAATTATCAGATTAGAAGCAAAGTACATCCAAAACAGCGCGTGGCTGTTCTTTTGAAAGAAGATTATGAAAACGGCAATCTTACATACGGAACCGTTGACGAGATTTTAACAAAAACAGATACGCATTACCGCGGTATCAAGGTAAGAATCAAACCAGAAAATGAGACAGAAGAAGAAAAAGAAATCAGAAAGACAAATCCTGATTACCGTCTGGTCGGCAGGATAAAAGTGTTTCTGCCGAAGGTGAAGTAATGGCAGGCTATATTTGGAGACCAAAATATTACAGAAGCCTGAAAGAAATTCCAATTCCTGTTCATAGAAATACAACGGTCGCATCTTTCTATCATGGAGCTGACCCGGTCACATATGACAATTTTAACAAGCGGAAATCTTTGAAGAAAGACACATTGCTGTCACCCGCTCACAGATGGAAGATGCGTGAACTGCCATACTAACAGGAAAGGAGAAGGAAATGTCAGAAGGTTATATTTACATAATGACAAACTCATGTCTGCATGACATGGTCAAGATTGGCTATGCATCCGATGTTGAGACTCGCCGAAAGCAGTTAAGCACTACCGCCCTGCCTTTTGAGTATGAGATATACGCCACATACGAAACATCAGGGCAGCTGGAGGACAAGAAACTGCATGAACTGATAAACACTCTGAACCCGAAGCTGCGTCTCGCCAAGAACCGGGAATTTTTTGCTATGTCAGCAGAAAAAGCTTATCGATTGCTTGAGGCCATCGCCATCATATCAGGCAGCGCAGATAAGCTGAAGCGAGTGGCTCAAAGACAAGGCGAAACCAACGCAGGCAGCTCAAAGAGGCAGACTCACGGCTCAGGCAGCAGCGGGAGGAAGCAAAGGCCGGCGATTAATTTCCAAAAATGCGGTATACCAGTCGGGGCCGAGCTTGTGTTTATCGACGGGCGGGGAAAACCGCGGCCAACTTTGACAACTCTCCGTTTCCGGCTCGTTACCAGAATAAATATGGGAGTATGGAACCCCGCCCACGTCTGGTACGCGCGAGCATAGCTCGCGGTATCATTGACGACGATTCCGTCAGAGTGACGGTCGTGGATGCAGAAAAGAACAAAGTGGAGTACAACGGCGAGACCACTGCTCTCTCGCCGCTTGCTGAAAAGCTCCGAAACGTATCAGCAATTCAGGGCGCGTCTGTCTTTACGTACAAGGGGAAGAAGATTACGGATATTGCTGAGGAAACGCAGTGGAGAAAGGAAGATACCTCATCAGAAACAGAGACAGACGACTAGCCAGAATAAGCCAAAAATCTCGGTTTCACATTGACAGTGTATTTCGTCAGTGCTATACTACAACAGCAATGCATATCACCCTTCCTGGTCGAGCAGCCAGGACAACAGAAAAGGCGCTTTTGGCGTCTTTTTTGTTTTTCTTTTCCCTTATTGTATGATATACTGAATGTATCCGCAATTTGTTAACAGATGCTACATTTTGCATATTGAATATACATAACAAACAAGAAAGGGGAATGCAAAATGCAGGACAAAAAATTTACAGAAAGGCTGAAACAGCGTCTCGCAATTGAATTTCAGAACCAGGACCGCAGTGGAGCATATGGCTTTACACAGCGCAGCATGGCTTACAACTCCAATAAGATTGAGGGAAGCACGTTAACAGAAAGGCAAACCGCATCATTGTTTGATACCGGCACTTTTTTCTCAGACGATGAAGATACAATATTCAGAGCAAAAGATGTTGAGGAAATGAACGGTCACTTTAAGATGTTTAACTACATGATGAAGCACACAGGCGAACCGCTTACTGCCGATATTATCAAAGGTATGCATAAAAACCTCAAGGAAGGAGTTTTTGAAGACCAGGCGAACGGATATGCGGTCGGAGACTGGAAAAAACGTGCAAATCTTGTAGGCGATATTACCACTGCTCTTCCACAGGAAGTACCGGCAAAAATTGAAGCTTTGCTTGACGAATATACCTGTAAAAAGAAAGTTGAGCTGCGAGATATTGCAAAATTCCATGCAGTCTTTGAAAATATTCACCCGTTCCAGGATGGAAATGGCCGCGTCGGACGTATGATTCTGCTGAAACAATGTCTTGATGCAAACATTACGCCTGTAATCATCAGAGACGAGAACAAAATTAAGTATTACCGGTATCTCAGTGCAGCGCAGAATAAACACGATTACGCACCGCTTATTGATTTTTTTGAATCAGAGCAAAAATGGTATCAGGAAAAGGTAATACCGATGATTTTTGATTACGATGAATTGCAGTAAGAAAGGAGAATGTAATATGGCAAAAGAAGAAGAATTTTACACAGATTACAATTACGAACTTTTTACGGATAACGACAATGATGACGAACCATCCACAATGAGTGAATGCTCTCTGTTCTTGGTACAGCACATGATTGATGATGAATTTGTTGCTTCGTTAATGACTCCACAGCGTCTTATTGACTATATCAACATGGACGATTGTCACGGTGAGAGTTATGAGATTTTCGACTGTATGTCAGAATTCGGCAAAGTTAAGCCACTCAGATACAAAGGCTGGCAGCCAAGAGGTCTGATTGAGGTTGTAGACGAGACCGGCAAAGTTATTCTTCGTGGATATGGCGAAGACCACTAACTTTTTATTTTTTCTGTATTTTATCCAGCACGCACGAACAGGCCGATTAATCGGCCTGTTGTTTTGTTTTTCTATTTATTTTTCCATTTATTCTTTGTCTTTTTCACTTATTTTTTTATTTATTTTTTTTGCTTTTTTCTTTTTTTCAGTCTTCTTACAAACTCTTCCCTTGATTCGCCAGGAATTTCAGTGTCCAGAAAAGTGCAGTTTCTGATGCCCTCATACACCTCTTCATCTGACATAGAATTAATTTCAGCCGGGCACTCCTCAGGATGTTCTTTCCAGCGTTTTTTGTGTTGTTCTATTTGCTTCGCCAGCTTTTCGTCCATCATCGATGGACGGGAGACCGCGGCCAATCTTCGGTTGTCTGTTGGCTCGGAGGTTACTGGACGTGTACGGGAAGTTAGAAACCCCGTCCACGTCTGGTGAAGGTGAACGTAAGTTCACCGAATCATACACGCATCCGTTCCCTTTCTTTTTCCCGTATCATTTCTTCCAGATTACTATTTCCAAAATTCACTAATGCTCCATTAGAAATATCCTCCAATATTTCCTCCAGCGTTATATCCTCTACAACGATTTCTTTTTCCTCTTCTCTTCTCATTTCTTCTGCAAGAGCCGGGTCGTTTTTTATCATCTCATCAAGCATGTCATATTCCTTAATCATATCCGGCAAAACATTCAATCCAGAAAATACCGGGCCGCAGCCGGGCTTCGTTGTCATACTGTCTACCAGTTCATCCAAATGAGAAGTCAGCTTTTTCTTATTTTCCGTATTATTTTCTGCATCATTTCTTATTTTCTCTTCCATCTCCTGTCATCCTTATTTATACAGCTGAAACTTCCTGCTTATTTCATGCGCCACATCATCCGGCAGCGGTCTGAATCCAATGCACGTCAGCGTCCTTCCAACACCATTCTCATCCACCTCTTCCGGCTCCAGCTCCGTCAAACAGTTATCTTTAATCAGGAAAAAGTCTTTCCCATCTTCCATCCCCATCTCTTCCGCCATCTTCTTCGCCTTCAACAGATGGTTCCTGTTCTTTGCCTCGCATACCGTTTTTGTAAAAATCCCGCAAACCCAATCATCGTAAGTCTCCGCGTCCATTTTTAACTCAAATACATATTCACCGTTTTCAGTTCTTTTTATCCTATTTTTATCGCCTTTCGCATCCCTAAGCGGCGCTGTTAGAAACGCCATAGACGCATGAGATACCTGAGATGACAGCTTTCCGGCAGACATGTTTAAATCTTTTCTTGCGATTATCAATTGTCTCATGTGTTTTTACCTCCTGGTTTTGGTTATTTTTTTGATAACTCGCGCTTCGCGCTCGTAACCAGACTCCGAACGGGGATTCCACGTTCTTCGTTGAATCATTTACAACTAGAAAAATCAAGGTTATCGATGATATTATCCTTATTGCATTTCTTGTACAAATCGCTTGCAGCATTAAACACCATCATCTTATTGACCAATTTTGAAATCCACTCTTCCGGAATAGCATCAAGACCGTAAGTGATTGACCGACGGGCAACCAGAGGTTGACCGAGGCTTCTTCGCGAGGCCGAATTCGCCTCGCAGGACTAACACTATCCCTCTATCCCCTGTTACGGGGATTACCTTTTTTATATCTACGCAGCTTTCCCTGCTGTGCATCCTGTTTATTTTTATCTGGCCTCCAGACAAACTTTCCTTTTCCCCAGAGCTTGCAGTATTCACATTTTTTATGACTGCGTTCCATATGTCTGACAACTGTGCATCTGCCTGATTTATGGTATTTATATGGCTTTGGTCTGCCAGCGCAGACCTTTGCATTTCTATATAAATCTTTGTAACCAATAGAGATAGTAGTGACACACAAATATGTAAAATCTTTAATACCGTCAAACGCGTTCGGGTATTCTTTACGGAGGATGTTTGCGGCTCCGTTGATATCCGCGTTCAAAATAGTCCCGTTCTTTGACCTGTAAAGGCCGCGATGAATCCTCTTTCCAGAAAACGCATACTTCTTATTCTCGCCTTTCTTATATGTTGGTATATCGTCCATATCAAGAAGGCTCGCCTGTGATGTATAACTTTCTTCCCTGATTACTACAGCAATCCCGCATTTTGAGGCAACTGTTTTTAAAATCGTGATAAATTTTGTGTATGGGATAGACACAAAATCCTGATTTACGTTATCTGTAAGGTCGATTTCCTGCTTCTGGCCGTCATTGTGACCCATCACTATCACGTCAACATCTGCGGCTTTTGCATACCTGCAGATATACCATGCGCATTTATAGAAGTAATCACGCAGGAACGACTCCCTCCTCTGGCTTAAAATGTTCAGCTGCTTGCTGTATTTTACAGAGGTCTTACTGTTACTGCCTTTTGTAACAGAGGATATGAGCTTCGCTCGCTTCTTGTTGAACCTCTGATTCTCAGACTTTACTGCACGGCCATTCATCACAAACGGGGCACCACCAAAATTGTTTGCGACACCAAGAAAATTATTTACCCCAGGGTCAAGACCAAGGATTCGCTTCGGATTTTCAGGAACTTTTACTTCAGCAATCTTGTCATCAAATGTGATAAGAATATAGTATTTTCCATACATAGCCTTTACTTCAGTTTTGACGTATTTCAAATCACCATACAAAGATGCCTTCCCGATTTCAAATCTGTCAGGATTGTTTACGAATTGAATATAGTATCTGCCATCTTCTTCCTTCAGCTTCGCCACCTGCTTTGAAAACCATGCAATATATTCCTCATCTTGCTTGTATCCGGGAATCTTTGGCTTTCCGGTAAAACCTGCCGGATTCTTCTTGTATGCCTTTAAAGACTCAAAATATCCCTGCCATGCAGCAACTGCCTTGC
>ERZ826242.3453-NODE-3453-length-11380-cov-6.759382_pt1 | contig 11380 bp, 10 predicted proteins | sample MGYA00519871_ERZ826242 | MGnify/ENA primary metagenome ERZ826242 (study PRJEB31778, sample SAMEA3449226) | human gut metagenome | biome: human gut; feature: human-associated habitat; material: faeces | place: United Kingdom | collected 2010/2012 ...
CATGGAGTCGCGGACCAGATCTTATACCAAGGCATACGCAAGGACCGGGAATCCACCCCAAATTAATGTATTAAACAGCAAGCTACCTCTCCAACAACTGCTCTATCTTCGACACAAACAAATCAAACGCCACATCGTTCTTCCCACTATTGATCACGATATCCGCCTTCGCTCTTGTCGGCTCCACATACAGATAGTGCATCGGTTTTACCGTTGTCAGATATTGTTCGATAATACCATTCAGATCTCTTCCACGTTCTTCCACGTCTCTTGAGATACGTCTTAAAATTCTTTCATCCGCATCCGCTTCCACATACACCTTGATATCCAGAAGATCACGGATTCTTGGGTCTGCCAGAAGCAGGATTCCTTCTACCAGGATGACCGGTCTTGGTTCGATCTTGATGACTTCGTTCGAACGGTTATGCTGGCTATAGTCATATACCGGACACTCGATCGTCTTTCCTTCTTTTAACTGCTTAAGATGCTCCACCAGAAGGTCCGTCTCCAGGGAATCCGGATGATCATAGTTGACTTTTACACGCTTTTCAAATGGAATCCCATCCTGTCTGCGGTAATAGTTATCATGATAGATTACTACCACATCATCACCAAAATGTTGTTTTACTCTGTTCGTAAATGTGGATTTTCCGGATCCTGATCCTCCGGCAATCCCGATAATAATATTTTCCATCGCCTTTTCTACCTCGTAAGTCCGAATTCTTCCGGCATGAACCTCGGACAGATATTCTCTGATGTACAAATTACCGTTGATGCAAGTCTGGTGCCGATTCCGCAGGCTTCGCGTAATGTCTTCCCGTAAGTAAGTCCGATACATACTCCGGAGAAAAATGCATCTCCGGCTCCGGTTGTATCGATCACGTCGACTTTCAGTGCAGGATAGATTCCCTTATTACCTTCCCGGTCCGCATACACGGCACCGTCACCACCCATGGTTACCACCATCTGCGGAATCTGTGCCGAGCAGATGCGCTCCGGAAGAATCTCTGCTAATTCCTCTGCTGTCATCTGTTCATAATCTTCTGAGAACAGGATTCCCGCCTCCTGCTGATTACATACAAAGCAGGCCGTTCTTCTTAGGAAATCTCTTCTTTCAATCGCAATTGTCATATTGGATACGATCGCATAGACTTTTTTATTATATTTTTCCGCATAATAAAATGTTTTCTTCACAATCTCTTTATCAATGTCAATCTCTATTACGATACTGTCCGCATCTTTGAAGATCTCATCCCCCTGTTCATCCAGTATTCTTTCGACCGGGCTGTGATCCGGTCTTTTGGAAATCGATGCAACTACATCGCCTTCATGGTCGAAAACGGCAAGCCATGTTCCCATGCCGTTTTCAACTTTTCTCATATAGCTGGTATTGACCTTGTGACGGTTCAATTTCTGGATCACATCTTCTCCCATCGCATCATTGTCAACCAGACTGATAAATGTCGGTTCCAACTCAACATTTGCTATATCTTCCACAACATTGCGGCCTACACCGCCATGAATCTGCACGATTGTTCCCGCATTTCTCCCATAAGGAATGTATGGGGATGTGGAATACCCTTTGATATCAATAAATACATCTCCGATGACTACAATTCCCATCGTACGTTTCTCCTTCGTCTTTTTCCTAAATCTGCGAGCAGTATACCATCTTATCTACATAAGCTCCACCACTGGTAATGTGCTGGATGAAGAAAGATGAAAAGATTACTGCTAACGGGATCGCAATCGTTACATACATGATACAAGCGATAACTTCATTTACATTCAGATAAGCTTTGAGTGCTCCGGCTGCTGCACCAAGTACTGCTCCTCCAGCCATTGCCAGCAGAAGGCATATCCACCATGGTGCGTTATAGTGTAGTCTGATACGTCATAAGCATCCGGATTATCATAATATGCATTTCCAACAGCTGCTGCTCCGATATCACTTGCACTCATATCCAGAACAATGAACTTGAATGTAAAATCAATATCATTAGCCGCACAGTAATCTCTACATGCTTCATAAGTTGTCTGGTTAAATGACTGGTCTGTAATGTCTCCGGCATCTGTAATCATGCAGACTCTGTACTTGGAACTGCCTTTATTCTCTGTCGTTGCCGTTTTTCCTCCACATCCAGACACCATAAGCGCCATTGTGGCAACAATCAGAAGTACCGACACTGCTTTCTTCCATTTTGTCATTCTTTTCATTGCTCATTCTCTTGTCTAAAATTGTAAAACTTCACACTTTATCCAGTATAAAAAGGATTCTGTTGATTGTAAATCATTTTTTCATTTGGCAGCAAATACCTAAAAAAGGATGTAGCTTTCGCTACATCCCAAGTCTTTCTACTACTTCCTGTGCAGCCGGAGTTCCGGCAACGCCTCCGATACCTGTCTCTCTTAATGATACGTCCATCTTATCTCCGACTTCTTTCATCGCATCAATCACCTGATCCAGTGGTATCTTACTGGTAATTCCTGCAAGTGCCATGTCTGCTGCTGCCAGTGCATTGACCGCACCGCCGACATTACGTTTTACACATGGAACTTCTACCAGTCCGCCTACCGGATCACATACAAGACCCATCAGGTTCTTAAGTGCCATCGCACATGCATGTCCGATCTGATCCGTATCACCACCTTTGATATAACAGACCGCACCGGCCGCCATACCAGATCCAGATCCGATCTCTGCCTGACATCCGCCGGATGCACCAGCCAGATATGCCCGGTTGGCAATGATCTGTCCAAGTCCGGCTGCCACATACATGGCTTCTATCATCTTTTCTTCCGGAACATTATATTCTTTATAATAAGTAACAAGTACTGCCGGCAATACTCCGCATGCCCCTGCGGTAGGTGCTGCAACAATACGTTTCATACAGGCATTGTTACATCCCATCTTCAGTGCATTGGACATTACCTTTGCAACAAAATCCCCACAAAGCGGTTCTTTATTCTCACGGTACTGATCCATCAGTCCGCCCTCGGTTCCTACCAGTCCGCTTCTTGACACTTTATCTGCTTCATAAGCATCCAGTGCATCCAGCATGGACTGCCACATATACTTCATCTTCTCCCAGGAATCCGTAATACTGATATCCCTTTCCTGCGCATCTTCTACCTGAATGGCTTTCCAAAACGGAATATTATCCTTTTCCCCTCTGATCTTCGCCTCTTCCATCGACTGATATGACATATGATTATCCTCCACTATCTATACTGACCCGTTCGGATCAAGAAATTTCACACGTATGATTCCCGGTTTGCTCTCCAGCTCATCAATTGCACTTCTCGGTATTACCTGATCGGTCTCTACTACCATAACTGCAGTTCCGCCTCTTTTGTCGCGGAATACCTGCATGGTAGCCACATTAACCTCTGCCTTACTAAGTGCTGCTGCAACTTCCATAATTCTTCCGGGTTCATCTACATTTCTGATAATCAAAGTACAGCTTTCCCCGCTGAAATTCACATCAATCCCATCTAATTTACAGACGCAGATTCTTCCACCACCGATGGAATGTGCCTGAATCTTCATCTGCGGCACACCTTCTGCTTCCATAATGATCTGCGCTGTATTCGGATGTGCGCCTTTGATATCCTTGTTCTTCATCACAAAGTCCATCCCCATGTCCTTTGCGACATCATAACTATCTGGAATACGCATGTCATCTGGCATCATCCCCAATAAACCTGCGATCAACGCCTTGTCCGTTCCATGCCCCTTTCCGGTGGCAGCAAATGAACCATGCAGATACACTTCAGCCCTCTCCGGCTGGCGGCCAAACAGCTGTCTTGCGATCAGCCCGATTCTTACTGCTCCTGCAGTATGTGAGCTGGATGGCCCTACCATCACAGGTCCTAAGATGTCAAAAATATTTCCCATATTTTCTTTTCCCTTTCTTCTTTATTATAACTGTCTGCCCTTCCCCATATATCAATGACAGACTTTAATTATGATAATTATATTATACTTTCCTGCGCCTCCTTTTACAATGGTCAATGATTGTTTTTTCCCGGATGTTATGCTAACATTATTAACATATTTTCCAACATATAAATATAAGGAAGGAATCAACATGAACAAAAAAGAAGTATTAGAGATCCGCAAGCAGTTTTCCCCTGAAAACTGTGCCATCACACGTATCTGCGGATGTTACGTAGATCACGAAAAAGAAAAGAAAATGGAACTAAAAAAAGCCTTCTTATCCTTACCGGAAGAAGAAGCATTTAAATATTTTGACATCTTCAAGCATACACTTTCCGGAACGATCGGAAAGAACCTGATCAATATGGAATTTCCTCTGGATCAGGAGTTAAATGGCGGAACCCAGGAATTCCTTATGAAATTAAAAGACAGTAAGCTTCAGGACGATATGCTCCTTGAGGAATTCTATGATAAGATCGTGGAAAGCTATGAATACGGAGAAAATTATTATATCATCCTGATTCATGCAGTATACGATGTTCCGGGTAAAACCAAGGACGGCCTCGAGATGGAAGACGCATCTGACACCGTATATGAGCATCTCCTTTGCAGCATCTGCCCGGTCAATCTTACCAAAGCAGGCCTTACCTATAATGCCGCCACCAACAACATCGAAGACCGTATCCGCGACTGGATCGTAGAAGCTCCTGTAAAGGGATTCTTATTCCCGGCATTCCAGGATCGTGCAACTGACGTACATAACGTTCTGTACTATACAAAAAAACCGGAAGAGTTACAGCCTTACTTTGTAGAACATGTCCTTGGCAGCACAACGCCACTTACCGCCGGCGATCAAAAAACCACTTTCCAGACAATCGTAAGTGATGCACTCGGCGAAGACAGCAGCTATGAAGTTGTCCGCAACATCCACGACAACCTAAACGAAATGATCGAGCAGGCAAAAGAAGAACCGGAACCTCTCGAATTATCCAAGACCGATGTTAAAAAACTCCTGACCCGCAGCGGTGTAGAAGAAGAAAAACTCAGCTCCTTCGATGATGACTTCGACGAGACAGTCGGCGTACACGGCACCTTACTGGCCTCCAACATCGCCAGTGCAAAAACCTTCCAGATAGAAACCCCGGATGTCGTAGTCAAAGTCAATCCCGAACGCTCTGATCTGGTTGAAACAAAAGTCATCGACGGCAGACGCTGCCTCGTCATCGCCATCGACGATCACCTTGAGGTAAATGGTATCGAAATCGGATAATTTTCATATTTTCTAAAAAATTGAAATTTTTTTAATTTTTTTCAAAAAAACATTTGCATTTTCCGTAGACCTGTGATATTATACTACTTGTCAAGCGGAAATGGCGGAATGGCAGACGCGCTAGATTCAGGTTCTAGTGGGAGCAATCCTGTGAGGGTTCAAGTCCCTTTTTCCGCATAACAAAAGTCTTGAAGAGAAATCTTCAAGGCTTTCTTTTTTTATTCCTGCGACTTTTCAATCTCTTCTATAATCTTCAGCGCACTTTCCGCTACATCCACACTCACCAGATATCAAATTGTTGTTTAATCTACTATTTCATTGTGTTCATTGTGGCCTCTCGGTCCATGAGAAAGTGTATGAAATAGTTGGAGGGCGTAACCGTGAGTGCTTACCCCGGGAGTATCATAAAAAGAGCCATCAGGAACACGAAAAGTGTTGCTTTTAATGAAACTTCCGGGGTAAGTATCCACAGTTACGCCCTTCGTTTGATACATTAAGTATCGCCTGTCCGTCACGACTTGCGTATGCCCTGGTATAAGGGCTGGGTAGCATAAGGACCGGGAATCCACCCCCAATTAATGTATTAACACCTATTTTCTTATCCTCTTCTTCAACTCCTCCAAAATCTCCTTATGCTGCCCTGACTGCATCCGAGGGAATGCCTTCACCAGACGTTCTCCGACTTTTGTACGGTTCTCTGCCATCTCTTCGTATCTGGCTTTCAGTTCTTCCATACGGACCTTCATCTCTTCTATATTGATCTTCGGAGCCATTTCTCCAACACGGGCTTTTGGCTCTTCCAAACGTTCTTTCAAACCATCCACAATTGTCTTTGGCTCTTCCAGGCGTTCTTTGAATCCATCTACGATCGCCTTTGGTTCCTCCAGGCGTTCTTTGAATCCATCTACGATCGCCTTTGGTTCTTCCAGACGTTCTTTGAATTCTTCTTTTGCATTGCTTAACTGCTCTTTCTTCTCTTCCTGGAACTCTTTGCCTTCCATTACATTTTCGTAAATATTTTCTCCGACCTTATTAGAGAGATCCCTAAGTTCAGAAGCAATCTTCTCCATCGCTTCCAGTCTGCGGTTCATCTTAAGGATTCCGGAAGCAGTTACATACAGATCGGCAAAAAGTGCAATTGCCAGTGCTGCCATAATTATAATTCCAACAACCAGTGGTATCAGTGTCAGCGCTTTATGGAGCAGCGGATGAATCACTTTCACGATCAGTACGCAGAACACTCCCCAGATCAATGAAAATATCAGACATACATATCCGCCAATATTAAGTGGCTGGTTCGAATAATCCCACCACTTATTATGGAATATTTTCTCCAGAAGGTATCCTGTAATTCCCTCAATAGCTGTAACCAATAATGTCGATGTTATATAGAGAAGAATCAGATTCTCTTCAAACGGTGTCAGAAACTGGACAACCACTCCGACACCAATTCCATATACCGGACAGATGGGACCATTTAAGAATCCTCTGTTTACAAACTTTCCTTCTTTTACTGCAGCATACGCGACCTCCGTACACCATCCTAAAAAACCATACACAAAAAAGTACAGTGCAAAATAATAAATCTGCATCTACTCATCCTTTCCTTATTACCATATTCTTTCTCCGATAAATTATGATCCTTCCGATTACATCATTCCTATGTACTTTCATACTCCTGTAATTTTCCAGTCTTATCGGACTTACATCATATTATACGTGATTCATTCTTATTAGACAATAAACAGATTTTTCATATACGTTAAGCTTTTGTTGACAAATGATACAATTCTAAAGTTTTCCTTACAACTTCGTGAATATTCTGTGACCTCTCTTGAGAGTTTTTTTCAAACATTATAAAATAGAATATGGGTAGTATCCAGGAGGGATTAAATAATGAGTATAAATAATAAGAAAAACACAAGGCGAACAACAGATATCTTCGATGATGACTTCGAAGTAATCTACGAAGGTGAGCTGCCAGACATCTCCATCGATGATGACGATGATGATTACCGTGATGTATTATCCGGTCTTTCTGATATTGATCATACAGATTATATCCGGAAAAATGACTATGATAAGCTGACAGCCAAACTCAACGCCAGAAAAAACAGTAAAAAGTATGATCACTATTACAACGACGATGACTATGATGATTACGATGACGACGACGATGACTATGATGATTACGATGACGACGACGATGACGATTATTATGACAACCGCCGTAACAGACGTAATAAAAAGAAAAAAGATGACAATAAAGAAAAAAGCAGTAAAAAGAAAAAACGAGGAAATGTAAAGGTTCCAAATCTTGCCAAGCCTGTTGCAAAAACCGCAAAAACAGGTGGAAAATTTATATTAAAAACAATCAATCTACTTCTTAGAATCGGTACAATGCTTCTGATTGCAGCAATTATCTATTTACTGGGAACGCATTTTATCTCTAATATCGGTTCTTTTGACAGCATTGTTTCAAGCATGACTGCTGCGAACCAGCCATTGATTGCTTATCTGGCTGTAGCTGCTGTCTTACTGCTCTATGAGATTATTACATTCTTCTGCGTTCTTGGCGGAAAGAAATATAATCGGAAAGGGGACAAGATTGATACAGGACGCGGACTGGTTTCATTTATTATTATAGGTGCCGGTACATACTGTTCAGCCCTTTTCTATTCACTGATTCCGCAGTCACCATCTGCACTGCAGGGTGTTGCAAGTGCACTGCAGGTATTTGGAAGTTTAAAAGAAACATTACTTCCAATCTGTGTTGCGGGTGTAATCAGCTGCATTATAAGAAAATTCGTAATACGATAATCATTTAATCTAAAAAACATGCCGGTTATCCGACATGTTTTTTTATTATTAAATATTAAATTAGAGTGTATCTCTCTATCTAAATATTTATTTTCTTTTGTTTCTTCTTTTTTAATATTCTCTTTGCAATTTTCCTGATCACCAGAACAATACCTGCGATTAAGACGATAACAATAAGCACAACCCCTATGATCATTGCCGCAAATCTATTCGGGTGTTTTACCAGATCTATTATATTTCTGCTGTCATCAACAACTTTACGTTCGTGAGTTGATGCATAGTATTCGGATACATTTGCAATTCCATCCCCGTCTGTATCGTCAAATGACTGCATGTATCTTGCGATCGCATCCCAGGCTTTTAATTCTGTCTTGCCTTCCATGATTGCATGATCTTCCAGATTCTCTATTGGCTCTCCATTCTTATCTTTGGGTACGATTGATAACAAGCCATGTGATACGTCTATCACCGATCCCAGCATCTGTCCGGTATACAGATCTGTCACCACGCGGTACAGCTTGTCATCCTGTATTTCTTCTCTGTCCCCGTCTTTGGTCAGATAACAGTCTGTCACTTTATTTAATATCAGTCTGTGTGGATTATATGTAAAGTTCATACCACTACAGTATAGTCTCGCAATCGTCATAAAATCCGATACCGAAGCGTCTACTTCCGCCACCAGTTTTAATTCTTTTCCTGTCAGATATGCACTGATCAGAGGATAGCCTGCAAGCCCGTCTTTTCCGATTCCAAGTGAAAATGAATTATATACCTGTTCCACCGTGATATCACCCTTCGTGTATGTATCACGCACTGTTCCACTTGGAACAACTGCGATATCTACCGGCGTTCCATCATAATCCTCTGAATTTTCTACTGCATACACATATGCATCCGACATAATATCTCCAAGATTCAGCTCTTCATGTCTGGTACTCATTTCTTCCAGATCGTTAAATTCAATATCATTCTCCGCCAGTACCTGATCTTTGGTATATCCAAAATGACTCAGATAATTCGTATCTACGGTTTTCATCAATTCGTCTATACGTTCTTGCGTTGCCTGATCTGATTCTACTTCATCTGTGACCGGCATCAGTGTGTATGTGTCCATTTCCCAGCGCTTATTCTTTTTCTGTGTCATAGACAATGCCCCCAGATTCTTCCCATATTCACCACAGGATACAATATAGGTATCTCCATGCCGGATTGGTTCTTCCAGTGTTGTATGCGTATGTCCACTTATGATCAGATCAATATCAGGAACATTTTTTGCAAGGATCTCATCTTCCGAACTATCTTCATCCTCCCAGGTTCCACTATGCGAAACGCAGGCGATCATATCCACATCTTCATGTTTCTGAATCTCTTTTACTGTCTCGCTGGCCGCTTCTACCGGATCTTTGAACTTTAATTCACACGTCGGCGCACATTCCAGGGAATCTTTTCCAAATACTCCAAGAACCGCAATCTTCACATCTCCTTTTTGAAGCACGACATAGTCCTTCACTCCATATGTCTGAAATGCTGTCTGAATCTGCTTCTGTCCTTTCGTCAGCCCTTCCTCTTCCATCGCATCCCAGTCCACATTGCAGACTACAAGATCCGGAACTTTTTCCTCTGAATTCTTAGCAGTCTTCAACATATCCGCAAGTCCACTGGAGCGGTAATCAAATTCATGATTACCAAGCGTAGTCACATCACATCCAAGATATCCCAGCATACGCAGCTCTGCCGCCTCTGTTGTATACACTGTCTGGATCAATGTTCCCATTGAAAAATCACCGGCATCTAACACAAGTGTATCCGGATTATTTTTCTTCTGAGTATCAATCAACGTCTTGAGTCTCGCAAATCCGCCTACTTCCTGTTTTTTCCCATCTACGATCGTATCAAAACTATTCAGGTGCGAATGTGTATCATGCGTAAATAATACATCCAGTTGTTTCTCCTGCTGTGCTGCCTCCGTCTGCATCCCCAGCACCGACGGTGTACACAGTATCACTGCAAGCATTGCCACAACAATTTTCTTCCATTTTCTCATAGTTTTTCCTTTCTCTGCCCGTAAGCATCCTTCCTCTGCAGAATTCTATCGTTATCACGAACTTTATTTACTTATTATTTTTTAACCACTGCGTTGCACAGTATGCAAGACAACTTGCTCCGATCGGGCATACGTCTTCGTTAAAGCGTACTTTTGGATTATGTGCACCGTATTGTCCTCTTTCATCTGTATATCCCGCAGACAGATACATAAAAGTAGATGGAATCTTTTCTGCGATCGAAGCAAAATCTTCCGATGCACTCGCAGAGATTCCAGGATATGGCTGCATTCCAGGGATGTCCATTTCTTTCATATATCCTACGAATTCATCTGTAAGCTTCGGATCACAGATAAGCGGTGGTACCTCCGAAAGCATGGTAATCTCTACCGTTCCACCATAACTTTCTGCCGTCTTTGTTGCAACTTCTTTCATTCTCCGGACCATAAGTTCTCTTGCCTGCTTATCATTGCTGCGGATGGTTCCTTTCAGCATTGCAGTATCCGGAATAATATTCTCTGCCGTACCTCCCTGAAACTGTCCAACCGTCATAACGCATGCTTTGGTTGGATCGACTTCCCTTGCCATGATTGCTTCCAGTGCCAGATAGACATGAACTCCGATATTGATCGGATCAATTGCGTTCTGCGGATACGCCCCGTGAGAACCTTTTCCTTTGATATCAATCTGGAATCCATCTACCGAATACATCATTGTTCCATTGTCATTATACATGTAGATTCCTACCGGCATCTGTCCTGCTGCCACATGATAAGCAAGTGCAGCATCTACTTTGGGATTCTCAAGTATTCCACTTTCAAGCATGTTCTTGCTTCCCTGGAAGTTCTCTTCTGCAGGCTGGAACATGAATTTTACCGTTCCTTCCAGTTCCGCCTCATTTTCCTTAAGCATCTTAGCTGCTGTTAAAAGCATCGCAGCGTGAAAATCATGTCCGCATGCATGCGCTTCTTTCCCCGTCGGACATGCAAACGGCTCTCCACTTTCTTCCGGCATCGGAAGCGCATCCATATCTGCACGAAGCATCAGACATTTTCCCCCGTGACCTAAAGTTGCCGTTACTCCGTAACCACACTCCTTGGGATCTAATCCATACTCTGCAAGCTTTTTCATAACATATGCTTTTGCTTTCGGCATATCAAGTCCGACTTCTGCATTTGTGTGGAAATACCGTCGGTTTGCAATTGTTTCTTCTCTGAGTTCCTGCGCTCTCTCATAATAATTCATGTCGTTCTCCCCTCGTATAATATCTTTTAGATACATAAATACATGTATCTTGATTAATAAGTT
>ERZ826242.3454-NODE-3454-length-11368-cov-2.425528_pt1 | contig 11368 bp, 7 predicted proteins | sample MGYA00519871_ERZ826242 | MGnify/ENA primary metagenome ERZ826242 (study PRJEB31778, sample SAMEA3449226) | human gut metagenome | biome: human gut; feature: human-associated habitat; material: faeces | place: United Kingdom | collected 2010/2012 ...
TCTTGGCAAAGCCCTGCGCGGTGATGAAGGTGTTCATGCCAAGCACGATCAGCACGCAGATGGTGCCCAGAATGTAGATGCGGCTGTAAGCCAGAGCGTAGGGCAGGGTGGTGTCACTGGCACCAAACAGCCGCAGCAGGGTGGGTGCGGCTGCGTAAAAGACGATGGTCAGGACGACCGAGAAGAGCAGCAGCATGGTAAAGCTGTTGCTGACGATCTTTTCTGCCTGCTTCTTGTCGCCCTGGCCCATGGCGATGGCGGTGCGGGGCGCGCCGCCGGAGCCGATGAGCATGGCAAAGGCGTTCAGGAGCATCAGGATGGGGGTAAACAGGCCCACGCCGGTCAGAGCCGCCGCGCCGATCCCCGAGATGTGGCCGATGTAGATGCGGTCCACGATGTTGTACAGCAGGTTGACCACCTGCGCCACAACGGCGGGGATCATCAGCTGGAGCAGGAGCTTTTTCACGTCACCCGTGCCCATATCCTGCTGTTTTTTCTGCGTTTGTGCCATGGAAAGTGTCTCCTTTGGTTTGAGCGAGACGGAGAGGGCTGCCCTCAGAACGTCAGGCCGAAGTTCATCTCGTAGTAGTTGCCTGCGGCATCACGGTAGGCGTAAGCCTTGCCGTTCTCGTCCTTCATGCTGTCGGGCATGTAGGCATCCTTTGCAAAGCCGGGCACGTCGTTGGGGCTGATGCAGACACCGTCCGCGTTCACAGCCAGCACCTCGTCGCCCTTGGGCAGGGTCAGGGGCAGTTTGCCAACGGGAGCAAAGCGGCCGAACATCACATCCAGCGTTGCGGAGGGGTAGGTGTCAAAGCCGACGGTCAGAGCGTCGGAGACCTTCTCCACATTGCCGACCTCCCAGGCCAGCGGGCAGTTGATGTTGGAAACGACCTTGCCGCCGTGGGCGTGGACCGCAGCAGCGATACCGGCCAGACGGTTTGCGCCCACCAGAGTGGTCTCCTTGTGGGTCTCGGTGGTGGGCTTGCCGCTCTCGTCCACGTTGCAGACAGTCTTGTCCTCGCAGATGTCCAGCTCCAGGTAGCCCGGGGTGGCGTTGAAGTATGCACCGGACTGGGGGCTGACCATCAGCAGGGCCACCTGGGCCTCGTCGGGGGTGTCCACCAGAGTGACATTGCCCAGCATCTCGCGCAGGGCCTTGGTGGCGGCCTCACCGGCCTCGGCGCTCTTGCCAAAGGCCTCAGCGTAGACCTTGGTGCCGTCCTTCAGGGGCAGGGTGCCGTCGTTCTTCAGCAGGACAACGGACTCGCGGTGCACGCGGGAAGCTTCCTCCCAGTCGGCCTTGGTGGCAACGACCTCGGCGGCCTTCCTGGGGTCGGCGTAGGTGTCCTCGAACATGCCCTGACGGAACAGCTCGGTCAGGGTGCGGCTGACAGCGCGGTTCAGGCTGGCATCGGTCAGCACCAGATCTTCCTTCTTGAAGCCGGCGGGCACCGCGTGGGTGTCGTAGTAGTCGTTGGTGCCGCGGGCGTAGCTCTCCTCGCCCAGCTCGTTGTCCAGCAGGCCGGAGATCAGGTCCACGCCGCTCTGGGTGACTGCATAGCCGATGCGCTCGGGCTCGTCCAGCATGTTAACGCCCCAGCACATGTTGTGGACGATGCCGGTGTCGGAGTTGATGTAGCCCTTGAAGCCCATCTGGCCGCGCAGCAGGCCGTCGATGAACACCTTGTTGTAGGCAAAGCCGTAGGGCTGGAGCTCGATGGGGTTGCCGTTGAAGTCCTCCTGCGGAGCGCTCTTCTCGGCGCTGGGCTTGGAGTAGTAGGGCATGATGGACTCGGCATTGTGGCGGATGGCTGCGCGGAATGCCGGGATGTGGTACTTCTGCAGGGAGCCGGGGGTGGCGTAGATGTTCCACTGGCCTGCTGCATAGTGGGGGTCAAAGCCGTTCTCACGGGCACCGCCGCCGGGGAAGTGCTTCACAGTCATGGAAACACCCTCGGGGGTAACGCCGTTGCTGCCGCCCTGGATGCCGGGGATCAGGTGGTCGAAGATCTCCTCGATCAGTGCGGGGTCCTCGCCAAAGGTGCCGAAGGTGCGCTGCCAACGGGGGTCGGTGACGCAGTCGGCCATGTACATGTAGCCCTTCTTCAGGCCGCAGGCATTCCACTCGCGGCGGATGGTGTCGGCGAACTTGTCGATGATGTCGATGCGTGCAGTGCCCTTGACGGCAGCAGCAATGCCCAGGGTGCCGGGATAGGTGGCAAACACGCCGGTGGCATCGTTCATGCCGAACACGACCTCGCCGTTCTCGTTGCGGCTGTTGGACATGACCTGCATGGGAACAAAGTGATCACAGGTCTCGGTCAGGTACTGCAGCTGGTTCAGGTAATCTGCCAGATCCTCGGGCGTGGGGCTCTCGCGCAGGATGACGTGGCGGTTGAAGCTCTTCTTGACCATGTCAGAGGTGCTGGGCAGGGACTGGGAGCCGAAGATGCTGTCGGAGACGTTCACGGGTGCCTCGTCCAGCAGGCCGCTTTCGTCCGCCACGGGCTTGTGGCCGTTGGCTGCCAGACGGGGGGAAGGATACTTGGGGCCCATACGCCAGTCGGAGGTGAAGATCTGGCCGATCTTCTCGCTGGTGGTCAGAACCTTGACATAGGCCTCGGCGCGCTCAGCCGGGGTCAAGCGCCAGTCGTTGACTGCGCTGACGGTGCCGGTGCCGTCGATGTCCTTGAAATACAGACCGTCCTGCTCGATGACCTTGCGCTCCACGGTGCTGATGGTGGGGCCGTTGGGGTTCTGGTAGCGCTTTACACGCTCGGATGCTTTCACTGCCATAGTGTTTTCTCCTTTTCTTTTGAATGCGGCGGCCCATGCCACAGAGCCGCAGATGCTGTACCTATTATAATAGGCCGCCGCGCGGAACAACTAGAAAATTTTTTGGATATTTCCGCACTTTCCTTGTATTCTTTTTTTGCACGCGGTTGGAATACAAGCCTGTTTTGTGGAATGTGCTGTACTAGTATCTTGCAATCATGTGCAAAATGACGAACGCTGTTTTTTAAAACTGTTGATTTCGCCCAAGGAGAGTAAAATTGTCCTGTTTTCCCACAAAATTTTACTAACAGAAATTTGAGGGATAGTTCATAATGTATACATAAAAATCCCCCGGTTCGCGATGTGGCAGCCGCAGCCCACGGGGGACCGAATGAAAGGCCGGAGTGAGTGGCAGCACACCGGCCGCAGAATTGAAAGGAGAGCTTCTCTATGGCAAAGGTCAAACAGCCGCTTGAAGAAAACGGCATCCACAGAGCGAAAATGTGGGAGATCATGATGTACGCTCTGAACAACACCTCCACCAACACCTACATGCTGGTGGTCGGTTACATCAGCTACTTCCTGATCGGTATCGTCGGTCTGGCATCCGTGCTGGCCGGTTCCATTGTTACCATCATGCGTGTCTGGGACGGTGTCACCGACCCGTTCGTTGGTATGATGGTCGATAAGACCAACGGCAAGTTCGGCAAAAACCGTCCGTTCATTGTCATCGGTCAGATCATCATGTTCGCCACCACCTTCGTGATGTTCAACTTCATCCCCAAGATGGGCACTGGTGTCCGCTTTGTTGCGTTCATCATTATCTACATGGTCTACATCCTGGGCTACACCTGCCAGTGCGTTGTCACCAAGTCTGCTCAGACCTGCCTGACCAACGATCCCAAGCAGCGCCCCATCTTCGCAATGTGCGATACCGTGTACAACATCATCCTGATGAACATTCTCTTCCCCATCATTGTCACCGATGTCCTGGTGCCCAAGTTCACCCTGACTGCCGAGGCCAACGCTGCCGAGATCGCTTCTCTGGTGGCACAGAACCCTGCTCTGGCAGGCATCGTGGAGAAGTCCGGCGGCAGCCTGTCCGCTTTCTACAACCCCGGCCTGTTCACCACCATGCAGCTGATGTTCGGCGGCCTGTCCGCTGTCTTTGCAGTCTGCGCCATCATCGCCCTGTGGCGTAAGGACAATCCGAAGTACTTCGGTCTGGGCACCACCCAGAAGGTCGGCATCAAGGATTACGTTGACACCCTGGCTCACAACCGTGCCATCCAGATGCTGGTGGTCTCCGCATCTACCGATAAGCTGTTCATGTCCACCAAGAGCAACGCTACCGTTATGATCTGCCTGTTCGGCATCATCTTCGGCAACTATGCCGCATACTCCAGCTACTCTCAGATCACCTCTATCCCCATCTGCCTGATCTCCATCCTGCTGATGAACAAGATCGCTCGTCAGATGGGCCAGAAGGCATCCATGCTGGTGGGTACCTGGGGCGGCATCATCGGCTCCATCGCCATCACCCTGTTCCTGTTCTTCTTCAACCCCAAGGGCGATGCTTCCAAGTTCTCTCTGCCCGCATTCCGCCTGATCCGTCCTGACACCTGGGGCACCCTGTTCACCGGCTGGACCACCACCGCTTTGATCTTCGTGCTGCTGGTCATCGCATGGTCCGGCGTGCAGGCACTGTCCTCCTCCATCGTTATCACCATGACCGCTGACTGCGCTGACTACGAGGTCTACCGTACCGGTAAGTACGTTCCCGGCCTGATGGGCACCCTGTTCAGCTTCGTGGATAAGCTGGTCTCCTCTTTGGCTGCTACCGTTGTGGCTCTGTTCTACTCCATGGTCGGCTTCAAGGACGCTCTGCCCGACACCATGACTCCGTACTCTGACGGCATCTTCTGGGCAACCATCGGCTGCTTCGTCCTGCTGCCCATCGTTGGCTGGCTGTGCAACGTTGTGGCTATGCACTTCTATCCCCTGACCAAGGAGAAGATGGCAGAGATCCAGGCTGAGATCGGCCGCATCAAGGCTGAGGCTGCTGCAAAGCAGGCTTAATGCCAACCATCTCCCTGCGGAAATTTTGAATCCGGGACAGCGCCGCTGTCCTGCATCGTAACCGGAAATGTCCTGCGGCGGGCCTTCCTCTGCCGCAGGACTTTCTGATACCCTGAGACCCGGAAGGAATACCACTATGGCAGAAGAAAACAAGCTGAACCAGACCCCTGAGATCACCCCGGCCCCCTCCGCTGAGGCCCCGGAAAAGGCCCCCACCACCGGCGAGCTGCTGGGCGATGTGGAGCATTACGACGAGGAAAAGGACGATTGGAGCACCGGCTATTACGGCACCGGCAGCCGCCAGCAGGTAACGGACGATGTGTTCCACAAGCTGGAGACCGGCGAAGAGTTCACACGGGATGACTTTATCAAGGCGGAGCTGGCGCTGCAGGATGCCAAGCTGGAAGCCGGCATCGATCTTGAAAAGGAGAAGAGCCCGGGCCTTATTGGTAAGTATCACGATTGGAAAAAGAACCGCGTAAGGCACAAGGTGAACAAAAAGAAGTACCTTCTGCTCTGCCTGTTTCTGGGCTGGTGCGGCGGCCACCGCTACTATGAAAAGCGGTATGCGCTGGCGGCCTTCTACACCCTGTTCTTCTGGAGCGTGGTGCCCTTTTTCCTCTGCGTGACCGACCTTCTCATTGCCCTGCCCATGCAGGCCGATGAGAACGGCGACATCCTGATCTGACATCTTCCTCTATTCATTCATTTACCTCCTAGCGCCAGAAAGGGCCTGCGGCATTTGCCGTGGGCCCTTTCTGGCGTTTGCAGGCCCGTTCTCCGGCGCAGAACATAGCGGCAGCTAACTGGCGTTGTGCTATACTAGTATATCAATTGATTGTGCAATAAGCACAATAGAATTTTTCATATTAGTGAAACTTTTCCCATAATCATAAAATCGACCTGTTTTACCTTAAAATATTACTAACAGATATATCACAAAACGTTCATAATATAGACATAAAGTTCCGGACGGGCTGGTACGCAGTGGCAGCTGTAAGCCCCATGGAGAAAACGGAGAATGTTCCTGTGTGAACAAAGGAGAGAATGAAATGGCAAAAACCAGAAGTCTGCCGGATAAGTTCTATGATAAGGACTATGAGCACAACGGCATCCACCGCGTTCCCCTGTGGCGTATCGCAGGCTACGCGCTGAACAACACCGCAACCAACGTTTATCTGATGATGATGAACTACGCCACCTACTACCTGATGGGCTGGGTCGGCGTTGGCATGATGGTCGCTTCTTCCCTGACCATGATGATGCGTATCTGGGACGGTGTCACTGACCCGTTCGTCGGCTTCATGGTCGATAAGACCAACGGCAAGTTCGGCAAGAACCGCCCGTTCATCGTGATCGGTCAGATCATCCTGTGCGTCACCAGCTGGGTCGCATTCCATGTGACCCACAAGCTGCCTCAGGGCGTGCGCTTCCCCTTCTATGTGGTCGTTCTGATGGTCTACTACCTGGGCTACACCTGCCAGTGTGTCGTTACCAAGTCCGCTCAGTCTTGTGTGACCAACGATCCCAAACAGCGCCCCATGTTCGCTTCTTTCGACGGTGTGTATAACACCTTGGTGTTTGCTATCCTGGGCATCATCATTCCCCGTATCGCCAACAGCTACAACGATGTGGGCGGTTACGCATCTCTGGAGTTCTTTGACACCCTGTGGAAGATGACCGCTGTCATGTCTGCGATCTTCACCATCATCGCTGTGATCTCCATCGCTCCCAAGGATCGTTCCGAGTTCTTCGGCACCGGCAAACCTGTTAAGGTCGGCCTGAAGGATTACTGGGATACCCTGAAGAACAACCGCGCCATTCAGATGCTGGTCCTGTCCGCATCTACCGATAAGCTGGGTTCTTCTGCAAAGTCCAGCGCCGTCATGGTCGCCATGTTCGCCTGCATCGCCGGTTCCAACCTGCTGCAGAGTAATGTTACCGGTCTGGTGACCATCCCCAGCACCATCGTGTGCTTCCTGTTCATCAGCTTCTTTGCTACCCGTCTGGGTCAGCGCAAGGCTATGTTGATCGGTTCTGTGGGCGGTCTGATCACCAATGGTATCCTGGCAGCTCTGTGGCTGTTCGGTGATCCCACCACTATGACCTCCAACCCCGAGACTGGTGCTCTGAACTGGGGCTACTTCCTGATCCTCTATCTGGTCTTTACCATCGTCACTGCTGGTTTCCAGGGTATCTCCGGCAACATCGTTATCCCCATGACCGCTGACTGCGCTGACTACGAAGTCTACCGTACCGGCAAGTACGTCCCCGGCCTGATGGGCACCCTGTTCAGCTTCGTGGATAAGATGGTCTCCTCTTTCGCTCCCATGGTCGCCGGTGTCATGTTCAGCATGTGCGGCTTCACCGACCACAACCCCGTTATGGGTGACCCTGTTACCCCGGGCCTGCGTATGGGCGTTGTCTTCTGCGCATACGGCATGATCATGATCGGCCTGGTCTGCAACCTGATCGCTATGAAGTTCTATCCCCTGACCAAGGAGAAGATGGAAGAGATCCAGGATGAGGTCGCTCAGATCAAGATGAAGACCATGGCTGAGAACGCCTAATTGGTACTTGCAATTTTCTGCGGAAACCTGTAAAATCAAATAGAAAAACCGCTCGCCCTTGCGGCGGGCGGTTTTCTGCTTTTGGAACAAAATTCAGACAAGAGGTACATCGTAAATGGAAGAAAAGACACAGTGGGTAAAGGACCCGGACCATGGGTTCATCTGGAACACCATCGACCACCTGTTATACTGGAGAGAACACCGTGAAAAGCACTGTGTCAGCCGCAAGAAGTATATGCGCCTGTGCATTCTGGGTGCGTTTGGTGCGCACCAGTTCTATGCCAAGCGCCCGGTGCTGGGCCTGCTGTATCTGGCAACCTTCTGGAGTGGTTTCTCTGCCGCTATGACCATCGTGGACTTCATCATTGCCGTGCCCATGAAACCGGACGAGAACGGCAACATCTGGCTGTAAAAAGCCCTCTGGCGGCCTGCTGGGCCGGAAAGGAAAACACCCTATGGATAATGTCATGCGGTTTCTGTTCAACACCAACCACGAGCAGCCCAGCATCCTGGTCTGGGTCCTGCTGATCGTGATCGCGGTCGTGATTCCCAATTACGTCAGATATCGGATGGAGCAGAAGCGCTCCAATGATTCTGTTCCCACCCAGAACCCTGCCCGTTCTGCCCCGCGCAAGAAGAAGCGCAGCAAGAAGCGCTGAGCAACAGGCTGAGATCGTATGGCAAAGATGCTTTGCTATTTGCCGCATACAAAAACCGCCCCGGCGGCTGCTTTGTGCAGTGCCGGGGCGGTTCGTTTGTTTTTTGTCAGATGCAGGAAGTACTTACTTCTTGATCTTGATCAGCTGTGCGTTCAGGCTCTCAATAAAGCCGTCGGGCATGTTGATCATCTTAGCCATAGCCTCAGGGGTCATGCGCTTCATCATATCCCACATGCCAACGCCGGGCTTGATGTCAAAGTTGGTGGCCAGCTTGACAGCCCTGGTGGCGAGAGCCAGAGCCTCTTCGTTCTTGGAGAGCTCCTCCATGCTGTCCTTGATGCTGTAATAGCCCTCGGGGAACTCCATCGGAGCCTTCAGATCCAGGCTGCCGACCTGCTTGAACCAGTTGGCAACGCCCTCCTGACGCTCGTTGAACTCAGGCAGAGTGTAGCAATCAGGCTCCTTCTCGACCTTTTCCAGCGTGATGGAATCCTTCACGTCACCGGCAACGGCCAGGATGGTGTTGAAGCCCTCTTCCAGAGCAACGTTGAACTTGAACACGCGGTGTGCAGTCTGCTGGCCGACTTCCTTACCGTTGACGTACAGCACAACGGTGTCCTGGTTGGAGTAGACCTTGATCTCGGTCACATCCTCGGCGCGGTCCACATAGCGGCTGCCGCACAGGTGCACGAACGGCTCCTTGCTCCAATAGGCCTTGTAGAGATAGAAGGGGTCTTTTTTGATCTTGCGGTCAAAGGTGACAAGTCCCTTCTGGTTCTCGCCATGCTTGCCGCCCTCATCGCGTCCATCGGCGGCAAAGTCGAACATGTTCCACACATGGGTCGCCCACAGCCAAGGACGGTCGGCAATCATCTTAGCAATGTGCTCGTGGTAAACGCACTGGTAGCTCTCGGTGTAGTCGCCTTTTTCCGGGTGGCTGCTCTGGTACTGGGGGTTGGCATCTGCGCCATACTCCGAAAAGCCGATGCAGCGGTCAGGGTAATCGGTATGGTATTTGTCAAAGAACTCGTCGTTCTGCTCAAGGTCCCCCAGATACCAGCCGAAGTAGAGGTTGTAGCTGTTCACATCTGGAATTTCCAGAATAGGACTGGTGGTCTCCAGCATAAACACGTTTGCCATGGTGGTCTTGCGGGTGGGGTCCAGCTTGTGCGCCAGCTCGTTCAGCAGACGGTGGTTTTCCAGCAGATCCTCGTTGACAGCGGAGGCGGCGGTGATCTCGTTGGACAGGCCCCACACGGCAATGCAGGGGTGGTTGTAGTTCTGGACGATCAGCTCTTCCATCTGGGTCAGGGTGTTGGCACGGCCGTTGGTCATGTGCATGGTGATGTAGGGGATCTCTGCCCAGATGACAAGACCCTTTTCATCACACAGGTCGTAGAAATACGGTGCGTGCTGATAGTGTGCCAGCCGGATGGTGTTGGCGCCCATTTCCAGAATGATGGAGATATCCTCCTCCATCATTTCTTTGGTCAGGGCATTGCCCGCCCCCTTGCGGTCCTGATGGCGGGAAACGCCGCGCAGGGGATAGCTGCGGCCGTTCAGGATAAAGCCCTTCTGGGGGTCAAACTCAAACTTGCGGCAGCCGAACCGGGCGGAGGTCTCCTCACCATTGTCCAGCTTGGCAGATACGGTGTAGAGGAAGGGGTCGTCCACGCCATCCCACAGATGGGCGTTGTTCAGCGTGAAAACAACCTTTGCGGTGCCCTTTTCCACCGGGGCGGTGAGGGTCTGACCCTCCAGTGCAAAGGTCACGTTCTGTGCGCCCACCACGGCGGCTTCCACGGTGACCTCAGAGGTCTTGGCAGCAAGATCGGTGACGATGGGGGTCACCTTCAGTGCCGGTGCGCCATTAGCGGGCAGGGCAAAGTGCTCTGCCGGGACGATATGCAGGGTCACATCCCGGTAAATACCGCCGTAGAAGGTAAAATCGGCTTTCTGGGGATACACGGTGTCGTTGTCGCGGTTGTCCACGGAAATGGCCAGCAGATTTTCCTCTTTGAGGTGGTCGGTCAGGTCCACCCGGAAGGTGGAGTAGCCGCCCTTGTGCTCGGCCAGCTTTTCACCGTTCAGGTAGACGGCGGCGGTCATGGCTGCGCCATCCAGCTGCAAAACAGCCTTGCTGCCTGCCGGGATGGCGGGCTTTTCCAGTGCCAGCGTATACCAGCAGGTGCCGCGGTAGTAATCGTTGCCGCCGTCCTGACCGTCCACCGCATTCCAGGTGTGGGGCAGGGCAACGGCCTCACCCATAACAGCGGTGGGGATGCCGGGGTTCTCCTTGGTAAAATGCCAGTCGCTCTGATTCAACAGGATGGTCTTGCTCATGGTAAAAACTCCTTTATATTTATAAAAGATGGATAGAATCAGCAAAAACCGAAAGAGCGTATGAGCCCTTTCGGTCTTTGCAGGTTATTACTGCATGTTTTCTGCAATTACTTCATGGCGAAGGGCTTCTTTTTTGTCCGCGATGCGCTTCTGGACGTTGACCATTTCTTCCTTGGTCAGCGGGCAGCCCGGCATGGCGATCAGGGTGATGACCCAGCCCAGCATCGGCAGACCGTACTTGATGGCAAGGGTCATCCAGAAGATGCCGGAGGTGTAGGCATCCGTGGGCTGGGGCATGGTGGTGGTGTAACCCAGAAGGGCGACCGCACCGGTGGCGATGACAGCAGCCACCGAGGTGATGAGCTTATCGATCAGGCTGTAAGTGCCGGAGACAACCGCCGGGATGTAACGGCCGCTGCGGTCCAGCTCGTAGTCGATGGTATCAGCCATGTAAGAGTTGTTGGAGGTGGTGATGCACATGTTGGAGCCGTTCTGCAGCAGGGTCAGCAGGACGTAAACGATCATGTTCCAGCTGCCGATCACACCGATCTGACGAGTGTCGGTAAAGATGAAGAACAGGATCAGCACAGAGGTGATGGCCATGCTGACGCAGGTCCAGGTCACGATGCCCTTCTTGCTGCCTTTTTTGCCTACATACTTTGCACCGAAGGCCGCAAAGAAGATGGAAGGCACCATGCTGATCATGCTAAGGGTGGTAGCAAGACCCATGTTGCCGATGAGGATGCCGTTCAGCATCGTGTTGATGATGGCCTGGCTGCCTACCTGCTGTGCCAGCTTATCGGAAGCGTGGGAGGCAACATAGCACTGCAGGGGCTTGTTGTGTTTGAACACCTCAAGAATATCCGCAACCTTCAGCGGTTCGTGATTTTTGCTGATGCCCTCAAAGTTTTCGGGCTTATCGTAGGCGGAGATGCCGGC
>ERZ826242.3456-NODE-3456-length-11367-cov-3.005746_pt1 | contig 11367 bp, 8 predicted proteins | sample MGYA00519871_ERZ826242 | MGnify/ENA primary metagenome ERZ826242 (study PRJEB31778, sample SAMEA3449226) | human gut metagenome | biome: human gut; feature: human-associated habitat; material: faeces | place: United Kingdom | collected 2010/2012 ...
CCACATATTGCAGACCTGCATCGGTAAATGCTGTGATACCAAAACCATAGGTAGTGATAGCATAGTCTCTGTCTTCCATACTGATCAGCAACAGGATACCGTCATCGTCTTTTCCGTATCCGTAGCCGTTATAATCATAGAAATCGTCTGCATAATCCTGTGAAGTCTTTCCTTCCAGGGAATCCACGGTGACTACTGCCACTTCACATTCCTGTCTTTCACTGATTTCCTCCAGTTTATCCAGCAGAGCATCTGCTTCTTCCTCAGTCAGCAGACCTGCATCATCCACAAGCAGCGGAAGCTGTCTTTCTTGCGGAATCGCGCTGCCGGCTTCCTGAGTGTTCGAACCGGAAGTTTCTGTAGTTTCCGAAGTATCGGCACCTGCCGTCTGGTCATCGCCCTGGCTGTCTGTAGCAGCCGGTTCTGCCACTCCCTGAGAATCCACGCTGCAGATAGCAGCTGCCGCATCCAGATAAGCATCTACACAATCCACATAATAATCCTGAATGGCAAATTCGTTCCAGAGTTCATTTTCCTGTTCCTCCGTCAGTGGAGCTGAGTCCATTCCTGAGCTGTAGATAAACCATTCCTGATCATCGATACTGTAGATCAGCATAAAGCCCGGATCATCGGCAAACAGTCCCTTGTACACCTGCTCAGATACCGCCGGAGTTCCCATGCCCTCCGTGGTGTTAGTGATCATACAGGTAATGCGAAGTCCCGCTTCTTCCGATATTGTTTCTGCTTTTTCGTTCAGTGTCGAAATATATTCCCCCAGCACATCGCTCTGATCAATGATATAGGTATTACTGTCTGCATATACAGATATGCCGAAGAGCAATCCGAATAAAATGGAGAGTATCGTAATTTTTAATTTGTGCTTCATATTCTCACCCTCCTTCTTACATCAGTGCAATGATCCAAAGTAACAAATAGATCACAAGTCCGATGATACCGCCGCGAACCGATACGCCGATCCAGAACTTCTTTTTGTCCATCGGCAGGTTGCCTACCAGTTTTCCGCTCTGTCCGTTCATAGCGAAGGTAAATTTTTCACCATTCCAGGTGGTGTTCAGGATCCATACCGGATACAGTACATACCAGTATCTGACATTGCATACATTTACATTACTGCTGGCCACCGTCACACGGTCCATATGAGGCAGGGTCTTTCGAAATGCATCTTCTGTAGCTTTTTTCACTCGCTCCCTGGCACGTTCCATACGTTCTTCCATGTCCATATCGTATCGATCTGCCATATATCCCGCAAGGTAAGCCGCCTGGAAAGGAACCGCCTCACGGAATTCAAAAGGCTCTATGGATTCCATCAAAGTATCATCCATTTTTCTGGATCCGTCTGCCGGAACGCGGGCGAAACTCAGATTTCCTCCACGCTGCATGGAATACATTTCGGTTTTTGTGTACTCTGTGTCTCCATTTCTCCACTTAGTGATACGCTCACCGTTATATGCGACACTTCCTTCCGCATCTACATCAAAGATCCAGAAAGGAACATAGACACCTTTCATCTCATCCACATGATTTTCTTTTTTAAATACCTTTGGAAGGTATTTTTTCCCTTTCAGATGGTTGAAATAAGCTGCCTTTGCCGCTTTTTTATCTTTCTTAAACGGAATGATATAATCCGGTTTCAGATCTCCGGCAAACTGTCCTTTCATGACAACCCTGTTTCCACAGAACGGACAGCTTGTTGCGCCGGTATTGGCATCTGCAACGATCTCTCCTCCACAGGACTGACAGATATAGACCCGGATTCCGTCTGTCTCGCCTTCCATCCATTGATTGTTGCCCATATCAGACCAGTTTTCATTGTTTCCTCCGGCATCGCCACCCTGATTGCCACCGGCATTTCCTTCGGCTTTCTCCTGCATCTGCTGATACTGGGCTACTTCCATTTCCGTATCACAGTAGGGACATTTCATTTTCTGAGTCGTACTGTCAAACTCCATGGCTCCGCCACAAGAAGGGCATTTGTACTCCATCATATCTGCCATAGCTCACCCTCTCCCTCCTTTTTATGCTCTGTCCCCGAAAAAGTTTTCCGGGGACAGTAGCTCAGATATTTTTGTATAATGTCGACCGCATATTATGCGGACAGACACACCGGCTTAGATTACTGATTTGGTTTTGGCTGTCCACAGAATTCGCAGAATCTTCCTGTGTTGGATGCGCCACAGCTGCATACCCAGGCACCACCGGCTGCTGCAAGATTTCCCTGTACAGGCTGGCTGTAATCCTGATTTGGAACACCTGCTCGCGGATCATAGTTGCCCTGATTCATCATTCCTGGCTGCTGGCCGTACATTCCCTGGTTCATCATGCCCGGCTGCTGGCCATACATGCCCTGATTCATCATGCCCGGCTGCTGGCCGTATGCTCCCTGATTCATCATTCCCGGCTGCTGGCCGTATGCTCCCTGGTTCATCATGCCTGCCTGCTGGCCATACATACCGGCATTCATATTGCCCTGTTGGCCATATGCGCCCTGATTCATCATACCGGGCTGCTGATTGCCGTGCATTGGGGTATTTCCCATCATTCCCAGCTGCTGACCGTACATTCCGGTGTTCATGTTGCCTGCCATATTGCCGCCGGAGAGTGCTGCGATGATCTGATTACCGATCTGCTCTACTGCCATGATCTTTCCACGGTCATTTGCATCGATGTCGAAATTATGTAACTGGAAATCCATATAGTCAAACCAGGGGCTGTTGATACCGATCATCATTTTATATTTGTAAGAATATTTGTATCTTGGAGGCACATAATCTCTCATCTCGCCATTCTGATCCCGATACTGTTCTTCTGTACGATCCTGTTCCACATCCATGCGACAGCTTGTAACCTGAGAAAGATCCAGAATATCCGGATTGGTCTCTACATCCATCTTGGTGCCAATCGCAAATTTCTGATGGTTATCATCAATAAATACATGGTAATTATTGTCTGCTTTCAGATCTCTGGTCACACGGAAATTACGAACTGCCTCTTTGTTCTGTTCTCTGTATGCCAGCTGTTTCTTAATATCTTCTACTGTACTGTGGCGACGCTCCTCAAACCAGGGAGACAGTTTTTTTGCACAATCCTTACACAGATTTCCGTCATCCAGTTTTCTGTTTCCTAACAGACCAATCTTCTCACCACAGATATCACATACTTTTTTATCAAATAAACCCATACCTCTTCCTCCCTTCCGGATTACTGAATATCAGATTCGTTAAAAGGATCTCCGCATTCTGGACAAAAACGCGGTGGATTTTTCGGATCTTCCGGGGTCCATCCACATTTATCACAGCGATATAACGGTGCATCCGCCGGTTTTTTTGCTCCACAGTTCATACAGAATTTGCCCTGATTGACAGTTCCGCAAGAACAGGTCCATCCTTTCGGTTCTGCTGGTTTTTCTTCTGCCGGCTTCGGTGCTCCGCATTCCGGACAGAATTTTCCTGTGGCAATATTGCCACATACACATTTCCATCCTTCTACAGGTTTTGGTTCCGGTTTCTTGGAACCACATTCCGGACAGAACTTTCCGCTTACTACATTTCCACAGCTGCAGGTCCAGGTGTCTGCTGCAGGTGTTGTTACCGGTGCTGCCGCTGCAGCTGCTGCCTGCTGCTGCGCTGCTTCTGCACGGAGTCTTTCTTCTACCTGTCTGCGGATCTCTTCCTCCTGGGCTTTTTTCTGTGCTTCTTCCTGACGTCTGGCTTCTTCCTGCTGCTGACCCATAGCGAACAGATTCTGCGGATTCATACCGCCGCCTCCTGCGTTCATGGCCATGCCCATTCCCATAAACCCTGTCATTGCACCTGCTTCATTGGATGCTGCTGCTTTCATGGCGTCTGCCTGTGCTCCAACCATAGTAGCTGCTGCCATGGTAGGATCTCTCATGATCGCGGTACGCTGTGCCTGTTTGATCATCTCCGCATCTTCTTCCGGTAAAGTTACGGAACCCAGAGCGATACTTACTACCTGCAGACCACGAAGCTGTCCCCACTTGGCGGACAGAGATTCATTCATGGCATTTTCCAGTTCTGTATTATGAGTGACGATCTGATTCGGACGTAATTCCAGATCAGATAATTTTCCAAATGCCGGCTGAAGTGCACTGATAAATTCTGTTTTCAGCTGACTTTCCAGCTCTTCTCTTCGATATTCGTCTTCTACGTTTCCACATACGTTGCTGTAGAACAGAAGCGGATCCGCGATACGGTAAGAATATACACCGGAGCAACGTACTGCCACGTCCACATCCAGTCCGATCTTGGAATCTACTACACGGAACGGAATCGGATTCGGTGTTCCGAACTTGTTATCGATCAGCTCTTTTGTATTGAAATAATATACTCTCTGATCTTTTCCGGTATCTCCGCCATAGGTGAATCGTTTTCCGATGGTTGCGAAGGTTGCTTCGATACTTGATCCAAGACTGCCGGTAAAAATAGATGGCTCTGTGGAAGAATCAAAGGTAAACTGTCCCGGTTCTGCACAAACTTCGACAATTTTACCCTGTTCTACGATAATCATACACTGACCGTCTGCAACAGCGATTCCACTTCCGTTTGTAATAATGTTATCGCTGCCTTTTGTGTTGGAGGATCTTCCTGAAACACGTTTCTGTCCCTTTTTTACCATTACATCTTTATCCATGGAATCGCAGTAGAAAAACTCCTTCCACTGATCTGCCATTACGCCGCCTGCTGCGCCCATAGCTGCTTTTATAAGTCCCATACGATTTTCTCCCTTCTTTATACATAGTTTTTCGTAACTGTTCAGTGCCTTCACAGTCACGAGCCAAAATGCATGTAAAATCACCTTCGGTGACGCATTTTGGCTTGTATATCTCGGGATCCTGGCATAGTCATACCAAAACACCTTGCAAAACAGTGGCTACTGACAATTACATCTTTTCCTTTTTTTGTAATATTATTATTACAGATATCTTATTGTCAGTCACTAACACTTGTGATAGCAAATGAAATACTTCTTGATATTTTATAATGTCTGCCAATCTTTCAATGTGCTTACGACCAGCTTACTTTCCAGCACTGCGGCCAGTAATTCTTCCTTACAGGAATAGCCGGCTTTTGCTATCATATCCTGAAAATTCCATCGAACTCCTGCTGCCGAACAGTTCATCTGTTTCCCAATCTCCGAATAGGAATAGCCTTTGATATACAGTCTCAGCATCTCCAGCTGACGGGGACTGATCTCATCGCTTTTCATCCACTTCAGTTCCACGGCCGGCGCCTTGTCCGGAAAGACATGTTCTCCCTCCAAAGTCCGGTCGATCACCTCCATAATTTCTTCCTGTCCGTGATCCTTATACCACAGACTGTCTGCGCCCTTCTCTTTTGCCCGTGTAAGGATCTCCGGATCCACCAGAGATGTGATCACGATGATCTTCACTGCCGGATGTTGTTTTTTGATAGTTTCTGCAGCCAGCAATCCGTCATGGTTCTGGAAGGTCTGGACGTCCATCAGGACAAGATCCACCACCGTATGATTACAGTAAGAAACAGCCTTTTCTCCGTCGTTCAGAACGTCCACCAACAAGAATCTTTCATCCCCCTGCACCATGCTGGCGAAATACTTCTGCATAATCTTCTGGTCTTCCACAAGTAACACTCGTATTTTCATTTTTCATCACTTCCCTTTTTATTCTTCTTTTACCTGTTCAGTATCTTCACAGGTACTTCCTCTGAACTTTTGATCTCTCTGTCTTTTTCATGAGACAGTAACAGAATCAGTTCAAACTCAGGCGAAAAGATCACCTGCATCTTTCCTCCTTCCCGCTCCACTGTTTTTCTAAGAGATGTCAGTCCTCCGCCCTCCTGGGATCCTTCTGCGGGTTTCTTTCCATTGTTGGTGATCTGTACCTTACAAAGCACTTTATTGTTTGTTATCTTTACAAACACCCTGGTTCCACCGGCGTGCCTTGCACAGTTGGTCATACATTCCATAATCGCCTGGTCGATCAATAACTTCTGATATTCTTCCTCCGGCATGCTTCCGGTGACAAATACAGTGATTCCAAGCTTTTCTGCCTTTTCTGTGATGGACTCTTTATTCTCGTCCTGTACTTCCTCCATATTTCCCAGCAAAATCTGTGCCGTCTGCCTTATGGTCTTTAACTGCCCTTTCATTTTCTCCGGTTCCGCTTCCTCTTCCAGAAGCTGCCGGACCGCCAGCAGGCTTCGTCCGAAGCTGTCATGGATACGGATCTTCATAGCCAGAGTTTCCTCTTCCCTGATCTGATCATCGATGCATTCATACATTTTTCTTATTTCTTTATTCAGCCGGATAAGTTCTTCATTGCTTTTCTGAATCTTCTCACTGTTAAAATAAAGATTGGTCACATCCAATGCCAGCACCTGTATATAACCCTGCAGACTGGGATCCTCCAGTTTTTCCTGGCGAAAATCCCATACGGTACCATTCGGAAAATAATACAGATTTTTCTTTTTCCCTACTTTTGAGATTCCGTTGGAATATTGTTTTGCCTCCAGTGCTTCTTTTAAAAGCAGATAACTTTGCAGATTCTCCCCGGTAAGCATATAGCCTAACTGGTACATTTTCTCATTACATAATACGATCTGTCCGATGCCATCACAAAAACAGATTCCGCACTTCAGATGATCCAGGGTCTGTTTGATGGAGTATACAGACAATTCTTTTTTGTATTTTTCATCTTCGCGCCGGATACGACAAATCAGATAACCGGTATCTGCAAAAATGAGAAAAAAAAGGATTCCTGCAGGCCAACCGGCTGCAATATGTAGAAGCTTGTTTTTCCCTTCCCAAATAGCCAGATAATCACTCAGCAGATCCGTAAGAATTCCATAGGTGACACTCAGCAAAAGAAAATTGACAGCCATAACCTCTACTTTCCGCTTTCTGGAATGTTGAATACACAACAGCCTAATCTCCACCAGGATCAGAAGAAAAAACGCAACCAGAATCATTTCCTGGACAAACATACCGGATGTTTCAAAGGATTTCATCGTTGCCTCCTTTCTCTGACAGTTGCAAAGCCAGAAACCATTCTTTTTCTTCTTCCTGTTCCATATGTAACAAAGGATATTTTTCTTGCAGACTCTCCGTCTGACAATCACCCTCCAGGTTCACCGAGATTCGAAGGGCACCATTCAGTTCTGTCAACCGATAGAAAAAAGAACCGCCCTGTTTCAGAAGCAGTTCTACGATCTGCTCAAAGAAATCATAAGCTCTTAAGACAAGTTGCGCCGGTAAAGTTTCTTTGCCGGTTTCTATATAATACTGTCCTTGAATCTCACAAAAGACCAGATTACTGCAGGATTCCCGCAGGCTCTGGATCAGTTCTTCTTCCTTTAATTCCTTACCTTCCAGTGCGGAAAGTGTCAGATTCTTCCTTCTTTTCAGATAAGACCCTACGATCAGGATTTTCCCCAGAAGTCTGTGATATTCCCTATGATCCGTACACTGTTCCAGCTGATCCACATATCCGGCGATCTGCTGAAATTGTTCTGCCGTCTGCTTTTGCATCAGATCGTAAAGCCGGTTCTTTTCTTCTGCCTGTTTTCTCTCTTTTTCTTTTTGATATTCCAGTTTCAAAAGCTGGTTTCGATCCCTCAGTTCTTCGCGAAGCTCATAGAGACTTTCATAAGCAGCTCGATGCTGACGGATATCTTCGATCCAGAAAGCATACCCTCCATTGATAGGGATACTGTTCAGACGGATCCCTTCTTTTTCATATCCCGGATTCTCCAGTGCTTCTTTCATCTCTTCTTTATCCAACTCGATTCCGTCACCGGTTGTATAACGGATGTTCAGATTCCGGTCACTGATCTGTGCATTGATTCCTCTGGAAGCCTGAAACAATTCTCCGTATCGGTTATTTACCAGAATCAGACCACACTGGATACAGCTTTCAAAAAGAGCGGCGATCAAAAGGCAACAGGCCGCCGCCATATCTCCCGCAATGATCTTCAGATGTGGGATACGGAAAATATTGGCAATGCACCAGATAAAAAACAGTCCTAATGGCACAAAAGGAAGCCATATTTTCTTTTTCCCGGGGTTTCTGCATTTTGCGATTAATATGCCCAGCATAATAAGAAAACCGATAGCGATCCATGCCACACAAAGCACAAATCCCGGACCATAAAAATACTCATCATCTGTCCATGGCTTTTCTGCAGGAAAGCGAAATACCAGCTGATGAAGATCGTTGGTCATAACAAGCAGGATCACGCCCACTGTGATCACCAGGAAAATACCGGTCCATTGTCTCCTCTTTTGATTTTCACTTTCTCTCATCTTCAATGCCGCAATCACACTCAGAGATGGAATAGCCAGTAGCGGGACATAATATCCATACCAACTGTAACGCCGCAATACCGGTTCATAAAATACATTGTATTTCAGAGTACGGATAACAAACCAGAAAACCATAAGAGATGCAATACCACACAGGCATCTTCGTGCTGTCCTGTTGACGATCCTTCGCTGAAGGGAAATTCCCCAGACACAATATAAGGTGATATACAAGTATGCCCTCGTCAGCTGAAAAAAGGCCAGCCAGCCCGATTCTCTGTTGGCTGGAAGATGACGGCATATTATGGCAGTGATTATACAACCACCGGCAAGGAGCAGATTCCGGATTTTTTTGATTTTTTCTGTTTTTTCATTCATCTGATTTATAGAATTCCTCTCCTGATAATGCTAAGGACTTTTGCCCTTGCTTAATGACTGCATGGTAACTGCTCTACGTCACACAGTTACTTTAAGTATATACATTATACCGTATCTTCTCTCTATATCTCAAGTCATAACAGGCACCCGAAAACGGGTTTTCTGTGACCTTCGCTCACCCAAAACACTTCGCGGGATATTATCCGTGAACAGCAATCAAAATTGGTCCACCGGATCAATTATTGATATGCAATGCAACAAAAAGATCCCGGTGAAAATAGATTTCATCAGGATCTTTCTTCGTTTTCTTCTCTTACATTCTCTTTTTTGCGGCCCGGATCAGTTCCTCCAGCCCTTTGTTACATTCTCCGATGGGAACATCGGCGCAGATCACCTTTTTACAGTTTTCCATAACCTGTATTGCTTCCCGGAGATGCTCCTGAGTAATCTGGCAAAAAGGTTCCTCTGTGATCACCCTGGCGGCTAGCAGGCGGGCTAACTGATAATCCACATCGTTGGTGTACAGGATGCCTGTTGCAAAGGGGATATTATCCTTTTGCAGTTTTCTGTAGATGGGTATTCCCCTTCCGCATCCGGCGATCACGAAGACCTCCGGCTCTCCATCAACCTTTGGAAGCTCAATGCTGCCAAATCTGGGATCATAGAATCCGTTTTCAATTCCATATAATTCCCGGATGGTCTGTTCTTCAAAGATCTGTTCCGGAGTTCCGTAATAGCAAACATGATCTCCTTTTACACAAAGGATCTGATCTGCAATCTTCTGGGCCAGATCGATCTCATGAAGAGACATGATCACGGTTATGCCCTTTTCTTTTGCCATAGAGCGGAGAATGGATAACAGTTCCAGCTTATGACGGATATCCAGAAAAGAGGTAGGCTCATCCAGCACGATGAAAGGTGCATCCTTGTACAGGGCCCTGGCAATGGCGATCTTCTGGGCCTCGCCGCCCGAGATGGTCACGCCATCCTCGTCCAAATCTTTATAAAGGCAGGTGTCCAGCCCCTTGGGCATCCGGGCCAACCGGTCGGAAAAGCCCGCTTTTTGCAGGCAGTCGGCGGCACGGGCGACATCATAATGCTGGGCCGTGGCAACATTCTGGCCCAGCGGCAGGGCGAACAGCTTGAAATCCTGGAACACCACCGAGAAGATATCCATGTACTCATCGTAGCGGTACTTACGGATGTCGATGCCGTTGAGCAGGATGACACCCTCGGTGGGGTCGTATAGGCGGCAGAGCAGCTTGATGAAGGTGGTCTTGCCGCTGCCGTTCATGCCCACCACGGCCAGCCGCTCCCCCACCTTGAAAGTCATGCTCAGGTGGCGCAGGGCATATTGCTCGCTGCCGGGGTACCGGAACGAGACATCCCGGAACTCCACGGTATACTGGCGGTCGCTCCGCTTTTCGGTGGTCAGGCTGCCCTTGTACATCTTGTTGGGCAGGTCAAGGTAGTCATAGAGCGTTTTCAGGTAGGGGGCGTTGAATCTGCAGTCGCTCACGGCGGTGAACAGCCCGCCGATGCCCACAAAAAAGTTGGTGGCTGCACCCACATACTGGGTCACAGCGCCCAGACCAAAGGCCCCGCCGTAGGCCTTCAGGCATACAAAGAGGTAGGCAAGACCCATGAGCAGAGCCGAAGCGGCGTTGCCCGTGGCATTCAGGATGCCGAATTTCCCCTTGCGGGCCCGCTCAAAGGCAGGCATGGAGACGGCGGCGTGATCTTTCAAAAACTCGAACTGGTCGTACATCCGCACATCCAGCGCCTTTTTGTCGTCCCGACATACTCCCATGAGGAAGGCCCAGAGCCGGTTGCCCCAGCGGCCCTCCTCCTCGATATCCGGGCTGCTGATGCCCGCGCTGGAAGCGCACACCGGCGAGAGCCACGCCACGGCTAGGATCAGCACCAGCACTGCCGGAACACAGAGCGGGCTGTTGAAGACTGTCAGCGGGCCGGCGGGCACCCTGGCCGTGAACAGCCCCACCGACAGCACCGCGCCACCCAGAATACGGAATACCGCCGCGGATACACTGTCCAGCAGCGCCACAGCGTTAGGATTGCCGCCGCTGCAGAAGCTTTCGCTCTGCTGGATGAAATTGTAGAGGTCGTAGGCCTGCTGGCTGTCCTCGTCGGCATAATCCATGGACATCTGCTTTTCCATAAAGCAGTCATGGCCCAGCTGCCAGTTCAGCTGTTCCCGCTCCACGCTCTTCCAGTGGAGCAGGACCGACCGCACCAGCGTGAGCAGAGCGGTCACGCCCAGCACCCACGCCACATCCACGGCAAGGGCCTGCGGGTCCCGCGCGTCCGACAGCTCAGCCACCAGCCGGGCCGAGAACCAGACCACGGCATAGGGGCTGACGGCATCCGCCAGTGCCCACAGCACGGTGGACAGCACAAATCGGGGCGTATTTTTCCAGTAAAAGCGCCAGGCCCGCAGGGTCAGCCGGACGCTTTCCTTCAGGGTCATTTTTTCTTCGTTCATACAGCCTTGCCCTCCTTGTAATATTTGCTCTGCACCGCAAACAGCTTGGCATAGCCGCCGTTTTGGGCCATCAGCTGGTCGTGGGTCCCCTCCTCGAGCACACGGCCGTTTTCAAGGAAGAGAATGCGGTCACAGAAACGGGTGGAGGCCAGTCGGTGGCTGATGAACAG
>ERZ826242.3461-NODE-3461-length-11358-cov-13.230824_pt1 | contig 11358 bp, 9 predicted proteins | sample MGYA00519871_ERZ826242 | MGnify/ENA primary metagenome ERZ826242 (study PRJEB31778, sample SAMEA3449226) | human gut metagenome | biome: human gut; feature: human-associated habitat; material: faeces | place: United Kingdom | collected 2010/2012 ...
TTTCTTTTTTTACTTTTACTCATTTTATCTCTCCTACTTATACTAGCTAGGTTTAGTTTTCCCTATTTTTTACCTTGTATTCATTATATCCAATATCTCCGTTATTCGCAAGAGTGCATAAAACAATTGACAATTAATTAACAAAAAACTTTAGTTATTTTTAACTAAAGTTACACAGTTTGACCTATTTCTTTTATATAAACACTTTCTTCGTTATCAATTAGTGCTTCTACAATTTGGGTTTCTAATTCATCTTTGATAACTTTTCTAATTTTTCTAGCGCCATATTCTTCATAATTTGATAATTTAACAATTTCATTAATTACTTTTGAAGCTAATTTTATTTCAATTTTGTCTTTATATTTCTCTTTTAAATCTTTTATTTTAAGATTAATGATTTTAATAATGTCTTCTTCCCTTAGACTATTAAAGGTAATAACATTGTCTACTCTGTTCATAAATGGGATAGAAAATTTATCATTTAGCTTAGTTTTAACTTTATTTTCAGAATTAAATCCGACATTAATATCATGAAAGCCAACATTTGAAGTCATTATAATAACGACATTGTCAAATCTAACAACATTTGATTTACTGTCTTTAATTACGCCTTCATCTAATACTTGAAGGAATAAGTTAGTAATATCAGTATGGGCTTTTTCTATTTCATCTAAAATCAATACAGAATAAGGCTTATTTTTTATTTCCTCTAAGATATTTGTATTGTCATCATAACCAATATATCCTGGAGGTGCCCCTACAATTTTACTAATACTATGTGCCTCACGATATTCGCTCATATCCAATTTAATAACATTTTTTGAGCCAACTAAATTATCACCAAATAATTTAGCTAATTCTGTTTTCCCCACCCCTGAAGGACCACAAAATAACATTGAATAGCATTTATCATTAAGACCTAGCTTTATTTTCTTAGCTATGTTACATACGCTTTTAACTGCGTCATCTTGACCAATTAAATTATGTTTAATTAAAGTTTCAGTTTGCTTAATGATAGCTTTCTTTTCATTTAATAATTCAAAAATTGGAATTCCGGTTTTACTATGAACTACATTCGCAACGTCCATTTTTGTAACCTTCTTATTATTCTTTTTATATAAGGTTAATTCCAAAGTATTAATTTCATTCATCAATTTGAATTCTTCGTTTTTATATTCAGACGCTTTATTAAAATCATTATCAATAATGGCCTGTTTTTTTGCTTTAATAATCTCTTTTAATTTTTTATTGTACTCTTTATATTGAATGAGGTTTTTACTTTCTTTAAGACTTGTTTTAGCGCAAACCTCGTCTAAAATATCAATTGATTTATCTGGTTGGTTACGGTTATAAATATATTTTTCTGAAAGCCCAATAATCAAATTAATTATTTCTTCATCGATTGTAACTTTGTGATAGCCTTCATAAATTTCTTTTAAATTCATTAATATTTCTTTGACAGTCTCTTTTGTTGGCGCTTCAATGGTAACTTTTTGAAAGCGTCTTTCTAAAGCACTATCTTTTTCAATATATTTTTTATATTCATCAGTAGTCGTAGCTCCAATACATCTTAGTTTTCCTCGAGCTAGTGCTGGTTTAAATATATTTGATGCGTCTATTGCTCCTTCGGCACCGCCAGCGCCTACTAATGTATGAACTTCATCTATAAATAAAATAATATCATCATTTTCTTCAATTTCTTTTAAAATTTTATGCATTCTTTCTTCAAACTCACCACGATATTTAGTTCCGGCCACACTTGTTGCCATATCTAAACTAATAATGCGTTTATTTTTTAAAGCCATCGGAACATCACCCTTGACAATCATACTAGCTAATTCTTCAACGATGGCAGTTTTTCCAACACCAGCTTCACCAATCAGTAAAGGATTGTTTTTAGTACGTCTTGATAAAATTTCTAAAACTCTTTTTATTTCTTTGTCGCGGCCAGTTACTGGATCTAAGTCGCCATTTAAAGCCTTTTTGTTTAAATCAACTCCTAGTTCTTCTAGTAATAATTTTTTTGAGCCTTGTTTACTAGTTAAACGATAACTAAAATCATTATAAAGCTCATCGATATCGATATCCATACCAATTAAAACTCTAATAGCAACGCCCTCACCTTCCTCTAATAAACTTGAAAAAAGATGGTTAATGGTAACTATTCCATTATTATTTTCTTTGGCATCTAAACTTGCGTTTTCAATAATTCGTTTTAAAAGTGGTGTATACAGAAAATATTCACTAGGTTTTGAACCTTTACCAATTATTTTAATTATTTCTTTTTTAAACACCTCATATGTTAACTCGTATTCTTCTAATCTTTCAGTGATTTCATTATCACTTTTTAATATGGCTAATAATAGATGTTCAGAAGATACATAAGGATGATTTAAGTCTTGCATTTCTTTTTTTGCTACAACGAGAGTCTTTCTTGCTTCTTCTTCAAAATTGCCGAACATATTTATCTCCTTTCACTTATATTCTATGTTTATATTGAGCAGATATCTATTGTTTTAATCAACAAATTTTTTATTTAAAAAGGAAATGGTCAATAAACAAAGTATAATTATGGTGTAGGAGTTAAAAGGAGGAAAATTATTCAGCAAAAATTTTATACGGCTAAATACGATGCTGTATTTAAAGCCGTGTTTTGTAATCCTAATAATCGAGATTTATTAAAATGGATAATTGAAAAATGTTTAAACCGAGAAATAGATATTATTGCGGTGGAATCGCCAGAGATAATTAAAAGTAATATATATGTTAAAAATAAAACTTTAGACGTTTTAGTAAAATCTGATAATGAATTATTAAATATTGAATTAAATAGTGGTTATTACAGTAGCTTACATCGAAGAAATGCTGCATACATTTTTAGTAAATATTCGGAGGAAACTAAAACAGGTGAAAACTATTTAAAAATGAAAGATATGATCCAAATAAACTTTAGTTGTAACTTATCAAAGAAATATCCTTTACTTGGAATTTATAAATTGACCGACTCAAAAACCAATATAGAGTTTATCGATAATCTAACAATATATGAATTTAATGTAGATGAAATAAAGAAAAAATGTTATAATGAAAACAGAAAAGACTATAGCTTTATTGCAATATTAAATAGTGATAGTGAAGAGTTGGAGAAGATATGCGAAGGTGATAATTATATGGAAAAGTTTAAGGAAGAAATTACTAAGTTAAATAGTGATAGTAGTTTTACAGAGTTTTTAAGTGCTGAGGAAGATGCGAAGAAAGTACATAGTACCCTTATTGGTGAGGCAAAGGAGGAAGGCTTTGAACTGGGTGTTAAACAAGGGGAAAACCAAGGTATAATAAAAACAGCTAAAAACATGCTAAAAAAGGATATGGATGTAAATTTAATATCAGAGATTACAGGATTAACAAAAGAGCAAATAGAAAACTTGAAATAATAGTTTTCTATTTTTTTGTAAAAAAAGAAAGCTATTAAGCTTTCCTATAATGTATATACAGTTTTTAAATTTTTTAAAGCTTTTACAGTCTTATCGAAATCAATAATCTCTAAATTAGTAATAAGTTCTTTTTCTTCCTCAGCTTGTTCAGAAATTACTGGAGTCACTGTTCTTGGTGTTTCTTTAATAACTGGCTCTGGGGTAGCAGGAATCTGTGGTTCGCTAATTATTGGAGTTTCTTTCTTGACAATTGGAGTTGGTTCGACCTTTAAAGGTTCAACAGTTGTTGGCCTGATTACTGTTTCAATAGGCTTTAATTTTTCTTTGTTAATAACTGGAGCCATTTCAGTTACTGCCGGCGCTTTTTTCTCTGGATACTCTGGTTTAAAGTTTTCAAAAGAAGAAACTGGCTCTGAAATTATTGGTGTTTTAATATCTTGTGGTTTGCTAATGGGTTCTGATATTTTTTGTTTTATAACGTCCTTAACACTTGGAGCTTTTGGACTAATGAATGGTTTTGGATCTTCCATTGGTTTTAATAAATCAGGTTTATGTTCTTCTTTAATAATTTCTTCATTTAAATCAATTGGTTCAATTTTTTCTTCTTTGATTAAATTTTTATCTAAGGGTTTTACAGGAATAATCGGTGGAAGTTTTACTTCTGGTTCTTTAACTATTATTTTAACTTCAGGTTCTACTTTAGCATGAGTTATTCTCCCTTCCGGAAGAACTGTTTTTGTTTCTTTCAAGCTTTCTATTTGCTTTTGAATATCAATACTAGTTCCATTTTCCTTAGCATCTAGTCTGGCTGTTATTCTATCAATGGCGTGTACTACAACTAAAGTTACAATTTGAAGGGCAAAAGTTCCCATTAAAAGTTGCATTAAAGTCAAAACATCACTACTGGCATATAAAGCATTTTCTTTATATATGTCAATATCGTTAACTTGAATAACAGTCAACACTAAACAGAATAGTGTTTGAATAATGGCAAAACCTGTGATATTAATAATTTTTGTTACCTTAGTAGTATCTTTTTTTAAAAAGGTAATTAAAGTAATCACAGCCGATAAAACTTCAACGATAAATAAAGTAATGAAGTTTGGAAAATACAGAGTCATAAATATACCGTCAACAACATTATCAAAAAGTTCAAAAAGAGTTGTATTGCCGACAAAAAGAACTACTAATATAACTGCAATATAAATTAAAACAACAGCTTTTTTAGTTATTTTTTTATTAAAGAATATTAATAATACTGGTAATAATAAAAGGCATATAAAAATAGGGTGCGCGAGAATATTTTGACCAAGAATGCCTAATTTTTCAAAAAAACTTAATTTTTCCATACTCGCACTTCCCCTCTTTTTAATTCTTAAATCTTATTCTTTTAATCTGGCATAATACTACCATAAATGGTTTTAATAGTCAAATTGCTAATCTTGATATTTTTGTTTTATTTCATTAGCGATTTTCTTAGTATCTTCGATCACTTTTTCAAATGGTTGCAGGGTATTAATTTCATAGTCAAAGGTTTCTAGATCATAAATTTTTCTCATCTTTACTTCATTATAAAGTTTTTCCGGGTCTAAATACATACCTGAGTAATCATTACTGTCACCATATATGGGCATGCATTCATAAGTTTGATTTGTTTTATTCTTTTTCATATATAAACGTTTTATATTTTCTTCGTCAGTACTCTTTAGATTAACTGTAATAACAATTGGACAAAGAAGTTTCCAGTCATTTAAAGCGGCTTTTGATGAAATGCTTTTATCGATTACAACTGAAGCATTATTTTGAATTAAATGGCTAACCTCCGCTTTAGTTACATCCGAAACGAGCAAGTTTGCTTTTTCAATTTCATAATTAAATGGGGCATTAAGTAATATGCTTCTAACTCGGTCGCCACCGACTATATAGCAGCCAAGAATATTAGAAAACACTCGTGATATGGTTGTTTTTCCAGTGCCTGAATACCCACATAACGCTATAACAAATGGCCTTTTATATTTTATTGGTGGAAGATCAATATTAGAAATAATATTTTTCTTTAAATCATCCATTTTATCCCGCCTTTCCATTTTTAATAAGCTTATTTTTTACTTTAATAAGTACTTTTTGAACAGCCCCTTTACCTAATATTTCATCAATTGTTTTAGATTTATAGGCCACAATGAAATAAACAATAACGCCAATTACTCCATATAATATTATTTGTAGAATAGCAATAAATCTTGATGAAGTTATATTTGGAATGAATAAATTGATAATCATTAAACTAACAATCATAATAGCAGTACAGAATGTTACTTTAATTAAAGTTCTTGCTGATTTGAGATAACTGATATTTGTTTTCTTTTTGATCACTCTTAATAAGAATAAGCTACATAAGGTATCGATAATCATGTTTAAAGCAATTGGAGCATAATATGCTTCAATTCCCATCATATCAAATAAATGCATCATTGGGACATTTAAACATATTTTAGCTAAAACACTACCACCTAAAGCAATGATTGTTTCTTTAGTATTATTCATCGTTTGATTAGTATTGACCATAACTGAACTTATTGAAAGTGGAATCTGTGATAGAATTAGCAATCTAAAGATTGATATATTAAGTTCATTATAACCATAGAAAACGGTCCAAACGTCAGAAGCCATAAAACTAATACCAACCGCTAAAGGAACTGTAACTAAAAGTAATGTTTGTAAAGCTTGATTTATTTTGGCATGAACTTCTTTATAGTTTTTAATGGCATAAGCGGCAGCAATAGTTGGGATTAAGCTCATAACAATACCGGTAGATATTGACATGACAATCATGTTAAGTTTGCTTCCCCAAGTAGCTAAAACGCTTAAAACATTTTCACTGATTGCCGTAGTATAGCCTAAAGATACTAATGATTTAACAACTGTAAAGACATCAACCATAGTGAATGCTGATTGAAGAACAGAAATGACAACAAATGGTAAGGCATAGAAAATGATTTTTCGAGCCACGTCTTTAGTAGTTATCTTGGCTTCATCTCTCGTTACTGGAGCAGCCCGATTTAATTCTTTTTTATTTTTCTTAATTTTACTTGCGACATAGAAATATGCGGCAATAGCACCTACTGTAGCACCAAAAACAGCAATGCCGACAGCTGTTGTTACTGATGCATGGAATACTTTTAAAGCAAAGAAACTACCACCTAAAATAACAACAACTCTAACGATCTGTTCTAAGATGTTTGCGACAGATGAAACTTGCATAATTTTATGTCCTTGAAGATAACCTTTGGAAACACTCAAAAATGGAACAACTAAAATAGCTGTTGCGATTATTCTAATAACTAAGGTAACGTCTTCAATTGAATTACCACCTTTAACATCACCGATTATTAGATAGGCAATTTGAGGAGCAAAAATAACTAGAATTAAAAAAACTAAGACACCTAAAACACCAATTATTTTAAGACCGGTTTTAAAGGTCTTTTCCTTGGTGTTAAAATATTTCAAACTATTATATTCACTTACGACTTTACTCATAGCAACAGGAATACCACTTGTCGCTAAATTTAAAAACATGTTATAAATTGAATAGGCATAACTGTAAAGGGCACCACCTTGAACACCAATTATCGCATAAAATGGGATAACGTAAACAAGACCGATAAATTTACAAATTATTATTCCAATAGTTGAAATAGCTGCTCCAGCGAGAAAGCTATTTTTCTTCATAACATCACCCTATCTATAAACGATAAGCGCAGAAAAACAATATATCTGTTCTTCCCCATACGTTGTCACAGCTACGGAGAAGTGAATATCGATTATTTCTGGCTCGCTATCAGATATAAAGTCATTAATTGACTTTTCTAAATCTTTTTCGTGGCTTTCGTCAAAAACCTTTACTTTCATTATATCACCTTTTTATATTATAACGAAATAAAATGATAATAATTTGTCAAAAAAAGAGGAAACTTTATTCCTCTATCTGTGACTAAAATAACCATTATGTCCGGGAATTTGTGGAGCCACTGTTCGTGGGTTAATACGTCCACTGTTAGGATTACCTCCAGCTATAACTCTATTTTCCCAGCTATTACCTCTATTATCGAACAGGTTAAGATGGACATGGATACCACCAGAACATCGGTCTACTGAATTACGTCCAGCCATTGAGCCTATTTTAGTGGTATAAGAGACTTTTTGACCAACACTAACTGACCAGCTTGAAAGGTGCCAGTAAGAGGTGATGTATGAGTGACCATTGATATTGTGTTTAACATATACTATGTGATTTCCACAAGTTGGATTATTATCAAGCATAATAACCTCTCCGTCAGCAATAGGATATACTGTATCGCCAGCAATACTCCTTGAAAAGTCAATACCGGTGTGGAATTCTCTTGTTCCACCGATAACACGCCAGCCATAATCACTAGTAACATATCCACTAGAAATTGGCATGTAAGTTCCATTAACACTTGCGATATTGCCACCACTACTGATAGTTCTCTGACAGCTTGATATAGTATCGTTACCACTACAGCCACGTTTTTTCATACTATTAATTAAATTGATTTGTGTTTTATATTCTTGATCCTTACTTATCATTCCTGATTGAAGAGTTTCAATTTCTTTGCTTAACTTAGCCTCTAAAACTGTAAGCTCTTGTTGTTTTTTAGAAAGTTCATTTTGCTTTGTAGCTAGTTCTTTTTGTTTTTGTTCTAGTTGTTTGACATTTTCATTGTATTCTTTAATTAATTTATCATTATAACTTGATAATTGTTCGGCTACAGAAACACGATAAATAAAATCGGTAAATGAGCTTGCACCAAAAGCGTATTCCAAATAAGCAGAGTCACCGTTTGACACTTGAACAAATTTCATAAGTTCTTTAATTTCTTTGTCTTTAACTTTCATAGATTCCTGAAGTTTTGTAATATCAGCTTCAATAGTTTTTAATTCGGCATCGATACTTTTTATTTCATTTTCTACTTCAGCTTTTTGTTTTGTTGCTTGGGCTCTTTCAGTTTCAGTAAGAGCTTTTTGCTCTTTAGCTTTATTATAAGCATCCCTATTGGCTTTTGCCTGAGCTTCTAATTGATTAAGGGTTAATTCTTTTGCATTAACGCCTTGGATTGATAAAGCAAAGCATATAACAATAGTTAAAACTAAATAACAATATTTTCGCATTTATTCACCCTTTTCTATCTACTAGTGAAACGTTTTCCCTCACCAGGTAGTTGAGTTAACCACACTCTTGGGTTCATGTGTGGCCCATTACTTAATGAGAAGAAGTCTTTTAAATATCTTCCCTTAAACAGTTTGAAGTCTAAGTGGGAACCTGAAGTACAACTATCATAACTTGGGTTACCACCTTGGGTTCCAATTTGAGTAGTATAGTAAACGGTTTGACCCGCACTAACATTAGTTGTTTTTAAATGATAATAAACCGTTGTATACATTTGACCATTAACATTGTGAAGAATATAAACGATATTTTTACCACATGATTGATTATGGGAAACGGTAATTACTGTTCCCGTAGTAATAGCATACACAGGAGCACCTTCATAATTAGTTATATCGATAGCATTATGACTTTTACCATAATAGTTTTGCGTTACTCGTCCATTAGTTAAAGGAATGTAAAAGCCATTGGCATTACCACCACCAGTAACTCCGCCACTACCGCTATTACTTCCTCCACCGCTTCCGCCACCACCACTTACAGCTGGTGGATTTAATCTAGCTTCACAGGCAGACATATCTTCATAACCCTTACATCCTTTATTTTTTAAAAGGTTAACATAATTCATTAGGTTTTTATACTCAGCATCGTATGACTGAGCGGTGTCGTTTAATTCATCGATTTCTTTTGATAGTTTTTGAATTAATTCATTTAATTTCTTTTGCTGTTCTTTTAGTTCAATTTCTTTAGCTGCTAAATCTTTTTGTTTTTGTCCTAAAGTCTTAATGTCTTTATTATAGCCAGTAATTAAATCGTCATTATAGCTTGATAATTGTTCGGCCACTGAAACGCGGTAAATAAAGTCAGTAAATGAGCTTGCGCCAAAGGCATATTCTAAATAAACTGATTCCCCACTTGTAATTTGGACAAACTTTAATATTTCTTTGATTTCTTTATCTTTGTTTTTAATCGAAGCTTCCAAATTCTTGATATCATTTTCTAATTTGGTGATATCAGTTTGGGTTGTTTGAATTTTCTTAGTTATCTCTTCTTTTTCAGCTAAAGCTTTTTTCTTTTCCTCTTCAGTCATTTGCTTTTTTTGCTTAGTTGATTGTGAAGACTTCAAGGCTTTTTCGGCTTTGGCAACATATTCATCTAAAGTTTCAGCTTGAACGCTTAATGGGATAAATAAAAGAAGACATAGGGCAAAACATACTAAATTTTTTTTCATTAATTACCACCTCTATTCTTTTAATGTTTTAACAGCCTTTTTATAGTCCGGCATGTAGTATTCAACAGTATTCCAAAATGCTCTTGAATGGTCAAAATGAACAAAATGGCTCAATTCATGAATAATTACATAATCGATAATTTTAATGTCATAACGGATTAACTTTGCATTTAGGGTAATAGAACTATCTAGCTTATGATTAACACCCCATCTTGTTTTCATTGACCTGATTTTTAATTTTGGATATGGGATATCTTCATCGAATAAGTTATAGCAGGTTTCTAATCTTTCTTCAAATACTTTTTTTGTTTGTTTAGAAAGCCACTTTTCTAATTTTGTTTCACTCGGTGTATATATCTTGTCACCATCGATTTCGATATCATTAAATGGTACTATTATTATATCATATTTGTCGCCTAAATAATAGAAGTCTTGCTCGCGCTCTTGCTTGTGCTTTACTTTATTTAACGCTTTTCTTAAAAAATCTTCTTCACGATTAAGCATAGCTTTAATATCTCTTTTTGAAGTGAAAAATCCAGTTGTAACATAGATGGTTAAATCATCTTTGATTTTAATATAGGTATTTTTGTTGTTTTTGCAAACTACTTCAACGTTATATTTTTCGCCGTCTAGTTTATATTCAAATGTTTTTTCCATCTTATCACCTTATATAATTTTATCATATTTTGTCATATTTTTATAGAGAAAGTTTTTGGCAAAAAAAGAAAGCTATTAGCTTTCATTTATTATATAGGGTTTTGTTTTTGTGCCTTCACCTGATAATGTTATATCTGATTTCAGATAGAGAACTGGATAAAGATTGTGGCTGCCGGACGCCTTGCCGATTTTGTTCAGAGCGCCCTTCGGAGTCACATAGAACACATAGCCGTCAGTTGGAGAAATCGTCCAAGGTGAGTCATTACTAAATAGGTAATTTGTCGATACACAAATTGAGAGGTGCGAATTATTTAAACTAAGGCTTCCACATTGTTCTAAATTAGTATTAGCTCTTAAATAATCACTTGCACTCATTAATCCTATATTACCTGTCCATATATTTTCATTTTCACTTGCTATTTGTCCTGCTAAATCGGTATTTATATCGGTTACAGCACCTATACTATAAGCGTGGCTTTGGATTTGATTTAAAGCACCAGCGGATAGGGTATCATAATAATCGTTATTTAAATAAGTATTTAAAGTAGATGGGCGATTCCAATCATTTGAATCAGATGTATCCCATACCATATTACCTATACTAGCATTTTTTCTTATCTTAAGAGTTCCATTAGCTTCAACAGCCATGATTCTCCATTCTTCGTTATTAAAGGTTATGTAATTATTTGGGGTAGCTCCTTTATATACATATCTTCCTTCTTCATATGTATCTTCGTATAGTCCATCTCCGGTTGTCACTGTTGTTCCTATTAGTTTATCTGAAGCACTTTCACCACTTGGAACTGTTCCAGTTGCTTGACTATAATCTAAATCTACGGTTAAAGTTG
>ERZ826242.3465-NODE-3465-length-11350-cov-4.979371_pt1 | contig 11350 bp, 10 predicted proteins | sample MGYA00519871_ERZ826242 | MGnify/ENA primary metagenome ERZ826242 (study PRJEB31778, sample SAMEA3449226) | human gut metagenome | biome: human gut; feature: human-associated habitat; material: faeces | place: United Kingdom | collected 2010/2012 ...
GGAAATCGGGGATGACGTAGATCATCTTCACGCGCTCGGTGGTGGCCAGGATCTTCTCCAGCTCTTCCATGATCATGCCGCCGTCGTCGGTGGGAACTTCGATAAAGGTAGGCTCGCAAGCCTTGAAGGCGTTGACAGCACCCAGATAGGAGGGGCTCTCCAGCAGCACCACGTCGCCGGGGTTCAGGAACACGCGGGCAGAGAAGTCCAGACCCTGCTGGGAACCGGAGGTCACCAGGATGTGATCCTTATCGGTCTTGATGTTGTTCTTTGCCAACATACGCTCGGCAATCTGCTCACGCAGACGGGGATAGCCTTCGGTGGAAGAATACTGCAGGGCAACACGGCCATTTTCCTTCAGCACGGCCTCGGAAGCCTGCATCATCTGCTCGACGGGGAACAGCTCGGGAGCGGGCATACCACCGGCAAAGGAAATGATGTCGGGCTGTGCGGTCAGCTTCAGCAGCTCACGAATCTCGGAGCCCTTCAGCAGGTCCATTCTACTTGCAAACTGTACCATGAAATTTTCCTCCTCAAATTTTCCGTATGCCTGTTACAGCACCCGGCATATAGATACCTCTAATTCGTACCCATACCATTAAAGCACATTTCCTCGCTAAAGTAAACATTAGGTTTTGGTCAAAAGCCACAAAATTTTGAAAGTTTTTTCTTTTTGGTAAACTTTACAAAAAAATGGCGTCCGTTGAGGTGATTTCGCCCAACTTCCAGTTTTTGAAGGAAAAAGTGCGGAAAATCCGCAAAATGTGAGGGAATTCGCCAGAAATTTAACAATGTAAAGCGCAAAAATCGCGTGGAAATTTCTTCCACGCGGTCATGGGTCAGGTGAGGGGCGGTTCTTCGCCGGTGCTCTCCGGTGCGTCGGAGGGGGCGGCGGCTTCCTTTTCCCGCTGCTTGCGGGCGCAGAGACGGTCGTAGAACAGCAATCCAGCGGCGCTGATGGCTAAAGTGACGAGAAAAACCAGCACGGCGCCCCAGTAGTTTTTGGTGCCCAGCGCGTCGCCGCCGATGGTGGAGGTGACGATGGAGGGCAGGCGGCCCAGAGAGCAGATCAGCAGCCAGACAGGGAAGCGGATGGTGGTCAGTCCCGCGAAGTAGCAGAGAAGATCCTTGGGGGTGCCGGGCAGCATAAAGATGATGAGAAACAGCAGATCACGCCGCCGGGTGGTCTGCAGGAAACGGATGGAACGGAGCTTCTCCTTGGAGAAGAACACCTCCGCCAGTCGGTGGCCGAACCGGCGCACCAGCAGGAACACGCACACGCTGCCCAGTGCGGAGGCCGCCAGGCACAGCAGCGTGCCCTCCACCGCGCCGAAGGCGTAGCCCGCCGCGATCTCGAAGGGCTCGCCGGGGATAAGGGCTACCACCACCTGGAGGATCACCATGCCCATATAGGCCAGACGCCCGCCGAAGCCGTGGGAGTTGACCCACGTCCGGAAGTGCTCCGGCTGGGAGGCAAAACGCACCAGCGGTACACCCACCAGCCAGACCAGCAGGCCCATGACCGCGATGGCGATGATCAGGGCGGCGATGCCCAGCCGTTTCTGCTGTGTGATTGTCAGTTCTTTCTTTTTCATAAGGTATATCAAATAACCGGATACCGGCGTAAACATTCCGTGAAGTATTGTCCGTATTATAGCATCCGTGTTGGTGGACAGCAAGGCGATAGTATGTCCCATTTGTAAACAAAAGGTGAATATTGGAGCGGCACGGCGAAATTGACAAACCCGATGCGGCTACATATAATATAGGTAAAAATGCGGAAGGAGCGCAGCGGCATGAAATTCTGGAAAATGAACGGCGCGGGCAACGACTTTATCGTCATCGACAACCGGGAGGGCACCATCGGCGCGGAGCAGTGGCCCCGGATCGCCCGGACGCTGTGCGAACGGCACCTGTCCATCGGCGCGGACGGCCTGATGGTGGTGGAGAAGCCCACCTGCGGCGGCGACTACCGGATGCTGTTCTTCAACTCCGACGGCTCCATGGGGGAGATGTGCGGCAACGGCGCACGGTGCATCTGCCGCTATGGCTACGAAAACGGCCTGGCGGGTGAGGTGCAGCGGGTGGAGACCACGGCAGGCCTGGTGACCGGCTGGCGGGTCAATGAGCGGCTGTACCGCATCCGGCTGAACGATCCCTGCAACCTGCGGCTGGAGGGCAGGGCAGAGGTGGACGGCACCGTGTGGGACTGCGCCTATGTGGAGCTGGGGAACCCCGGCATCCCCCACGCGGCGGTGCCGGTGCGGGGCCTGAAGAACTTCGACCGGCAGCGGCTGTTCGAGCTGGGACGCAAGCTGCGGTATTACCCGGACTTCCCCAAGGGGGCTAATGTGAACTTCTATGAGATCATCGGCCCGGATCACGTCTATGAGCGCACCTATGAGCGGGGTGTGGAGGACTTCACCTATGCCTGCGGCACGGGTACCGGCTCCGTGGTGGCGGTGCTGACCCTGCTGGGGAAGGTCTCCGGCCATCAGGTGAAGGTGGACATGACCGGCGGCCAGCTGGTGGTGGACGTGGAGCGGGAGGGGGATCAGGTGACGAACCTGTACCTGACCGGCCCCACCAACATCGTCTGCAAGGGCGAGATCACAGACGAAGAACTGTGAGCGCGTGAAAACGACAGAGCGGCAGCAGCGTCTCCGCTGCTGCCGCTTTTTTCAGTTTGTGGGAAATGGCAAAAGTGAATGGCCTGAATCGTACAATATGCTGTATGTTTTCTGCTTGCATCGTGCCATATCGGGTGATAAAATGATGAAGAGAGGCGAAATTCCGGCAAAGCAAAAACGGATATCCGTTTTTGTTGTCCGCACAGCGGACAACAGACGGGTTCCCCTGCCGGGAGAGACGCGATGAATGAAAGGAGAGCGTAAACGTGAAAAAGAGACTGTTGAGCCTGTTTCTCTGCGTCATGATGCTGCTGACGCTGGTGCCGGTAACGGCGCTGGCCAGTACAGGAGGAATTGAGGTCAAAAGCATCGAGTATGCGGGAGAGCAGCCGGTGAAGTTGAGAGAGGGAGCGGATAAAAGCGTCTATTGGTCCGATTCCAATACGGTAACGGTAAAGCGTAATCCCTACATTATGAGCCAGCTTGAATATAACGTTACCTATAATGAGGGCGGCGTTGAAAAGACCGATATAATGTCCGGCCATGAGCTTGCGATGCGCATGGAGGGATACGCTCTGATCAGCGAAGGCGACCACAATAGCAACGACGCAGACTGGAAAGCCGGCGATACGTATACGGTCACAGTAAGCACCTACGATAATGCAAAGTGCACCGTAGAGCTGGAGATTATTAAAAACCCCTACCAGTCCTTGAAATACTTGGGCAGCGATCCTATTACGCTGGTGAAAAATGAAGATGGTTTTTCTTATGATGGGAAATGGTATTATGCGCCAGACAACAGCAAGGCACGCTTCGAGGCGCAGTTGACTGACGGAACATCGGTTACAGGGACGCTTGCAGAAATCGAACGAAAATGTATGGCGTGGTTTTCTTCGAACTCCTACGACAACGCCTGCGATTTTGTAGCAGGCAATACATATTCCATGTGGGTCGGCTGTGAAAATGTGGGTTGCGTAGTAAAGGTCAATATCTCTGATGAAAGCTCCTTTGCCGGACTAGAGTACGCCGGTACTGAACCCGTGCAGCTTACAGAGGGCGTTGGCTTCGTACAGGAGGATGGAAGTATATGCTATTCGCTGATGATCGCTGACGACCCGAAATATACCGTGACGCTGACTGAAGCCGGAAAGGCCAAGTATGGACTGGATAGCACCACCTTTACGGGGACGTGGCAGAAGATTACGGACACGTTCGGCATTTCCATGAAAGAAGACAGCGACCAAACTACGCCATGGGAAATTGACGGCGGCCCGTACTACTTTACGCTGACGCTGGGCGACGCCAGTTGTCAGGTTCCGGTTGTAATAGCCGGTGCGCCTTATTCCGACTTGCCGAAACAAAACTTTACATCTATCGAGTTGGCAAACCCAAATGAAGTTCTCGAACTGACCGAAGGCATAGATGACTCGTTCTGCTACAACGGCGCATTCTATTACAGTCCGTTAGATGCGTGCAATCCCGAAGTGACCGTGACGTTGACCGAAGAGGCCAAGCAGTATTATGCTATCGAAGATGATACACTGACACTGTCGTGGCGTAAACTTAGGGACTGGTTCTATAATGCATATGCTACCAGCAGCAATCCTACCGAGGATGGCTGGAAGCTGCGCGACGATGGCATGTATGACTGTCCTGTAACAATACAGAACGGAGAAGATATTGATAGTACACTAACCTTGAATGTGTTGGTGAAGCTGGTTCAGGAAACAAGAATCCAGTCAATTCAGCTTATAGGTGATGCGGTCGAATTAGTAACCGGAGCGGATAGCCGTAATGATTACGACGACAGTGGAAACGAAATCGATGTCTATTATTTGTCGAACGCTATTGAAGACGGACGAGTCAAATTCCGGGCGACGCTGAATGATGGCAATGTAATCGAGGGCACAGGTGCCGAAATCTATGATTGGTTGGGCTATAATGACAGGCAACCGACAGAGGATGACGATGCATGTGATGCTCAGTGTGAAAATCCGTGGAAGATTGGAGATACGGGTCATAGCTTTACTGTGTACTTCGGGAAGGTCTCCTGCACTGTTCCGGTTACATTGTCCGGGCCACTGGTGAGTAATATTGAGCTCTATAACCGTGAGTATCTGGAGGACTATTACGGCGCAAACAATGACTTTTTTGACGAGGACGTGGAGCTGAAGGTGACATTGACCACTGCCGGCGAAGCGAAGTTCGGAAAGAGTTATATTATCGGAAATCCTTGGGATTTACGAGAGGCTATGGGTGGCTTCCGTTTTAGCTGGATAGAAGATGGAGACTACCACGAGGTCGGTGATGTATATGAGTTGACAGTGTGTATGGGCGGCTGTACAGCGGCACTGCCTGTCAAGGTAATAGAAGGAACCAGCGTGGAGCTGAATGCTACGAATTTTCCCGATGAAAAGTTCCGCAGTTATCTGAATGAAACATTTGGTACGGATGACTGCGTGGTTGCGGAGTGTGTTACTTATATCGACTGCTCGAACCGGGGTATCAAGGATCTGACGGGTATTGAGCTGTTCCCCAATCTGAAAACGTTGGAGTGCTCTAATAACCAGTTGACGGAGCTGACGATCAGCCTGCCCAACCTGCGTACCCTGAATTGCTATGGGAACCAGATGACCGCCTTGGATGTTTCCGGTTGCCCCAAACTGGATTGCCTGATTTGCTGCGAGAATCTTTTGGAAACACTGGATGTGAGCCGGAACCTTGAACTGACGGATCTTCGCTGCTTTGACAACCGATTGACGGCGTTGGACGTCAGCAAGAATGCAAAGCTGGAGTATCTGATGTGCGAGGAGAATCGACTGACCGCCTTGGACGTCAGCAGCAATCCTGCGTTGGTATATTTGGTCTGCTACACCAACCAACTGACCACGCTGGATGTGAGCCGGAATCTCAAACTGGATTACTTTGCATGTGGAGATAATCCGCTGGGTACGCTGGATGTCAGCAAGAATACCGAGCTGCTGGAGCTGTACTGCGAGAAGAGCGGCCTTTCCACGCTGGATATTTCCAACAATACGAAGTTGATGTATCTGGGCTGCGACAGCAATAAATTGACGGCGCTGGATCTCAGCGACAATCTGGATCTGGTATATCTGTATTGCGAAGAGAATCAGTTGACTGAACTGGATGTCAGCAAGCATATGAAGCTGCAGTATCTGAACTGCGCCGGAAACAAGCTGACCGTGCTGTATCTGCCGGGTACAGGTGTGGAGGCCAGCGTGTTCTCCCGCATCGCGGCGTTCTTCTCTCCTGCGACTTATGCGGATGAGGCGGCCGACCCGGCACTGGCGAGTCTGGATTGCAGCCGGAACTATCTGACGAGCCTGAATGCCAGCAAGTGCGAAAAGCTGGAGGTGCTGCTCTGCACGGAGAACCGGAGCGATGCGCCGCTGGTCGTGAATGTGGCGAAGCTGGAGAATCTGACCCTGTCTACGGTGGACGCAGCGGGCAGTGTGGAGATCCAGGAGGATAGTGCTGCTGTATCCGGCAAGAGCGTCAGCAATACATTCGCCGTGAATGAGGCGATCCTGACGCTGAGCCAGGACGGCACGGCTAAGTATAAGACTGTGTCGTATAACGGCAAGTATTGCTTCAATGCGGTGGCGGACGGCGTTTATACGCTGACTGTGGCGGCAGAGGACTATGTGACCCGCAGCGAGACGGTGACGGTCGAGAATGGGACGGTCAGCGGCCTGGAGGGCTTTATGCTTGCCGAATCGGGTGATGTGAACCTGGACGGTGTGCTGGATGTGTACGACCTGCAGCGGCTGTACGAGCATGTTACCGGGATCGACCTGCTGGCCGGTTATGCGGCCCAGGTGTCGGATGTCAACCGGGATAACGATACCTCGGAGAAGAGTATCCTGGATCTGCAGCGGCTGTATGATCAGCTGGTCAACGGTTCGGGCAAATCCGGCGTCAACAGCGCGATGACGGGCTGATCAGCCCTTGGGCGATTGGACTTATGCAAAAAGAGAAGGGTGGTTTTCCGCCCTTCTCTTTTGTTATGTGGTAAGCGTAAAACGTAACCGCGTATAAAAAGACCGCCATCTGAAAGTGAGCAGCAGCTCACCGAGATGGCGGTCAATTATTTTTTACGGCATATAGCATTCTTTTGGGGCATTTGCGGGAAGCAGCTTTTCAGCCTATGCGGCATTCTCTTCGCTCAGTTGTGGCGCAGCCTGCAGAACCCACAGCAGATAGCGGTACGGATCTAAGCTGTTTTCCTTTGCCGTTTCAATCAGGCTGTAGATCACAGCACTGGCCTGTGCGCCGCCCGGCGTATTGGCAAACAGCCAGTTCTTCCTGCCCATCACAGATGCTATAGATAGAAACATCTTTTTCGTGATTTCTTTAGCCATAATTATTCACCCCATTTCTCAACTAGACAATCCTCGTCATGTGATTGCATTGAACTTGAAACATACTCGTCAGCGTCAAGGTCTTTCCGTTCAGGTCAAGAGTATGTTCCTGACCATCTGAAAAGGTCAGTCGATCTTTTTTGACCAGACCGATGCTATAAATTTACGGGATAAGGCACAGCAGCCAGCCGTGCCTTTTTCCACATTGTTGCCTAAGCTGTTAGAATGAGAGAGTCTTGGTCTGATGTTCACCTCCAAGGACCGTTGCGTCCGATTTTAAGTCCGTCAGCCAGCCTCTCATTCGCAGCGTTCGATTTATGCAGGTTGAGCTGCCACACCGGTGCGCCCGTGTCATCAAATAGATTGGATAGGCAATGATGAAATGGCTGGACGCCAAAAGACAAATCCACGATGAGGAGCGTTGTACATGAACAATGTGGCAGGGGTAGATGTTTCCAAAGGAAAGAGCATGGTATCTGTTCTCCGTCCCTTTGGGGAAGTGGTGACAAAGCCATTTGCTGTTGGTCACACCGGCAGTGAACTCAAGGAGCTGGCAGACTACTTGAAAAGCCTGGACGGTGAGACACGGGTGGTCATGGAGCACGCCGGGCGGTACTATGAGCCAGTGGCCCGCTTTCTCCCTGAGGAGGGCATCTTTGTCAGCGCGGTCAATCCTAAACTCATCAAGGATTACGGGAACAACTCCTTGCGCAAAGTAAAGACTGACAAGGCAGATGCCAGGAAGATTGCTCGCTATGGGCTTGACAACTGGGCGGAATTGCGCCAACATACTCCTATGGACACGATTCGTATGCAACTGAAAACGCTGAATCGGCAGCAGGGCCTGTACTCCAAGACTAAAACGATGATGAAAAACAACCTCATCGCCCTCCTGGATCAGACCTATCCCGGTGTCAACAACCTGTTCGACAGCCCTGTCCGTGAGGATGGCAGCCAGAAGTGGGTGGACTTTGCCACAGCCTTTTGGCATGTGGACTGTGTGCGAAGCATGAGCCTCGCCGCCTTTACCGAGCGTTACCGCAAGTGGTGCAAACGACATGGCTACAATTTCAGCCAGAGCCGTGCTGTTGAGATCCACACAGACGCGCGGGATTTGATTGCCATGCTCCCCAAGGACGCCCTGACCAAAACAATGCTCCGGCAGGCCATTGACGCGCTGAACGCTGTTTCCAGGTCTCTGGAACACCTAAAGGCTGAAACGCTCACTCTGGCCGCCCAACTTCCCGAATATCCAGTTGTCATGGCTATGCGCGGTGTGGGAGATTCCCTCGGCCCTCAGCTCATGGCGGAAATTGGGGATGTGACCCGGTTCACCCACAGAAACGCGATTACTGCTTTTGCAGGGGTTGATCCTGGTGCTGACCAATCTGGAACCTATGAGGCAAAGAGCACAAGGGCTTCCAAAAGTGGGCCGCCAGAACTGCGCAAAGCACTCTTCCTGGTCATGGACTGCCTGCTGAAAACCATGCCCCAAGATGACCCGGTGTACCGTTTCATGGATAAGAAACGAGCCGAGGGAAAGCCTTATCTGGTTTACATGACAGCTGGAGCCAACAAGTTCCTCCGCATCTACTATGGGCGGGTAAAGGAGTATCTGGCTTCACGGGAAAACGCTGATTGACCACTTCCATACTCTTTCAATTTGACCGGCGCTTGTGCGGCGGTCTTTTTGTTATGCTCTCTTTCGCCTCCTCCTGAGTCTGCAAATTTTTCTCAATTTCCTATTGACTTTTTATTTGCAGACTCAAAAAGCAAAACGGCCTGCCGAAGCAGACCGTTTTGCACTATTCTATTTCTTCTGCGTCATCAAGCTCATTACAAGTGTGCGTGTATCCAAAACGCACTTCATATTGCTGCTGGGCAAGTGCTTTGACTTCGGTGCGGCGATCATGCGTCCTGCGCTTTAACCAATCTTTTTGTCCTTTGGAAAGCTGCCACGGAAGATTCAGCAGCCGGTTGACCGCCAGCATTTCAGCTTTCTTTTCCGATGGCAGAGCAGAACAGGCTTTGCAGATGTGGGCGGCGTGACCTTTGCCGGAAAATTTCTCATTTGACTTATATTCGCCGCAGATTTTACAGTAATGTCCGTGCTTCTTCATACTGGCCTCAGTCCGTTTCTGCTGTGGGCTTATTCTGCTTATCGCTGCATTTCCAGAGTGCCATCGGATGCTGCCCGATACGAGCGAGAATATCTGCGTCTTGGAAAAGCAGCTCCGGGCGGTATTCCTGCTGGCCGAACGAAGTCCAGAAGGAAAGCTCCCGTTCGTCCGGTGTCAACAGTTTTTCCAGATAGGCGATGACCTGTTCATGCGCCTGCTGCGCATCGAACCAAGTGCCACGGCGCAGTACCGGGATAAGGTCGGTTTTGACACGCTGCTGGGACACCGAGGTGATCTGCTCAAAATGGAATCGGTCTGGAACGCTGTCGGAACCAATGGCGCTATAAAACATAACGCACTTTTTCAGCATGGATTCCTGCGATTCGTCAAACAGTCCATACTCCATCATTGTATGTATTCGTTCATTTCATTTACCTCCGTGTTTTCGTTATAATTTCATTTCGTAATATTCCTCCGGCGGCCGTAAAAAGGAGAATTCAACCGCCTCGATATTGTCGCAATGTCCGGCAAGGAAGCGGTCGTCCCGTTCCATTCGCATCGTCAGATATGCGACCTCCTCGGGAGTGGCGGTCACGGTTTCCTCGCCGCCGTAAAGATATACCTCAGCGTGTACGCTGACCTCCGTTTCCGCATCGACATTTTCCATAAAGTCATCAAAGGCTGTCCAGCCGACGAGGTCATCGTACTCTCTCGGTATTCCTCCGACCGTGAATTCCACTTGGTCATAGCCTGCGGTTACGGTAACCGCAGAAAACAGCAAGGCCATATATTACATCCCTCCCATCTGCATTTCATTTTGCTGCCGGTAGTCGTCAAACTCGCTCTCAGTCATCATGGCGTAGTCGTCGCCGCTGTTCCCAAAGGAGACGAACAATTCGCCGTCCATGGTGTCAATGGGCTGCTGTTCGAAGCCTTCGCCGAGGCCGTCCGAACACTGTCCGGTAAGCCAATCCCGAAGCGCTTCCGTTTCCTCTGCCGTGAGAGCTTCCTTGAGGCTGCAATCAATTCGTCCGAACAGCCTGCCGCCGTGCAGCTCCACCGACCATACCGCCGAGGTCAGCTTTTCGCTCACACCGTCATCCTTGTTATAATAGGTTGTCATATCGTTTTCGTCATTGGCTGTGTATTCCTTTAATACGTCGCTGATTTCATCGGCACTGTCGGCAAGGTACGAATCACCGACCGTAAACATATCTCCGTCGCCCTCGTCGATATTGCCGACAAGCGGACAGAAGAACACAGCCTTTACAGGACCGGCATTCTGCGTCATCTGACGGACGCCGGAAATCACTTCATCCATTGAATCGTACTGGTCATAGAGGATATTCTGTTCCAGTTCCTCTTGGATGTCCTCGCTTGCCGCCCTAATAACAAGCGTCAGCATATTGGCGTCTGCGATGGAGTTTTTCTCGTTCAGTGTGAGGAGCAGATGCTGACCGAAGTCACTCTCACTGAACAGCTTTACGCCGATATCCTCGCCCTCATTGTCGGTTAGCGGGATCTGTTTCGGCGGCTGCATAATGCCGATAGACTGTAGCTTTTCATAAATGTCGTAAATGCTGTGAGGCAGTTCGAGGACAAGGGTGTTATCTTTATTGCGGATAATAGCGGTGATCATATTACATTCCTCCCATCGTCATAGGCTCGTCCTGATATAAAATGTCCAGCAGGCTTGTGTCGGTGTCGTTGTAGATGAAGCCACCGTCGACAAATTCACCGTAGTAAGCATCGCCGATATACTTTCCAAAGGCTTTGTAATCGAAGAACTTTTGGTCGGTGTTGCTTAGAAATTGACCGTTGTATTTTATCCGGCAGAGGGGGATGCCGTCCGAGGACACTTCCAGCCATTCGTTGCCGTCCATCTTGGTGTCGTACCGAGCTTTGAGCCGTTTGGCTAATTCTTTCTGTAGCATATTTGATTTCTCCTTTTTAGGGTAATAAAAAAAGCAGATAGATTTTTGATTTCTATCTGCCTTGCGTATCATTATTCGGTTGTGTGAGAGTTCAAAACCTCTTACAAAGGGAAAATACCTTTTTTATGTCTACAGAATCGTTTGCTGAAATTTCGCCGTACAAATGGCGAAAACCCCGATAAAATCGGGGTTTTCTTTGGCTACATCTTTTTTGTAGCCTCTTTATGGCACGCCGTGAGGGATTCGAACCCCCGGCCTTCTGGTCCGTAGGTTGTCTCAAGGGC
>ERZ826242.3468-NODE-3468-length-11337-cov-3.244637_pt1 | contig 11337 bp, 10 predicted proteins | sample MGYA00519871_ERZ826242 | MGnify/ENA primary metagenome ERZ826242 (study PRJEB31778, sample SAMEA3449226) | human gut metagenome | biome: human gut; feature: human-associated habitat; material: faeces | place: United Kingdom | collected 2010/2012 ...
AAAAGTATTAAGAAGAAAGAAAACGTATTCTACGAGGAGGAAATAAAATGAGAAAGATGAAAAAATGGTTGGCACTTATGGTAGCAGGTATGATGACAGTAGGTTTAATGGGATGTTCAGGGTCATCAGATGAAGGAAAGAAAGAATCTGGTTCAGATAAAGCAGACATGAAAGCTGCTGTGGTTTTTGGCTTAGGCGGCCTGGGAGATCAGTCTTATAATGACCTTGCATATGAAGGTATGGAACGTGCAAAGGAAGAACTCGGCGTAGACTATGACTATGCTGAGCCAAAAGAAGTAACAGATTTTGAGACAATTCTTCGTGCGATGAGTGATTCAAACGAATATGAAGTAATCATTGGTGTTGGCTTTGATTCTGTAGATGCGTTAGCATCAGTAGCACCGGATTATCCGGATCAGAAATATGCTTCCATTGATTCATCTTTAGTAGGGGATAATATTGTAAGTTATTCCTGCAAAGAACAGGAAGGATCGTTCCTTGTAGGAGCGTTGGCAGCATATATGAAACAGGATGCAGCTACATATGGATTAGAAGATAATCATAAATATGGATTTGTAGGTGCACTTGAGAATGATATTATCAACCATTTTGCAGCAGCTCAGGAATCTGATTTCATTGCAATCGGTGCAAACTCAAATCAGAATATCATAGATCCGGATCATATCGTAGCAAGTATGTTAAAACGTGTTGATGTTGCAGCATATGATATTGTAAAAGCAGCACTCGAAGGAGATCTTCAGGTTGGAAGCGAAAAGGTTTTAGGACTGGAAGATGAAGGAATTGGATATACATTAGATGGCAGCAATATTAAAGTTCCGGAAGATGTAGTAGAAAAATTAGAAGAGATAAAAGAGAAAATCATTGCTGGAGAAATTCAGGTTCCGGTAGAGCTGTAGGAAATAAGAAAAGAAGATGTTTGAAGTTTAAGCATCTTCTTTTTCATAAAATATCGAGGTGGCAAATATGTATGCTGTGGAAATGAGAAAAATTACGAAGCGCTTTGGTAGTTTTACTGCAAACGATCAAATCGATTTCTTAGTAAAAAAAGGTGAAATACACTGCCTGTTAGGAGAAAACGGAGCAGGAAAAACAACATTGATGAATGTGCTGTTCGGTTTGTACAAAGCAGACGAAGGCGAATTAAAGATAAACGGTAAAGAGATTAAAAAACATTCTGCAAGAAATGCTTTTCAATGTGGATTAGGAATGGTTCATCAGCATTTCATGTTAGTGGATGCACTTACAGTATGGGAAAATGTTGTGATCGGAAATGAACCAGGAAAGTTCAGTATCAATAAAAAAGAAGCAATAAAAAAGGTTCAGGAGTTATCAGACAAATATCATTTCGATTTGAATGCAGAGGCTAAGGTTGCAGATTTGTCAATTGGTATGAAACAAAGAGTAGAGATTTTGAAAACTCTGTACCGCGGTGCAGAAATCCTGATTTTGGACGAACCGACAGCCGTATTAACTCCACAAGAAGTATTAGAGCTTTTGGATATTTTCAGAGATATCAGAAAACAGGGAAAGACGATTATCTTCATTACACATAAGCTGAATGAGACAAAAGCGGTATCGGATTCACTTACTGTATTAAGAGCCGGAAAATCGGTGTTCCAGGCAGCTACAAAGGATGTTACGGTAGAAATGCTTGCGAATGAGATGGTCGGACATGAAGTTTCTTTCCATTTGGAGCGTAAGAAACAGGATGCAGGTGAAACGATATTATCAATCGAGAATGTAAAGTTGCTTGAAAATGCGTCCAATACAGTTTCACTTGATGTTCATGCCGGGGAAATCCTTGGAATTGCAGGAGTTGAAGGGAATGGACAGATGCAGTTGGAAGAGATGATCATGGGACTGCAGAAGTGTAAAGAAGGAAAGATTTCCATCAAGGGAGAAGATATTACAGAATGTCCAACGAAAAAGCGTTTGGGACTTGGTATGAGTTATATTCCTTCTGAAAGACATCAGCGTGCAATCCTTCCAGGATTTTCAATCCTAGAAAATTATCTATTGGGAAATCAGAATGATCCGAAATATGTTCAGCATGGCTGGATTAATTTCAAGACATTATCTGAGACAACAAAAAAATTAATGGAAAAATATGATGTGCGTGCGGTGGATGAAAAGCAGAGTATAGGATCTTTGTCAGGTGGAAACCAGCAGAAGATGGTTTTGAGTCGAGAAGTAGAAAAAGATTCTGATTTCATTCTGGTCTGCCAGCCGGTCAGAGGTCTGGATATAGGAGCAATCAATTATATTCATGAAATCTTGTTGGAACTGAGGAATCAAGGAAAAGCTATTTTACTGATTTCAGCAGAACTTACAGACATTTTCCAATTATGTGATCGTATTGCGGTTATGTACAAAGGAGAGGTCATGGCACTTGGAAAAAATGAAGAATTTACAAATGAGTCAATAGGTCTGCTAATGGCTGGTCAAAGGGGCGTGGAATCATAATGGAAAAAAAAACTGTAAAAAAACAAAAAGTATTTTTAAGTCTTGAACAATTATACTTATCAATATTTGCAATTATTTTATCCTTATTAATTACTGCATTGATCATGCTTGTATCAGGGGAAAATCCAATCAATGCATTTCAGGCACTGTTAGCAGGCGCTTTAGGATCTAAAACTGCGATTGCGACAACATTAGGCAAAACAGTACCGTTATTATTTGTTGGTATGGCATGTGCATTTTCTAACAAAGCAGGCTTATTTAATATCGGATGTGAAGGCCAGCTTTATATCGGAGCATTGACAGCAACAGCGACAGCGTTGGCAATGCAGGGGCTTCCTAGATTTCTTGTTATTCTTGTATCATTTTTAACAGGAATGATGTCCGGAGCACTGGTTGGAGGATTCAATGGCCTTTTAAAGGCAAAGCTGAATATTAATGAAGTACTTGTGGCAATCATGCTGAACTATATTATGAAGTTTTTCGCAAGCTACTGTGTACATGGTCCGATGAAAGATCCGAAATCCAAAGTTATGCAATCACCTTCGATCGGTCAGGAATATATGCTTACGAAAATCCTGCCAAAATCTCAGCTGACTACAGCATTGATTCTGGGATTGATCCTGGCAGCACTGTTATATGTATTTATCAACAAAACAGGAGCAGGTTTTGCACTTCGTGCAGTTGGAGAAAATGGTTCTGCGGCACAGGCAGCAGGAATCAGTATGGTTAAGACAGTTATTATTACGATGGCAGCCAGTGGAGCGATTGCAGCATTGACAGGAGTTACGGAAGTATTCGGAAAAACAGGAAAGTTCGTAGACGGATTTTCTCCTGGATATGGATTCACAGGAATCGCGGTTGCTGTATTAGGTAATAACCATCCGGTTGGAGTTATCTTGAGTGCACTTTCATTTGGAATTTTAGAATCAGGTGCAATGACAATGAGTTATGTGGCCGGCGTTTCAACAAGTATGATCAAAGTGATGCAAGGTCTGGTTATTCTATTCGTAGCGACTCCGGAATTAGTTGCATTCATGAAGAGAAGGAGGGCGAAATAATGGAAAATTTAGCACATCTTTTTTCTATGGATATGGTCATGGTTACTTTGCGAATGGCCATTCCCTTAATTCTTGCTTCAATTGGAAGTGTAATCTGTGAAAGAAGTGGTATCATTAACCTCGGAATTGAAGGTATGATGCTGATGGGTGCAATTGGAGCCGTTATGGGGACTGCTTTTACATCAGTTCCTTGGCTTGGAGTTGCACTTGCGATTATTATGGGTGGATTATTCGGACTTTTACATGCGGTTTTATGTATCAAATATCATACAAACCAGGCGGTCAGCGGAGTTGGAATTAACATTTTTGCTTCTGGATTGACATTGGTATTATGTAAAGTGATTTGGAATAAAGAAGGTCTGAGTGAAGAAGTTGCTCAGATTCCGACGATTACAATCCCTGGATTGAGTAAGATCCCTGTTCTGGGTGCATTGTTCACTAATCAGTCGCCGTATTTGTATATTACACTTTTTATAGTTTTTATCTCATGGTATATCATGTTTAAAACAAAAGCAGGCTTGAGACTTCGTACGATAGGAGATCATCCGAAGGCGGCTGCAACAGCCGGAGTAAATGTTAAAAAATACAGATATGTTTCTGTTATTTTGTGTGGAATGTTGTGCGGTTTAGCCGGTTCTTATCTTTCAATTGTTCAGAGTAATCTGTTTGTAAAAGAAATGGTTGCAGGTAGGGGATATATTGCGCTGGCAGCAACGATCTTCGGAGGATGGAATCCTTTGGGATCATTCTTTGCAAGTCTTCTGTTTGCATTTTCACAGGCAATTAGAATTATAATGGAATTTGATATTCCGGAGCAATTCTTGCAGATGCTTCCATATGTATTAACAATGATTGTTTTAGTTCTTGCAGGTGGAAAATCAAAAGGACCGCAGGCATCCGGAGATATAAAAGATTGATGGAACGTTGAATGTACAGGAGGCACATAGTTATGAAAATTGCAGTTGTTGGAAGTATTAATATTGACCAGTCAGTTGAGACAGATAGAATTCCGCGAAAAGGTGAAACAATAGCAGGACAATCATTGCAATACACTCCGGGAGGAAAAGGCGCTAATCAGGCTGTTGCGATGGGAAGGTTAGGAGCAGAAGTAGTATTTTTTGGCTGTGTCGGAGATGATGCGAATGGAAAAGCAATGCTTGAAAATTTGGAATCACAAGGAGTATCTACAACACATATCCAAACGATAGAAAATGTTCCTACAGGAATTGCTTTGATCACAGTTGGGGATGATGATAATACAATTATTATTGTCAGTGGTGCAAATCATTATGTGGATAAGCCGTATATTGATAAAATCAAACATTACCTGACAGAGTTTGACCTGGTTGTCTTACAAAATGAGATTCCGAAAGAAACGAATCTGTATGTGATAGATTTTTGTAACCAGAATCATATTCCTGTACTTTTTAACCCGGCACCAATCGAAGGGGTGGATATGGATATTATTGAAAAGGTTACTTATTTTACACCAAATGAGCATGAAGCAGAATTACTTTTTCAGACAAATGATTATGAGGAATTAGTAAAAAAATATCCGGAGAAACTTCTGATTACAATGGGTGAAAAGGGTGTACTTGTGCAGTTGAATGACGGAGAGACATTGACTGTTCCGGCAAGAAAGACAAAGGTTGTCGATACAACAGGAGCAGGAGATACATTAAACGGAGCATTTGCAATGCAGATCGCAGGCGGAGCATCCGTTAAGGATGCATTACAATTTGCAAATGTTGCCGCAAGTCTGTCTATTGAAAAGTTCGGAGCACAGGGCGGAATGCCTACTTATGAAGAAGTTGTTAATGTATTGATGAAATAAGATCCTGAAGCAACCTGAGTTAAGAAAATAGAAAAATGATTGTAGGAGAATTTTGTTATGGCATTAGATAAAGAATTAAAGACATTAGGAAAGAAGCAGTACCATATACATTTAAAACCCGGAGATATCGGAAAATATGTTTTATTACCGGGAGATCCGGCACGTTCAGACCGTGTTGCAAAATATCTGGATAATGCTGAATTTGTTGCTGAAAACAGAGAACATCGTACATTTACAGGATATTATAAAGGGGTAAAAATTTCTGTAACTTCCACTGGTATGGGATGTCCTTCTGCTACAATCGCAGCAGAAGAACTGATGAATATTGGTGCAGAATGTTTGATCCGAATCGGAAGCAGTGCAGCGTTACAGGATGACATTAAAATCGGAGATTTGATGATTTCTACAGGTTCTATGAAAAATGAAGGGACAAGCCGCTTTTATGTACCGGATTGTTTCCCATCTGTACCGGATTTTGATTTAACTCGTGAGATTATTGATACTGCAAGAGAGATGCAGCCGCAGCTATCCGGAAAAGTGCATTACGGAATCAATGCTTCTGATGATGCTTTTTATGGTGAGACAGAGGAGTGGATTCAGAAATTATCCGGCTTAGGTTGCTTAAATGTAGAAATGGAAAGTTCTGCTCTTTATACAGTTTGTCACCGTAGAAAGAAACGTGCTGCTATGATCAGTGCAGTTTCTGGAAATCTGGTCACAGGTGATGTAATTTATGAAAATGTAAATGAGGGACTTGTAAAAGGTTGGGACGAAGAAATTAAGATTGTGTTAGAAGCAATTTATCGTTTCGAGCAAAAACTGCAGGCAGAAACTATTTAAAAGCCAATTCACTTTTAACAGTTTTTAGCCCTTCAAATAGCTGCATTCTTTCGGGAATGCGGCTATTTGTTTTTTCGCTACTGGCAATCATTTGCAGATAGTAGCATTATTGTTAGATGTAGAGAAATTCGAAGATTGGAATGTTTGTGATGTTATGTCTTAACGACAATTGATCTGTTTGTATTAAGCTTTATGTGTATCCTCACAGGGCTTTTGAACCAGAACAGCTATTTGAACCGGACAGTAGAAGAACCACGCAATGGTCAGTGCTCATTGTACTTTGCAACCGACAGATGTAAAATCTATTTGTCCTCACTTTCGAGGACAGACGGATTTTTTCTTTTTTGTTATAATAAAATAAAAGAAAAGAACACATCGGATATGTCGCAAAAGGAAAGGGGGATGGTTTGATGCGGAAAATTGTGGTCGATATGCAGAATTTTCTGTTTGCTGATTCCATAGCGACCGCATTCAGAAATTCAGATTATGAGATCGATGTGATTCGTACGGAGTCTCCGAAGGATACGGTTGAATTGTGTCAGGTGTACAAACCATTTGTTCTTATAATGGAAGTGACAGGTTATATCCCGTGGAACCTCTGTGAGAGATTGAAGCTTCGTGATGAAGTAAAGAAAATGTGTCCCCACTGTAAAATTGCTCTCATTGTAGATTCCAATACGGAACGACAGGCAGCGATAGAGATTCGGGATGCAAAGAAGAATGGTTTTATTGATCAGTTTTTCTATGGATCTATGACAGCTGAATATCTGATGGATCAGATTTATGCGATGTAAAAAGGCAGCAGGAAACAAACCGTGATTTGTCTGTAGAATTTTAAAATGTAGACAGATCATAAGTTGAAAAAGGAGGAGTCAGTATGGGACTTATTAAAGCAGGTATGGGTGCACTTGGTGGAACATTAGCGGATCAATGGAAGGAATTTTTCTATTGCGAATCTATGCCGAAAGAAGTGCTTGTTACAAAGGGACAGAAGAGAACGACAGGTCGTTCTTCTAATACAAAAGGAAATGACAATATCATTTCTAACGGTTCCGGTATTGCCGTGGCTGATGGACAGTGTATGATCATTGTAGAACAGGGGAAGGTTGTAGAAGTTTGTGCAGAGCCTGGTGAATTTACATATGATACCTCAACAGAACCATCTATTTTTTCGGGCAATCTCGGTGAGAGCATTAAAGAGACATTTAAAACCGTAGGCAAGCGTTTTACTTATGGTGGAGATACAGGTAAGGATCAGAGAATTTATTACTTTAATACAAAGGAAATTCTGGAAAACCGTTTCGGTACAGCGAATCCGGTTCCGTTCCGTGTAGTAGACTCCAAGATCGGATTGGATATTGACGTATCAATCCGTTGTTCAGGTGTATATTCTTATAAGATTGTTGATCCACTGTTGTTCTATTCAAATGTATGTGGAAATGTAGAACAGGAGTATTCCCGTGAAGAACTTGACAGTACTCTTAAGACAGAATTTATCTCAGCCCTGCAGCCGGCATTTGGTCGTCTGTCAGAGATGGAACTTCGTCCAAACCAGATTGTAACACACAACACAGATCTTGAAAATGCCATGAATACTGCACTTTCAGAGAAGTGGGGTGCTCTTCGTGGACTGAAGGTTGTCAGTATTGCTCTTGGATCAGTTACTCTTCCGGACGAGGATGCAGAACTGATCAAACAGGCACAGCGTACAGCTATCATGCGTGATCCTACAATGGCAGCAGCTACACTTGTCGGTGCTCAGGCAGATGCGATGAAGACCGCAGCAGGCAACGAGGCAGGAGCTATGACAGGATTCATGGGCATGGGTATGGCAATGAACGCTGCAGGTGGTGGAATGAATGCACAGAATCTTTTCGCTATGGGACAGCAACAGCAGGCTCAGCAGGCAGCACAGCAGCAGGCAGCTCCGACACCACAGCCGGCACCGGTACCGCAGGCAGCTCCGGCAGCAGGAGAATGGAAATGTGCATGTGGTACTACAGTAACAGGTAATTTCTGTCCGAACTGTGGAGCAAAGAAACCGGAACCGAAACCAGAACCGGGCGCATGGAAATGCTCTTGCGGAGCTACGGTGACAGGCAACTTCTGTCCGGAATGCGGTTCTAAGAGACCGGCAGAGGACGAAGGCTGGACGTGTTCCTGTGGCGCAGTAAATAAAGGCAAATTCTGTACGAACTGTGGAGCAAAGAAGCCGGCAGGAGCGCCGCTTTACCGTTGTGATAAGTGCGGATGGGAACCGGAAGATCCGAAGAATCCGCCGAGATTCTGTCCGGAGTGTGGAGATATCTTTGACGAGAACGACAGACAGTAACGGATGAACAGCGGTTGGAAAATAACTGCCGGAAGCCCGGCACGGAAGAAAGGAGAATGAGTTATGGCAGGCTTGCAGGAATTTAAATGTCCTTGCTGTGGCGGTGCAATCGCCTTTGACAGTAAGATTCAGAAGATGAAGTGTCCGTACTGTGATACTGAGTTCGAGATGGATGCACTCAAAGGTTATGATGCAGAGCTGCAGAATGAACAGACAGATGACATGGAGTGGGATACTTCCGCAGGCAGTGAATGGCAGGAAGGTGAAACAGATGGTTTACGCACGTATGTGTGTAAGTCCTGTGGAGGCGAGATTGTCGGAGATGCCAACATGGCAGCAACATCCTGCCCATTCTGTGATAATCCGATCGTAATGATGGGACAATTTGCGGGAGCATTAAAACCGGATCTGGTGATCCCGTTCAAATTAGATAAAAAGGCAGCAAAAGAAGGATTGAAGAAGCATCTGACCGGAAAACGTCTTCTGCCAAAGATCTTCAAGGATCAGAATCATATTGATGAGATCAAAGGTATTTACGTTCCATTCTGGCTTTTTGATACAAATGTAGATGCCGCAGTCCGCTATCGGGCAACAAAGGTACGCATGTGGAGTGACAGTGATTATGATTATACTGAGACAAGTCATTTTATGGTTCACCGGGGTGGAAGTATTGGTTTTGAAAATGTTCCGGTAGATGGCTCCACAAAGATGGCAGACGATCTGATGGAATCTATCGAGCCATTCAATATTTCAGGTGCGGTGGATTTCCAGACTGCTTATCTTGCAGGATATCTGGCAGATAAGTATGATGTAACTGCCGAACAAAGTATTGAACGTGCCAATAAGCGTGTAAAACATTCTACAGAGGAAGCTTTTGCTGAGACAGTAAAAGGTTATGCTACAGTAACAACAGACAATAGCAGTGTACAATTTCATGGCGGAAAAGCAAAGTATGCACTGTATCCGGTATGGCTTCTGAATACGACATGGAACGGAAATAAATACACCTTTGCAATGAATGGACAGACAGGAAAGTTTGTCGGTGATCTGCCGGTAGATAAAGGTGCAGCAGCACGCTGGACGGTGATGCTGGCAGCTGTATTCTCAGTTGTAACGTATGGTGCTGCATGGCTTTTGCACCTGATCGGACTGTTTTAGGGAGGTGGGGAAATGAAGAAAAGAATTTTATCGTTTATGACGATCCTCATCCTCTGTCTAGGTCTTGCAGTTCCGGCTTTTGCGGAGGAAACAGAAGGATTTGCGAATGAATATCCTCGTGTCATCGACAATGCGGCGCTCCTGTCTGCAGATGAGAGGGAGCTGTTAACCAGTAAGTTAGATGAGATCAGTACGCGACAGAAGGTAGATGTGACGGTTGCCACAACCGATACACTGGATGGACTGACGGTATCTGATTATGCGGAACGATTCTACGAGTCTCATAATTATGGTTATGGACCGGACAAGGATGGAACAATACTTCTGATCAGCATGGAAGATCATGATTGGTATATGGCAACCTACGGATATGCTATTACAGCATTTACGGATGCAGGTATCCAGTACATAGGAGAAGAGATGACGGGTGATTTGTCTGATGGTGATTTTGCGGCAGCATTTGACACATTTGCTGACGAGTGTGATGATTTTATTACGCAGGCAAAAACCGGAGAACCTTATGATATCGATAATGAACCACAAAAACCAATGTCATGGATCTGGATTCCGATTTCATTAGTAGCTGGTATCGTCCTTTCATTGATTGTTGTTGGCACTATGAAATCAAAGCTGAAAACAGTACGTTTCCAGGCAGCAGCTAATAATTATGTGAAAGCTGGAAGTATGAATCTTACTGAGAGCAGAGACATATTCCTGTATAATACAATGACAAAAACAAAAAAAGAGAAAAATGATTCTTCCAGTGGTGGCGGCGGAAGCAGTACGCATACAACATCTTCCGGAAGCACTGCCGGAGGCGGTGGCGGAAAATTCTAGGAGAGATGTCTGGATACAGAATACCGGGGCGATTTAATAGTGAAAAAAGAGAAGCTGGTTCCCAAATGCTTGGGAATTGGCTTCTCTTTTTTAATGATGTAATTATCTTTTCACATCCACAAAATGTTTCCTGAACTCATCATAAGGACACGACCGTCCCCAGTAGAATCCCTGACAGTAATCCGGCCTGTTTTAATTCTTTCAGGAAGTTTTGCGCCTTTTCATTTTTTTCGAGCAGAATACTTTCTGTCAGTTCGATTGCAATTGCAGCAGGTGGAAGACCAGAAGCGTCCATCTCGCTGATAAGGTCTGTAATAATATCTGATTTTGTGATCTGCACCTGGGATACATTAATATTAACTTTGAAATCAGGAATTTGCATCCGGATTTTCCGGCAGGCGGTTATTGCTTCTCGCATGAACCAGCGTCCGGTTGGAATAATCAGTCCGCTTGTCTCTAAAAGTGGTATGAACTCAGCAGGTGAGATCGGTCCAAATTTTTTAGAAGCAAAGCGTATCAGCACCTCTGCTCCGGTCAGTTTATCCTGTCGGATATCCATGACTGGCTGGAAGATTATTGAGAATCCACGGAAATCATGATTTACTGCTGAATGAAGCTCATTTGTGATCTCACGGATACGTAAGAAATTCTGGTACTCTTCTTCCTGGAATATATAACAGCAGTTTCTTCCATGCTGCTTAGCCACGGTCAGTGAAAAGTCAGTTCGCTTTATAATCTCTTCATAACCGGTCCGTGATAGATCCGGAAGCGGCAGGATACCGGCAGAAATAGTA
>ERZ826242.3477-NODE-3477-length-11285-cov-2.569279_pt1 | contig 11285 bp, 11 predicted proteins | sample MGYA00519871_ERZ826242 | MGnify/ENA primary metagenome ERZ826242 (study PRJEB31778, sample SAMEA3449226) | human gut metagenome | biome: human gut; feature: human-associated habitat; material: faeces | place: United Kingdom | collected 2010/2012 ...
GCTATGAGGAAGCAAAGAAGACCGGAACTCCGATCATCGCCGACGGCGGTATCAAGTACTCCGGAGACATGACAAAGGCTATCGCAGCCGGTGCCAATGTCTGCATGATGGGAAGCATCTTCGCAGGATGCGATGAGAGCCCGGGAGATTTCGAACTGTTCCAGGGAAGAAAATACAAAGTATACCGTGGAATGGGATCCATCGCAGCCATGGAGAACGGAAGCAAAGACCGTTACTTCCAGACCGGCGCCAAGAAACTGGTTCCGGAAGGTGTGGAAGGCCGTGTAGCATACAAAGGCCTCGTAGAGGACACTGTATTCCAGCTGATCGGCGGACTTCGTTCCGGTATGGGCTACTGCGGAGCGAAAGATGTTGAGACCTTAAAGGAGACCGGAAAATTTGTGAAGATTTCCGCAGCATCCTTAAAAGAGTCCCATCCGCATGATATCCACATCACCAAAGAGGCTCCGAACTACAGCGTGGACGATAAATAAGAATAAAAAGTCGCAAAAGGCAGAAGGGGGAAAGGGCAGAAACTTTTCAGCTTCTGCCTTTTCAAATGAGGGGGCGCTTATTTGCAGCGGGGAGAGAACATATGGCACAGAAGAGACGGGGAAAAATGACAAGAAAACAGAGGCAGCGCCAGCTTCACCGCAGAATGTTTCTGACGGGAGTTCTGGTGGTGCTGATCTGCGTCGGCATTTACAGCGGCATCCGCCGTGTGACAAAAACGGCAAGTGATATCACGGCCGTTGACTATTCCGGTTCTGATTATGAGGACAACGATATCACCGACTGGACCGGCGCTCCGCCGATTGATGTGGAGCTTCTGACGCCGAACAGCTGGTCCAGACCGCAGACGAGGCTGAAAAAGGTGGACGGCATCGTTATTCACTACACCGCAAATCCGGGAAGCACGGCGATGCAGAACCGTGATTACTTTGAAAACCTGCCTGAGACGCAGGAGGCGCAGGCCAGCAGCCATTTCGTCGTCGGCATCGAGGGAGAAGTCGTTCAGTGTATCCCGACGAGTGAATGGTCGTATGCATCGAACCAGCGTAATTTTGATACAATCTCGATTGAATGCTGCCACCCGGATGACAGCGGTGAATTTACCGATGAGACATACAATTCTGTGGTCCAGCTCGCCGGTTTCTTATGCAAGCGGTTCAATCTGACTTCGGACGATGTGATCCGTCACTATGATGTAACCGAAAAGCTCTGCCCTCTGTACTACGTGGAGCATGAGGATGCCTGGATTCAGATGAAGGCAGATATTCAGGCGTATGCGGATTCACTTTCCTAAGAGCTGTTTTTAAGAAAAATGAAAAAATCCCCGTTGGGAAAATCAGTTTCAGGAGAAATGATTTTTCCAACGGGAATTTTTCTGTTATCCAATATTTTTAGTAATAGTAACGCCGTCTGCGCCGCTTTCTTTTTTTCGTATTTCCGCCGAGTGCAATCCAGCAGAACAGCCGTACAAACGTGATGCCGAAGAGAACGCCGATGCTGTCGATGCCGACGTCCTTTACCGACGGGCCGCGGTTGGCGACCGTCGTCTGGTGGAACTCATCGCTCGCGGCAAAGGCGACACAGAGGATGCCGGCAAGAAACGTGAGCGCGAAGCCGCGCAGGCCGTAGACGTAGAGCGGAAGCGAAACACAGATTGCAAGCAGACAGTACTCTGTCATATGAGCCAGCTTCCGCACCGGGTACTGATACTCGTCAGCCAGTTCCTGGATCTTCTCATCATCCCATCCGCGGTCCATGACGTGGTCGATCGTGATGAAAATGCCGCGCGCCACTTTTTCACTGAGCTGTGAGGATTCCGTTCCGTTCTGGGAAGAGAAGGAGAAAATCAGCGACATCATCAGAATCGCCGGGATGAAGGAAAACGGTTTTAACAGTGCAATTACAATTCGATTCATAAAATACCTCCGGTAAAACAAAGCAGGTCAGACCGGAAACTTTTTATGCGGTATGCTCGCGGATTCTGGCAATCGCAGAAAAGATCAGGAATGCCAGCAGGTTCACGATTACGACCGTCGCTCCGGCAGGGGAGGATAGGAAAAACGAGAGGGACATGCCAAGAAGGAAGCACACCACCGAGAGAACCGCGGAGCAGATCACCACGCTCTGGAAGGTATGGCAGAGACGCATCGAGGTCAGTGCCGGGAAAATCAGCAGGCTGGAGATCAGAAGCGCGCCCATCATGCGCATGCCGAGAACGGTGGTGATGGCGGTTAAGAATGCCAGCAGCATGTTGTAAAATTCTGCGCGGACACCGGTTGCTTTGGCAAATGTCTCGTCGAAAGTGACGGCAAAAATACGGTTGTAATACAGGACGAACAGGATCAGCACGACGATGGAGAGCACCACGGAGAGAACAACGTCCTCATCACTCATCGCAAGGATGCTTCCGAACATGTAGTTGTTGACATCGGTGTTCATGCCGCTCGACCACGAAACCGTGATGACACCGATCGCAAGCGCAGAGCTTGAAATCAGGCCGATGGCGGCGTCGCCTTTGATCTTGCTGGATTCGTTCATGCGGAGCAGCAGAAAGGCGGCAAGCACGACGACAGGGATTGTGAAGGCAAGCGGAGCAAAACCGAGTGCCGTTGCAATTGCAAGAGAGCCGAATCCGACATGGGAGAGGCCGTCGCCGATCATGGAGTAGCGCTTTAATACGAGGCTGACGCCAAGCAGTGCGGCACACAAAGAGACGAGAATGCCGACCACAAGGGCACGCTGCATAAACGGATAAGAAAGCATTTTCAGCAGATTCGAAATCATAAGTCAGCACCTCCTAAAAACTGTTTTCCCGCCTCGGTTTTCAGATACTCGTCCATCGGACCGAAGAAGACCTGCTTCTGGTCGAGCTGGAGAATGTGCGTTGCGTCCGGCAGAATATTGCGGATATCGTGGGAAACCATGATGATTGTAACATTCTGCTCGCGGTTGATGCGGCGGATGAGCTGGTACATTTCGTTTGTCATGACCGGGTCAAGGCCAGTGACCGGCTCGTCGAGGAGCAGCAGTTTCTTTGTGGCGCAAAGCGCACGAGCGAGAAGCACACGCTGCTGCTGGCCGCCGGAGAGATCACGGTAGCATCGTTTCTTTAATGGAAGGAGGTCGAGAAGCTCCATATTGCGGAGCGCGTCCTCTTTGTCTGCCTTTGTGTAAAACGGCGGGAAATGCGGGTGGTTCTGCCGGCCGGACAGCACGACTTCCCAGACGCTCGCCGGGAAATCCTTTTGTGCGGCGGTCTGCTGCGGCAGATAGCCGATCTCGCTTGGATGAAGCCCGTCGCCGGTTGTGATCGAGCCGGTGGACGGATTTTTTAAGTGAAGCAGTCCCTTGACCAGAGTACTTTTTCCGGAACCGTTCTCGCCCACAATACAGAGGTAGGAGCCGGCTTCCAGGGTAAAGTTGACATCGGTCAGGACCGGGATGCCCTCATAGGAGAAGGTGACATCACTGCAGGTAAGTAGAGCCATTAGTTCAGAGCCTCCTTTAGTGCGGCGACATTCTGTTCCATCAGGGAAAGATACGTGGCGCCGTTTTCGAAATCATCTTTGGATACGTTGTGACAGGAGTGAAGCAGCAGCTTTTTCGCGCCGGTCGCCTCACAGATGCAGTCCGTCATTTTTTCGTTGGACAGCTCGGTGTGGAAGACGACAGGAATCTGCTCTTCGTTGATCTTGTCAATTAAAAAAGAAAGTGTTTTGGCACTCGCCTCGGATTCCGAGGAGCAGCCGGGGAATGCCGCGTAATAGTCGAGGCCGTAGGCGTCCGCGAAATAGCGGAACGGAAAACGGTCGCCGAAAACGATGGTGTGGCGGCTGGCATTCGCTGTGACATCGGAAAATTCCTCATCGAGGGAGGTAAGCGAAGCGAGGTATGAAGCAGTGTTTGCCTGATAATCGTCCGCGTTTTCCGGGTCGAGGCGGCAGAGTGCATCGCAGAGCTTCTGGACAATCCGCATTGCATTTTTTGGTGAAGTCCAGACGTGCTCGTCCTGTTCGCCGTGGGATTCGTCTTCGTGATCGTGGGAATCTTCGTCGTGGTCCGTATCCTCGTCCTCATGATCGTGTGCGTGGCCGTGGGTCTCCATTCCCTCGACCGTTTCCTCGGCAACGGTGTCGACGCAGTCCATCAGCGTGACGACTTCTTTGTTCGAGGTATCGACGGAATCGAGAATCGTTTCCACCCAGGCATCGCAATCGCCGCCGACGTAGGCGAAGAGATCGCATTCGGAAACTGTGATCATATCGCCCGGTGTCGGCTCAAATGAGTGGCTTTCTGCGCCCGGGGAAAGTAGCATGTGGAGATCGAGGTGATCGCCGCCGATGGCACGCAGAAAATCGTACTGCGGAAAAATGGTCGCCACGGCGGAGAGTTTTTCGTTCTCTGTGGAATCCGCCGTTTCCTTTGCGGAACCTGCGCAGCCCGTCAGAAGAAGGAGCGCAGGAAGGAGGAGAAGGCGTAAATGTTTTCTGGAAAAAAACGTCATGATACTCCTTTCTGAAAGAAAATACGGAAGCATTGTGAAAAAGCTCCGTATCAGACCGTTCAGTAACAAATGCCGCAGGAGTGGGAAGCGGCAGACGGAGAGTGTAACCCTCCGAAAAAAGATCAGTTACCATCATATAGCAGGGGTGATTCATTTGTCAAGGAAAGACACAAAAAGCTGCGTCCGCCAGAAGCGGGGAAGCAGCTTTTTACAGATATTTGATACGTTTTGTGAAACCGGATTACGATACCCTGCGGAACTGTGCCTGGTAGAGCTGGTAGTACGCGCCCTGTTTTGCCATCAGTTCGTCGTGGGTTCCCCGCTCGATGATCCGTCCCTGCTCCATGACCATGATGCAGTCCGCGTCCTTGACCGTGGAAAGTCTGTGGGCTATGACAAATGACGTTCTTCCCTCCATGAGGGCATCCATTCCCTTTGAAACCATAGCCTCGGTTCTCGTATCAATGGATGATGTAGCCTCGTCCAGGATCAGTGCTGGTGGATCGGCAACCGCCGCCCTCGCAATCGCAAGAAGCTGTCTCTGTCCCTGACTGAGGTTTGAACCGTCCCCGGTGAGCACCGTGTTGTAGCCGTCAGGAAGTCGCTTTATGAAATCGTGAGCATTTGCAAGCTTTGCAGCCTTGATGCACTCCTCATCCGTGGCATCCAGCTTGCCATATCTTATGTTGTCCATGACTGTTCCTGTGAACAGATGTGTATCCTGAAGCACTATTCCAAGGCTTCGTCTGAGATCCGGCTTTCTGATCTTGCCTATGTTGATATTGTCATACCTTATCTTGCCGTCCTGTATATCATAAAACCTGTTTATCAGATTGGTTATGGTCGTCTTGCCCGCGCCTGTACTTCCGACAAATGCTATCTTCTGACCAGGCTTTGCATACATATTTATGTCGTGCAGAACTATCTTATCCGGATTGTAACCGAAGTCCACATTCTCAAATTCAACCTCGCCTGTGAGCTCCCTGTATGTGACCTCGCCAGTCTCATGCCTATGTCTCCATGCCCAGAGTCCGGTTCTCTCCTCGGTCTCCGTGAGATTGCCATCTGCATCCTTCTTTGCATTTACCAGCTCAACATAGCCCTCGTCCTCCTCTGGCATCTCATCCGTCATGGTAAATACCCTGTCGGCTCCGGCTGCAGCCATGACTATGGCGTTGATCTGCTGGCTTATCTGTGTAACCGGCATCGTAAAACTCTTGTTAAGCGTCAGGAATGCCACAAGCGTTCCTATGGTAAGACCTGACCATCCATTTACTGCAAGTACACCTCCAAGTACAGCGCAGAGAACATAGCTTATGTTTCCAAGGTTCGCATTCACCGGCATGGTAATGTTGGCTATCATATTTGCCTTGTAGGCGCTGTCCTGAAGAGATCTATTCAATTTGCAGAAATCGTCATATGCCTTTTCTTCGTGGCAGAACACCTTGACAACCTTCTGGCCGCTCATCATTTCCTCTATATAGCCATTTACCTTACCAAGATCCTGCTGCTGCTTCATGAAGTATCTTCCCGACTTCGCGCCCAAGCTCGACGTCGCCTTTATCATGATAAGCACCATGACGACCGACAGAACCGTGAGCGGTATATCAAGGACTATCATAGCAATGAGTGTTGAGATAAATGTGATGCTTGAGTTGATAAGCTGCGGCATACTCTGGCTTATGACCTGACGGAGTGTGTCAACATCATTGGTGTACACCGACATGATATCTCCGTGTGCATGTGTGTCAAAGAAAGATATCGGAAGGGATTCCATACGTTCAAAAAGTTCAACTCTGAGTCTCTTCATGGTTCCCTGAGTCACATTTACCATGATCCTGTTGTATGCGTATGCGCAGATGATTCCCAGCACAAGTATAAGTCCAAGCCCCAGCATCCTGTGGGTCAGGGGACCATAATCAGGTGAGCTCTGTTTCATCATCGGTTCAATATATACATCGATAAGTTTCTGCATGAACATCGATATACTCAGTATCGCAAGCGCCGATATAAGTATGCTGACCACAACCGTAATACATGCCAGCTTGTATTCCTTAAGAATATATCTGATCAGCCTTCCAAGTGCCTTCATGGGATTTTTGCCCTGATCCTTTCCAGGTCTCTTCAGCCCTGCATCCACTTTATCATCCATCTTATTTTCACTGTATTTCTCTGTATTTCCTGTCATTACACTGCCTCCTTTCCTTCATAATTAATTCATCTTCTCATCGAAATCACCGCCGCCAGACATCTGTACGTCGTAGATCTCCTTATATATCGTGTTGTTCTTTAACAGATTCTCATGTGTGTCAAAGCCGCTGACCATTCCGTTATCCAGAACTATGATCCTGTCAGCATCCTGCACACTTGATATTCTCTGGGATATGATGATCTTGGTGGTGTTCGGTATCTTGGTTGCAAATGCCTGCCTGATCTTCGCATCCGTAGCGGTGTCAACTGCGCTTGTGGAATCATCGAGAATGAGTACCTTCGGGCTCTTGAGCAGCGCTCTGGCAATACAGAGTCTCTGCTTCTGACCACCAGACACGTTGCTTCCGCCCTGCTCGATCCAGGTGTTATATCCATCCGGCATCCTGTCTATGAACTCATCCGCACAGGCAAGCTCGCACACCTCACGGCACTCATTCTCCGTGGCATCCGCCTTGCCCCATCTCAGATTATCAAGTATCGTACCCGAAAACAGCACATTCTTCTGGAGCACAACCGCCACTTCATTTCGGATGACCTCCATATCGTAATCACGCACGTCATGTCCTCCGACACAGACCGAACCACCGTCCGGTTTCACATCGTAAAGTCTGCTTATCAGATTGACAAATGTCGACTTACCGCAGCCGGTTCCACCTATCACACCAACTGTCTCTCCAGACTTTATGTGAATGTCAATATCCTTCAGCGTGTCCTCTGCACTTCCTGCCTTATATACAAAATCAACATGGTTAAAATCTATTCTTCCATCAGGGACCTCCATGATCGGCTCATCAGGATTGGTCATGGTAGGTGTCTCCTCAAGGACCTCAGATATTCGTCTCATACTTGCCATACTCATGGAAATCATGACGAAAACCATCGAAAGCATCATAAGACTCATAAGAATATTCATACAATAGGTAAGAAGACTCATCAGTTCTCCGGTTGTAAGAGAATCCACAACAATCATCTTCGCACCAAACCAGCTGATTAAAATGATACAGGTATAAACTGTAAACATCATGATCGGCGCATTCCAGATAACATTCTTCTCTGCTTTTACAAAAATATCATAAATATTCTTGCTTGCACGCTTAAATTTACTTGTCTCTTCCTCTTCTCTTACATATGCCTTTACAACACGGATTGCAGAAACATTTTCCTGAACAGACTCATTCAATGCGTCATATTTCGGAAATGCCTGTTGGAAATATGCAGTTGCATGACGGATAATAAAAAACAAAATAATTCCAAGAATCAAGACTGCCACAAGATAAATACTTGCCATCCTTGCATTGATTGCAAATGCCATCACCATCGCACAGACCATACTTGCCGGTGCTCTCATCATCATGCGTAACATCATCTGATACGCATTCTGCACATTTGTTACATCTGTTGTCAGACGCGTTACCAGTCCTGCTGTACTGAAATGATCAATATTTGCAAACGAATATGTCTGAATCCGATCAAACATTGCATTTCTCAAATTCTTTGCGAAACCTGTAGAAGCCTTTGCTCCATAACGTCCTCCCGCCATTCCGGCAAGCAGGCCTAAAAATGCTGCTACGATCATGATTCCACCCACTTTATAAATGTGGTGGATATCACCCGTATTAACCCCTTTATCAATGATCGATGCCATCAAAAACGGGATCAATGTCTCAAATAAAACTTCAAGAATCATGAAAATCGGTGTCGCGATCGATGCTGCCTTATACTCTTTTACTTCTTTTAATAAAGTACGAATCATGAATTCTCTCCTCTCATTTTTCTTAGATTGAGATGAACCTTATGAGTCACTCTCAAAAATGCCTGTAATTCTTCTTCGGTAATTCCTTCTTCCAGTTCTGCGTCCATTCGCTTGAAAATCTCTCCAAGCTTTTCGTGACTTTCGCGTCCTGCCTCTGTCAGCATAACCTTTTTCAACCTTGCATCACTCGCAACCGAAGCACGACAGACAAGTCCTTTCTTCTCTAAAGCCTGAATGATATTCGTCACTCCCGAACGGCAGATTCCGAAATACTTCTCTATGTCTTTCTGATAAATCTCTGCATCATGATGTTCATAGAGATAACGCAAAATCCATCCATGCATAAGGGTTACTTCATCCAACCCTTCCGCTTTTACTCTCGCCTCAAGTAATTTTGAAATGGAACGATCCATTTTATGTACCTGTGGACCGATATGAAAATGTTCTTCACACAAAATTGTAATCCTCCTTTCTATCTTCACACGCAGGAACTGTTTACCAGTGAATTGTTCATTTGTGAACAGTTCCTACATAAACAAGTTTATCACATTGGTTTTTAATGTCAATAGAAAATATTGAGTTGTCTTCTATTTTTATTTTGCAAAAGAAAAGCTCACAGCTGATCATCTACAACCAGCCGTGAACTTTTTATTCTAAGTTTCATAATATGAATCTATATTTACATTCTATCTCTCAGCACATGATACAACTCTGCCTCTGTATAATACTGATAAGGATTTACATAAAGGAAAGTTAAGATTCCAAACGTACATGCCCCCAGCAAATGCCAGCCGATAAAGGAAAGATCCAGCACAAACGCATCCCATTTATTCCCCATCATCATTCGTTTGCTCTCCGCAAAAATCTCCTGTCTGCTCATCTCCGGATGGTCAAGCAGAAGATACGGTACCATTGCATATTCATATCCTTTGATCACACCGGGAACAATAAATAACAGTGACCACAATGTAAGATAAATTGTCTTCAGAAGCATTGTCATACGTACTGTCTTATTGCAATCTCTTACCATACGGAAAATATCTTTCACATCCTGTCTTCCGTCTCTTCCATTTTTGAAAAATTTACAACAGCCGACAGTCATTGGATTCCATAGGAAATAGGCAATAGCCAGATATACAATAAATGAAATTACAACCACAACTGCTACAGTTGCTGCAATCCCAAACATTAGAATCGGATGAAAACCTTGTATCGAAGTTTCCACCTCACTATTCTTATTTTTTAGTATATTATAAGAATGCGTAAATCCATTTCCCAAAAGAAACGTATAAATCAATGCTGCAAGAACAGAATACCAATAATTCTGTTTCAACAGGAACTTTGCTCTTCCCTTTAATTCACTTCTTGTCCACAACATAAAAATCCCTCCTGATGTCATTCTGTTGATCGAACTGATTGCTACATAATCATTATAGCATATTCCATCTTCCAGAAATATCTCAAGAGGGATATTTTTCTTAATCTTTCGATATCTACATGCCATCCGGATACTCTACTCCTTCCGGTAGTGGATCCCAGTCATTCAATCCCAATGACTGTTTATATCTGGCACGATCCAATGTCAGTATTTCCACAGGCTCATTCAGATAATCCATGAGCTCTTTGATACCTTCCCGCGTCTTATTATTTACTTCGAAAATACGCTCACATCCGGCATTCTTCATCCAAAGTCTCACCATATCAACATTTGCGTACGGTGAATCAATCTTTGTAATGATTCCGATCAATGGACGTTGGATAAAACATCTGCTTCCAGGTCCGAACAGATTGAACGGTTCATCTGCAGCCTGCACCATAGCAATCACGTCTGCCTCAAATGAAAAACAGGCAAGTCCAACACTGAAATGCTTAGACTCTGCATACTCTCCCGGAGAGTCGATCGTATCATCTTCTGTATTCGTATACTGTGTCTTCACATAATGCAGTTCTTCTCCCTTAAGAGCCTGCGTCAGTGAAGTCTTCCCCGCTTCACTTCTCCCCATCAAAAATATCTTTTTCATCCTGTTACGCCTCTGTCTTCTTAACTTCTATGAACCTCGCACACTGCAAAGCCAAGTCTCTCATTAAAAAATCGAACTACTTCTTCCACCGCTGTCTGTACCTGTGTCAATCCGCCGGTCAGAATCAGTGTCCCGCAGAATCTGTCCATAAATCCAATCTCAACATCTGCGCTCTTGAATGCTACATCTGCAGCAACCACAACTGCTTCCCACGGTGTAAAACGCAGAAGTCCGATAGACTCTCCTGTGTGATCCTCACCTTCATGAGTTCCAATATGTAATCCCAGATTCTGGTAAATAACCTCATCTGATCTACTGATAATATGCGCCATGCAGACTTCCTTCCCCGGCACGCGCACACGAGTCATACGAAGCTTCTTTCCTTTCAGATTCTCATAGTCATCATGAAACAGACGCTCCATGAGCTCTTCTCTCGTTATACGTTCCCGTTCCATAAGCGCACTTCCTATCGTTTTGTAATATCACAGACTACATAACCAAGAGAATCTCTGAAATAATCCACAACTTCTGTCAATGCAGATGTAACATCAGAAATCTCTCCTGTAATAATCAGTGTGCCTGTAAAACGGTCTGCGAATCCAAGATAAACATTACCGCTTTTCACTGCAATATCAGATGCGATAACTGCTGACTCCGGTGGAGTCATATTCATAACTCCAATTGCAGAAGAACGATAATCCAGATGTGGATTTAATCCGAGTTTCTGATAAATAATCGGAGCCGGACCTCCCATTACATGTGCAAATGTAATCTCCTTACCTGC
>ERZ826242.3479-NODE-3479-length-11276-cov-3.143570_pt1 | contig 11276 bp, 8 predicted proteins | sample MGYA00519871_ERZ826242 | MGnify/ENA primary metagenome ERZ826242 (study PRJEB31778, sample SAMEA3449226) | human gut metagenome | biome: human gut; feature: human-associated habitat; material: faeces | place: United Kingdom | collected 2010/2012 ...
ATGCTCGCGAATACACAAAGTATTCGCTGCGCTTTTTGTTTAACCTGCCAAAAAACCGGCCGGCGCGATTCGACGCTTAGAATTGTACGGTATTGCCTTGAAACAAAAAAGAAAGGAGAGAGGACGCCATGCAGACGAATGCAGCGTACGACCTTGAGCGGTTCGCTCCGCGGGAGCAAAAGCCGCGTCTGCGCGTGGCCGGGCAGCCAAAGCCCAAACGGGGGCTGGCGCGGTACAATTTAAAATGGATCAAAGCCGTGGCGTTCGCTTCCGTGTTTCTGGCGCTGGTTTGCAGCGTGCTGTACTCGCAGGTGCAGTCCACTGAGCTTTCGGCCCAGATCCGCACGCAGGAGGACACCCTGGCCGACCTTCAGAGCGAATATACATACCTGTCCAATGAGATGGAAATGAAAACAAACCTTTCGGCGGTGCAGGAATATGCAACGAATACGCTGAAAATGGTAAAGATGGACCGCTCACAGGTGACGTATGTGACCACCGGGCAGGAGAACAAGGTGGAGCGCTCGGACACCGGGCTGGCCCGCCTGGCGGGCGAGATATCGCAGACGGTGGCCAGCTTTATGGAATACCTCACGCCCTGAATCAATAAGTATTATCACCGCCTTTCTTCCTCTGCCGAGCCGTTCGTGCGGGAAAAGCCGGTGATAATTCTTTTTATGCCCGCGTTCGACCGTTTGCGCGGCTGGCCCGCGCCCTTTGACAACAGCGATATCCCGGGAGGCAGAGATGAAAAAACAGCCGGAACACAATCGAAAGAACGTACCGCCGCAGGACACGGCGAAGGCGCCCAAGAGCGCGGTGTCCCGCAGCATGCGCACGCGCGCCATCGTGCTGGCCGCGCTGTTCGTGCTGGTGGGCTTTGGGGCCGTTGTATACAACCTGTACCAGCTTCAAATCGTGCAGCACGACGAACTGGCCGCCCGCGCCGAAAACCAGCAGCTTGCGGACGAGACCATCACGCCCAACCGCGGCGTTATCTACGATTCCGATATGAAGGTGCTGGCCCGCAGCAACAAGGTGTGGACGGTGGTCGCCTCGCCCCGGGACATGGCCAAAAGCGGCACGAATATCAACGACGTTGCCGTAAAGCTGGCCGAGCTGCTGGAGCTGGACGCCCAGAGCATTTTGGAAAAGCTTCAGAAGAGCGAAAGCAACTATCAGCTCATCAAGCGGCAGATCGAAAAGCCGGTGGCGGACGCCATCACGGCCTGGATCACCGAGTATAACGCATCGGACAAGGGAAAAGATACTCCTGTCGCGGGCATCAGCCTGGTGCAGGACGCGAAGCGTTATTATCCCTACCAGACGCTGGCCTCCACGATCATCGGCTTTGTGAACGCGGACGGCGACGGCGTGCTGGGCATCGAGAGCTATTACAACGATACGCTCAAGGGCACCGCCGGGCGCGTGGTGGGCATGAAGAACGCCTGGGGGTACGATTTGCCAAACGGCACCTACGAGGCGGCCTATGACGCCGAGGACGGCAACGGCCTGGTGCTGACGCTGAACGCCAGCATCCAGAGCACATTGGAAAAATACCTGCAGAACGCCGTGGACCAGTATCATGTGGAAAACCGCGCGGTGGGCATCGTGATGGACGTGAACACGGGCGCGATTCTGGCCATGGCGACGATGCCGGACTACAACCTGCAGGACCCTTACACCATTGCGGACGAGGCGCTGGCGGCACAGATCGCGGCCATTGCGGATGAAAACGAACGGGCGGACGCGAAATATACCGCGCAGTGGGCGCAATGGCGCAACAAGGCGGTGGCCGACCTGTACTACCCCGGCTCGGTGTTCAAGGTTATCACGGCTTCGGCCGCGCTGGACTCCGGCGCGGCGAACCTGAACACCTCGTACACCTGCAAGGGCTCCATCACCGTGGCGGGCCGCACCATGCGGTGCGCGCACACCAACCACGGCACGCTGGACTTCTTCGGCGGCCTGGACGGCTCGTGCAACCCCTACTATGTCACGCTGGGGCAGATGATGGGGGCGGAGACGTTCTGCAATTATATGCAGGCCTTCGGCTTCTACGAGAAAACGGGCGTCGACATGGACGACGAGGGAACGACACAGTACGTCCCGCTGGAAAGAATGGGGCCCGTGGAGCTGGCCTCCTCCGCCTTCGGCCAGACGACGTCCACCACGCCCATCCAGATGATCACAGCGGCCTGCGCCGTCATCAACGGCGGATATCTGGTACAGCCTCACGTGGTGAAGCAGGTGCTGGACGCGGACGGGAATATCGTTGAAAACGTGGAGCCGGAAGTGAAGCGGCAGGTGCTCTCGGCCGAGACCAGCGCCACCATGCGCGAGCTGCTGACGAGAAGCGTAAATATGACGGCTGCGGACGGCAAGACGCTGATCGGCGGAAACAAGACGGGCTACGTGGCCGGCTATAAGGCGGGCGGCAAATCCGGCACCAGCCAGCGCAAGCAGGCGCTGAAGGACGAAGAGCAGACCTATTATTCCTCTTATTGGGGCTTCGCGCCCGGGGACGACCCGCAGATCGCGGTGCTGGTGATGCTGGACACGCCGCACGACGAACAGGGGACCTATTACGGCGGCCGTCTGGCCGCGCCCGTGGTGCAAAGTGTGCTGGACGAGGCGCTCCAGACGCTGGGGGTGCCCAAGGAGTACACCGAGGCGGAGCTGGCAAAGGTGGAGACGGCGGTGCCCAACGTGGTGGGCTCCAGTGTGAACGCCGCCGCCGGCAAGCTGCGCGAATCCGGCTTCAATGTGGACATCGAGCGCGCCACAGGCGATACCGTTCTGTATCAGTACCCGGCGGCGGGCACCATCGTGCCGCGCCAGTCCACGATCATCCTGTATTCGGAGGACCGCTCCGAGAGCGGCGGCGACCTTGTCACGGTGCCGAACCTGACGGATATGAGCTACGACGCGGCGTGCGCCACGCTGAAATCGCTGGGCCTGAACGTCAGCGAAAAGGGCGTGACGGGCGGCGGCAGCACCATCGTGGTCACAGAGCAGGACATTGCGGCCGATACGCAGGTGGAGATCGGGTCTGTCATCGAGGTGACGTTCCACGATACCACCGTTCTGGATTAACAGGCCGCGTCAGGGCGGCGGGCCGCGCGGCGCGGCACGAAAGGGGAGTGCATCCATGGAGTTACAGGTATTGTTCAGCGGCGTGCCGTATACCGGCACGCTGCCGCAGGGCGAGGCGTTGCTCGTCACGCAGGATTCCCGCCGGGCCTGCCCGGGCGCGGTGTTCGTGTGCGCCAGGGGCATGACGACCGACGGGCACGACCACGCGCGCAAGGCGCTGGAGGCGGGCGCCGTGTGCATCGTCACCGAGCGTCCGCTGGGCCTGCCCGGCGAGGTGCAGGTGGCCTCCGGCCGCAAGGCATACGCGCAGCTGTGCCAGAATTTTTTCGGCCGTCCCGCCGAAAAGCTGCGGCTGGTGGCCGTCACGGGCACCAACGGAAAAACCACCGTCACCACGCTCATCAAGCAGACGCTGGAGCAGGCGGGCTGCAAAGCGGGGCTCATTGGCACCATCCACACCGAGATCGACGCCATGGACGTGCCCGCAAAATATACCACGCCCGAGCCGTGGGACCTGAACGCGCTGTTCAGCCGCATGGTGCTGGCGGGCTGCACGTTCGCGGTAATGGAAGCCAGCAGCCAGGCGCTGGACCAGCTGCGGCTGTGGGGCCTTACCTTTGAGGTGGGCGTGTTCACGAACCTGACGCAGGATCATCTGGATTATCACAAGACCTTTGAAAACTATTTCGCCGCGAAGAAAAGCCTGTTCAGCCAGGTGAAGCACATGGTGGTGAACCTGGACGACAGCTACGGCCGCCGCCTGCTGGACGAGGTGCAGGGGCCGGAGCGCATCACCTTTTCCGCAGGCGACGACGCGGCGGATTACACCGCCCGCAACATCCGGCTCTCGGCCTCGGGCGTGAAGTTCGAGATGGTGGGCCGCGGCTTCATCCAGCGCATCGATTTCCCCATGCCCGGGGATTACTCGGTGCACAACGCGCTGGCGGCGGCCGCCGCGGCCATTGCGCTGGGCATCCCCGCGCGGGACGCCGCGGCCGCGCTTTCGGCCTCCCGCGGGGTGCGCGGCCGGTGCGAGGTGCTGTATCACGGCGCGTTCACCATCCTGTGCGACTATGCCCACACGGGCGACGCCATTGAAAAGGTGCTCGCGGGCGTTGCGCCTTTCGTGGAGGGGCGGCTGGTGGTGCTGTATGGCTGCGCGGGCGAGCGCGATGCAAAAAAACGCCCGCTGATGAGCGAAGCCGTGGTGAAATATGCTGATTTTGCAGTTTTAACGTCGGATAATCCCCGCAAGGAAGATCCTTGTGCTATAATAAAGGACGCCGAGCCGGTGCTGGCCGCTTCGGGCAAGCCGTACATCGTGGAGGTGGAGCGGCGCACGGCTGTGAACCGGGCGCTGGATATGCTGCGCCCGGGCGATGTGCTGGCGCTGTGCGGAAAGGGCCACGAGGATTACCAGGTCATCGACGGGGTGACCCTTTATCTGGACGAACACAGGATCGTCCGCGAGTGGCTGGAGCGCAAAGGGCTGGACAAAGCCTGACGCCGCCCGGCGAGTATTCAGAGCATGGAGGATTGTATATGCAGCCTGTTTTGTCGAGTGTGCTGCTGCGGGGGCTGGGCGCCCTGGCAGGGGACCCGGAGATCGCGTCGGTGGTGACGGACAGCCGGGAGGCCGGGCCGGGGAGCCTGTTCGTGTGCATCCGGGGCGAGCGCGTGGACGGCCACGATTACGCGCTCCGGGCGCTGGAGGCCGGAGCGGCGGGCGTTGTGGTGCAGCGCCCGGTGCCGGGCGTGCCGCCGGAGAAATGCGTGCAGGTGCCGGACGCGCTGGATGCGATGATCCGGCTGGGCGCGAACTACCGCGCGCTGTACAGCCCGCTGCTGGCGGGCGTGACGGGCAGCGTGGGCAAAACGACGACAAAAGAGTTCTGTTACGCGGTATTTTCGGCTTTCGGCAAAACGCTCAGGACCGAGGGGAACCAGAACAACGAGATCGGCATGCCGAACACGCTGTTCCGCCTGGACAAAAGCGTGGAGTACGCCGTGGTGGAGATGGGCATGCAGGGCCTGGGCGAGATCCGGAAGCTGACGCTGGCGGCAAAGCCTGCGGGCGCTGTCATCACCTGCATCGGGCGCTCCCATCTGGAGCAGCTGGGCACGCGGGAAAATATCCTCAGGGCAAAGCTGGAGATCTGCGAGGGGCTGCCGCAGGGCGCGCCGCTGGTGGTGAACGGCGACGACGATTATCTGCCCGGCGCGGCCGTCCGGCCGGACCTTGAGAAGGTGCTGTTCGCCGTTGAAAACCCGGACGCGGACGTGCGGGCGCTGGATATCGTTTCCGGGGCGGAGGGCACGCGGTTCACCATCGCGGACAAGGCGCACGGAAGCCTGCCCGCGTATATCCCGGCCATGGGCCTGCACAATGTGCGCAACGCGCTTTCGGCTTATGCGCTGGCCACGCGCCTGGGCCTTGCACCGGCCGCTGCGGCCGCGGCGCTGGCGAATTATCAAACGACGGGCCACCGCCAGCATGTGGTGGAGCACGGCGGCGTGACGGTCATCGAGGACTGCTACAACGCGAACCCCGACAGCATGCGCGCCGCGCTGCTGACGCTGAAGGAATATCCTGTCCGGGGACGGAGGGTCGCGGTGCTGGGCGATATGTTCGAGCTGGGCGCCATCACCCGGCAGGCTCACGCCGAGGTGGGCGCGCTGGCGGCGCGCTGCGGTGTGGACCTGCTGCTGACCGTGGGCGGGGCCATGCAGGCCGGCCGCGAAAGCGCCGCCGCACTGGGCGCGAACGCGGTGCATTGCAGGGACAAGGACGAAGCGCTGGCCCGCCTTACGGCGTACTGCCGCCCGGGCGACGCGGTTTTGGTGAAGGCCAGCCACGGCATGGCGTTCGAGACGATTCTGGACGGGTTTTACAAAGCCGTGCCCAGGGATTAAAGGCAGCACCGCACAATTCATGGCTGACGCCTTAAGTGTCGCCCCGCTTGCATATTTTCCGGCAGTTGCCTCCAAAAGCCTCGCAAATGCGCAAAGTATTCGCTGCGTTTTTTGTTTAAACTGCCAAAAAATCTGCCGGCGCGATTCAACACCTGGAATTGTGCGGCATTGCCTGAAAATAAAAGAAAGCCGGGTGCCCAGCGGAAAGACCGTGCGCATCGGGCCGGGACGCGGCGCGGCCGCGCAAAAATTACCGGGAGCGTGTAAATTATGGAAAAATATGCCCTTATGGCGGCGGCCTTCGGCGCGCTGGCGATCACAGCGGCCTCCGGCCTGCTGATCATCCCCGCGCTGCGCAGGCTTCACTTCGGCCAGACCATCAAGGAGATCGGCCCCACCTGGCACCAGGGCAAAAACGGCACGCCCACCATGGGCGGTTTGACGTTTTACCTGGGTGTCCTTGTGGGCGTGGTGCTGGGCTATACGGTTCTGGCGCTCAGCGTGCCCAGCCTGCTGGGGGGCTGGCTTTCCGGCACCAGCGTCTCGCTGTTCATCGGCGTGCTGACGGCTTACGCCTTCGGCCTGGTGGGCTTTGTGGACGACTATATCAAGGTGGTGAAAAAGCGCAACCTGGGCCTGATGGCGCGCTATAAGATCGTGGCGCAGGTGCTCATCACCGGGGCGTACCTTTCCTCGCTGTATCTCAACGGAACGCTGTCCACCATCGTGACGCTGCCGCTGCTGGGCGCGGTGGACTTCGGCTGGTTCTTTTACGTCCTCTCGTTCCTCCTCATCATCGGCATGGTGAACGCCGTCAACCTGACGGACGGCATCGACGGGCTGGCGTCCAGCGTCACCTTTGTTGTAATGATGGGCTTCATGTTTATCGCCAGCCTTTTGGGAAACACTACCATGGCGCTGTTTGCCGCGGCCGTGGCGGGCGGCTGCGCGGGCTTCCTTGCGTGGAACTTTTACCCGGCCAAAACGTTTATGGGCGATACGGGCAGTATGTTCCTGGGGGGCGCGGTGGTGGCCGTGGCTTACGGCATCGGCCGGCCGGAGCTGCTCCTTTTCATGGGTGTTATCTACCTGATCGAGGCGTTCAGCGTGATGCTGCAGGTAACATATTTCAAGCTGACCCACGGCAAGCGTATTTTTAAAATGAGCCCCATCCACCACCACTTTGAAATGTGCGGGTGGAGCGAGGTGAAGATCGTCTCCGTGTTCAGCTTCATCACGCTGGTGGGCGTGGTGCTGGGCGGTATTTTTGTCTACGTATCCTGATTCCCCAATAAGCAGCCTGTGCCGATGCGGCCGGCGCGGGCAATTTTGTATCTTCGGAGGTTCCCGATGCCAGAAGCAGCCAAAAAGTTAAAACGCAAGTCCGAGGCCCGCATCCGGCTGCTCAGCCAGCCGCCGCTGGACTGGCCGCTGGCCATCATCGTGCTGACGCTGGTGGTGTTCGGGCTGGTGATGCTGTTCAGCGCCAGCTATGCCACGGCGTATTACCGCTTCAAGGGCGACAGCTTCCACTTCATCCGCCAGCAGGCGCTGTTCGCCGCGGTGGGCGTGGTCGTGATGTTCGTCGCGTCCCACGTGGATTACCACATCTTCCACAAATTTGCGTGGCCCATCATGGCCGTCACGGTCGTACTGCTCATCGTCGTGCTCTTCATGCCGGAGCTGAACGGCGCGAAGCGGTGGATATTCCTGCCCATCGGCGGCAATCTGCAGCCCTCGGAGGTGGCGAAGTTCGCGGTCATCGTGCTGTTCGCGCACATCATTTCCATCAACCATAAGCGCATGAAGACCTTTGCCTACGGCGTGCTGCCCTTCGTCGTCATCCTCGGCGTGATCGCGGGGCTGATGCTGCTGGAGCCGCATCTTTCAGGCACGGTGCTCATTTTGGGCATCGGGGGACTGATGATGTTTGTGGGCGGCACGGGGCTTGTGTGGTTCGGCCTTGCCATCGCGGGCGTTGTGGCGGGCGTGGCGGGCGCCGTTGTGCTGGTGCCGGACCTTGTGCCCTACGCCATGAGCCGCATCGAAAGCTGGCAGAACCCGTGGCTGGACGCCCAGGGCGACGGCCACCAGATCATCCAGAGCATGTACGCCATCGGCTCGGGCGGGCTGACGGGCCTTGGCATCGGCAACTCCAAGCAGAAACACCTGTACCTGCCCGAGCCGCAGAACGACTTTATTTTCTCCGTCATCTGTGAAGAGCTGGGCTTTATCGGCGCGCTGCTGGTGATTTTCCTTTTTGTGGCGCTTTTGCTGCGGGGCATTTATGTGGCGTGGCACGCAAAAGACAAATTCGGCTCCATGCTGGTGGTGGGCGTTATCGTGCAGGTGACGCTGCAGGCGGTGCTGAATATCGCCGTGGTGACGAAGACCATTCCGAACACGGGCATCAGCCTGCCGTTTTTTTCCTACGGAGGCACGTCCCTGCTGATGCTGCTGGGCGAGATGGGCGTTGTGCTTTCGGTCTCCCGCCAGGGCGGCGCGGAGAAGGTATAGCGGCGCGCGGCAGGGCCGCGCGTCTGCATTTTTATTTTTTGAGCGGGGGCAGACCGCCGGTGAAAAGTTTTCCGGCGCGGCCCGGCGCCTGGAACCGTGCGGTATTGCGCGAAAGCAGGAGGTACCTATGCGTGTATTGATCGCCGCCGGCGGCACAGCCGGACACATCAACCCGGCGCTCGCCATTGCGGGCGCGCTGAAAAAACGCCATCCGGACGCGGAGATACACTTCGCCGGACGGCAGAAGGGAATGGAGTACGGCCTTGTCTCCAAGGCGGGTTATGCGTTCCATCCCATCGAGGTGAACGGCATCCAGCGCCGCCTGACGCCGAAGAACATCGCGCGGAACCTGGTTGCCCTTTGGCACCTGGCGCTGAGCGGCCCGCGCGCCGGCGCCATCCTGCGGGAGGTAAAGCCGGACCTTGTCATCGGCGCGGGCGGGTACGTCAGCGGGCCGGTGGTGCAGGCCGCGGCCCGCAGGGGCATCCGCACGGCCATTCACGAGCAGAACGCTTTCCCCGGCGTGACCAACAAGATCCTGGCAAAGCAGGTGGACCTGGTGTTCGCGGCCATGCCCGACGCCGTGCAGCGTCTGGGCGCGCCGGACAAGACGGTCGTTACGGGCAACCCGGTGCGGGAGGAGATGTTCCGGCAGGACCGTCCCGCCGCACGCCGCGCGCTGGGCGCGAAGGAGGGGCAGGCCGTCATCATCTCCTTCGGCGGCAGCCTGGGCGCGCAGGTGCTGGGCGAACGCGTGGCCGATTTGGCAAAATGGGAGATCGCGCAGCGTGATTTCCTTCATGTGCATGCGACGGGCAGCATTGAAAAAGCGGATTTTGCAGCCCTTGCCGCGCGGCTGGGCATCGACCACAGCCCGAAGTTCATCATCCGGGAGTACATCGACAACATGCCGGAGATGCTGGCCGCGGCGGACCTGGTCATCAGCCGGGCGGGCGCGCTGACGCTGGCGGAGATCGCGGCCGTGGGGCGCGCCTCGGTGCTCATCCCGTCGCCCAACGTGGCGGAAAACCACCAGTACCACAACGCCATGCAGCTGCAGAAGCTGGGCGCGGCCGTTGTGGTTGAGGAAAAGGAGCTGACGGGCGAGAAGCTCATCGGCATCGTCGACAAGCTGACGAAGGACCCTGCGGAATTGATGCTCATGGGGGCGAAAGCGCGTGCGCTGGCCCAGCCGGATTCGCTGGATAAGATCTGCGAAAATCTGGACCGATTGATGAAAACCACGGCGTAAACGGCGCGCTTTTAACACAAACGGCCCTGTTTGCATAGGATGGGTTACAGTCTGGGACACTGGGCTCCATTCTACGAAACGGGGTGCGGGATATGGAAATTTTGACGATCAGCGGAGGCAGCGGCCTTTTTGGAGAGGTGCGGATACCCGGCGCAAAGAACAGTGTGCTGCCCATCATGGCGGCGTCGGTGCTGTGCCGCGGCACGGTGACGCTCACGGACGTGCCGCATCTGTCCGACGTGGAGGCTTCGGCGCGCATCCTGCAAAGCGTGGGCTGCAAGGTCCTGCTGGAGAATGGGCGCGCCGTCATTACGCCGCCGGAATTTCCGGGCAGCGCAGTGCCGGAGCCGCTGATGCGCGCGATGCGCTCCTCGCTGTTCTATCTGGCGCCGCTGCTGGCCCGCACGGGCCGCGCGGACATCTATACGCCCGGCGGCTGCCGCCTGGGCGCGCGGCCCATTGATATGCATCTTTCCGGCCTTGAGAAGATGGGGGCGCATATCACGGAGAAGGACGGCGGCGCGCTGGAGGTCACTGCGCCGGACGGCCTTGCGGGCGCGGATATCTGCCTGCGCTTCCCCAGTGTGGGCGCCACCGAGACGCTTCTCATGGCGGCGGCCGCAGCCAGAGGAGAGACGGTGCTGCGCGGCGCGGCCGTGGAGCCGGAGGTGACGGATCTGGCGCGCTTTTTGCAGGGCGCGGGCGCGGATATCACAGGCGTCGGCACGCGGGTGCTGCACATCCGCGGCCGGGAGCTGCTGATGGGCACGCAGCATGCCGTCTGCCCGGACCGCATTACCGCGGCCACCGTGCTGTGCGCTGTGGCGGGCTGCGGCGGCGAGGTGCTGCTCACCAATACCTGCAACGCCCATCTGGCCGAGGTGCTGCGCATCCTGCGCAGGGCCGGATGCATGGTGTCGGCCTCGGGGGACAGCTCTGTGGCGCTGGCAAGCTCGGGCGCTCTGCGCGCCGCGGGAGGGTGGGATACGGGCGTGTATCCATCGTTCCCAACGGACGCGGCACCCCTGATGGCGGCGGCGCTGCTGCGGGCGCAGGGGGAAAGCCGTGTGACGGACACGATTTTTGAAAACCGTTTTGCCTGCGCCGAAGGCTTTTTGCGGCTGGGTGCCAGCGTGAATGTTTGCGGCCGGACGCTGCATGTCCACGGCATGGACCTGCTGAACGGAGCGGACGTGGAAGCGCCCGACCTGCGCGGCGGGGCGGCGCTGGTCATCGCCGCGCTGCAGGCACAGGGCAGCACCCGCGTCATGGGCGCGGAGCATATCAGCCGCGGCTACGAGGACATTGCGGCGCTGCTTGCACCGCTGGGGGCGCGCATCACGCGCAGCTGGGGGTGAACCGTGCGGGCGCGGTTGCCGGAATGCCGGGACCGTGCTATGATAGGGCAATACCGCACAATTCCAAGTGTCGAATCGCGCGGCGGATTTTTTGGCAGGTTAAACAAAAAGCGCAGCGAATACTTTGTGTATTCGCGAGC
>ERZ826242.3480-NODE-3480-length-11275-cov-2.821123_pt1 | contig 11275 bp, 9 predicted proteins | sample MGYA00519871_ERZ826242 | MGnify/ENA primary metagenome ERZ826242 (study PRJEB31778, sample SAMEA3449226) | human gut metagenome | biome: human gut; feature: human-associated habitat; material: faeces | place: United Kingdom | collected 2010/2012 ...
CTTGCCTTTAGATTAGCACATCCATGTAAAATGTCAACAAATTTTTTTAGACAAAGAATACATAATTTTACGAATTGCCTTGAATGTCTCTGGCCGCTATTCTTTGCTTATAGGAACGCAGAACAACGTATTAAAAACCCAAAGGAGGTCGCATACGAATGGTCGTCAAAACAGACATTGAAATCGCCCAGGCATGTGAGAAGAAGAAAATCACCGAAATCGCCAAGACCGCCGGCATCCCGGAAGCATACTTGGAACAGTATGGCAATTACAAAGCCAAAGTGGACTATAAACTGCTCAAGGACTGGGCGGACCGTCCAGACGGCAAGCTGATCCTGGTCACCGCCATCACCCCCACCCCTGCGGGCGAGGGCAAGACCACCACCTCCGTAGGGCTGGCGGACGGCCTGCGGAAGCTGGGCAAGAAGTCCGTGGTCGCCCTGCGTGAGCCCTCCCTGGGCCCTGTGTTCGGCGTCAAGGGCGGTGCGGCCGGCGGCGGCTGGGCCCAGGTGGTGCCCATGGAGGACATCAACCTCCACTTCACCGGCGACTTCCACGCCATCGGCGCGGCGAACAACCTGATGGCCGCCATGCTGGACAACCATATCCAGCAGGGCAATGCCCTGGGCATCGATGTCAAGCAGATCACCTGGAAGCGCGCGGTGGACATGAACGACCGCCAGCTGCGCCACATCGTGGACGGCCTGGGAGGCAAGGCCCAGGGCGTGCCCCGTGAGGACGGCTTTGAGATCACCGTGGCCAGCGAGATCATGGCCGTGCTGTGCCTGTCCACCAGCATCACCGACCTGAAGGAGAAGCTGGGCCGGATGATCGTGGCCTACACCTATGACGGCAAGCCCGTCACCGCCCATGACCTGAAGGCCGAGGGCGCCATGGCCGCCCTGCTAAAGGACGCTCTGAAGCCCAACCTGGTCCAGACCCTGGAGGGCACCCCTGCCTTCATCCACGGCGGCCCCTTCGCCAACATCGCCCACGGCTGCAACTCCATCATCGCCACCCGCATGGCCCTGAAGCTGGGGGACTACGCAGTCACGGAGGCCGGCTTCGCCGCCGACCTGGGCGCAGAGAAGTTCATCGACATCAAGTGCCGCAAGGCCGGCCTGAAGCCCTCCGCCGTGGTGATCGTGGCCACCGTGCGGGCGCTGAAGTACCACGGCGGCGTGCCCAAGCCCGAGCTGAACCAGGAGAACCTGGAGGCGCTGGAGAAGGGCCTGCCCAACCTGCTGCAGCACGTGGACAACGTGAAGAACGTGTACGGCCTGCCCTGCGTGGTGGCCATCAACGCCTTCCCCACCGACACCAAGGCGGAACTAGACCTGGTGGAAAAGCGGTGCAATGAGCTGGGGGTCAACGTGGCTCTGAGCGAAGTGTGGGCCAAGGGCGGCGAGGGTGGCAAGGCCCTGGCCGAGGAAGTGGTCCGCCTGTGCGAGCAGCCCAGCCACTTCCAGTTCGTGTATGATACCCAGGCCTCCATCCAGGAGAAGCTGGACACCATTGTGAAGAAGGTGTATCACGGCGAGCGGGTGGTGCTCACCGCCAACGCCAAGAAGCAGGCCCAGCAGCTCACCGACCTGGGCTTCGGCGACCTGCCCATCTGCATGGCCAAGACCCAGTACTCCTTCTCCGACGACCAGACCCTGCTGGGCGCGCCCAGCGGCTTCGAGGTCACGGTGCGCAATCTGAAGGTCTCCGCCGGCGCCGGCTTCATCGTGGCTCTCACCGGCGATATCATGACCATGCCCGGCCTGCCCAAAGTCCCCTCTGCCGAGAAGATCGACGTAGACGAGAACGGCAGGATCACCGGCCTGTTCTGAGCATATGACCACATGCAGGGGGAGGCGCACGCCGCCTCCCCCTGCCCGAATCACCAAAAGGAGGAGACCCATGGCAGTTTTGCTCAGCGGAAAACCGGTGGCGGAACACATGTGCCGGGACATCCGGCTCCGCTGTGAGAAGCTCTCCCGCCGCGGCGTCACTCCCACCCTGGGCATCGTCCGGGTGGGACGCCGGGAGGAGGACATCGCTTATGAGCGGGGGGCTATCCGCCGGGCGGAAAGCCTGAACATCGCCGTCCGGCGCTTCCTGCTGCCCGCGGACGCCTCACAGCAGGAGCTGATCCAGACCCTGCGGACAGTGAACGAGGACAGCTCCATCCACGGCTGCCTGCTATTCCGCCCCCTGCCGCCCCATCTGGACACCGAGGCGGTGACCAGCGTCCTGGCCCCGGAGAAAGACATCGACGCCATCACCACCGCCTCCATGGGCGGCCTGCTCACCAAGAGTGACATCGGCTTTCCCCCCTGCACCGCCACCGCCTGCCTGGAACTGCTCCACTACTATGATATCCCCTTGAAAGGCAAGAAGATCGCTATGATCGGCAAAAGCGCCACCGTGGGCCTGCCCACCGCCCTGCTGCTGATGAAGGAGGAGGCCACCGTCTCCGTCTGTCACATCTTCACAGACAAGGAGGACACCCGCAGCTTCTGCCAGGACGCCGACATCATCATCTCCGCCGCCGGCTGCCTGGACCTGATCCGGGCCGACTATGTGCGCCCGGGCCAGGTGGTGGTAGATGTGGGCGTCAACATCGGCCCGGACGGCGCCATGCATGGGGACGTGGCCTTTGACGAGGTGGAGCCCATCGTGGCTGCCATCACGCCGGTCCCCGGAGGCGTGGGCGCGGTGACCTCCACCGTGCTGGCCCTGCATGTGGCCCAGGCGGCCTGCCGGTCTCTGGAACAAAGGAGATCATGAACAACTACCTCTCCCCCGCAGAATTGCTCGCCTCGTACAGTGCGGCGGGCGTCAGGAAAATGGAGCGCTCCGCCGCCAGCCTGCTCCTGCTGGGAGCGCTGGCCGGGGCCATCATCGCCATCGCCGCGGCCGCCACCAACACGGCGGTCTACGGCATCTCAGACACCTGGACCGTCCGGACCATCTGCGGCCTGCTCTTCCCCTTCGGTCTGGGGCTGGTCGTCGTCACCGGTGCGGAGCTGTTCACCGGAAACTGCATGCTCCCCCTCACTCTGTTGGAGAAAAAGGGGGGATCGGCGGTCCTGATGGTGCGCAACTGGGCGCTGGTCTTTGCCGGGAACGCCCTGGGCTCGCTGCTGGTGGCCTGGCTGTGTGTCTCCTGCGGCCAGCTGGACTACTCCGCCGGGGCCCTGGCCGTATACACCATCCGGGTCGGGGCCGCGAAATGCGCCCTTCCCTTCGGCAGCGCCTTGGGCCTGGGCGTGCTGTGCAACCTGCTGGTCTGTCTGGGGGTGCTGGCCGCCGCCTCCGCCCGGGAGACACCGGGCCGCCTGATGGGCGCCTTTCTTCCGGTCTGCTTTTTCGTCTTGTGCGGCTTTGAGCACTCCGTTGCCAACCTCTATTACATCGGCGCGGCCCTAATGGCCGCCGCTGTCCCCCAGTACGCCTCGCTGGCAGCAGCCGCGGGCGTCGATCTGGCCCCTCTCACCCTGACCGGGGCCGCCTCCAACCTGGTCCCCGTCACCCTGGGCAACATCCTGGGGGGTGCCGGGCTGGCCTTGCTCCTTTGGTATTGTCACTTAAAGCAGGGAGGGACTCCTTCATGACAGGACAGGAAGCCATTGAACTGATCCATCAGCGGGCCTGGACCGGCCGGAAGCCGGGCCTGGAGCGTACCCAGGCACTGCTGGCCAGCCTGGGCAATCCTGAGCGCCGCCTGCGCTTCGTCCACATCACCGGGACCAATGGCAAGGGGTCCACCGCGGCCATGACAGCCTCCATCCTGGCTCAGGCTGGGCTGCGCGCTGGCCTGTTCACCTCTCCCCACCTTTACCGCTTCCACGAGCGGATGCAGGTCAACGGGGCACCCATCCCGGATGAAGTCCTGGGCCGCCTCACCCAGCAGGTGCTGGAGGTGGCGGAGGGGATGTCCGATCCCCCCACCGAGTTCGAGCTGATGACCGCGGTGGGCATGGAGTTCTTTTTGGAGGAGCAGTGTGACATCGTGGTGCTGGAGGTAGGTCTGGGCGGGCGGCTCGACGCAACGAACGTGATACCCTCGCCCGAGGCCGCCGTTATTACGAACATCGGCCTGGAGCACACCCAGGAGCTGGGCGGCACCCTCACTCTCATCGCCCGGGAGAAGTCCGGCATCCTCAAGCCGGGCTGCCGGGCCGTCCTCTACCGCCAGAGCGATGAGGTCACCCAGGTGATCCAGTCCGTCTGCCGCCAGCTGGACATCCCCCTCCGTCAGACCGACCCCCAGGAGCTGGAGGTCCTCTCCTCCGGTCTGGAGGGCCAGGACTTCCACTACCGGGGCCGGGGCCCCTACCGCCTCTCCCTGCTGGGCAGCTACCAGCTCTCCAACGCCATCACCGCCCTGGAGGTGGTGCAGGCACTCCGGGATGCCGGCTGGACCATCCCGGAGGAGGCGGCAGCCCGGGGACTGGCCGCGGCCCAGTGGCCCGGCCGCCTGGAGCTGGCCCGCCGCTCCCCCGACTTCATCGTGGACGGCGGCCACAACCCCCAGTGCGTGGACGCCCTTGCCGCCGCCCTGGAGAGCCTCTACCCCGGCCGGAAGCTCATTTTCCTCTCCGGCGTCCTGGCCGATAAGGACTGGCATTCCATGTTCCGCCGTGTCCTCCCCCTGGCAAAGGCCTTTGTGGCGGTGACACCGGACAGCCCCCGGGCCCTCCCCGCCGCCGAGCTGGCGGCCTGGCTGGCCCAGTTCTCCATCCCGGTCTCTGTCCAGGAGACCCTGGACCAGGGGGTGGACACCGCCCTGGCCCTGGCCGGCCCGGAGGACGTGATCTGCGCCTGGGGCTCCCTCTACTCCGTAGGGGAGATCCGCCACCATCTGGGGCTGTGCTGACCCCTCCCCCGTTTTCCCAGCGACCATACACAGAATAGGAGTACCGCGTCAAGTGCCGGCGGATGGGAAGTGGCCGCCGGACGAAAAGGCAGCTGTCTTGCGGTGGTGCTCCGCTTCCGCTGTCGTATCAGGGTATCCTTTTACGGCAACTGAAGAGGAAACCGCTGAGAGGCTCTCTCAGCCCGTGAAAGGAAGAGATAAATGAAAGCTCAGAAAAACACCAAGATCATGGTCACCTGCGCCCTTCTGGTGGCCCTCCAGGTCATCCTGGCCCGGTTCCTCTCCATCAACACCACCTTCGTGGTGATCAACTTCTCCTTCCTGGCCGTCGCCCTGTCCGGCATCCTTTTCGGCCCCCTGTGGGCTCTGGCCGTGGGCGCGGTAAGCGACTTGATCGGCGCCACCCTCTTCCCCTTCGGCGCCTTCTTCCCCGGCTTCACTGTCACCGCCGGACTGGTGGGACTGATCTACGGCCTGTTCCTCCACCAGAAGGGGGAGGGCTTCCATGGACGCGCTCTCTGGCTGCGGGTGGTGGGCGCCTCCCTGTGCGCCAGCCTGACCCGGCTCGTGCTCAACAGCGTCTGGCTCTACATCATGTACGGCAAAGGCCTGTTCGGCATGCTTCCCGCCCGCTTCACCGAGACTATCTGCATGGTGGCGGCCCAGATCCTGCTGATCCCGGTGCTGCTCTCCCTCTCCCGCCAGCTGACCCGCCGGGGCGCTTTCCCCGCCTGAGGGCCTTCCCCCTCTCTCCACCGCCAAAAGGGACCGGCGCGGAGCCTGTGGCTCCGCGCCGGTCCCTTTTACAGGAGGCATCACCGGTCCTCCGCTGTCAGGGCCGCCCTGCTGTCTCCCTCCCCAGATGTTGCCGCCGGGACGCTTCCCGGGACAAAGCAGGCGATCAGGCCCAGACACAGCAACAACGCGGCCACGGTGGTCACCACGCGATAACGCACGAGTATCCCCCCTGTCCCTTGATGCTCTTCTGGGGCCAGTATAACAGGAGAAGCTGAAATTACTCTGAATTTTTCAGGGCATTTTCAGTTTTTTGTGGTATAGTGAGAAAAAGCAGAGCCCAATTGGGAAAGGAGGCCCATTATGCGTATCCTGATCGTGGAGGACGAGGTCCGGCTGGCGGAGGCCCTGGCCCAGATTATGGCAGAGCAGAAATATCAGGTGGACCAGGTCCACAACGGTGCCGACGGCCTGGATTATGCGCTCACCGCCCAGTACGATGTCATCGTCCTGGATGTGATGCTGCCCAAGCTGGACGGGCTGGAGGTGGCCCGCCGCCTCCGCTCCGCCCACGTGTCCACTCCCATCCTCATGCTCACCGCCCGTGACGAGATCTCCGACAAAGTGAAGGGCCTGGACTGCGGGGCGGACGACTACATGACCAAGCCCTTTGACACCTCCGAGCTGCTGGCCCGGGTCCGGGCCCTCACCCGCCGCCAGGGGGAGGTGGTGTCCGAGGAGCTGGCCTTCGGAGACCTGTCCCTCCACCTCTCCTCCCACTGCCTGCGCCGGGGAGACAAGTCGGTGCGGCTGGGCTTCAAGGAGTTCGAGGTGTTGCGTCTGCTTCTCCAGAACGCCAAGCTGGTCACCCCCAAGGACGACATCATTGCCAAGGTGTGGGGGCTGGACTCGGAGGCGGAGGACAACAATGTGGAAGTGTACATCTCCTTCCTGCGGAAGAAGCTGTCCTTCCTGGCCTCCCAGGTCTCCATCGGCACCGTGCGTAAGGTGGGCTATTTCCTCACTACCTCGGATGAGCCCGGCAGCTTTGGCGGAGGGGGCATGCCATGATCCGTACCCTGCGGCGCAAATTCATTCTGGTGAACATGCTGCTGGTGTCCCTGGTCCTCCTTATGGTCTTTGGGGTCTTTATGGCAAGCAGTGCTCAACGCCTGAAGGACCAGAGCCTGCTGGCCATGCGTGCCGCCCTGATGTGGGGAGAGGAAGGCAGTCCCCTCCGGCCGGAGATCGCTTTTCCCCTGGATGGGTCCCGCCGCCCCTCCAGCGGCCAGGGCGCTCAGCGCTCCCTGCTCCCGGTGTTCACCGTCACAGTGGAGGACGGCGTGGTCACCGCTATCAACGACGGAGACCAAGTGGATGTCTCTCTGGAAGTGGCCCAACAGGCCGCCCAGGCCGCTCTGGAGGACGGCCGCCGGGATGGCACCGTCTCCTCCCTCCGCTATCTCCGGGAGGATGCGGAGGGAGGCGCGGTCCGCTTGGCCTTTGCCGACCGGACCTGGGAGCGGGAAAATCTTCTGGCCCTGCTGCGGACGTGCCTGCTGGTGGGGCTGCTGGGGCTGGCCTGTTTCTTCGTCATCTCCCTGCTCCTCTCCACCCTGGCCTTACGCCCCGCCGAGCGGTCCTGGCAGCAGCAGAAGCAGTTCGTAGCCGACGCCTCCCACGAGTTGAAGACCCCCCTCACTGTCATCCTGGCCAACGCCGGCATCCTCCTGGCCCACTCCGGAGACATGGCTGATGGACAGCGCAAGTGGGTGGAGTACATCCAGGCAGAGGCTCAGCGGATGAAGTCACTGGTGGAGGACCTGCTCTTCCTGGCCCGCTCTGATGACCGGCGCTCTCCCCTCCGTCTCCAGACGGTGTCCTTCAGCGACCTGGCCTGGGAGGCCCTGCTCCCCTTTGAGTCGGTGGCCTTTGAGGCCGGCGTGGCCCTGGACAGCCAGATCACGCCTGATCTGGAGCTCCTGGGCGATCCGGAGCAGCTGCGCCGCCTGGTGGCCATTCTGGTGGACAACGCGGTCAAGTATGCCGGGCCCCGCGGCTCGGCCTCACTGATCCTCCGCCCCCAGGGAGACGAGGCAGTCCTCTCCGTCCACAACACCGGCGAGCCCATCCCTCCGGAGCATCTGCCCCGCCTGTTCGAGCGCTTCTACCGCACTGACAGCGACCGGGCCAGGAGCCAGGGGGGCTACGGTCTGGGGCTGTCCATCGCCAAGAGCATCGTAGACGGCCATCGGGGCCGGATCTCCGTCTCCAGCTCCGCCATCTCCGGCACCCTCTTCACCGTCAGACTGCCCCTGCCCGGCCGCGGCCTGGGTCACCTCCGGCCCCGCTCCCTGGGGTGAATGGCCCGCCGTTTCTGCATGGTGAAAAAAGCGGAGATTTCTCTTGACAGCCCCAGGGGAAGATGATAAAATCCGTAAATACAAAGGGGAGTAGTCGGCGCGGTTCCCGCGCGGAAAGGCCAACAAGCATGGATGGAGCTTGTTCCATTCTGGTTTTTCCTGAAATGACCAGACCTGCGTTCCAATGGGAACGCAGGTCTTTTTTTGCGGGCTGTCTGCCGGGCGCGGGCCGATTTTTCTCCGAAAGGGTACACATACTATAAAGAAATGGAGGAAGAAAGCATGGAATTTCTTTGGGAGGGGCTTCTGTCTATCACATGGCAGCAGCTGCTGATGTACGTCGTGGGCGGCCTTTTGATCTGGCTGGCCATCGAGAAGGGGTTTGAGCCCGCCCTGCTGCTGCCCATGGGCTTCGGCGCCATCCTGGTCAACCTGCCCCTGTCCGGCGTCATCAATCAGTTCAGCGAGGGCGTGGGTGAGACCCACGGCATCATCCAGTGGCTCTTTGAGGTTGGCATCGAGGCCAGCGAGGCCTTCCCCATCCTGCTCTTCATCGGCATCGGCGCTATGATCGACTTCGGTCCCCTGCTGGCCAACCCCAAGCTGTTCCTGTGCGGCGCCGCCGCCCAGGCCGGTATTTTCCTCACCATCCTCCTGGCTGCGGCCCTGGGCTTTGACCTGAAGGACGCCGCCTCCATCGGCATCATCGGCGCCGCAGACGGCCCCACCTCTATCCTGGTCTCCCAGATCCTCGACTCCCGCTATGTGGGGGCCATCGCAGTGGCTGCCTACTCCTATATGGCTCTGGTACCTATCATCCAGCCCTTTGCCATCAAGCTGGTCACCACCAAGAAGGAGCGGGCCATGCGCATGCCCTACCGGGCCCAGGGCGTATCCAAGCGCCTGCGCATCCTCTTCCCCATCGTGGTCTCCGTCATCGCCGGCCTGGTGGCTCCCTCCTCCGTGGCGCTGGTAGGCTTCCTCATGTTCGGCAACCTGATCCGGGAGTGCGGCGTGCTGGAGCGCCTGTCCAAGACCGCCCAGAACGAGCTGGCCAACCTGGTGACCATTCTCCTGGGCCTGACCATCGGCTCCACCATGGTGGCGGATAAGTTCCTGCAGCTGGAAACCCTGCTGATCCTGGCCCTGGGCCTGGTGGCCTTTATCTTCGACACCGCGGGCGGCGTGCTTTTCGCCAAGTTCCTCAACCTGTTCCGCAAGAACAAGGTGAACCCCATGATCGGCGCGGCGGGCATTTCCGCCTTCCCCATGTCTTCCCGGGTGATTGCCAAAATGGCCCTGAAGGATGATCCCAGCAACTTCATCCTCATGCAGGCCACCTCCGCCAACGTGGCCGGCCAGCTGGGCTCCATTGTGGCCGGCGGTATGGTGATTACCCTGGTGAGCATGCTGCTGGGCTAAGGAGGTAAGAGTGATGATGAAACTGCTTTCCCTGTTGATGGCTTCCGCCAGCGCGGAAACCGTGGCCACTGCCGAAACGGGCATGACCTCCCTGCCCCTGCTGACCAAGGGACTGATTGTGACCGCGGGCGGCCTGTGCGGGGTATTCCTGGTGCTGCTGCTGTTCTTCATTACCATCAAGCTGATGCAGAAAATCAAATAAGGCCAATTCCCGATATGCGCAAGAGGCTGCCCGTGAAAATGGGCAGCCTCAGACTGTCAAAAAACCTTCAGGAGGTGTCGGAGGGGCCGCAGCCCCTCTGACTTTTATTCGTGTAAGCCGGCTTTGCCGGCTTCGCGGGTCGTTGATTTTGCTTGCAAAATCAATTCCTTACAAATTCGGGCGACCTCTGGTTGACCGAATTTGCTTCCTCGAAAAAGTGGCATCTGCCACTTTTTCGACACGCTGAGGCGGCATAGCCTTGCCGCCTATTTTTGTTTGATAGTTACAGGATACCGTTGCCCTTCAAGGCTCCAACGACGATCAGGATGACGATAACCGTACCCAATGCCCAAATGATCCCATCGAGGGTTTTCAGGGGGATCTTTACTTTGGCGTATAGCCGTTCCTTCAGGCCTTCCTGCTCCGGCGGAACCCGGGCTTCGCGTCCGTCAGAAAAGATGTTCTCATTTTTCATGGCTTTGCTCACTTCTTTGCTAGGTATTTACGCAGATCCAGCGCTACGGCAATGATGATGACCAAACCTTGCACAATGTAGGTGTAGGAAGATTCCACCCCCAGGAACTGCAAGGCGATTTTCAATACCTCGAATACCAGCACGCCAATCAGAATACCGGAAATCTTGCCTACGCCGCCGTTGACAGATACACCGCCAATGGTACAACCCGCAATGGCCTCCAGCTCATAACCCTGCGCTGTATTCACGGAAGCGCCGCCGGCCTTGGCTGCGCTGAGGAAGCCCATGACACCGTAGAGAATGGCAGCCAGCATGTAAATGAGAATTTTGCTCTTGTTGGTATTGATTCCCGCAACTTCTGCTGCTACTTCATTCCCGCCAATGGCATACATGTATTTGCCGTGGCGGGTTTTGTTGTACAGGAACCACATAAATGCGCCGATGATGACAGCAATGATCAGAATATAGCTGAACATCCGGTTTCCCACGTAATTGGTGGCAATGCTGGTGTAGTCCTGACGCAGTCCGCCGATGGGGGAGGCGCCAGTGTAAACCAAGCAGATACCATATACCAGGGTTTGCATGCCCAGGGTGGCAATGAAAGGCGGTACCTTGAAGAAGGAAATCACCGAACCGTTAATAATGCCAATGATGGCGCAAATGCCCAGCACAATCAGCAACACAACCGGGATGGGCAATTCACCAAGTCCGGGATAGAACTTGGAGCCATAGTCCCCACGCTGCAGCAGAATGGCGCTAACGCATGCGGCCAAGCCCGCCACCCGGCCCGCGGACAGATCGGTACCCTTGGTAATCAAGCACCCGGAAACGCCCAGGGCAATAATGAAGCGAACAGCTGTGTTGGAAAGCAGATTGCGGATGTTATCCTCTCCCGCAAAGTTGGGCTTAAGAATGGCAACCACCACGGCGAAAAACATAATCAGCACGATGATGATGTTGTTGCTGATGAATTTGAAAATTTTTCGGGGAGCGAACTTTCCGGCCAGATAAGCTCCGGTGGAAATGTGCAATCCGCATGCCTTCTCAGCGGTACCCAGCAGCAACCCGACGATCAGCGCCACGGCGGCAATGATCAGCACGGGGGTGATGGCCGGAGCAATGGTAACCAGAAAGCGGCTCCAACCGTCCAGATTATCCCACATGTTTTGTCCAATCTTCACTACGCCTTGGGCATAGGAAGTTCCTTCGTA